>Ga0302196_10001359_pt1 | contig 23316 bp, 20 predicted proteins | sample II_Bog_N1_3_FD_198794 | JGI IMG/M metagenome (GOLD analysis project Ga0302196, IMG submission 198794) | Peat permafrost microbial communities from Stordalen Mire near Abisko, Sweden - II_Bog_N1_3 | ecosystem: Environmental > Terrestrial > Soil > Wetlands > Peat | place: Sweden: Abisko...
CCCGGGAGGCCCGCGCACCCAAGTCCGGTCCGCAGACCAGCCCGATCGCGCGGCCGGTGGAACGGTCGGCCCGGCCGACCAGTCGGAGCCAGGCAAAGGCCCGCGCCAAAGCGCGGAAGGCTAAGGCACCCAAGGCTATCCGTCCTCGGCTGACCGAGCGTCTGGCCGCTCGGCTGGCCTTGATTGATCTGCGGCCCCGGACGCTGGCGAGGAAGGTCCCGTTTGTCGTTCTGATCATCGGTTCACTCGCCCTCGGTCTGGGCCTGACGCTGTGGTTATCCACTGCCTCCGCCGAGCGTTCGTACCAACTCAGCCACGCCCGCCACAAGAACCGGATACTGCAGCAGCAGAAGGAGGCGCTGGAACGTGATGTGCGCGAGGCGGAAGCCGCTCCCGCCCTGGCTGAAGCCGCCCGCAAGCAGGGGATGATCCCGACCAGGGACACCGCTCACCTGGTCCAGGACCCAACCGGCAGTTGGGTGGTCGTCGGCACGCCGAAGCCGGCCGACGGCGTCCCGCCGCCGCCGCTGAACGCCAAACTGCCTGAAGACAGCCCGCCGCCGCCGAAAGGGGCGGTGCTCCCGCCGGAGGTCCCGGTCCGGCTGCAACCGGTCCCCGGTACCCCGCCAGCGCCCGCCAGCTCTGGGCCGGAGGCGCTGCTCCGGGCTCCGGACGGCTCGGCGACCGTGGGTGGGCAGCACCTGCCACAGACCGTTCCCCAGCTGCCCGCCATGCCCGGCGGTCAGCTCGTCGGGCCGCTCCCGGGAACGATGCAGATGCCGGGGCTGCCTGCTCCGGCCGCCCCGGTGACCGCCCCGGTACCCGCCGAAGTGCCCATTCCAATCGGCGGATTGCCCGTTCCGTTGCCGGGCCAGGTGCCCGCGCCACTACCGGCCGAAGTGCCGGTTCCGGTGCTGCAGGCCCCGCTGCTGGCTCCAGTCCCGCAACCGGGGGTCCCGCTACCGGCGGGCGCTGCCCGATGAGTCGCACTGCCCCCGGGCGCACTGGCCGGTCGACCTCGGTCCCGCCGTCGCGTGCTCGGCGGAAAACTCGGAAACCTCAGCAGGCCAAGGCCGTCCGGGCCGACGCCTTGCAGACCGACGCGGCCCACTCAGCGCGAGACCGGCGCACCCGCAAGATCGTGGAGGTGGGGACGCGCGGCGGCTCATTTGTCTTCCGGCACCGAGCCGGCAACGCGGTCATTTTCCTGGTGCTGGCGGTGGCAGCGGCGCAGTTGTTCGTTCTGCAGATATCTGATGCGGCGACCCTGCGCGCGCAGGCGGCCGGACAGCTCAAGGTGACGGACATCGAAAAAGCGGTCCGCGGCAGCGTCGTGGACCGCAACAATCAGCAACTCGCATTCACCACGGAATCACGCGCGTTGACGTTTCAGCCCAAGCGGATCCGCCAGCAATTGGATGAGGCGAAAAAGAAGAATTCGGCCGCTCCTGATCCGCAGCAACGGCTGCGGGATATCGCCAAAGAGGTCTCCGGAAAACTGAACAACAAACCGGACTACCAGACCGTGCTGAAGAAGCTGCAGAGCGACGACAATTTCGCCTATCTGGCGCGCGCGGTTGACCCGGCTATTGCGGGCGTGATCTCGGAAAAGTATCCCGAAGTCGGCTCCGAGCGGCAGGACCTGCGCCAATATCCGGGCGGATCGCTGGCGGCCAACATCGTCGGCGGCATCGACTGGGACGGACACGGGCTGCTGGGCCTGGAGGAGTCGCTGGACTCGGTGCTGTCCGGAACCGACGGGGCGGTCACCTATGACCGAGGGTCCGACGGCGTGGTCATTCCGGGCAGCTACCGCAACCGGCACCGGTCGGTCAACGGCTCGACCGTTCAGCTCACCATCGACGACGACATCCAGTTCTACGTGCAGCAGCAGGTGCAGCAGGCCAAGAACCTGTCCGGGGCCCACAATGTCTCGGCCGTCGTCCTGGACGCCAAAACCGGCGAAGTTCTGGCCATGGCCAACGACAACACCTTCGACCCCTCTCAAGACATCGGCCGTCAGGGCGACAAGCAGCTGGGCAACCTGGTGGTGTCCTCGCCTTTCGAGCCGGGCTCGGTGAACAAGGTGATCACCGCGTCCTCGGTGATCGAATACGGGCTCAGCAACCCCGATGAGGTGTTGCAGGTACCCGGCGCGATCCAGATGGGCGGTGTCACCATCCATGACGCCTGGGACCACGGCGTGATGCCCTACACCACCACCGGCGTGTTCGGGAAGTCATCCAACGTCGGCACGCTGATGCTGGCGCAGCGCGTCGGCCCGGAGCGTTTTTACGACATGGTCCGCAAGTTCGGGCTGGGCCAGCGCGCCAACGTCGGGCTGCCTGGTGAGAGCGCCGGGCTGGTACCGCCGATCGATCAATGGTCGGGCAGCACCTTCTCGAACCTACCCATCGGCCAAGGTCTTTCGATGACCCTGCTGCAGATGACGGGAATGTACCAGGCGATCGCCAACGACGGACTGCGGATGCCGCCGCGGATCATCAGGGCCACCATCGGACCCGATGGCAGCAGGACCGAAGAACCGCGTTCAGAAGGTATTCGGGTGGTTTCAGCGCAGACCGCCCAGACCGTGCGGCAGATGTTGCGGGCTGTCGTGCAGCACGACCCGATGGGCTACCAGCAGGGCACAGGGCCGGCGGCCGCGGTTCCGGGATATCAGATGGCCGGCAAGACCGGGACCGCCCAGCAAATCAACCCTGCATGCGGCTGCTACTTCGACAACGTCTACTGGATCACCTTCGCCGGGATGGCCACCGTCGACGATCCGCGCTACGTGATCGGCCTGATGATGGACAACCCGGAGCGCAACGCGGACGGCACGGCCGGACACTCGGCGGCCCCGCTGTTCCACAACATCGCCGGCTGGCTGATGCAGCGGGAGAACGTGCCGCTGTCACCGGATCCGGGGCCACTGCTGACCTTGCAGGGCTGAACAAACCGACCGTTAAACGGTCTGGACTTCCTTCTTGAGCGCCTGACGGGCGAACAGGCGATCGCGTTGATCCTCGAACTTGATGACTTGGCGCTGAAGGTCTTCCAGGAAGGCCGCGAGTTGCTCACGGCGTCGTTCACCTTGGGAGCTGAAGTCGTCACGTTCGAAGATCCGCCACAGGCGTAGGTTCGGAGTCACGACGTCATCGAGATGCTGGCGCGGGTCGTAGATGCCGTGCTTGGCCATCAGCACGCCGTTGCGGCGGAAATTGGGCATGCCCTGACCGGGCATCCGGAAGTTCTCTACGACGTCGGCAATGGCTGCCAGGGTCTGATCGGGTGCGAGATCAAGCGCCGCGGCGCACGTGTTCCGATAGAAAATCATGTGCAGGTTCTCGTCGGCGGCGATGCGTTGCAGCATCCGGTCCGCGACCGGGTCGTCGCACACCTTGCCGGTATTGCGGTGACTGATGCGGGTAGCAAGTTCCTGGAACGTGACGTAAGCGACCGACAGCAGAAAGTCGGTCTTGTGCCGCGCCTCTTCCTCGGCGGTGGCTGCGAATCCCCTTGTCACGTGCTCCATACGCGCACGCTCAAGCGCCACCGGGTCGACGCCACGAGTAACGACGAGGTAGTCACGGATCGCGATCCCGTGTCTCATCTCCTCGGCCGTCCAACGGCCCACCCACGTCCCCCAGGCGTTGTTGAGGGAGAAAAACTCGGCCGCTTGGCGGTGATACGACGGCAGGTTGTCCTCGGTCAGGAGGTTGGTGATCATCGCCGCTTTCGCGACCTCGCTTAGCTGGGATTGCTCCGGCGCCCAGTCCACGCCGCCCATTTCCGCGAAATTGCGGCCACAATCCCAGGGCACATAATCGTGTGGATGCCATTCGACTGCCACCGATAAATGTCGATTGAGATTGGCTTCAGCGGTCGGCTCCAGCTCGTGGAGGATTTCCAGATCAGTCAAATGTTTCGACATTGCACCTTCGTTCCTGTTTCAGCAGCCGAAGGCCCTGGGGGCCCTGAATGCCCCAGCGCATCGTAACGTGCCGACCTGGGCAATGCCCGCAGGTTCGGCGGCCCAGTCTGTCGTTCCCGTCACATCCCGGCGGGGCTAGGTAGGGTGTTATCGCTGGTCATGGGGATCACGCAGCGTCGAACGGGAGGTGGTGGTCGGTGCCCACCGCGCTGCGTCCCCGCGCCGGAGCGGGCGTGCGGCTGCCCGTGCTGGCGGCCGAGATAGGCGCGGTGCTGGCAGGCGGCCCACACCAAAGTGCCGGCATCCCGGACCTGCCGATCACCGGCGTGACGCTGCGTGCCCAGGACGTTGTACCCGGTGACCTGTTCGCCGCCCTGCCGGGTTCGACCACCCACGGCGCCCGGTATGCAGGTGACGCGATCGAGCGCGGCGCGGCGGCGGTGCTCACCGACGCGGCAGGGGTCGCCGAGATGGGCCACGTGACCGGCGCGCCGCCGATTTTGGTGCACCCGGCCCCCCGCAGCGTGCTGGGCGGCCTGGCGGCGACGGTGTACGGGCGCCCGTCCGAGCGACTGAGCGTCATCGGCATCACCGGAACGTCGGGCAAGACCACTACGACCTATCTGGTCGAGTCCGGTCTGCGCGCTGCCGGGCGAGTGGCCGGGCTGATCGGCACCATCGGCATCCGCATCGACGGCGCCGACCTCCCCAGCGCGCTGACCACTCCGGAAGCTCCGGCACTACAGGCTCTGCTCGCGGCGATGGCCGAACGCGGAGTCGACACCGTTGTCATGGAGGTGTCCAGCCACGCACTGACGCTGGGCCGAGTGGACGGCACCCGGTTCGCGGTGGGTGGTTTCACCAACTTGTCCCGCGATCACCTCGACTTCCACCCGACGATGGCCGACTACTTCGACGCCAAGGCGTTGTTGTTCGACCCGGAATCTCCGCTGCGCGCCCGCCGGGCCGTGGTCTGCGTCGACGACGACGCCGGGCGCGCGATGGCCGCCCGGGCCGGTGCGGCGATCACTGTCAGTGCCGAAGGCCGACCCGCCGATTGGCGTGCGATTGACGTGGTGCCGATGGGCGCCGGGGGACAGGAGTTCACCGTCGTCGGCCCCGACGAGGTGCAGCACCGGGTCGGCATCCGGTTACCGGGCCAGTACAACGTCGCAAATTGTCTTGTCGCGCTGGCAATTCTCGACGCGGTCGGGGTCTCACCGGAGCAAGCCGCGCAGGGGCTTTTGCAGACCAGCGTTCCCGGGCGACTGGAAGAGATCGACCGCGGCCAGGATTTTCTCGCGCTGGTCGACTACGCGCACAAGCCGGGCGCATTGCGAGCGGTACTGACCACCCTGCTGCGGCCGGGCCGCCGGCTGGCGGTGGTGTTCGGCGCCGGTGGCGATCGCGACCCGGGCAAGCGCGGGCCGATGGGCGGGGTCGCCGCCGAGCTGGCCGATTTGGTCGTCGTCACCGATGACAACCCCCGCAGTGAGGATCCCGCGGCAATCCGGCGCGAAATTCTGGCCGGGGCGGCCGAACGGGGCGGCGCGGCTCAGGTGGTCGAGATCGGTGACAGGCGGGCCGCGATCAGGCACGCGGTGGACTGGGCGGCACCGGGTGACGTGGTGCTGGTGGCCGGTAAGGGTCATGAGACCGGTCAACGGGCGGGCGCCGAGGTCCGCCCGTTCGACGACCGGGTCGAGCTGGCGCTGGCCTTGGAGGCACTCGGGGCGTGCGGATGATCGACCTCACGATCGCCCAGATCGCCGAGATCGTCGGCGGTTCCCTGGCCGACATCTCGCCGGCGGACGCCGCACAGCGCCGCGTCACCGGGACCGTGGAATTCGACTCGAGGGCCATCGGGCCCGGCGGGCTGTTCCTGGCATTGCCCGGCGCGCGCTCCGATGGGCACGACCACGCGCAGTCTGCGGTGGGGGCCGGCGCGGTCGCCGTGCTGGCGGCGCGCCCCGTCGGCGTGCCCGCCATCTTGGTAACTCGGGCCACGCCGTCCGCATCGGATATCCGGGCCGGAGTGCTCGAGCACGATGCCGACGGTTCGGGCGCGGCGGTGCTGGCCGCGCTGGCCAAGCTGGCCAGGGCGGTAGCCGCCGAACTGGTGGCGGGCGGGCTGACCATCGTCGGGATCACCGGCTCGTCGGGCAAAACCTCCACCAAGGACCTGGTGGCCGCCGTCCTGCAGCCGTTGGGTGAGGTGGTGGCCCCGCCCGGATCCTTCAACAACGAGCTGGGCCACCCCTGGACGGTGTTGCAGGCCACCCGCAGCACCAATTATCTGATTCTGGAGATGTCGGCCCGCCACCCCGGCAATATCGCCGCGCTGGCGGACATCGCCCCGCCGGCGATCGGGGTGGTCCTCAATGTCGGCACCGCGCATCTGGGTGAGTTCGGCTCCCGCGAGGCCATCGCGAAGACCAAATCCGAGCTACCACAGGCGGTTCCGCAATCAGGGGTAGTGATACTCAACGTCGACGACCCGGTGGTGGCTGCCATGGCCGACATAACCGATGCCCGGGTGGTGCGGGTCAGTCGCGCCTCCAGTGCCGCCCCGGATGTCTGGGCCGGACCGGTGTCGCTGGACGAACTGGCCAGGCCGCGGTTCACGATGCACGCAAAAGGCCTGGCAACCGAGGTCCAACTCGCCGTGTACGGCGACCACCAAGTCACCAATGCGCTGTGTGCCGGCGCGGTCGCTCTGGAGTGCGGAGCCGGCGTCGACCAGGTGGCTTCGGCACTGGCCGGCACCGGGCCGGTGTCGCGGCACCGGATGCAGGTGACCACCCGCTCCGACGGGGTCACCGTGATCGATGACGCCTACAACGCCAACCCCGATTCGATGCGGGCGGGCCTGCAGGCGCTGGCCTGGATCGCCCGCGGCGGGGGGGATCAGGGCGCGCGCCCCCGGCGCAGCTGGGCGGTGCTGGGAGAGATGGCCGAGCTGGGCGCGGACGCGATAACCGAGCACGATCGCATCGGCCGACTGGCGGTGCGCTTAGATGTGTCTCGACTCGTTGTCGTGGGAAGTGGGAGGTCGATGAGCGCCATGCACCACGGAGCGGTCTTAGAAGGGGCGTGGGGCTCGTGGGGCGCTGATTCCGATAGGGGAGCTGTCAACGTCGCTGACGGAGCCGCGGCCCTGGCGTTGTTGCGGGCCGAACTGCAAGCCGGCGACGTGGTCCTGGTCAAGGCGTCCAACTCGGTCGGGCTTGGCGAGATTGCGGACGCCCTGGCTTCCGAAGCCGGAGTCCGCCCATGAGACAGATCCTCATCGCGGTCGCCATCGCGCTGACCGTGTCCATCCTGTTGACCCCGGCGCTGATCCGGCTGTTCACCAGGCAGGGATTCGGCCATCAGATCCGCGAGGACGGGCCGCCCACCCACCAGACCAAGCGCGGCACCCCGTCGATGGGCGGCGTGGCGATCCTGGCCGGCATTTGGGCGGGCTACCTGGGCACTCACCTGGCCGGGCTGGCGTTCGACGGTGAAGGGATGTCCGCGTCGGGTCTGCTGGTGCTCGGCCTGGCCACCATGTTGGGAGGCGTCGGATTCGTCGACGACCTGATCAAGATCCGCCGGTCGCGCAACCTGGGATTGAACAAGACGGCCAAGACGGTCGGTCAGCTCAGCGCCGCGGTGCTGTTCGGCGTACTGGTGTTGCAGTTCCACAATGCCAACGGCCTGACCCCGGCCAGCGCGGACCTGTCCTACGTGCGTGAGGTCGCCACCGTCGCGCTGGCACCGGCACTGTTCGTGCTGTTCTGTGTGATCATCGTCAGCGCCTGGTCGAACGCGGTGAATTTCACCGACGGCCTGGACGGGTTGGCCGCGGGCAGCATGGCGATGGTCACCGGCGCCTACGTGTTGATCACCTTCTGGCAGTACCGCAACGCGTGTGTCACGTCGCCCGGTCTGGGCTGCTACAACGTGCGTGATCCGCTGGACCTGGCTCTCATCGCGGCCGCGACCGCGGGAGCGTGCATCGGCTTTTTGTGGTGGAATGCCGCGCCGGCCAAGATCTTCATGGGTGACACCGGTTCGCTGGCGCTGGGCGGCATCATCGCGGGTTTGTCGGTGACCAGCCGCACCGAAATCCTCGCCGTTGTGTTGGGCGCTCTCTTCGTCGCCGAAGTCAGCTCGGTGGTGGTGCAGATCGTGGCCTTCCGCACCACCGGGCGCCGGGTTTTCCGGATGGCGCCGTTCCACCACCATTTCGAGTTGCTCGGCTGGGCCGAAACCACGGTGATCATCCGCTTTTGGCTGCTCACCGCGATCACCTGCGGTCTGGGCGTCGCCTTGTTCTACGGTGAGTGGCTAGCCACGATCGGCGCCTGACGTGCTTGACGCGCTGGTGCCGGGCGCACCCGTTCTGGTCGCCGGCGCCCGGGTTACCGGCAGGGCGGTGTTGGCGGCGCTGACCCGATTCGGCGCCGTGGCAACGCTGTGTGACGACGATCCGGACATGCTGCGCCCTTATGCGGAGAGCGGCGTCTCGACCGTGGATCCGCAGGTCGCGGTGCGCCAACTGGCCGAACCCGGAAAGCGATACGCGCTGGTGGTCACGAGTCCCGGTTTCCAGCCGACCACGCCGGTACTGGCCGCCGCGGCGGCGGCCGGTGTGCCGATCTGGGGCGACGTGGAGTTGGCCTGGCGACTGGACGCGTCGGGCCACTACGGGCCACCGCGCCGCTGGTTGGTCGTGACCGGCACCAACGGCAAGACCACGACGACGTCGATGCTGCACGCCATGTTGACCGCCGGGGGCCGGCGAAGTGTGCTGTGCGGCAACATCGGCAGCCCGGTGCTGGATGTCTTAAACGAGTCTGTCGAGCCCTCAGACATCCTCGCGGTCGAGTTGTCCAGTTTCCAGCTGTACTGGGCGCCGTCGCTGCGGCCCGAGGCGGGCGTGGTGCTCAACATCGCCGAAGATCATCTGGATTGGCATTCCACGATGGCCGAGTACACCGCGGCGAAGGCCCGGGCGCTCAACGGCCGGGTGGCGGTGGTCGGACTGGACGACACCCGCGCCGCCGCGCTCCTGGACTCCGCGGCTGCGCCCGTGCGGGTCGGCTTCCGGCTCGGCGAACCGGCCGCGGGCGAACTCGGCGTGCGCGACGGGCAGCTGGTCGACCGCGCCTTCGCCGACGACCTGGCGTTATTGCCGGCGACCTCGATACCGGTGCCTGGCCCGGTCGGAGTGCTCGACGCGCTGGCGGCGGCTGCGCTGGCTCGCTGCGTCGATGTGCCCGCCGCTGCCATCGCGGACGCCGTCGCTACCTTCCAGGTGGGGCGGCATCGGTCGGAAGTCGTGGCGGTGGCCGACGGGGTCAGGTACGTCGACGACTCCAAGGCCACCAACGCGCATGCCGCCGAAGCGTCGGTGCTGGCCTATCCGCGGGTGGTCTGGGTGGCCGGCGGGTTACTCAAGGGCGCGTCCGTCGACGCGGAGGTCGCCAGAATCGCGTCCAGGCTGGTAGGCGCGGTGCTGATCGGCCGGGATCGCCAAGAGGTTGCCAGAGCGTTATCGCGACACGCGCCCGATGTCCCCGTCGTCCAGGTTGTGACAGGCGAGGATATTGATATGCATGCGACTGCTGTGGTTTCTGGGACTAGAGTGACAGAAGTTGATGATGCGGGGAAAAGTCTCGGCACTCGCGTGATGACGGCGGCCGTTGCCGCCGCCCGTGACCTGGCAAAGCCCGGCGACACGGTGCTGTTGGCTCCGGCCGGGGCGTCATTCGACCAATTCGCAGGTTATGCCGACCGTGGCGACGCATTCGCTGCCGCCGTACACGCCGCGCTCCGGTAGGCGGGCGTGGTTAACGCACTGACCCGGCTGCTGCGCCGGGCCAAGGGAGAGAACGAACCGGCCGGAGCGGCGGGCGCAGAGGCTGAGGTGAAAGAGGTCCGGACGGCCCCCGAGGCCGTGAAAGCCCGGTTCACCGCCTGGCTGGGCCGGCCGATGACCTCGTTTCACCTCATCGTCGCCGTTGCCGGGTTGCTGACGACGCTCGGCCTGATCATGGTGCTGTCGGCTTCCGGCGTGCGCTCCTACGGCGCAGACGGGTCGGCCTGGGTGATATTCGGCAAACAGGTGATGTGGACGATCATCGGTCTCCTGGGCTGCTATGCGGCGCTGCGGATGTCGGTGCGGTTCATTCGCCGTGTTGCCTTCGCCAGCTACGTGATCACCATCATCTTGCTGGTTCTGGTGCTCGTTCCTGGGATCGGCAACCTCGCTAACGGCTCCCGTAAGTGGTTCGTGATCGCGGGCTTTTCGATGCAGCCGTCTGAGTTGGCCAAGATCGCGTTCGCGATTTGGGGTGCGCATTTGTTGGCGGCCCGGCGGCTGGAGCGAGCCTCGCTGAAGGAGTTGCTGGTCCCGCTGGTGCCGGCCGCCGTCATCGCGCTGGGGCTGATCGTGGCCCAGCCCGACCTCGGGCAAACGGTATCGCTGGGCATCATCCTGTTGGCCCTGTTGTGGTACGCCGGACTGCCGCTGCGCGTCTTCGGCGCCTCGCTGTTCGCGGTCGTCGTCGCGGGGGCGATCTTGGCGATGTCCGCGGGCTACCGGTCCGACCGGGTGCGGTCCTGGCTGGACCCCGAGAACGACCCTCAGGACACCGGTTACCAGGCGCGGCAGGCAAAGTACGCGCTGGCCCACGGCGGCATCTTCGGCGACGGGCTGGGCCAGGGTGTGGCCAAGTGGAACTATCTGCCCAACGCGCACAACGACTTCATCTTCGCGATCATCGGCGAGGAGCTCGGATTCGTCGGCGCATTCGGGTTGCTGGCACTGTTCGGGTTGTTCGCCTACACCGGGATGCGGATCGCGCGCCGCTCGGCCGACCCGTTCCTGCGGCTGGTGACCGCCACCACGACGATGTGGGTGCTGGGGCAGGCGTTTATCAACATCGGCTATGTGATCGGGATTCTGCCGGTCACCGGTCTGCAGCTGCCACTTATTTCTGCTGGCGGAACATCAACGGCTGCAACACTTTTCATGATAGGCATCATGGCCAACGCGGCTCGTCATGAGCCGGAGGCGGTGGCCGCGCTACGGGCCGGGCGCGACGACAAGGTGAACCGGCTGCTGCGGCTGCCGCTGCCCGAGCCGTACCTACCGAGCCGCCTCGAGGCGTTCCGCGACCGCAAGCAAGGGCCCAAGCAAGGGTCGAAGAAGCCCTTGCAGCCTGCGTTGCCCCGAACAGCTGATCGGCCGCCCCACGACTCTGGGGGTACCTCCCGCTTGCGGGGGAGGCATCATGGATCTGGCCAGCGGCACGCCGGCCAGCGTCAAACACGGCGCGCTCGCGCATTGGAAGGTCAGCGTTACGGGTGAACGACACGGTCAGGGAGCCGGCTCGCGCGTCTTTGTCAGTCGTGCTGGCCGGCGGCGGTACCGCCGGCCATGTGGAGCCCGCGATGGCCGTCGCCGACGCGCTCTCTGCGCTGAATCCGCAGGTCCGGATCACCGCATTGGGTACCCGGCGCGGGCTGGAGACCAGGCTGGTGCCCGAGCGCGGCTACCATCTCGAGCTGATCACGCCGGTGCCACTGCCGCGCAAGCTCAGCGGTGACCTGGCCCGGCTGCCGGGCCGGGTGTGGCGTGCGGTCCGGGAGACACGGGCGGTGCTCGACGCCGTTGACGCCGACGTAGTGGTCGGTTTCGGTGGATATGTGGCGCTGCCGGCCTATCTCGCCGCGCGCGGCATAGGTTCAAGGCGTCGCATCCCGGTGCTGATCCATGAAGCCAATGCCAGCGCCGGGCTGGCCAACCGGGTCGGTGCCCGCACCGCGAACCGGATTCTCGCCGCGGTTCCGGACTCCGGGCTCCGCGGTGCCGAGGTGGTCGGGGTACCGGTCCGGGCGGCTATCACCGCGCTGGACCGCGCGGCGTTGCGGGCCGAAGCGCGGGCGCACTTCGGTTTCGCCGACGACGCGCGGGTGTTGCTGGTGTTCGGCGGTTCGCAGGGTGCGGTCGCACTCAACCGCGCCGTCTCGGGTGCGGCCGCCGACTTGGCCGCCGCCGGTGTGGCCGTACTGCACGCCCACGGACCCAAGAACACCCTCGAGCTGCGCACCCCCGAGCCGGGTGAGCCGCCGTACGTGGCGGTGCCTTACCTGGACCGGATGGACCTGGCCTACGCCGCCGCCGACCTGGTGATCTGCCGGTCCGGAGCGATGACGGTCGCCGAAGTGTCTGCCGTCGGCCTGCCGGCCATCTATGTCCCGCTGCCGATCGGCAACGGCGAGCAGCGGCTCAATGCGCTGCCTGTGGTCAACGGCGGTGGCGGCATGCTGGTCGCCGACGCGGCGCTGACACCGGGCCTGGTCGCCCAGCAGGTGGCCGCGCTGCTCACCGACCCACCCCGGTTGGCGGCGATGACGGCGGCCGCGGCTCGGGTGGGGCATCGAGATGCGGCCTACAAAGTCGCCCAGGCGGCGCTGGACCTGGCCGGGGGCCCACGGTGACCGCCCAGGAGCTGCCACCCGAGCTGCGGCGGGTGCACATGGTGGGCATCGGGGGAGCCGGGATGTCGGGAGTGGCCCGCATCCTGCTCGACCGTGGCGCACTGGTATCCGGGTCGGACGCCAAGGAATCGCGCGGCCTGCATGCGCTGCGGGCCCGAGGGGCGCAGATACGCATCGGGCACGACGCATCGTGGCTCGATCTGCTCGAGGGTGGTGTCACCGCGGTCATCACCACCCATGCCGCTATCCCCAAGACCAACCCCGAACTCGTCGAAGCCCGGCGTCGCGGGATTCCGGTGGTGCTGCGGCCCTCCGTGCTGGCCAGGCTGATGGACGGGCGCACCACGCTGATGGTCACCGGCACACATGGCAAGACCACGACCACATCGATGCTGATCGTGGCCCTGCAGCACTGCGGTCGCGACCCGTCCTTCGCGGTCGGCGGCGAGCTGGGCGAGGCCGGCACCAACGCGCACCACGGCAGCGGCGACTGCTTTGTCGCCGAGGCCGACGAAAGCGACGGCTCCCTGCTGGAATACACGCCCGACGTCGTCGTGGTCACCAACATCGAGTCCGATCACCTGGACTTCTACGGCAGCCTCGATGCCTATATCGGGGTGTTCGACTCATTCATGGAGCGACTCGCCCCCGGCGGAGCGTTGGTGGTCTGTGCCGACGATCCCGGAGCGGCGGCGTTGGCCCAGCGCACCGCCGAGCTGGGAATCCGGGTACTGCGATACGGCTCCCTCGAAGGCTCGGAACATGCCGGCAAAGAGGCACTGGCCGGCACGCTGCTGTCCTGGGAGCAACAGGGCACCGAGGCGGTCGCGCACATCCAGTTGGCTTCGGAACTGGACCCAGTGGTTCACCCGCGCGTGATGCGACTGTCGGTGCCCGGACGGCATATGGCGCTCAATGCGCTGGGCGCGCTGCTGGCGGCCATCGAGATCGGCGCCCCGGTCGATGATGTGCTGGACGGGCTGGCCGGGTTCGAGGGTGTTCGTCGCCGATTGGAGCTGGTGGGGACCTCGGAAATTAGCAAAGCCGATGGCAGGGCCTCGAACTCACAGGTGCGGGTGTTCGACGACTACGCCCACCACCCGACCGAGGTCAGCGCGACCCTGGCGGCCGTCCGCACCGTCGTCGAGCAAAGCGGCGATGGCCGTCTGCTGGTGGTGTTTCAGCCCCATTTATATTCGCGGACAAAAGCTTTCGCTGTCGAGTTCGGTCAAGCCCTTGATGCCGCCGACCAGGTGTTCGTCCTGGACGTCTACGGCGCGCGCGAGCAACCGCTGGCCGGTGTCAGCGGGGCCAGCGTCGCCGGCAATGTGAGCGTGCCGGTCCGCTACCTGCCGGACTTCTCGGCCGTCGCCGAGGAGGTGGCTGCGGCCGCCGGTCCGGGCGATGTCATCGTCACAATGGGTGCGGGCGACGTGACCCTGCTGGGGCCGGAGATCGTGACGGCGCTGCGGGTGCGGGCCAACCGCAGCGCCCCCGGGCGCCCGGGGGTGTCGTGATGACCGAGCCCGAGGCGGCCGAGGATTCCCCGGACACTGCGATCACGGTCCCGATTCGCACCGACGCGCAAGACGACCCTGAGGATCCGGCCGATTTCGAGGGGCCACGCCGACGGGCCCGCCGCGAACGGGCCGAGCGCCGCGCCGCGCAGGAACGCGCCACCGCGATCGAGCAAGGCCGCCGGGAGGCCAAGCGGCGGGCCAGCGGCCGTATCGTCAGCGAGCCCAAACCCGTTGCGCGTGGCGTTGTCCGGGGTTTGAGAATGCTGCTCGCGGCAGTGCTGGTGGCCATCGTCGGGGTCGCGCTGGCGCTCGTGCTCTATTTCACCCCGGCGATGTCGGCGCGCACGATCGTCGTCACCGGCATCGGGGCGGTGACCCGCGAAGAGGTCCTCGACGCGGCGCGGGTGCGGCCCGGCACGCCGCTGCTGCAGATCAACACCAGCCAGGTCGCCGAGCGGGTGGCGGCGATCCGGCGGGTAGCCAGCGCGCGGGTGCAACGTCAATACCCTTCAGCGCTGCGGATCAGCATCGTCGAGCGAGTCCCCCTGGTGGTCAAGGATTTTCCGGACGGCCCGCACCTGTTTGACCGCGACGGCGTCGACTTCGCGACCGGTCCACCGCCACCTGCGCTGCCGTATATCGATGTCGCGGATCCCGGCCCGACCGACCCCGCGACCAAGGCCGTACTGCAGGTACTCATCGCGCTGCGTCCGGAGGTGTTGAGTCAGGTGGGCCGAATCGCGGCCCCATCGGTGGCCTCGATCACCCTCACGCTGGGCGACGGCAGGGTGGTGATTTGGGGGACCACCGACCGTTCTGACGAGAAGGCCGAAAAGCTAGGCGCGCTGTTGACCCAGCCCGGACACACCTACGACGTGTCCAGCCCGGATCTGCCGACCGTCAAATAGCGAGAAAATTTGCGCGCCGCGTGTCGGCGCGCCTGCGCCGCTAGCGTGCGCGGTACCCATACCGTTCTGGTTGCGAGGAACTACCTGACATAACTCTAAGCCTGTAGTTGAGGTTGAGGGTTTGCCAGGTTCCCGAGCCAACTAACGGAGCCCCGCAAACGAGGTCCCACCAGGGAGGAAGACGAATGATGACCCCCCCACACAATTACCTAGCCGTCATCAAGGTTGTGGGTATCGGTGGCGGCGGCGTCAACGCCGTCAACCGGATGATCGAACAGGGCCTCAAGGGCGTCGAGTTCATCGCGATCAACACCGACGCGCAGGCGTTGTTGATGAGTGATGCCGACGTCAAGCTGGACGTCGGCCGCGATTCCACTCGTGGCCTGGGCGCAGGAGCGGACCCGGAAGTCGGGCGCAAGGCCGCCGACGACGCCAAGGACGAGATCGAAGAGTTGCTGCGCGGGTCGGACATGGTGTTCGTCACCGCGGGCGAAGGGGGCGGTACCGGCACCGGTGGGGCCCCGGTGGTGGCCAGCATCGCCCGCAAACTCGGGGCGTTGACCGTCGGTGTGGTTACCCGGCCTTTCTCGTTCGAGGGTAAGCGTCGCAGCACTCAGGCCGAAAACGGCATAGCGTCGTTGCGTGAGAGTTGCGACACCCTCATCGTGATCCCCAACGACCGATTGCTGCAGATGGGGGATGCTGCGGTATCCCTGATGGATGCCTTCCGCAGCGCCGACGAGGTGCTGCTCAACGGCGTGCAGGGCATCACCGACCTGATCACCACACCGGGGCTGATCAACGTCGACTTCGCCGATGTCAAAGGGATCATGTCCGGTGCCGGCACGGCATTGATGGGTATCGGCTCGGCCCGTGGTGAGGGTCGTTCGCTCAAAGCCGCAGAGATCGCCATCAACTCGCCGTTGCTGGAAGCCTCGATGGAAGGCGCACAGGGTGTGCTGATGTCGATCGCCGGCGGCAGCGACCTGGGACTATTCGAGATCAACGAGGCGGCCTCGCTGGTGCAGGACGCCGCTCATCAGGATGCCAACATCATTTTCGGCACCGTGATCGACGATTCGCTGGGTGACGAGGTGCGCGTCACGGTCATCGCAGCGGGCTTCGACGCTGGCGGCGCTGGCCGCAAGCCGGTCGTCGGTGGCGTTGCCGGGGAGAAAGTCGGCGCGCACAGAATCGAGTCGGCCAAGGCCGGCAAGCTCACCTCGACGCTGTTCGAGCCCGTCGATGCCCTCAGTGTGCCGGTGCACACCAACGGCTCGACGCTGAACATTGGCGGAGATGACGACGACGTCGACGTGCCGCCGTTCATGCGCCGCTGAGGCCAGCCGCTCAGTTCCGGATGCGCTGGATACTGGACACGTGAGCGTTCGCGTCCGGCGAGTCAGCACCACCCGAGCGGGTGGTGTCTCGGCGCCACCGTTCGACACTTTCAACCTCGGCGACCACGTCGGTGACGACCCGGCCGCGGTGGCCGCCAACCGCGCCCGGCTGGCCGGCGCGATCGGTCTGGCTGATCGGGTGGTGTGGATGAACCAAGTGCACGGTGACCGGGTCGAGGTAGTCGACGAGCCGCGGGATAGCGCGGTCGACGACACCGACGCGTTGGTGACCAGCACACCCCGACTGGCGCTGGCGGTGGTGACGGCCGACTGCGTGCCGGTGTTGATGGCCGACGACCGCGCCGGGGTGATCGCGGCGGTCCATGCCGGTCGCGTCGGCGCCCAGCGGGGCGTGGTGACTCGCGCGGTGGAAGCGATGCTGGGCCTTGGTGCGCAGGTCGGCGACATCTCGGTGCTGCTCGGCCCGGCGGTCAGCGGTCGCAACTACGAGGTGCCCGCGGCCATGGCCGACGAGGTCGAGGCCGCATTGCCGGGCAGTCGTACCACCACTGCGGCCGGCACTCCCGGTCTCGATCTTCGATCCGGAATCGCTTGCCAGCTAAGGGATTTGGGTGTCACGTCGATCGATGTCGATCCGCGCTGCACGGTGGCCGATCAGTCGTTGTTCAGTCATCGCCGCGGTGCCCCGACCGGGCGCCTGGCCGCGCTCGTCTGGATGGAGTGAGCGCCGTGGTGGCAGGAGCGCCGGCCCTTGAAAACGGTGGCAACCAGCGCGACCGCGAATCGGAATTGACGCACGCGTTGGCTGCTGTTCGATCGCGACTTGCGATCGCCGCACAAGCGTCGGCGCGCAATGTCGGCGAAATTGAGCTTTTACCAATTACAAAATTCTTTCCGGCAACCGATGTCGCGATTTTGTGTCGATTGGGTTGTCGGTCCGTTGGCGAATCACGAGAGCAGGAAGCGTCGGCGAAGATGGCCGAACTCGCGCGATTGCGGGGTGCTTCCGAGTTGCACTGGCACATGGTGGGCCAGATCCAGCGCAAGAAGTCCCGCGCGTTGGCCCGCTGGGCGCACACCGCCCATTCGGTCGACAGCCCGCCGCTGGCGGCCGCGCTCGACCGCGCGGTGACGGCGGCCCGGGCCGAGGGTCATCGTGCGCACCCGTTGCGGGTGTATGTGCAGGTCAGCCTCGACGGCGACGTGTCGCGCGGCGGCGTAGACATGCTGGTGCCCGGGGCGGTCGATCGGGTTTGCGCGCAGGTCGAGGAGGCGCAGAGCCTGGAACTGGTCGGGCTGATGGGCATCCCGCCCCTGGGCTGGGACGCCGATACGGCCTTCGGGCGGCTGCAATCCGAGCACCGGCGGGTGCTCGAATCGCACCCGAATGCGGTCGGCCTTTCCGCAGGCATGTCCAACGACCTCGAAGCGGCCGTCAAACACGGTTCGACGTGTGTGCGTGTCGGTACCGCGCTACTGGGTCCTAGACGGCTACCGTCTCCCTGAATAGTCACTTTAGTCACATCTTCATCACAGACACCAGAACTTCCAGGGGCTTGAAGGGGTCAATGCAATGAGCACACTGCACAAGGTCAAGGCCTATTTCGGGATGGCTCCGATGGATGAGTACGAAGACGAGTACTACGACGACCGCCCTCCCTCACGCGGATTCCCGCGGCAGCGATTCGATGACGGATACGGGCGCTACGAAGGACCTGACTACGAGGACCCGCGCGGCGAGCCGGCCGACTACCCGCCGTCCAGCAGCTATCGCGGTGGCTACGGTGAAGAACCCCACTTCCGCGGCCGTGAGTTCGACCGGCCCGACATGGCCCGGCCGCGCTTAGGCTCGTGGCTGCGCAATTCCACCCGCGGCGCGCTGGCCATGGATCCGCGCCGGATGGCGATGATGTTCGAGGAGGGCCACCCGCTGTCGAAGATCACCACGTTGCGGCCAAAGGACTACAGCGAGGCCCGCACCATCGGCGAGCGATTCCGGGACGGCACCCCCGTCATCATGGATCTGGTCTCGATGGACAACGCCGACGCAAAACGGCTGGTCGACTTCGCGGCCGGCCTGGCCTTCGCGTTGCGCGGCTCGTTCGACAAGGTCGCGACCAAGGTGTTCTTGCTGTCACCGGCTGATGTCGACGTATCCCCGGAGGAGCGTCGCCGGATCGCCGAAACCGGCTTCTACGCCTACCAGTAGACGCACTGGCCGGCCTCGGGTCGGTACGCTGGTGAGTGCTGCGCGCGTGGGTGACCTGCGCACAGACGCGTATTGGCATCCTCATTGGTTAGGTCGGGGCTCTAGTTGTGGTGTTCTTTCAGATCCTTGGGTTTGCGCTGTTTATCTTCTGGCTGCTGCTCATCGCTCGGGTCGTCGTTGAATTCATCCGCTCGTTCAGCCGCGACTGGCATCCCACCGGTATCACCGTCGTGGTCCTCGAGATCATCATGTCGATCACGGACCCGCCGGTGAAGCTGCTGCGTCGGCTGATCCCGCAGCTCACCATCGGCGCGGTCCGTTTCGACCTGTCGATCATGGTTCTGCTGCTGCTCGCGTTCATCGGTATGCAGTTGGCGTTCAGCGCCGCGGCGTAACCCACCGCTTCCGCCATCCGGGTAGAGCTGAGCGACATTTCGGCCACGGTTTGGCGTCGGTTCGCTCCGCGCGATTTCCAATATCCAAGGAATAGGTTTTATTTGGTCTTGCTCATTGAAATTCGCTCTTCATTTTTCATTGGAGTAATCGGCAACCGCCGAGTCAGGTGTGACAGGATGGACGGCAGTTGCGCGATGGCTACCACTCCGTTCTACACTTTCCTGATCGTTTGACAAGAACTCGAGGGGACGAACAATGCCGCTTACACCAGCCGACGTCCACAATGTGGCGTTCAGTAAGCCGCCAATCGGCAAGCGCGGTTACAACGAAGACGAGGTCGACGCCTTCCTCGACTTGGTGGAGAACGAGCTGACGCGGCTCATCGAGGAGAACTCCGATCTGCGTCAGCGGATCGAGGAGCTGGACCACGAGCTGGCCTCCGGTGGCGGCGCAAGTGCCCCCGCTGCTTCCGTTCAGCCCACCCAGGCCATTCCGGTGTATGAGCCCGAACCGGAGCCCGTTAAGCCGGCCCCGGTGGCCCCGATAGCCGCGACGGTGGCCGCGCCGGTTTCGTCGACGATGAACGAGGAGCAGGCCATCAAAGCCGCTCGGGTGTTGGGTCTGGCTCAAGACACCGCCGACCGGCTCACCAGCACCGCCCAGGCCGAATCGGACAAGATGCTGGCCGATGCCCGCGCCAACGCCGACCAGATCCTCAGCGAGGCCCGGCACACCGCCGAGACTTCGGTCGCGGAGGCCCGGCAACGCGCCGACGCCTTGCTGTCCGATGCCCAGACCCGGTCTGAGACTCAGCTGCGCCAGGCCCAGGAGAAGGCGGATGCCCTGCAGGCCGACGCCGAACGCAAGCATTCCGAGATCATGGGAACCATCAACCAGCAGCGCACCGTGCTGGAAGGCCGCCTCGAGCAGCTCCGTACCTTCGAACGCGAGTACCGCACCCGGCTCAAGACCTACCTGGAATCCCAGCTCGAGGAGCTCGGCCAGCGCGGATCGGCGGCGCCGGTCGATTCCAGCGCAGACGCTGGTGGCTTCGACCAATTCAACCGGGGTGCCAACTAGCCGACACCTTGCCAGAACCGACGCTGTGCATGCAGTGGTAGGTTTGGCAGTCGCTCTTCGTCGGCTGGAGGATCAATGCTGATCATTGCCCTGGTATTAGCCCTGATAGGGCTTATTGCGCTGGTATTTGCCGTCGTTACCAGTAACGAGCTGGTGGCCTGGGTTTGCATTGGCGCCAGTGTGCTGGGCGTGGTGTTGCTGATCGTCGACGCGCTGCGGGAGCGCCAGGGCCGCGGCGCGGCCGTCCCAGACAGCGACCCAGACAGCAACGAAGAAACCGCCGAGGGGCCCGGGGACGACGCGGAGGCCTTCGTCGACTACCCGGAGGAAGTCGCGGACGAAGGCGACAACGAGCCCGACAAAGAGCAGAAGCCATCCGAAGAGGCGGAATCGGCGGTACCTGCCGACGGGAATGGCGAGGACTCCGCCAAGTAACCGGTTCAGCCGGTTGGCGTGTTGAGGAGCTCGCGCACTTCATCGTCGGTGATCTGGTGAAAGTCGGCGTAGACCTGCCCGACGGCTTCGAAATCGGGCGGCATTGTCACGCACACCACGACGTCGGCCTCACGCGCTAGTTCACGGCAGACCGATTGGGGCCCAACAGGTACCGCGACGACGATCGATTGCGGGCCGACCTCTCGCACGGCTCGGACGGCCGCCAGCATGCTGGCCCCGGTGGCGATGCCGTCGTCGGCGATCATCACGATCTTGCCCCGCGCATCGACGCCGGCTCGCCCGCCGCGGTAAGCCTGCTCGCGGCGCTCGAGCTCGGCGGTCTCGCTGTCGATCGCCGCGCGCACCTGCTCGTCGGTGATGTGCAAGCTGGAAACCACGTTGTCGTTCATCACCACCCCACCGCCGCTGGCCAACGCGCCCATCGCGAGCTCGGGCCACCCCGGTACCCCGAGTTTTCGCACCAGGAATACATCCAGCGCGGCATGCAGCGCCGATGCGATTTCCCAGCCGACGGGAACACCACCGCGAGCCAGGCCCAGCACCAGCACATCATGCTTGCCGCGGTAGGAGGTCAACTCCTCGGCGAGCGCGCGACCGGCCTCGCGGCGGTCGCGGAACGTGCGTCCCGCTGTTCGCCGCAGAAAGCCACTCGGTGGGTTCATTACTCGCGCTCCCGGCTAGGGCCCCTATCTAGCCTACGTGCGCATGGGTGTCCGAGGGGGGACTTGAACCCCCACGCCCATTAGTAGGGCACTAGCACCTCAAGCTAGCGCGTCTGCCATTCCGCCACTCGGACAAGACCAAACCGCATGGGTCGGCAGCTAAGGCTAGCGGATCGGCCCGCGAGCGCCCAACCCAACTGGCGCCGAGCCCAGCCGGTCGGGCAGTGGTAGGACTGGTGACTGTGACAGTTGAGGCCGGAGTCCCAGGCAACCCCAGCGACGACGTGGTCCAGGTTGTCAGCAGATTGATTCGATTTGATACCACCAACACGGGTGAACCCGAGACCACGCAAGGCGAGGCCGAGTGCGCCCGATGGGTCGCCGACCAGCTCGCAGAAGTCGGCTACCACCCTCAGTATGTCGAATCCGGTGCGCCCGGCCGGGGCAACGTGTTCGCCCGCCTGGAGGGCGCCGACAAGTCCCGTGGCGCCCTGCTCATCCACGGGCATCTCGACGTAGTGCCGGCCGAACCGGCCGAATGGAGCGTGCACCCGTTTTCGGGTGCGATCGAAGACGGCTACGTCTGGGGCCGCGGCGCGGTCGACATGAAAGACATGGTGGGCATGACGATCGTGGTCGCCCGGCAGCTGAAACAGGCCGGCATCGTGCCGCCACGCGACCTGGTGTTTGCCTTCGTCGCCGACGAAGAGAACGGCGGCAGCTACGGGTCGCACTGGTTGGTCGACAATCGGCCCGATCTGTTCGACGGCGTCACCGAGGCGATCGGCGAGGTCGGCGGCTTTTCTTTGACGGTGCCCCGCCCCGATGGGGGTGAGCGCCGCCTGTACCTCATCGAGACGGCCGAAAAGGGCATGCAGTGGATGCGGTTGAGCGCCCGCGGCCAGGCCGGGCACGGCTCGATGGTGCACGATCACAACGCGGTCACCGCCGTCGCCGAGGCCGTCGCCCGGGTGGGCCGGCATCAGTTTCCGCTGGTGCTTACCGACACCGTCGTGGAGTTCTTGGCTGCCATCAGTGAGGAGACCGGCCTGACGTTCGACGCCGAGACTTCGGATTTGGCGGGCGCCATCGAAAAACTTGGCCCGATGGCTCGGATGCTGAAGGCGATACTGCACGACACCGCAAACCCCACGATGCTCAAGGCCGGGTACAAGGCCAACGTCATTCCGGCGACTGCGGAAGCGGTGCTGGACTGCCGCGTGCTACCCGGTCGGCAGGCGGCGTTCGAGGCCGAGATCGACGAGTTGATCGGCCCGGACGTGACTCGGGAGTGGATCAAGGATTTGCCGTCGTACGAGACCACCTTCGACGGCGATCTGGTCGACGCCATGAACGCCGCGTTGTTGGCCCTGGACCCCGACGCCCGCACGGTGCCCTATATGCTTTCCGGTGGTACTGATGCGAAAGCCTTCGCCCGCTTGGGTATTCGCTGTTTCGGCTTCGCCCCCCTGCGGTTGCCGCCGGAATTGGATTTCGCTTCGCTGTTCCACGGCGTCGATGAGCGGGTACCCATCGATGCGCTGAAGTTCGGCACCGATGTGCTCGCCCACTTCCTAACGCACTGCTAACGAGAGGACTACCCATGAGCTTGCCGGTCGACCCGTATGAGGCGCTGCCCAAGCTGCCGAGCTTCAGCCTGACCTCGAACTCGATTACCGACGGTCAACCGCTCGGTACGCCGCAGATCAGCGGGATTATGGGTGCTGGGGGCGAGGACGTGAGCCCGCAGCTGAGCTGGTCGGGATTCCCCGACAAGACCCGCAGCTTCGCCGTCACCGTCTATGACCCCGACGCCCCGACGCTGTCCGGGTTCTGGCACTGGGCCGTGGCCAACCTGCCGGCCGATGTCACCGAGTTGCCCGACGACGCGGGTGACGGCCGTGAGCTGCCGGGCGGTGCGCTGCAGCTGGTCAACGACGCCGGCATGCGTCGTTACGTCGGCGCCGCGCCCCCCGCCGGCCACGGCCCGCATCGCTACTACGTCGCCGTGCACGCCGTGGACGTCGACAAGCTCGATCTCAGCGAGGACGCCAGCCCGGCGTTTCTGGGATTCAATCTGTTCCAGCACGCCATCGCGCGCGCGGTGATCTACGGGACTTACGAGCAGAACTAGAGCCCCTGGCCGCGGTCCCGCTCTGTCGGAGTCAGTGTCACCTGTGATGTCTCAGGACATCGGTGACAGTTCTGTGTCAGGACATCGGTGACGGTTGGTGTGTCAGGACTTCGGTGACGGTTGTCCGGTCTTGGGACGCGGGCCGCGGGGTTGGCCGTTT
>Ga0302196_10001365_pt1 | contig 23277 bp, 25 predicted proteins | sample II_Bog_N1_3_FD_198794 | JGI IMG/M metagenome (GOLD analysis project Ga0302196, IMG submission 198794) | Peat permafrost microbial communities from Stordalen Mire near Abisko, Sweden - II_Bog_N1_3 | ecosystem: Environmental > Terrestrial > Soil > Wetlands > Peat | place: Sweden: Abisko...
CCTGACTGGGACCCATCCGTTCAGCCTCCGCGACTGGCGATGACCATCCTGTTCGGCCGATAATGAGCCAGAACCAGAACCGCGATGCCAGGTGGCGCGAATGACGACAGGCCCTAGTTCGTTCCTGATTCCCCCTCCCCTTGTGGGAGGGGGCTCCGCCAGGAAAAGCGCCAACGCCTCAGGCCAACTCCCACCGACCCCTCCCCCCGGCCCCCTCCCACAAGGGGAGGGGGAGCTTCGGAGGTAACATCGCCCTTCAGCCCTGCTTGGGCTTCGCCGCGGGCTTCGGCTTCGGCAGCGCGCCGTGCAGCACGGTGCCGCGGATTTCGCCAGCCTTGTTCGCGGCGGTATGCACGTTCACATACCACTTGCCGCCCCGCAGGTCCTTGATCTGGTCATCGGTCAGGACCGCGCTGCCCGTCACCGGGCTGGTCGGACCAGGACCGCCGATCACGACGGCCACCGGCGCATTGGCGCCCTTCGCGGCCGGACCATGGAAATGCGCCATCGTCGCCGGACCCGTCAGACCATCGAAGGTCAAAGTGTAGGTCAGCGTCTTGGTCGCTGTATCCAGGCTCGCCGCCAGCGTGCCGGTGCCAGTGCTGGTGGTCGGCGGATTTTCCGACTTGCCATTCAGTGTCGCGTGATACTTTTGTGTCGCCGCGGAGGCGGACGACAGGAAGCCGACGGCGAGGACCGCCGCCAGAACTGCGTTGCGAAGCATGCCTATCCCCTCTGACCTGACTATGCTCCGAGTCGCCTCGAAGCCGCTTGCCGAACCTCGGCGCGCGGACCACGGTATGTCACGAAAGCAAGGATGCCGCCATGCCCCCTCCGCTGGGTCCCGAGGTTGATGCGACACCGCGCCCCCTGCCCGCCCGCGTCCCCATCCGCGGCCAATACGCGGTGCTGGAACCGTTGCACCGGCGGCACGCGGCGGAGTTATGGCGGGCGGCCCAGGGCGCAGACGATAGCTGGGCCTACCTTGGAAATGGGCCGTTTGCTTCGGCGGACGCCATGGCGCGTCAGATCAGCGATCTGGCAAGCGTGCACGAACGGCTGGTCTGGGCGGTGCGGCCGGTGACCACCGGAGTCGCGTCGGGCTGGCTGTCGCTGATGGATATCGAACCGCGGAATGCTTCGATCGAGATCGGTAACATCTGGTTTGCCCCCCGGATGCAGCGCACGCGCGCCGCCACCGAGGCAATGTTCCTGCTGCTGCGGATGGCCGCCGACGAGCTCGGCTACCGCCGCCTGGTGTGGAAGTGCAACGCGCTGAACGCGCCATCGATCAGAGCAGCGCGGCGGCTGGGTTTCGTGTATGAGGGGCGGCACCGCAACCATATGGTGGTGAAGGGCCGACAGCGCGACACGGACTGGTTCAGCATCACCGATGACGAATGGCCGGCCTGCCGCGACGCGCTGCTGGCCTGGCTGGACCCCGGGAATTTTGCGCCCGATGGCACCGCGAAACGCGGTCTGGCCGAACTGCGCGGCCTGGACAAGGAGACCTGATCATGACCGACGAAGCCCCTGCCCTGGCCAGCCGCAAGCTGCTGCGCGCCGCACGCGCCGGCACGCTGGCGACCATCATCAACGGGCAGCCGTTCGCCTCCCTGGTGACACCGGCATGCGCACCGGACCTGGCGGTGCTGCTGCTGCTGTCCAACCTGTCGGAGCACACCCGGCATCTTCGTAACGATCCGCGCTGTTCGTTACTGGTATGCGGCTCACCCGAGGGGGCCAGCGCGCAGACGGCCCCCCGCGTCACCATCACCGGCCTGGCCGAACGGGTGGCCAATCGGGCGTTGAAATCTCGTTATTTGGCCGTGCATCCCTACGCGTCGCTGTACGCCGATTTCGGCGATTTCGGCATGTGGCGCATCCGCCCGCTGAATGCCCAGTACGTCGGCGGCTTCGCCAGAGCCGCCAGGGTGCGGTCCGGGGGGCTGACCCCGGACCCGGCTTCGGTGGCCGCGGTTGCGGCAGCCGAGGCCTGCATCATCACCCATTGCAACGAAGACCATCCGGCCGCGCTCGCCGCCATCGCCGGGGAGCCGGGCGACTGGCAGATGGTGACCGCGGACGTGGATGGCTGTGACCTGGCCTTGGGGGAGAGGGTGGTGCGGACGCACTGGTCGGCCCCGGTTTCCGATGCCGGCGGCGTCCGCGCCGAACTCGTGCGGCTGGCGCGGGAAGCGCGGGCGGCTACTGGTCAACCATCGACCCATCCACGTGCGGGCGCATCTTGATCGGGCGTGGACGATAGGGGAATTTGCGCGCCACGTCCGCCACCAGCTCCACCCCGATTCCGGCGCCACCGGGGATCGCAATGAACCCGTCCACCTGCTCCGACAGACCGGTTGCCAGGTCGTTGCCCAGAAGTTCCGTGCCGCCATCCAGTTCCGGCGTGCGTGACGGATATTCCTGGATGGCGAAGTTCGGGATGCAGGCGGCGATTTGCAGGCAGGCCGCGGTGCTGACGGGTGACAGCGGGTTGTGCGGGACGACCCAGGCGTCATGCGCCTCGGCCAGCGCGGCGATCTTCTTCGCACCGGTGATGCCGCCGCACAGGCAGACATCGGGACGCAGATATTGCACGGCGTTGCGGGTCAATAACGTCTGGAACTGGTACAGGCTGTGGAACCGCTCGCCGGTCGCAATCGGGATGTTGATATGCGCGGCCACTTCCGCCATCGCATCGAAGCTGTTGGGGCGCAGCGGGTCCTCGTAGAACATCGGCGTGTATTTCTCGATGCCGCGGCCCAGCGCGATCGCCTCGGGCGGAGTCAGGCGGCGGTGGATTTCGATGCACAGATCGACTTTCGGCCCGACCGCTTCGCGCAGCCGGCGGACATTGTCGATCGCTTCTTCGATCTTGGCCGCGTGCGGCTTGTAATAGGGCAGGTCCACGTCTTCATCGAGCAGCGGGTTCAAGTGTCCCAACGCGGTGAAGCCAGCTTCCTTCAGGCGCACCGCTTCCTGCACCAGCGTTTCGATCGAACGGCCCTTCACGTGCCCGTACAAGCGCGCCTTGTGACGGATTTTGCCGCCGAGGAGTTCGTAAACCGGTACGTTGAAGAACTTGCCCTTGATGTCCCACAGTGCAATGTCGATCGCCGACACCGCACCGGTAACCGCGGTGCCGGTGAAATGGTTGGCCCGCAGCATGACGTTCCAGTGATGCTCGATCGGGAACGGGTCGCGGCCGATCAGGTATTCACCGTACTTGGTGATCGCCGCGGCCGAGGCCTCCAACTGGCCCCAGGTGCCGGATTCGCCTAACCCGGTGATGCCGGCGTCGGTCTGCACGCGCACGTACAGGAACCGGTCCAGCAGCAGCGGTTCGACCTTGGTGATTTTCATGGTGGCGCACTCCTCCGCGACAGGTGGGCAGGGTAGAGCATTTGCACGGTGATTGGAAAGTCATCCCCTCATGCCTCATGGCCGGGACAAGTACCACAGGCGTCCGGATAAGCCCGGGATGGCGCACAATTGCCATGGCCCGCGGCCATGTCGACCAGCCGCAACGGCCGCTGCAAGCCTTTGTTCCAGACATTGACATGCACGAAGAATTGCGCCGCTTGCCCGATGCCGTCGCGGTCAACGACCATCCACGCTGCCGCATCGATCCCAAACCCCGTCGAACGCTTTTGCGCCTGCCATATGGCGCTGAGCTTCGCATCGGTGACGCACTTGCCCTCACCCTCGCCGATGTCGATCTCGATGCGGGGATTCTCGGCGTCCGCGAGAGCAAGTTCTGCCAAACGAGGTTGGTTCCGATCGGCACGGATCGTGACTCTGCATGCCGCGAGGCACCAAAACCGGGTTGCTGATTTCGCTTTGCCATTTTTTGTTCCGGCAAACGCGGCGTGGTGACCCGACAAAACGCCGAGATGGCCTGTGGTCGCTTGCCAGTCCGCGCCACTGTCATCGACAAAGCCGCCAGCGCGCGACATCAACCACGCCTGCATGACCTTCACCGTCACTTCGCCGTCCATCGGCTCGTCACCTGGTATCGCAACGGCGCCGATGTGCCGCGCCTTTTGCCGGTCGGTAACCGCGCGACTACTTTACCGTCGCAACCCGCAGCGAATTGGTGCTGCCGGACAGCCCGAAGGGGATCCCCGCCACCACCACCACGTTCTCCCCATGCGCCGCGAATCCCTCGGCCCGAGCGGTCTGCGTGGCGCGGGTGACGGCCTCGCCCATGGAGTGGATGTCGGCGGTCACCACCGCGTGCACCCCCCAGACCACCGCCATCCGACGCGCGGTGTCCAGGTTCGGGGTCAACCCGATCACGGGGGAGTCCGGCCGTTCCCGCGCAACCCGCAGCGCGGTGCCGCCCGAGGCGGTGAAGGCCACGATCGCCTTCGCCCCGATCGTGTGCCCGACCTGCTGCGCCGCCGCCGCAATCGCGTCGGAGGTCAACCGTTCGGGGGCCGGGCGCGACGAATCGATCATCGAGCGCCAGCCGGCATCCTGTTCGACTCGTGCAACGATCCGGTCCATCATGTTGACCGCCTCATAGGGATACTGGCCGGCCGCGGTCTCACCCGACAGCATCACCGCGTCCGCCCCATCGAACACCGCCGTTGCCACGTCCGACGCCTCCGCGCGTGTCGGGGCGGGGGCGGAGATCATGCTTTCCAGCATCTGCGTCGCCACCACCACCGGTTTGCCCATCTGCCGCGCCAGGCGGACGATGCGCTTTTGCGCCAGCGGCACTTCCTCGGGTGGCAGTTCCACCCCCAGATCGCCGCGCGCCACCATCACCGCATCGGTCAGCGCCAGGATCGCGTCCAGGTTGTCCAGCGCCTGCGGCTTCTCCAGCTTCACCATCAGCCAGGCGCGGCCATCGACCAGGGTGCGCGCCTCGGCCACGTCTTCCGGGCGCTGGACGAAGGACAGGCCGATGAAGTTGGCGCCGTGATCCAGCGCGAAGGCCAGATCGTCGCGGTCCTTTTCCGTCAGCGCCGGGATCGGCAGCACCACGTCGGGCACGTTCACCCCCTTGCGGTCCGACAGCGGACCGCCGACCACCACCTCGGTTTCCAGCGCGTCGGCGCGCTTGCGCACCACCCGCAGGCGCAGCTTGCCGTCGTCCAGCAGCAGGGATGAGCCAATCGAGGCGGCCTCGATGATCTCGGGGTGCGGCAGGTTGACCCGGTCGGCCCCGCCGGGGGTCGCGTTCAGGTCCAGCCGAAAGGGCTGGCCGGTCTTGAGGAACACCCGCCCGCCCGAGAAGGTGCCGACCCGCAGCTTCGGCCCCTGCACGTCGGCCAGGATGCCGATCGGCCGCTCGAAGCGGTCCTCCAGCTCGCGGATCATGGCGAAGCGGGCGGCGTGGTCGTCGTGCGTGCCGTGCGAGAAATTCAGCCGGAACACGTCGGCGCCGGCCTGGAACAGCCGGGTCAGCACCTCGATCGAGCCGCTGGCGGGGCCGAGGGTGGCGATGATCTTGGTGCGCCGGCGGCGGCGCAGCTTCGGGCGAGTGGCCATGGGGTGTGGCGTCCTTCAGGCGATCAGAATGGCTCTGATATCATTGACGTTGGTCAAGGTGGGGCCGGTGACGATCAAATCGCCCACCGCTTTGAACAGCGAATGACTGTCGTGGCCGGCCAGCATGGCTCGCGGATCCAGCCCCAGGGCGCGCACCCGAACCAGGCTGTCGGGGGTGAGCAGGGCGCCTGCGACCTCATCCATGCCATCCACCCCGTCGGTGTCGCCGGCGACGGCCCAGATGCCGGGCGCGCCGTCCAGCGCGATAGCGAGGCCCAGCAGGAATTCGGTGTTCCGCCCGCCATGGCCATAGGGGCCGGAGCCGAGGGTGACCGTGGTTTCCCCACCGGACAGCAGTACGGCGGGCGGCGCCAGCGGCTGGTTGTGGCCGCGGACGCTGCGGGCGATGCCGGCGAGGACGGTGCCCATTTCGCGCGCCTCGCCTTCCAGCGCGTCGCCGAGGATCAGGGGCGACAAGCCGAGCCCGCGGGCGGTGTCGGCCACCGCGTGCAGCGCCATCATGGGGGTGGCGATCATGCGGAATTCCGTGTGCGGCAGGCTGCCGGGTTTCGGCGTCTCGTCCGTGTCCTGCGCGAGGCGGGCGGCGACCGCGGGGGAGGGCGTGAGGCCGTAGCGGGCGATCAGCGCGCGCGCTTCCGCGAAGGTGGTGCGGTCGGGGACGGTGGGGCCGGAGCCGATCACGGCGGGATCGTCGCCGGGCACGTCGCTGATCGCCAGCGTGACCACGCGGGCCGGTGCGGCGGCCGCCGCCAGCCGCCCGCCTTTGATCGCCGAGAGGTGTTTCCGCACCGCGTTCATCTCGGTGATGTTGGCCCCGCAGGCCAGCAGGGCCCGGTTGATCGCCTGCTTGTCGGCGAGCCTAATCCCCGGCGCAGGCGCGGCCAGCAAAGACGAGGCGCCGCCCGACATCAGCGCGATCACCAGGTCGTCTTGGGTCAGGCCGCGGACCTGTTCCAGCAGCCGCAGCGCGCCGGCCTGGCTGTTGGCATCGGGGACGGGGTGGGAGGCCTCGATGACTTCGATCCGCCGTGTGGGGACCGCGTGGCCATAGCGGGTGACGACGGTGCCCTCCAGCGGCACGTCGGGCCAGGCATCCTCCAGCGCGGCGGCCATCACTGCGGCCGACTTGCCGCCGCCGACGACGATGCACCGGCCCTTTGTGGGTTTGGGCGGCAGGTGGGCTGCCAGCACCTTGCGCGGGTCGGCCGCGGCCACCGCGGCATCGAACAGCGCCCGCAAGATGGCGCGCGCCTGTGCATCATCCCGGACCATGCGCGATTTCCTCCCCTCGGCTGCCGGGGGAGTATGGCGAAACTGCGCCGGCGGCGCCATGTTGTGCGAAAGAGCAGGAGGTATGTGATGCCCGCACCCGAATTCGACGCCGAGACCCGCACGGAACTGGAAGCCGCCGCGTTCCGCCGCCTGGTGGAGCACCTGCGCGAGCGCACCGATGTGCAGAACATCGACCTGATGAACCTGGCCGGCTTCTGCCGGAATTGCCTGAGCCGGTGGTACCGCGAGGCGGCCTCCACCAAGGGGATCACCCTGGCCGACCCGGACGCGCGCGAGATCGTCTATGGGATGCCCTACAAGGAATGGCAGGCGAAATACCAGAAGGAGGCGACCGCGGAGCAGAAGGCCGCGCTGGCCCAGTCCCATCCCGGTCATTGACCCGGTGGCCGCGCGCCGCTATCCCCCCGCGCCTTATGGCAAGGGGGTCGGGGTGCGATGGCGCGGAAGCCGGTAACCGAGGATGAGATCAAGACCGGCGGGGTGGCGGCTGACCGGCTGCGCAGTCTTGTCGAGCGGATCGAGCGGCTGGAGGAGGAGCGCAAGGCGCTGTCCAGCGACATCAAGGACATCTACGCCGAGGCGAAGTCGGCCGGGTTCGACGTGAAGGTGCTGCGGCAACTGATCCGCATCCGCAAGCAGGAAGCCGCGGAGGTGGAGGAACTGGAGACGATGCTGGACGTCTACCGGCGGGCGCTGGGGATGTAGCGGGGCGAGAGAGAGAGAGCAGAGACTCCCCCTCCCCTTGAGGGAGGGGGTTGGGGGGAGGGGTCGGTCGGAGGAACCCACCGACCGCCACGCGTCACCCTGCCGAGCTCCCTCCCCCAGCCCCTTACCGGAACGCCCACCGCAATGTCTGCGCAATCCCCAACGTCCCGGCCCGCACCAAGGGCCGACTGAGCACCGGCACAGGCAGCCCGTGCATCCGTCGCGCCCAATCCGGCAACAGATCGACCGAAGCCTGCATCGCCAGCGCCTGCAACGGCTCCGCCAGCCGGTTCGGCGCCGGCTGGGTCAGGACCAGCCGCGACACCGTCCGGGTCCGGCCATCGCAGCACATCCGCGGCCGCATCGCCTGGATCAGGTCGCGCGCCTCGGTTCGGCTGCGTGGCACCGGATCGGCGCCCAACGCCAGAGCCACCCGGCCCATCTCGGCGAAGTAGCGGTCCTCGTCAGCCGCCGCCATGTCCGGTTCGCCATAGCGGATCCAGGCGTCGAGGAAACTGCTCGTCTCGGTCACGTGCACCCAGGCCAGCAGCGCGGGATCGTTCGCCGCATAGGGCGTGCCGTCCGGCAACGTCCCGCGCACCCGCTCATGGATGCCGCGAACACGCGCTATCGCGGACTCAGCTTCGGGCAGCCCGCCGTAGGTAGTCAGCGCGATGAAGCGCGCGGTGCGCCGCAGCCGCCCCCGCATATCGGACCGGAACTTCGAGTGGTCCCAGACCCCCGCCAGGACCGCCGGGTGCAGCATCTGCAGCAGCAGGCCGGCTACGCCGCCCACCATCATGCACGCCACGTCGCCATGCACGCGCCACGCGACCGAACCTGGACCGAACAACCCGTCGGGTCGCCGCCCGACCGGTGTCTCGCCGCGGGCGCGGTCGTTGAACAAGGCAACCACCTGGCCGGCGATCGCGCGCTTGATCGGCCGCACGGCGCGCGTGGCCAGCGACGGCGAAGGGACCAGGCCGGCGGCCGACGGGTACGCCATCAGCGGCCTCCAGACCGGGTTGGTGAAGCAGGAATGGCGACGACTGTCATGCGACGGCTGCGCTCCAGGCGTCTGATCTTGCCCGTGACGGAACAGAGCGGCAAGCCGGCCCCGGCTGGCCAGGCGGCCGATCCTGCGCCATACTCACCGGTAGTGTTCCGATGGAGCGGACCGTGCCGGTTGAAAAGCAAGCCTATCGTGAGGCCATGGCGCGCATGGGTGCGGCTGTGAACGTAATCACCACCGATGGGCCGGGGGGGCGCGCGGGCTTCACCGCCTCGGCGGTCACCAGCGTGACCGATACCCCGCCGACCCTGCTGGTCTGCGCGAACCGGGGCAACGACTCCTACCCGGCGATGCGGCAGAACGGGGTGCTGTGCGTGAACACCCTGACCCCGGCGCACGAGGGCCTGTCGCCGGTGTTCGCCGGCATGACGCAGCACGCGATGAACGAACGCTTCGACGGCTACGCCTGGCACACGTTGGAAACCGGCTCCCCCGCGCTGGACCAGGCGGTCGCGGTGTTCGACTGCCGCATCACCCAGGTCGTGGAGATCGGCACCCATGACGTCTTCTTCTGTTCGGTGGAGGCCGTGCGGACCGGCGATTTGCACGAAGGCCTGATCTATTACGGCCGCGGCTATCACAAGGTCGCCGCGTCCAAAACCTGATAAACCGGGGGGAACAGCAGGATGGGCGTGCGTGGTTGCACCGCGGTGCTGGCCGCGGCATGGCTGACGATCACGGCGGCCACCGCCTGCGAGCATCCCCGGCAGATGCCCGGTTTTCAAACCTGTGCCAATGTCGAGCAAGCCCTGGCCGAGGGTGCGCTGGTGCATTACGCGCCCGATCCGGACTCGGAAATGGCCGCCTATCTGGGCGCGTTCCGGAAATTGTTTCCGCAGATCGAGACCACCTATCTGCGGCTGCAAACCGGCGCCCTGTACGCCCGCCTGATCTCGGAACGTCAGGCTCGTTCGTATCTGCCGGACACCCTGATTCTCACTGAGATCGGTTTCGCGCTGGATTTGCAAAAGCGCGGCGGCTACGCGCAATACGTGTCGCCGGAGATGGCGGCCTATACGCCGCAGCAGAAAAGCACGCCTGAGGGCTATTACACCTGGGATAACGAGATCGTTGCGGGGATCGCCTATAACCCGACATTGGTCAAGCCGGAGGACGCGCCGAAAAGCTGGAAGGACCTGCTGGACCCGCGCTGGGCGAACAACATCAACGTCAAGCTTTCGACGTCAGGCTTGCAGCACCTGACCTGGTACCTGCTGCGCGGGCTGTATGGACCCGATTACTGGACGCGCTTCGGCGAACTGAAGCCGCGCGGCTTCGATTCCTACGTGCAGCAGTTCGATCGCACGGTCAGCGGCCAGGACCAGGTGATCTCGACCGCGCAATACTCCGGCTATCTGGTGTTCAAGGCCAAGGGTGCGCCCATCGCTTTCGTTCGCCCTGAGGAAGGGTTGGTGGTCTCGCCCGGCGTGATCGGTGTCCTCGACCACGCGCCGCACCCCGAGGCGGCGCGTCTGTTCCTCGACTGGTATATCAGCCGCCCAGGCCAGACCACGATGACCCAGGTCGTGCAAAACTATTCCGCTCGCCAGGATGTGCCGCCGCCGCCGGGGGGCGATCCGATGAGCAGCTTCAAAGTGCTGGTGCCGGACGATTGGGACGCGTTCCTGAAGACGCATGCGCAATTCGTGCGGGCGTGGGACCGGATGACGGGTATCCGGTGAGGGGCCGGTTTCAGATTTTTTTTGAAGGCGATAAAGGGAATGAAGTTTGATAAAAGGGATAAGAGTCAGGTTGCGTCCAAAATTTATGATCGGTCGCGCGCCGCTGCATCCCCTTAATCAAAATCATCCCCTTCATCTCGCTTAAAAAGCAACAACCCGAGCCCACCGCAGCCACGGTGTTATGCAACAGGCGAAACCCCCTCCCGCAGGTCGGGAGGGGAACGCCCACCGGTTTCATCACATCTGTGAGTAGCTGCCGTTCTGCCACAGATAGAACACGTAGTCGGAACCCACCACGTCGCCCTTCTTGTCGAAGCTGATCGGGCCCAGCACGGTCGGCCAGTTCGGATTGGCCTTCAAGGCCGCGGCGACTTTCTTCGGATCGGTGCTGTTCGCCTTCTTCGCCGCCTCGGCCCAGATCTGGATCGCGGCGTAGGTGTACAGCACGTAACCCTCGGGGTCGATCTTCTTGGCCTTGAAGGCGGCAACCACAGCGGCCGCGGTCGGGCGCAGCCGCGGATCGGCCGGGAAGGTCATCATCGTGCCGGTGCCGGCATCGCCGGCGATCTGCCAGAATTCGTTCGTGACCAGCGCATCGCCGCCGACCAGGGTCGCATGCATGCCCTGTTCCTTGGCCTGGCGGATGATCAGGCCGGCTTCCGTATGATAGCCGCCGACATAGATCACGCTGATCCCGGCCTGCTTCAGGCGGCTGACCAGCGAGGAATAGTCCTTCTCACCCGGCGTATAGGCGGCGGACAGGGTTTCCTTCCCGCCCGCGGCGTGCAGCGCCTTCTCGGTTTCCTCGGCCAGGCCTTTGCCGTAGGCCGTGTTGTCGTTCAGAATGGCGATTTTCTGGCCCTTGAATTCCTTGGCCAGATAGGCGCCGGCGACCTTGCCCTGTTCGTCGTCGCGGCCGCAGACGCGGAACGTGTTCCAGCTTCCCTCATCAGTGTATTTCGGGTTGGTGGAGGCCGGGGAAATCTGCAGGATGCCCTCCTCGCCATAAACCTTACTCGCAGGAATCGAGCTTCCAGAGCAGTAATGACCGGCGACGAGTTTGACGCCTTTGGCGGCCATCTGGTTGGCGACGGAGACGGCCTGCTTCGGGTCGCAGGCGTCGTCGCCGATGTTCAGCACCAGTTGCTGGCCCAGCACGCCGCCGGCCGCATTGATGTCGGCGACCGCCTGGTCGGCGCCGGCCTTCATCTGCTGGCCGAACGCGGCGTACTCGCCGGTCATCGGTCCGACTGTCGCAATCTGGATCTGGGCCGCAACGGGTCCGGCGGCAACCGTCAAGGCGATGCCGAGTGTCGCGGCAGCGGCGAGCAAGGATCGTCTGAGCATCGAGCGTTGTCCCCTGAAGTGTTGTAACGAAGAGCATACTAGCCGCGCTCGGGCGGCAGCGCCAGCGGGGCCGGCGCTAGGTACTGGCCTGGAACAGTTCCACCTCCCAGCCCGCGGCGGTCAACGGGAAGGACTTGATCACGTCGCGCACCGCGAACTGGTAGATCGGCTGGAACAGGATCAGCAGGTTCGCCTGGTCGATGATCGCCTTCTGGTACTCCACGTACATGGCCGACTTCTTCACCGGATCGGTTTCCTCCGCCGCATCCGCCACCAGCTTCACCAGTTCGGGCGACGGCGTCATATGGACGCGCTTCGCCACCCGCTGCACGGTGGCCGACGACCAGCCGTCGATCTCCACCCCCGAGGGGTTCCAGAAGGTCAGCACCGCGTGCGACTTTCCGGTGGTGTATTGCGTGCGCAGATTGACCTGGTCCATCGGGTCCAGCACCACCTTGATGCCGACGCGCGCCAGATCGGATTGCAGCTTCTGCGCCAGCACGGCGTAGGACAGGCCCGACACCGCGGCATCGCCATAGCTGAGCTTGAACTCGAACCCGTCCGGGAATCCGGCTTTCGCCAGCAGCGCCTTTGCCTTGGCCAGGTCCTCATGATAGCCGAGTTCGCGGGCGTTCTGCTTGGTCGAGCCGTACATGCCGATCGGAATGAAACTGGCGCAGCGCAGCGCGGTGCCGCCCAGCAGGCTGTTGATGATGCCGTCGTAATCGATCGCCCAGGCGATGGCCTGGCGGGCTTCCTTGACCGCCAGGGCCTTGTTGAACGCGGCCTCGCTGGTCAGCGCCATATAGACGAAGTCGAGGCTCTCCAGCCCCTCCACCCGCACATGCGGATCGTCCTTCAGGGTGGCGACCTGTTCCGGGATCAGGTTGAACGCGGCGTCGATGTCGCCGCGCTTCACCGCCAGCAACTGGGTGGCGCTGTCGCTCATGTGGCGGATGACGACACGCTCGAACGGCGCCGGCCCGCGCCAGTAATGCGGGTTGCGGGTCAGCAGGATCTGCGCGTTGCGGGTCCAGCCGACCAGGGTGAAGGGACCGGCGCCGGCGCTGTTCTGGTTGAGCCAGGTGGTCGCCTTGTCCTCGGTATTCGCGTTGGCGGCGTTGGTGGCGCCGTGGGCTTCCGCGACCTTGCGCTCCATGATGCCGTTGGTCGGGCCGGTCAGCACCGTCAGCATCGGTGCGGCCGGGTGTTTCATCACCAGATCGACGGTGCGGGGATCGACGATCTCGACGTGGTCCAGATCGACCAGGTACTGCGACGGCTGGTCCTTGACATTCATCACCCGTTCGAAGGTCCACTTCACGTCCTCGACGGTGACGGGATTGCCGCTGTTGAATTTCGCGCCGTCGCGCAGGGTGAAGCGCCAGCCTTTGCCGTCCGGCGTGCGGGTCCAGGCGGTGGCGAGCGCCGGTTTGACGTTCAGGTAGTCGCCGGGGGTCATCGTCACCAGGGTTTCATAGGCGGCGGTGACGGTCATCGGCGGGGTGTATTGCGCCTCGCGCGCCGGATCGAGCGAGATGGTGTCACTGATGTCCAGGCCGAGAACGAGTGTGTTCTTGCTGGCCGCGGCATGGACACGTTCGGGCAGGCCGGCTGCCAGGGCGGCCCCGCTCGCGCCCAGCAGGCGCATCACCCCACGTCGCCCGATCCAACCGATGTCCCGCATTGTCCGCCTCCCTTGGGTTCTTGTGGCGGCTTCATACACGGTTGCGGTTCATTGTGGGAGAGAGGGGCCGCACATTCTTCGGGGGGCCGGTTGGGGCGGCCTAAATGCTGGCACATAGAAACGTGTTCCGTTACGGCATCAGAAATAAAGACCGCGGAAGCCCGCGCCATATGTTACTTTACAGACATATATGCGCGGCGTCCCGATCAAGGCCCCTGCCCTATCAAGGCGGCGATATCGGTTGCCAACTGTGCTCAAATCACCCCCGCCGCCCGCAAAGCCGCCACCCCGTCCGCACCCAACCCCAGCCAGTCCCCATAAACCGCAGCATTATGCGCCCCCAACCCCGGACTCGGCACCGGCGCCACCCGGTCCGCCCCGTGCAGCCGCAGCGGCGAATTCGGCAACACCACAGTCCCCAGCGACGGGTGCTCCACCCGCTGCAACATCCCGCGTTCGTGCATATGCGCGTCGTTCATCACCTCGATCGCGTTGCGCACCGGCGCACAGGGGATTTTGTAGCGCTTCGCCGTGGCAACGACCGTGGCCTTGTCCAGCGAGGACGTCCAGGCCGCGACCAGCGCCTCGGTGTCCGCCATGTTGGCGGTGCGGTCGGGGTTGGTGCGAAAGCGCGGATCGTCCTTCAAATCCTCCCGCCCCATCGCTTTCAGCAGGTTCTGCCAGTGCCCCTCGGTCACCACATGCACCGCGACCCAGCCGTCGCGCGTCGGAAACGCGTTGTATGGCGCACTCGCCAGCCCCGCCTGGCGGTTGCCGGCACGCGGCGGCGCGCGCCCGGTGCGGTGATAATAGTCGTAGCTCGACGCAAGCGACGGATACACCGTCTCCTGCATCGCCACCTCCACCAACTGGCCCTCCCCCGAACGGTCGCGCTGGAACAACGCGGTCATCACCGCGGCGTATAGATGAATGCCGCCCATGAAATCGACCAGGGTGGGGCCGGCCTTCATCGGTGGGCCGTCAGGATCGCCGGTGATGCTCATGATGCCGGAGGCGGCCTGAATGGTGAAATCCATCGCCAGATTGTCGCGATCGGGACCGGAGATGCCAAACCCGGTGCCGGTGGCATAGATCAACCGCGGGTTGACCACCCGCAGCACGTCGTAGCCGACCCCCAGCCCATCCATCACGCCCGGGGCGAAATTCTCCAGCAGCACGTCGGCCTTCGCGGCCATCTGCTTTAGCAATTCCCGGCCGCGATCGGACTTCAGGTTCAAGGTCACCGCGCGCTTGTTGGCGTTCAGCATCGCCATCGGCAGGGTCGTATCCCCCTTGCCGGTCGCCAGCACCCGCCGGCGCAGCGGCTCGCCCCCCGGCGGCTCGATCTTGATCACGTCGGCGCCGCCCTTGGCCATCAGCATGGTGGCGTAGGGGCCCTGAAAAATCTGGCCGAAATCGAGCACAATGATGCCCGCCAGCGGGGTGGTCATGATGGAGTCCTCGTCGCTTTCCGCCAGGATAGGCGGATCGGCGGCGCTTGGCGACCCGCGCGACCGGCCCCTGGTCAGGCGTCGGCGGCCCTGGCATTTTGCCCCGGCGCGAAACAGCGCGGCCATGTGCCCACAAAACGATGGAGGTCAAACGATGCCAGGACTTTCGAAAGCCGGCGTGCTCGCCGTGTCGTTGCTTGCCGCCACCCTGCCCGCCCCGGTGCGGGCGGATATCGTGCTGTCATCGAACGATGCCCATACGGTGATGAACGATCGGATGCAGATGGTCGCGCCGAACCCGGCCGGACCGGATACCGTGACCCTGATCGACGTGTCGCACTACCCGCCCACCATCAAGGCCACGATCGCGGCGCCCGGCAGCGTCGTCGGCCCGCCGGGTGCGGCCTGGGTCAGCCGGGATGAGAGCTGGGCGATCGTGACCTCCGCCACCAAGGCCGATCCGGCAGGGAAGGATGGCATCGCGCCGGACGACCGGGTCTCGGTGCTGGACCTGGCCGCCAAGCCGCCGGCGGTGGTGCAAAGCCTGACCGCGGGGCTTGGCGCCACGCAGGTGCGCGTCTCGCCCAACGGCAAACTGGCGCTGATCGCGAACCGAGCGGAGGGGACCGTGTCGGTGTTCACGGTCGCGGACAAGCGGCTGACCCCGGCGGGCAAGGTCGATACCGGCAATCCGAAGTCGCTGGCCAGCGCTGTGGTGTTCGTCGATGACCAGACCGCGCTGCTCACGCGCGGCGGCGACAACATGGTCAATGTGCTGCATATCGACGGCACGACGGTCACCATCGATCCGCGGCCGATCACCACGGGGCTGGCCCCCTATACGATGGACATCAACGCCGCGCACACTTTGGCGGCGGTGTCGAATATGGGGCGCGGCGACGGCGATACCGACTCCGTCAGCCTGATCGATTTGCGCACGAAGCCCTATCGCACCGTCGGCACCTTCGGCGTGCCCAGCGGGCCGGAACCGATGAAGTTCTCGCCGGACGGGCGGTTCCTCGCGGTGGGGGCGGAAATCGGCAGCACCAAGCCGAAGACCGACCCGTTCCATCACGACCACGCGCTGCTGGCGCTGTATGCGGTGGAGGGCACGTCGCTGCGCAAGTTAGCCGAGACGCCGGTCGGCGGCTGGGCGGAGGCGATCGCGTTTTCCCGCGACGGCAAGACCGTGATGATCCAGAGCATGGCCGACCGCGCCATCGACGTGTTCCGCTGGGACGGCAAGACCCTGACCCGCGGCAAGCGGATCGCGATCCAGGGTGCCGGGCCGGAATCCTTCGCCACCGCGTGGCCCTGAGCGGTTGACCTGAATCAAGGCGTGCAACCTTTAAGCGTGACAAACGTTCTCCCGGACGGGAGTACGGACCATGCCAAAAATTATCCTGCTGACCGCGACCGGGACCCCGGCGGATGCGTCAGTTTTCGCGACCGCCCTGGCGGCGGCGCGTCTGTTCGATGGGCATCTGATCGTGTTGCATGTGCGGCCCGACGTCAGGCGGGAAATTGCCGCCATGGCCTCGGCGGACATGGGCATGGCGGTCGGGCTGGACGGCACGATCGCCCACATGGAGGAGGAGGCGGACCTGCGTGAACGCGCCGCCGATGCCGCCTGGCGGGCCTTCAGTGCCGCGAACGGGGTGAAGCTGGCTGAACGGCCGTGCGCCAGCACCGTCACCTATGAGTGGGTGGCGGAAACCGGGATCACGGACGACTGGCTGGCGGAGTACGGGCGCGTCGCTGACCTCGTGGTGGTCGGGCGTGAGCGCGAGGGCGGGGTGCTGTCGCTGGGCCTGATGGAAGCGGCGCTGATGGAGACCGGCAAGCCGGTGCTGATCGCCCCGGCGGTGCCACCGGCCGGGCTGGACGGCACGATTGCAATCGCCTGGAAGAACACGCGGGAGGCCGCCGGCGCCATCTCCGCCGCCCTGCCTTTTTTCCACTGGGCCGCTCGGGTGATCGTTTTTGCGGTGGAAGAAGACGGCGAGGTGGCCGACAAGTCGCCGCTGCGCCTGGCCAACAGCCTGCGCTGGCAGAACCCGAATGTCAGCATCCAGGTGCTGCGCCGCGAGGGCCGCGCGCCGGTGGCGGTGCTGCTGGAGGCGGTTGCCAAAGCCGGCTGCAACCTGCTGGTGATGGGCGGTTATGGCCATACGCGGTTGCGCGAAGCGGTGTTCGGCGGATTTACGCGCGCGGTGCTGGAACAGGCGCCGGTGACGGTGCTGATGGCGCACTGAGGGGGCAGCGTTCTGCGCGTGATATGGGTTACGCTAGGCCGTAAATCACCGCCAGCGCGGTCGACAGGCCGACCCTGGGCAGCGACAACGTCGCCCCGGCATCCTCCAGCCGGATCGCGTGCCGGATATCGAGCCGTCCGCTGTCGTTACCTGTATAGAGCATAACCTGATCACATCCCCGCGACAAGCGCGTGGAGGAACCGATCGACACCCTCCCCGACACTGGCGTCATTCATAACATTCGTCACAGGCACACAATCCGGCAGCGGCAGGCTGCGCCCCAGCCGCTCCGCCACCCCAGCCGCATCCTCCCGGCCCCGCGCCAGCAAACGCGAAGCCAGCAGCGCCGGTGGCGCGGTGACCTCGATCACCCGCACCGGAAACCGGCGTGCCGCCGCGGCGATCACCCCGCGCGAGACGCTCGCCACCACCGTCACGCCACGCGCCAGGTCGTCCGCGATATCGGCCGGAATGCCGTAGCGCAACCCGTGCGCATCCCACTGCAAGGCGAAGTCACGGGCAGCAAATTCCGTCTCGGTCACCGACTCGTGATCCTCGCCGCCGGCCTCCGCCGGCCGCGTGATCACCCGGCGGGCGAAGCGTACCCGCGGATCGCCGGCCAGCACCTTGCGCGCCCCCTCCAGTAGCGTGTCCTTCCCTGCCCCGCTCGGACCGGCCACCAGCACCAGCATCCGCCCGCCCCCCGCATTGACGGCGCGCACCCTGGCGTTAGCCTGCCGTCCGATCAACCCGGGAGTCCGCCCATGTTCACCACCCGTCCGGAGATCGCCGGCACGTTCGGCGTGGTTGCCAGCACCCATTGGCTCGCCAGCCAGGTCGGCATGGCGGTGCTGGAGCGCGGCGGCAACGCGTTCGACGCCGCGGTCGCGGCCGCCTTCACCCTGCAGGTCGCCGAACCGCACCTGAACGGGCCCGGCGGCGACGCGCCGATCATCCTGCACAGCGCCCGCACCCGATCCCAGCACGTGATCTGTGGCCAGGGCGTATCGCCGCAAGCTGCCACGTTGGACAAATTCGCGGACCTCGGCGTGGACCTGATCCCTGCCACCGGCCTGCTGCCCGCTGTCGTGCCGGGCGCCTTCGACGCCTGGTGCCTGCTGCTGCGCGACTGGGGCACCTGGGAACTGCCGGACGTTCTGTCCTTCGCCATCGGCTACGCCCGCAACGGCGTGCCCATCGTCCCCCGCATCAGCGCCACCATCGAGGGCGTGCGGCGGCTGTTCGAGCAGGAATGGACCTCGTCGGCCGCCGTGTTCCTGCCCAACGGCAAAACCCCCGGTCCCAACACGCTGTTCGCCCGCCCCGCGCTGGCCGACACCTGGGACCGCCTTTGCCGCGAGGCCACCGGCGACTCCCGCGAGGCTCGCATCGATGCCGCGCGAGCTGCGTGGTATCGCGGATTCGTGGCGGAGACGGTGGACACGTTCTTTCGCAACACCGAGGTGCTGGACGTCACCGGCCGCCATCACCGCGGCCTGCTCGCCGCCGACGATTTTGCGCGCTGGTCCGCGACGGTGGAGGACCCGGTCACCTACGACTACCACAGCCACACCGTGCTGAAATGCGGCGCCTGGAGCCAGGGACCGGTGTTCCTGCAGCAACTCGCCTTGCTGCGCGGCTTCGACATCGGCGCGATGGACCCGCTTGGCCCGGACTTCATCCACACCGTGGTGGAATGCGCGAAGCTCGCTTATGCCGACCGTGAGGCCTATTACGGCGATCCCAACTTCACCGACGTCCCGTTGGGAACGTTGCTGTCCGATGGGTACAACGCCGACCGACGAGCGCTGGTCGGGCGGGACGCCTCGTTGGCGCTGCGGCCGGGTGCGGTGCCTGGCCATGACGCGGTGGTGGACCACGATGCGGCGAAACGGCTGCGGTTGCTCGATGGCGATACGTCCGGTTCCGGCGAGCCGACCGTTTCTCGCCTGGGGGTGATCGGCGCGGATACCTGTCATATCGACGTGATCGACAAACACGGAAACATGGTCAGCGCGACACCCTCGGGCGGGTGGCTGCAATCCTCGCCGGTGGTGCCGGGGCTCGGGTTCCCGATGGGCACGCGCGGGCAGATGTTCTGGCTGACGCCTGGTTTACCGAACGGGCTGCAACCGGGGAAGCGCCCGCGCACGACGCTATCGCCCAGCTTTGCGCTGCGCGACGGCAAGCCGTGGATGGCCTTCGGCACGCCCGGGGGCGAGCAGCAGGACCAGTGGGCGCTGACTTTCTTCTTGCGGATGGTCCATCACAACATGGGCATCCAGCAGGCGATCGACGCGCCGTCCTTCCACACCGAACACTGGCCGTCGAGCTTCTGGCCACGCGTGGCGCGTCCCGGCAAGCTGGTGCTGGAAGGCCGCTTCCCGAATGCGGTGATGTACGAACTGAAAGCCCGCGGCCACAAGGCGGAAAAGGGCGAGGACTGGAGCGAGGGCCGTCTGTCCGGCGCCCGCACCGAACCGGATGGGCAGATGTTCGCCGGCGCCAATCCGCGCGGCATGCAGGGCTACGCGGTCGGCCGCTGATGCGCCGGCTGGTGCAGCCGGGACCGGTCTCGGCGGAGCGGATTGAGATGCTGCGAGGCCCCTTCGAGCGGCTGTCGTTCGTGCTGGGGTCGGGGCTGACGATGACCGCCGCCATCAGCCGCCCGCTGATGGCGGCCGGGGTGCGGGCGGCAACCGTGCAGATTGCGGGCTTGGTGCTGAAACCGCTGCGCTACGTCATGCCCGGACCGGCGGATGGGCCGGCGCACGTGGCGTATTTCAGTGCCCCGCACGCCGCGGCGGGACGCAGTCTTGTGACATTGGCCAACGTGACGTTTGGCTGCGTGGACGAAACCCCGCGACTGCATTGCCACGCGATGTGGACAGACGCGGATGGGTCGGCGCGTGGCGGGCATATCCTGCTGGATGAGAGCCTCGTGGCCGAACCGGCCGAGGCTACGGCCTGGACCTTCACGGCGCTGGGCATCGACGCTGAACCCGATCCAGAGACCAATTTTATGCTCCTGCGCCCCGAGCGGCTGGGGCCGGACACGGGCTCCGGCGTGCTGGCGCGCATCCGGCCAAATGAGGATCTGTGCAACGCCATCGAAACCATCGCCCGCTGGGCCGGACTGCGTGACGCCGAGGTGCGCGGCAGCCTGGGCAGCCTGATCGGCGCGGTGTTCGACGACGGCCGCGTCGTGCCCGACCACGCCACCGAGGTGCTGGTGCAGTCCGGTTCGGTGCGCGGTGGCATCGCTGCGATCGACATGGCGGTTGTGGACATGCAAGGCCGCGTGCATGCCGGCCGCCTGGTGCGTGGCGAGAATCCGGTGTGCATCACCTTCGATCTGGTGCTGGAGGGTGGTCGATCGTCGCAAGCAGGATCAACACAATGACCGGCGCTGTCAGCGGCGAGACCTTCAATGTCGCCTATCTCCTGCTCAGCGGCACGACGACGGCCGCGCGTTGTCCCGAACTGCTGCGCGGCCTGGTGGCGGCGGGATTTTCCACCGTCATCGCGATCCCGACCCCGAACGCCTCGCGCGTGCTCGCCCTGCACGACCTGGCTTCCGTGCCCGGCGCGCAGGTCGTGGAGTCCTATTTCGACCTGTCCATCCGCCCTCGCCCGCCGCGCGGGGTCGTGCTGTTTGCGCCGTGCAGCTTCAACTCGCTCAACAAGCTCGCGCAGGGCATCGCCGACAATCTGGCGTTGTCCGTGGCCGCGGAAGCGATCGGCCGCGGCACCCCCGTCGTTGTCGGCCCGTCGCTGAACCAGCCGTTGATGGCGCATCCGCAAGCGCAGGCCTCGCTGCGGATATTGCCGGCCTGGAACGTGATCGTTGTGCCGCCGGTTGACACCGGCGACGGTCCGCGGCTCGCGCCAACCGACCGGTTGCTGGCGGCGGTCGGTCCCTTTGTCAGCCGTTGACGATCAGGTGGGTCAGTTCGTCGGGCGTGCTCAGCATCGGATAGTGCCCGGTGTCCAGTTCGTGCCACCGCGCCTTCAGCCGCTCAGCCCCTCGGCGTTGATGGGCCTCGCCGGGGTTGACCGCGCGCCGGCACCAGATCACCGAGGCGTCCCAGGTCTTGTCCCAGAAATCGGCAAGTTTCACCGGCGTCATGGAACAGCCGACCGGATGCGGCGTGTAACGATCCAGCACCATGGCGCGCGTTTCCGGGTCCAGGTCGGCGAACAGGCCTTTCTCGGCATCCTCCCGCGAGGGACCCGCGGCGAGGCCGAAGGGCGGCGGGGCGGTGCGGTTGACGATGTCGCGCGTGCGTTCGCCGGGGAACAGCGCCAGCGCATCGGCCAGCACGATGCGGGCGACCCGGTCGCGCATTTGTTCCGCCGCCCGGCAGACGACCATGCCGCCGGAGGAGGTGCCGACCAGCACTGTGTCGCGCAGGTTTTCGTAGAACAGCAGTTCGGCGATTTCCGTCGCGTGCGTTGTCGTATCGATCCCCGAGCGCAGTTCGTGGCGCCGTTCGGCGCAGCCGTCGAGCGTGGGGGCATAGACGGTATGCCCCGCGGCCCGCAGCCGCGACGCCACGCGCTGCCAGATCCAGCCGCCTTGATAGGACCCGTGCACGAGTACGAAATTCGTCATGGCCGCCGCTTCCCCTTTGATTTGTCCGGACAGTCTGGACGAAGGGGCCGCGGTGTCAACGTCCCTGGAACACCGGTTTGCGCTTTTCCACGAAGGAGCGTGTTGCTTCCTTGAAGTCCTCGCTGTTCTCCGCTTCGCGCTGCATGGCGTCCATGCGTGCCTCGTCGCGTTGCGCGCGTTCCAGGCCCAACTGGTTGATGAAGTATTTCGATGCCCTGATCGACAAAGGTGCGTTGGCGGCTAGGGTTTCCGCGTAGGCGATGGTGACCGACTCCAGGTCCTCGGCATCGACCACGCGGTTGATCAGGCCGATGCGAAGGGCTTCGTCCGCCGGCAGCCGCCTCGCCGAGAACATGATGTCTTTTGCTGCACTTGGGCCGACCAGATCGACGAGCGATTTCAGCCCCTCGGGCGCGTAGGCGATGCCGCGCAGTGCCGCGGGGACGCCGAACTGCGCGTCGGAGGAGGCGAAGCGCAGATCGGCATTCAGCGCCATGCCCATGCCGCCGCCGAGACAATAGCCATAGATCATCGCGATCAGCGGCTTTTCCAGATTTAACAGTTTCCTGCGCAACTTCTCTGGCGCCTCACGCGCCAGACGAGCAGCTTCGGCGTTGGCACGTGTTTTGTCGAAGCTTTTGATGTCACCGCCGGAAATGAACGCTTTACGGCCGGCGCCGCGCATGATGACGACCTTGATGGCGGGATCGGATTCGTAGTCTTCGATTACGCTCAGCGCGTCTTCCGACATGCCGGGCGAGAGCGCGTTTCGCTTGGTGGGGTTATCCCAGATGAGCCAGCCGATGGGGCCGGTTTTCTCCGCGCCGACCAGTCCGGATGTGAGGTTCATGGTTGTGTTGCCTTCTGTGGGTGGGACTCGCTGCCGGGGCGGAGGTTAGACCATTTGCGGGCGGGTGGCACCGGGTGGCACACGACGCAGGCCAGGCGCGGCTCGCCGATTGAAGTGGTCAGACCGCCGGTGACACAACTGGTCACGCGGGCGGTGGACAAAAGCCGCTAGAGCCGGTTCGGTATATCGGCCGTCTCGTGACAGACCGCCTTTATGACTGCGCCGCCGGAGTCCGCTGTATAGGCTATCCAGTACGGTCCTTCATTAAGCCAATGCCAACCCGGACGCAGAAGATCGGGATAGGGCCGGGGCGCGGGAAAGAACGGCCCACGCCGCGTTTCAATCCGTTGGGCGGCCCTGGCGATGATCGTTCGAAGATTCCGTATGGCTTCGGGTCTTTCCCGATCGGCGTAATGTTTCGCCAGAGCCGCGACCTGCGACTTCGCCGTCCGTGAAAGACGAATCACACCGGATGTGTGGGATGGCGAGCCTCGACCTCGGCGGCGATGGCATCGAGTTCGGCCAGAACATCTGCCAAGGGCACGGTCAGTCCCGCCGCAACGTCTCGGTCACTCTGCTCCATCATCGCGAGCAGTTGCGCCTCGCCCGGCATAGCTGGAGCGGCATGGTCAGTCGCGGGCTCGTGAAGGGGGTCCATCTGGTCTCTCCTGGCCTCTTTATATCAGAGTGAGGGGCATCGGTCACCAGGAACCATTTCCGTCCCGCTGGCGCCTCAGCGTGGCGGCCGGGAAGCGCCGAGCGGCCAGGACGACAGGACCATGACCGCCATGCAGCCC
>Ga0302196_10001376_pt1 | contig 23178 bp, 18 predicted proteins | sample II_Bog_N1_3_FD_198794 | JGI IMG/M metagenome (GOLD analysis project Ga0302196, IMG submission 198794) | Peat permafrost microbial communities from Stordalen Mire near Abisko, Sweden - II_Bog_N1_3 | ecosystem: Environmental > Terrestrial > Soil > Wetlands > Peat | place: Sweden: Abisko...
GCTTCGGCGGATGAGCGAAACGCCTCCCCCCTTGGGGCAGGGGGACCACCCGCAGCGTGGCGGAGGGGGCAAGCCGGCGGCGCGGGTTTGCGGTGGAACACTGTAGCCCAACGCCTGACCCTGCTGGCCGCTCTAACGCTCGCGGGCTGCACGGTGGGGCCCAGATACCAACGCCCTGACCTCGCCTCGCCGCCCGCCTTCGTCGAAGCCGCGGCCACGCCCCGGACAGCCGGTCCGGCCGCCGAGCAGGACCTGTCGCGCTGGTGGACCCGGTTCGGCGATCCCACCTTGAACGATCTGATCGCCCGGGCCCTGGCCGACAATCCGGACCTGCAGGTCGCCGCCTCGCGCGTGAGGGAGGCGCGCCTGCAGGTGCGGATCGCCGCCGCGGCCGAATCGCCCAGCCTCAGCGCCAGCGGCAACGACATCGGCTATAATTCCGATCGCAAGTCGCCGGCCACCGGCTCAGGCGCGGCCGGTGGAACGTCCAGCAAGACAGGTCTGGCTGGCGTCCCCATCCCGTCCCACCTCAGCCTCTATTCGGCCGGCTTCGACGCCTCCTGGGAGGTTGATCTGTTCGGCGGGACCCGGCGCAGCATCGAGCAGGCCAAGGCCAGCGCCGAGGCCGCCGAATGGTCGCGGCGCGACGGTCAGGTCTCGCTGACGGCCGAGGTCGCCAACGACTATCTGATGCTGCGTGGCCTGCAGGCCCGCATCGCCCTGGGCCAGGCAGAGCTGGCGCGGCAGCAATCGCTGTTCAGCCTGATCCAGGCCCGGCGCGCCAGCGGCTTCGTCACCAGCCTCGACGTCAACCAGCAGTCGGTCCAGGTCGCCACCGCCGCCGCCCAGATCCCCCAACTCGACGCCCAGGCGCGCGGCATGATCCACGCCCTGGGGGTGCTGGTCGGCCAGCCGCCGGAAGCCCTGTTCACCCAACTGGCGCCGCCCGCCGACCCGACCGCCCTGGCGCCGCAGCCGCCGGACCTGCCGGTCGGTCTGCCTTCGGAGCTTTTGCGTCGTCGTCCCGACCTTCGCCAAGCCGAACGCCAACTGGCGGCGGCCAACGCCAATATCGGCGTGCAGGAGGCTTCGCTCTATCCCAAGCTGAACCTGATCGGCCTGGCCTCGTTCGCCGGCACGTCGCTGGATAGTCTGTTCAACAACAATAATTTCTCCACCCTCGGTGTCGGCATGCTCAGCCAGCCCCTGTTCAACGCCGGCAAATCCCGCGCCACGATCGCGCAGGCCAAGGAGGAGCACACCCAGGCGCTGATCACCTATCGCGCCACCGTGCTGGGCGCCTTTCGCGACTTGGAGGACGACCTGGCCCGCTATCAGGCCGAGGAGATCCGCCGGGTGTCCCTGGTCCGATCGGTCGAGGCCGCCGGCGGTAGCGACCAGATCGCCCGCGACCAATACCGGGTTGGCTTGGTCACCTACATCAATGTGCTGCAGTCCGAGAATGCGCGACTGAACGCTGAGGACCAGCTGATCCAGTCGGACAGTCAGGCGCTTAGCGACCTTGTGGCGCTCTACAAGGCCCTGGGCGGCGGGTGGACCGACGCGGCGGCGACCCGCTGATCCCGATCCGACGGGGTGATTGACGCCGACGTCAGGTCCCAGAGAGGCCTTGGTCAAAAATTGAATAGGCTTTTTATGAACCCGCTCATCCCGGCCTTCGCCCGGATGAGCGGATATTGAACGGACTCGATCTCCATCGCTCCCTAGTCTCGACCGCCGGGCAGCAGGGCGCCGATCAGTTGTCGCGCGGCGCCGACAATCACCCTGCCCTCTTGCGGATCGCCCTTGCGTAGGGTGTTGGCGAACTTCACCGCCTCGTCGAAGGTGATGTGCGGCGGCAGCGGCGGGACCTCCGGATCGGTCTTGATATTGATCACCACCGGCCGGTCGGCCGCCAGCGCCTCGTCCCAGGCCGGCCCGACGCCTTCGGGCGTATCGACATAGACGCCCTTCAGGCCGATCAGCTCGGCGAACTGGTGGTAGGGCACGTTGGGGATGTCCTGCGAGGCCTCGTATTTCGGATCGCCTTCCATGACCCGTTGCTCCCAGGTCACCTGATTCAGGTCCTCATTGTTGAACACGCAGACGATCCAGCGGGGGTCGCGCCAGGTGCGCCAATATTTGGTGACCGTGATCAGCTCAGCCATGTTGTTCATCTGCATCGCGCCGTCGCCGACCAGGGCGATGACCGGCCGGTCGGGATGGGCGAACTTGGCGGCGATGGCGTAGGGAACCGCCGCGCCCATGGAAGCCAGGCCGCCCGAAAGCGAGGCCATCATGCCGCGGCGGATCTTGATGTCGCGCGCGTACCAGTTGGCGCAGGAGCCGGAATCGCTGGTCAGGATCACATTGTCGGGCAGGCGCGGCGACAGCTCCCAGGTCACCCGCTGGGGGTTGACGGGATGGGCAGGCTGCATCGCTCGGTTTTCGAGCAGCGTCCACCATTTGGAGAGCCCCTTGGCGATGGTCTCACGCCAGGCGGTGCCCTCTTTCTGCTGCAGCATCGGCAGCAGGGCGCGCAGCGTCTCGGCCGCGTCGCCGACCAGATTGACCTCCATCGGATAGCGCAGCGACAACATGTCGGGCGCCAGGTCGATCTGCACGCCGCGCGCCTTACCCTCCTTGGGCAGAAATTCGGCATAGGGAAAACCGGAACCGATCATCAGCAAGGTGTCGCATTCGGTCATCAGGTCATAGCTAGGCTTGGTTCCCAACAGACCGATCGTGCCGGTGACCCAGGACAGATCGTCCGGCAAGGCCGCCTTGCCGAGCAGGGCCTTGGCGGCGCCGGCCTGCAGCCGGTCCGCGATGGCGATCACCTCGTCCGTCGCCCCCAGCGCGCCGGCGCCGACCAGCAGGGCGACCTTTTCGCCGCTGTTGAGCACATCGGCCGCGCGCCGCAGATCAGCGTCGTAGGGGATCGTCTTCGGCTTGGAGAATCCGACCCCCGAATGCACGGTTCCGTGTTTGCGCGCGGGCGCCTCATAGGGCAGGTCCTGCAGATCATTGGGCAGGATGATCGCGGTCACCCGGCGCTCGCCCAGCGCGATCCGCACGGCGCGATCGACCAGATGTCGGACCTGGGACGGGGCCGAGGCCTGTTCGACGAAGGCGCCCGCCACGTCCTTGAACAGACTGACCAGGTCGATTTCCTGCTGGTAGTGGCCGCCGATCGCGATGCGCGCCTGTTGGCCGACAATGGCCAGCACCGGCATGTGGTCGAGACGGGCGTCGTAGAGGCCGGTGATCAGGTGCGAAGCGCCAGGACCCGAGGTGGCGATGCAGACCCCTAGCTCGCCGGTGAATTTCGCATAGGCTGAGGCCATGAAGGCCGCCATCTCCTCATGCCGCGCCTGGACGAAATCGATCTCGCCCTTGGCGCGGTTCAAGGCCCCGAAGACGCCGTTGATGCCGTCCCCCGGATAGCCGAAAATTCGCCGCACGCCCCAGGCGTGCAGACGCTCGACCAGGAAATCACCAACCGTCTGGGCCATCAGCACTTGCTCCTGAGCGCGGCCGCGGCTGCGGTCCGGCTGCGAAACGGTCAGGACCTATCCCTGTTCCTACGGCCTGGCTCCAGCGGCGGCGGGCGGTCCGCCACGCCGGTTGCAGGGACCGGGAACCTCACCCCGGTCTTCGTGTTTTCGACCAGGCGGAGCCGGACGGCGCGCGCAAGCGGTGAGCGAAATCGACGATGGCCGCAGTCCCGGAAGGCTATGCGCTCACGCCCTATTGCGGCGCGCCGCCCTCGCCCACGACCTTGCTGACGCGGTGGAATCTCGATCCCGTCCTGATCGTCGCCCTCTTGGTCATTCTGGCCGCCTACGTCATCGCGCGTCGCGCGAGGCCCAGCGGGACGGCGGATTGGCGGGCGCCCTGCTTTTACACGGGCTGGCTGATTGGCGCGCTGGCCGTGACCTCGCCGCTCTGCCCGCTGTCGGTGGCGCTGTTCTCCGCCAGGGTGGGGCAGCACATGCTGCTGACCAGCGTCGTGGCGCCCCTGATCGTGCTCGGCTGCGGCGACTTGAGACCGCGCGGCGAGATCGTGCGCCCCCTGGGTGACTGGATGGGCGGGCGCGTTACGCCAGCGGCGCTGGTGTTCATGATCGCCCTGTGGATCTGGCAGGCGCCAGGCCCCTATATGGCGACCTTCACCAGCGACGTCGCCTATTGGGCCATGCATCTCAGCGTCTTCGGCGCGGCGGGCTGGCTTTGGGCGGGACTGCTCGACCTCGAAGGCCGCCACCCAATGGCCAGCCTCGCCGCCGCCCTGCTGACCACGGTTCAAATGGGCTTTCTGGGCGCCGTCATCACCTTCGCGCCGCAGCCGCTCTACGCCGCCCATGCCCTGACCGCCGGCCTCTGGGGCATGACCACGCTGCAGGACCAGCAGCTGGGGGGCGCGATCATGTGGATCCCGGCCGGCGCGATTCTGGTCGGCGCGATTGTCCTGTCCCTGGGCCAGGCGATCCGCCGATCGGAGGGGCAGGCCTGGACCCCGAAGGCAGGTTGATGGTCGGGTTTCCGTTCGCTGGCGGCGCCTGGCCGATGACCTACCTGCGGACCGACGGTCCTCGGGCGGATCCGGCGACCGCGCTCACCTGGGCCCTCATCGGCCTGTCGGTTTTCGTCGTGGTGCTGATCACGCTGCTGGTTGGGGTCGGCGTCGCCCTGCGCCGTCGCCGCGGGCTGGCGGCCGCCGACGCGCCAATCGAGCCGCAGGGCGACGGGATCGCCTGGCTGACCATCGGTTTCGCCCTGACGCTGGTCGCCCTGGGCGCGACGCTGGTCTGGACCATGGCGGCGCTGGCCGCGATCGACTCGCCCGGCCGACCGGCGGCGGTGACGATCGAGGTCACCGGCCACGAGTGGTGGTGGGAGGCCCGCTACCTCGGCGCCGGTCCCGACGACAGCTTCACCACCGCCAATGAGATTCATATTCCCGTGGGCGAGCCGGTGAAGGTCCTGCTCAAGGGGGCCGACGTCATCCACGCCTTCTGGGTCCCGGCCCTGACCGGCAAGACCGAGACCATTCCAGGCCGCACCAACCTGACCTGGCTGCAGGCTGACCACGCCGGCACGTATCGCGGTCAGTGCGCGCAGTTCTGCGGACTGCAACACGCCCACATGGCGGTCTATGTGATCGCCCAGCCGCCTGCCGAGTTCGAGGCCTGGCGACTTGGGCAACTGGCCGGGGCGGCCGCGCCTTCGGACCCGGACGCGATGGCTGGCCAAGCGGTGTTCGCCGCCCATTGCGGCGAGTGCCATACGGTGCGCGGAACGCCCGCCCATGGCTCCAAGGGCCCAGACCTCACGCATCTGATGAGCCGGCGAACGCTGGCGGCCGGCGCGGTTCCCAACACCACCGGCGGCCTGTCCGGCTGGATCGCCAATCCCCAGGCCTTGAAGCCGGGCGCCAAGATGCCGGCGACCTTCCTGTCCGGACCCCAGCTCGTCCAACTGCGCGCCTATCTGGAGACCTTGCGATGAGAGGCCTGGAGAGCACGCGCAAACCCAAGCTGGTGACGATCGACGGCGATTATCCAGGCGCGCGACTTGAGGCCATCTGGGGCGCTGAGCCCGGCCTCAAGGGTTGGCTGTCCAGCGTCGACCACAAGGAGATCGGCAAGCGCTACATCCTCACCGCCTTCGCCTTCCTGATCCTGGGCGGTCTGGAGGCCCTGGTGATGCGGGCCCAGCTGGCCGGACCCGAGCTGCGGCTGCTCACGCCCGAGCAATATAACCAGCTGTTCACCATGCACGGGCTGACGATGATCTTCCTCTACGCCAGCCCGATCCTGACGGGGTTCTCCAACTTCCTCTGGCCCCTGTTGCTGGGCTCGCGCGACATGGCGTTTCCGCGGCTCAACGCCTTGTCCTATTGGATCTATCTGGCGGCAGGGCTGTTCCTCTACGCCGGCTTCGTCACCGGCCATGGTCCCGACGACGGCTGGTTCAACTATGTGCCCTACGCCTCGCGCGCCTATGACGCCGGCGTCAACATCGACGTCTACGCCCTGGGGCTGATCCTGCTGGGCATCTCGACCAGCGTCGGCGCGGCCAATTTCGTGGTCACCTTTCTGCAGACGCGGGCGCCAGGCATGTCGATCGGGCGCGTTCCGATCCTGACCTGGGGCACGCTCACCGCCTCGGTCGCCAACCTGCTCGCCGTGCCCAGCGTCAGCCTGGCCTTTTTTCTGCTGTGGATGGATCGACAGTTCGGGACGCGGTTCTTCGCGACAGCCGGCGGTCAGCCCCTGCTTTGGCAGCACCTGTTTTGGATGTTCGGCCACCCTTGGGTCTACGCCATCGTGCTGCCGGCCATGGGCATGGTCTCGGACGGTCTGCCGACCTTCTGCCGCAGGCCCCTGGTCGGCTATACGGCGGTGGCCCTGTCGACGGTGGCGACCATGGCGCTGGGCTTCGGCGTCTGGGTCCATCACATGTTCGCCACCGGCATGCCTAGCCTGGCCTTGTCGTTCTTCAGCGGGGCGTCGCTGATCATCACCCTGCCCAGCGCGGTGGCGGTGTTCGCCTGGACCGCGACCATCTGGACCGGCCGCCCGGTGATCACCACGGCCTTCCTGTTCTTCGCCAGCATGATCGTGCTGTTCGTCATCGGCGGGGTCTCAGGCTTCATGACCGCCTCCGTCCCGGTCGACTGGCAGCTGACCGACACCTATTTCGTCGTCGCCCACCTCCACTATGTGCTGATCGGCATCAACGTGTTCCCGGTGGTCGGGGGGATCTATTACTGGTTTCCGAAGATGACCGGCCGGCTGCTGGATGAGCGGCTCGGCCAGTGGAACTTCTGGACCATGTTCGTCGGCTTTAATGTCGGCTTCTTTCCCATGCATATTCTGGGCCTGCTCGGCATGCCGCGGCGCGTCTACACCTATGCCTACGGCATGGGCTGGAGCGGGTTGAACCTGCTGGTCTCGGTCGGCTCGCTGCTGTTCGCCATCGGCGTGCTGCTGCTGCTGGTCAATGTTGTGGTCAGCCTGAAGCGCGGCGCGCGCGCCGGCGCCGACCCGTGGGGCGCGCCGACCCTGGAATGGGCGGTCGCCTCGCCGCCGCCGTCCTACAACTTCGCCGTGATCCCGATCATCGCCAGCCGGCATCCGTTGTGGGAGGCCCAGCTTGGGAACGACGGCGCGGGCGCGCGCTCGCAATTGAGCCACGGCTATCTGCTTGATCAGGGCCGCGAGACCCTGGGCACCACGCCGCTCGACGCGCGGCCGAACCTGATCCTGGAGATGCCCGAGGATTCGCTGGCGCCGCTGCTGCTGACCCTTGGCCTGTGCGGTCTGTTCATTGGGGGCCTGGCCCATGCCTGGTGGCTGGCGGCGCTGGGCGGGTTGGTCGTGTTCGGCGCTCTGCTCGACTGGCTATGGCCGCGCCTTATTCACGCTGACCTGGAGAAGGCCAATGGTTGACGGCGTGGCGATCGGCGCGCTGCCGGTGGGCGGCCAGGGACGCAACCACGTCGCCTGGTGGGGCGCGCTGTGCCTGATCGCCACCGAAGCGTCGCTGTTCGCCTACCTGCTGTTCAGCTACGCCTATATCGCGCTGCAGAACGGGTCCGCCTGGCTGCCGGAGCGCCATCCGTCGCTGGCCTTGGCCCTGCCCGACACCGGCGTGCTGCTGCTGAGCAGCGTCGCGGTCTGGTGGGGCGAGCGCGGGGTGATCCAGGGCCGCCGCGGCCAGCACCTGGCCGGCCTCTCGATCGCCATCGCCCTTGGAGCGATCTTCGTCGCCGTTCAGATGGTCGAATGGAGCCAGAAGCGGTTCGGCCTGGCCAGCAGTTCTTACGGATCGCTCTATTTCACCATCACCGGTTTCCACATGGTCCATGTGGTCGTCGGCATGATCATCCTGGCCACCCTGCTGGGATGGTCGATCGCCGGCTATTTCGGACCGCGTCGCCATACGCCGATCCTGATCGGCGCGGCCTATTGGCACTTTGTCGATGTGGTCTGGCTGTTCGTGTTCACGACCTTCTACGTCACGCCATACCTGGGGTGAGGTGATGAATTCAAAGCCGAACGTCCGCCCCCCGAGCCAACCCGGCGCTGCAGTCCTGCTGGTCAGCCTGGTCGCCGCGCCGGCCGGATGGATCACCCAGCTGGTGGTCGCCTATGGCCTGGCCAGCTACGCCTGCCAGCCGACGGCGGCGCCCAGCCTGCGCCCCGCGGGCTTCGGTTGGAGCGACGAGCACGGCCTGCTGCTGGCGGCCAACCTGATATGTCTGGCGGTGACCATCGCCGCCGGCGTCGCGCCCTGGCGGGCCAAGCGCGCGCCGCTGGCCGGGGGCGCCGCCGACGCTGGCGACCCTCAGACCGCCGGCCATCGTCATTTCCTGGCCGGGTGCGGCCGCTTGGCGTCGGCAGGCTTCGCCATCGCCATCGCCTTCAACACCTTCGAGCTGTTCACCATCCCGGCTTGCTGGAGGATCACCCAATGAGGACGCCTGGTCTAGGATGGCGTGCCCTGGCGATTTTCGCGGGCGCGTTGCTTATGGCGGGTTGCGGCCAGCAGGCGGGCGCGCCGCACTGGAAAACCGGCGGCGATCCGCATCAGGGCGCCGTGGTCATCATCCGTGAAAGCTGCGGCGCCTGCCATGTGATCCCCGGCGTCCAGCTGGCCAATGGCCAGGTCGGGCCGCCGCTGAGCCATTTCGCCGAACGGACGATGGTCGCTGGCGTGCTGCCCAACACCCCGCCCAATCTTGAGCGCTGGCTCCAGACGCCGCAGGCGGTCACCCCTGGCAACGCCATGCCCAACAGCGGGCTCACCGACACCCAGGCGCGCGACGTCGCCGCCTATCTCTACACACTGCGATGACCGGCGCGCCGCAACCCACCCAGCAGCGTTGGCCCTGGTGGGTCCAGTGGCTGCTGGCCTATGCGGTCGCCGGCGCCTTGGCCGGCGTCTGCGGCTTGGCGGTGGTCGAGCTGGGCGTCTACGACGTGCGCGCCATCCGGCCGCACAATGCGGCCTTCGCCTGGGCGACGCACACGACCATGATCCATTCGGTGCGGCTGAGGGCCGGCGGTTCCACGACCCTCCACGTCACGCCGCAGCAGGCCAAGGCGGGCTTCGCCCTCTACGACGCCAATTGCGCGCTCTGCCATGGGGGCCCGGCGATCAGCCGCGCCGCCTGGGTCAGCGGGATGACCCCCACCCCGCCCTATCTGGTCGACGCCGCCGATCGATGGACACCGGCCCAGCTGCATTTCATCATCGCCGGCGGGGTCAAGATGACCGGCATGCCGGCCTGGGGCACGACGCTGTCGGATGGGCAGATCTCCGACCTGGTCAACTTTCTTGAGGTCATGCCCTACACGACCGGCTCGGACTACCAGAGACTGAGGGCCGCGAACGCCAAGCATTGACCCTGGCGGCGGGGGCCTAGACCTTGCCCAGCCGGCGGATCGCATCGGCCAAGGACCGCTCGCCCTCGCCATAATCGGCCCAGGCGGAGAGCCGCTTGACCAGCGCCGGGACCGTGCGGACCGTGTATCGCGCCGGGTCGAGCCCTTTCTTCACCTGGCTCCAGCTGAGCGGCATCGAGACAGGCGCGCCGGGCCGGCCGCGCGGCGACAGCGGCGCGACCGCCGTCGCCATCCGGTCGTTCCGCAGATAGTCGAGGAAGATGCGCCCGGTCCGCGCCTTCTTGGCCATGGTGATCAGGAAACGGTCGGGCGCGTCGGCGGCCATCAGCTTGCAGACGTCGCGGGCGAAGGCCTTGGCGGCGCTCCAGCCGACCCCCTCGCCCATCACCGGGGTCACCACATGCAGGCCCTTGCCGCCGGTGGTCTTGCAGAAGCTGACCAGGCCCAGGTCCTCCAGCCGGTCGCGGATGTCGCGCGCGGCCTCGATCACCGCCTCGAACGCCACGTCCGGGGCCGGGTCGAGATCGAACACCAGTCGGCCAGGCTGGTCGGGCGCGAACGGCGCGCAGTTCCAGGGGTGCAGCTCGACGGCGCCGGTCTGGGCCGCGGCCACCAGCGCCTCGACGCGGTCGAACTCAAGATAGGGCTTCTTGTCGCCCCAGACCTCGACCTCGGTGATCAGCGAGGATTGGCCCTTGGCGCCGTGGCGCTGGAAGAAGGTCTGACCGCCGCCCACGCCGTCGGGCATGCGGACCATCGAACAGGGCCGGCCCTTGACGTGCGGCAGCATCCAGTCGCCGACGGCCTCATAATATTGCGCCAGCTCCAGCTTGGTCACGGGCACCGCGTCGCCAGCGTCCGGCCAAAGCGCCTTGGACGCGTGTGAGACGGTCACGCCCATCACGCTCGCCGAGCCGCCCGACGTCACCGTGCGGGTTGCGGCTTTCGCCGGGGCCGGTTCGCTGAGCTCGGTGGTCGCCGCCGGCGCGGGGACTTCCGCCTCCACGTCGCTGGCGGGTTTGTCCTCGCGCAAGCCCTTGAACGAGGCCTGGCGGATCGCGCCGTCGCCGGTGAAGCCGGCGTACTGGATTTCGGCGACCAGCTGCGGGCGCACCCAATGGACGCCGGGCGCGGTCTTCGGCGCGCCCTCGCCCTTGAACGGATTGACGTCGGTCTCCAGCGCCCGCAACCGTGGCAGGATCCGCTCGACCACATCGCGGCCGAAGCCGGCGCCGATCCGCCCGACATGGACCAGCTCGCCGTCCCGGTAGACTCCGGCGATCAGCGAGCGGAAGGCCTGGCCGGTCGTGGTCCAGCCGCCGATCACCACCTCATGACCCTGGCGGCACTTGGACTTGACCCAGCTGTCGCTGCGACCGGACTGGTAGGGGGCGTCCAGCCGTTTGGAGACGATCCCCTCCAGGTCCATCCGGCAGGCCGATAGCAGCACCGCCTCGCCGGCGGCGGGGAAGTGATCGACATAGCGGATATTGTCTGGCGCGCCGCGAAGGTGAGCCTCAAGCCGGGCCTTGCGGTCGGCGAGGGACAGGCCGCGCAGGTCCTCGTCGCCGGAAAACAACTGATCGAAGGCGAAGAACACCAGGTCCTGCGTCTTCGCATCGGAGATCGCCGCCTGCAGCGCCGCGAAATCCGGCGCGCCCGTGTGATCCAACGCCACCACCTCGCCGTCGATGATCCCGTCGGGCAGGCCGGCGCCGGCCGCTGTGATCTGCGGAAATTTCGCCGACCAGTCCAGGCCCTTGCGGCTTAGCAGGTTGGCCCTGCCCCCCAGCGTGCGTAGCTGCATCCGGTAGCCATCGAACTTGATCTCATGCGCCCAGCCCGCGCCGCCCGGCGGCTTGGCGGAGGCCTTGGCCAGTTGCGGCTCGATGAAGGCGGGCATGTTGGCGACGGGGCCGGCCTTTGATCGGCGAGGCTTCGTCGGGGCGGGCGCGACCAGCCCCTTGGCCGCCCCGTCCTGCGGCTCGCTGTTCCACACAGCGCCAGCCTCAACGGCCCTGGCGGTCATGAACGGCGTGGCGGCGCGCCCCTCCCCGGCGGCGATCTGCGCCATGGTCCGGCCGGAGGCGACCGAGCGGTCATCGTCCGCCGGACCGGCGGCGTCGCCCTGCGCGGCGGCCGCATCATGATGCTTGATCAGCAGCCAGGCGGGCTTGGCCTTATCCTCGCCCTTCAGCCGCACGATCACCCAGCCGCCATGCATCCGCTCGCCCTCCATGACGAACTTCAGCTCGCCCTTGCCCAGGGCCCGACCAATGTCTTCGAAGCCCTTTTCCGGCGCCCAATAGCCGCGGTCCCACAGCATCACCGTGCCGCCGCCGTACTGCCCCTTGGGGATGGTTCCCTCGAAATCGCCGTAGTCGAGCGGATGATCCTCGACCTCCATGGCCATCCGGCGGACCTTGGGATCCAGCGACGGCCCCTTGGGCACGGCCCAGGAGCGGAAGGTTCCCTCAGATTCAAGCCGCAGGTCGAAATGCAGGTGGCTGGCGTCATGCTTCTGGATGACGAAGCGCAAGGCCTTTGAAGGCAGGGCCTTGGCCTCGTCGCCCGACGGCTCGGCGGTCTGGGCGAAGTCGCGCATGCCTTGGTATTGGGTGAGCTTGGTGTTGGCCATGGGCGCTCCGACGTTGGGTCTCGACGCACAAACGATCACCGCGGCGGGTTGATCCGGGCGCGGCGGTGTTGGCGCCGGAATCCTTTTCCGGACCGGCGCGTTCTACAGGGCGAGGAGCCCACGCCATGACCCAAGCCGCGACCGAACGTCGACGTTTCAGCGTCCACGCCCGCCATCTGGACCGGCATCACGCCCAGCTGATGGAGGAAGCCTCCTTCGAGGCCGCCGCCGTCGCCTATGTCGAGGACTTCCATCCGGCGATCGCAGATGAGGATGAGGTCAGGGTCATTGTCCGCGATCTGGAGACGGGCCACGAGCATTGCTTCCGGATCGAGTCCGGCCAGGCCGCTGATTGCGGTTAGGGCTGCTTAAAATTCAGATTTGTCTAATAATCTCGCTCATACCCGCGAAGGCGTGTCGATTCGAGCGAAATTCAAACGCGGTGGCGCGCGAACGAATCCCCCGCGCCGTCGTTCTACCCCAACGCGCCGCCCCGGCGCCGGGGACACCCGCATGCCCTACCGCCCCAGCTGGCAAGGCCACCTGAAGCTGTCGTTGGTCACCTGTCCGGTGGCGCTGTACACCGCCACCGACTCGGGCGGCGATGTTCACTTCAACCTGATCAACCCCAAGACCAATAACCGCATCAAGATGGTCACCACCGACCCGGACACCGGCCCGATCGATCGCTCGGACCTGGTCAAGGGCTATGAGGTGGCCAAGGGCGAATACATTCTGCTCACCGACGACGAGATCGCCTCGGTCAAGCTGGAGAGCACCAAGACCATCGCCATCGAACGTTTTGTGCCGGCCGATGAAATCGACCGCATCTATTGGGACAATCCCTATTACCTGGCCCCGGACGGCAAGCTGGCCCAGGAGGCCTTCGGCGTGATCCGCACCGCCCTGGAGACCTCGGGCCAGATCGCCTTGGGGCGCATCGTCATGGCCACGCGAGAGCGCATCCTGGCGCTGGAGCCCCGCGGCAAGGGCATCTTGGCCTACACCCTGCGTTCCGACGCCGAGGTGCGCCAGCCGGACCAGATCTTCGCCGGCATCAGCGACGCCAAGCTCGACCCCGCGATGATCGCCATCGCCCAGAAGATCATCGAGCAGCAGGAAGGCGCCTTCGATCCCAGCCAGTTCGTCGACCGCTATGAAGAGGCGCTGAAGGCGCTGATCGAGGACAAGAAGAAGGGCCACAAGCCGGCCAAGGTCGCCGAACCCGACGACACCAACGTCGTCGACCTGATGGCGGCGCTGCGGGCCAGCCTTGGCGCCAAGGACAAGGCCGGCGCGGCGCCGGCGGCCAAGGCCAAGCCGGCCAAGGCGAAACCGGCGAGACCAAGGGCGAGCGGCGCGCGGTGACGATTTGCTGCGCCCCTCCTGGACCGCGAGCCAGGGCGCAAGGGCGCCGCCGTGAGCAGCTGAGCGATCGCACGGCCCCATGGTCAGCCCATCGCCGATGTCATATCATCGGCGGCGAGCCGTTCGGAACCGCGCATGATCGAGCAAGACGAAATTCCCGGCGGCGTGGTCCATGACCTGCCAGGCGACTTGCAGGCGGCGTTGAGGGCCCATCCGAAGGCGCTGGCGACCTGGGCGGATATCACGCCGCTCGCGCGCAACGAGTGGATCTGTTGGGTCACATCGGCCAAGAAGGCGGAGACGCGGCTCAAACGGATCAACTGGGGCCGCGAGAATCTCGAGGATGGCAAGCGCCGGCCTTGCTGCTGGCCCGGATGCCCGCATCGGTAGGGGCCGGGTTCGCCTGGACGCTTGAGGGTCCGGACGCGGTGTTGCTGGGCCCCGACGGGGCGCCGTTGGGTCGCCGCTTCGCGATGCGGCCACACCCGCCGGGTATTCGAGCGCTGAAGGTCGAAGGAGGCTCGCCACCCTTAGGGTCGGCCCAGGTTTCGGCCGATTGGTCAAACCATTGACCGGCGCTGAACGTTCCGCATCGGGTCAGGACGGAGGCGGGTTGGTCTCGGCGCGCCACCAACGTTCTTTTTTGCTCTCCCGGGTCGAGCCGCTTCGCTGGACGGCGCGGGCCAATCGCTTCGGATTGACCGGGCGCGGATGGCCGCGCTTGGCAAAGCCGCACGGCGCGGCTAAACAGTCTCCACCTTCGCCGGGATGCTGGCTGCGGCCGTTGAGCGTGATGGAATATAGTGGTGACCGGCCGCTTTAGCTCAGCTGGTAGAGCACCTCATTCGTAATGAGGGGGTCACAGGTTCGAGTCCTGTAAGCGGCACCATTACAAAATCAATGACTTGGCGGATTTTCGCGGGAAGGATGCTCCCCGCACATTCGGTCACGGACGCAGTGAGCGGCGGACACCAGCGACGCGGGGCTCCGCGCGGCGAACGACGTAGCGATTCGGCTTCGGTCTGGCTCTGCGTCTTCGCAGCTGCGCCGCCCCATGGCGCATGCTTTCGCTGTGGCGGACCCCTATCGTTATTGACGCCGATCCACTGGCGATCGCTAAAACGGTATCTCATCATCCAGGTCGGCCGAGAACGACTCGCGTGGACCGGAAGGTTGGTTGCGGGGGGCGGGTTGGAAGCCGCCGCCGCTGTAGCCGCCCTCTTCGCGGTCGTCGCCGCCGCCGCCGCCCTTGCCGTCAAGCATGGTCAGTTCGCCGCGGAACTTACTCAGCACCACCTCAGTGGTGTATTTCTCGACGCCCGCCTGGTCTGTCCATTTCTTGGTCTGCAGCGCGCCCTCGAGATAGACCTTGGCGCCCTTACGCAGATAGTTCTCGGCGACCTTGACTAGGTTCTCATTGAAGATCACCACCCGGTGCCACTCGGTCTTTTCCTTGCGCTCGCCGCTCTGGCGGTCGCGCCAGGTCTCGGACGTCGCCACCGTCAGGTTGGCCACCCGGTCACCCGAGGAGCCGAGGCTGCGGATTTCCGGATCCTTGCCCAGGTTACCGATCAAAATCACCTTGTTGACGCTGCCCGCCATCGGACCCTCACCTTTTATATTCCGTGGATCATTGATCGCTCCAGCCTAGCGAATGCCGGGACTGGATTCAATAGGATGTTCTGTTTTTGTTCGTCAAGGCGAGGCGGCGGCCGGCGGCGCGGGCGGCATGGCCCCCAGCTTGACCAGATCGCCGTCCTCGGTACGCAGCAGCAGCGGGTAGCGCGCGCCCTTGAAGCTTTGCGACATGAAGATCGCCTCGCGGCGCAGAAACAGGAAATTGCCCTGATAGGCGCCGTCGATCTCCTCGGCGTTGCCGCCAAGCGACAGGAATCGCAGGCGCATCGCCTCCAGTGAGGCGGCGCAGGATTCGATGCGCGGCTCGTTCTGCGAGACCTTGTTGAACACGATCTTGCCGTTGCGCTCAACCAGCTGCCAGCAGACGCCGCGATTGGACGGCGCTTCGATCTGCTTTTCGCAGGCGCTCAGGGCCAGGGCCAGGACCGTGACGGCGGCGAGGAGCGCGGGAGGACGCGGGCGAGTCATCGGCGCAGGCTACACCGCGCGCGGGCCGAGCGCGACTGGCCCGTCACCGCGCACATCAAAAGTCGGCGATGGCGCAGTCGCCATCGGACTGATCGACCAGGGGGCGAAACACCCTGTTGTCGGGCGAGATCTCGACCCGGTGCGGCACCAGGCGCAGGGTCTGGCCCATCCAGCGGCCGTAGCTGGCCCCGCCCAGCCTTTGGCAATGGCCGGCATAGAGGGCCTGAACGCAGGCGCTGAGCGACAGGGCGTCGCCGACCTTGCGCCAGCCGCCGCCGCCATAGCGCAGACAGTCCCCGGCGGCGCCCGTCGCCGGCGCGCCCGCAGGCGCGACCGGCACGGCGTCGTCGGCCGGATCGTCATCGGCCGCGGCCGGCGGCAAGGGGGTGAGATTGGAGTCCGCCTCGCCGGCGCCGGCCAGGGCTCCGGAGGAATCGACGCCCACATCGAGGGCCTGGGTGGCGACCCCGTTCTTGCGGGCGCAATCGGCCAGGGTGGCCATGCCGATGAACTGGCCGTTGACGAAGCAGCGCAGCGGCGTGGTCGGGTCCGGCTTGGCGGCGCCCGCCTGGCCCATCTGCACGATCAGACCGCCGGTCGAGGCTGGCGGCGGCGCCTTTGAGGCCTGTTCGCGGTGCAGAATGAACAGGCCGGCGGCGACCGCGACCAGCAGCACGATCAGCCCGCCGCCCAGGGCCAGCCATAGCCTCGAAATGTTCGCCTTCGCCATCCCGCTTGGCTACGACGGGTAGGCGCGGGGATCAAGCCGCCTGATCCGCGCCGACGCGCGGGAGCGCGGCGCGCCGGTCGATCAAGCCTTGACCGGCCGAAGCGCCGGGCCAACCCTGGCCTCGCGGCCGTCCAGCCACGGCCAGGCTTGAGTCTCGATGGACAGTCCACAGCACCAGCCACCCGACGATATAGCCCCGGTCGGTGCGGCCGAGGCCGAAGCCCGGCGGACGGTCGACGCGCGGCCCGGCGACGCCGGGGCCTGGCATAGCCTGGCCTTTGCGCTGATCGAGGCCGGCAAGCTCGATCTGGCCGACCAGGCGCTCGCCCGCTCGGTGGCGTTGGACCCGTTTTCGGTGATGGCTCGCAATAATCTGGGCATCGTGCGCCAGCGCCTGGGCGATGCGGGCGGCGCGGAGGAGGCCTATCAGGCCGCGCTGACGCTCGATCCGGACAACGCCGTGGCCAACGCCAACCTGGCCGGTCTGCTCTGCGAGCAGGGCCGTTATGCGGACGCGCTTGAGCACGCGCAGCGCGCCGCGCGAATCGATCCCGGCCAGCTGGCCCCTTACATCTATGCGGCGGTGGCCCAGGCCAATCTGGATCGCCAGGACCTGGCGCTCGGATGGATCGACCGGGCGCTATCGCTGGCCCCGGGCAACGGGCACGTCCTGCTGGAGCGCGCCGATCTGCTGCGGGTGCTGGGCCGCGCGGACGAGGGCTTGGCCGCGGCGGTGGAGGCGGCGACGCTGGAGCCTGACAACGCCAAGGCGCACAACTTGATCGGCCTGTCGCATCAGGCGATGGGTCGCGACGAGGCGGCGCTCGCGGCCTTCGACCGGGCCGCCGTCCTTGCGCCACAGTCGGGCCAGGTCCTGACCAACCGGGCCGTGGTTCTGGCCGAGCTTGGCGAACCGGCCCTGGCCCTGGCGGCCCTGGACCAGGCGCTGGCGGCCGAGCCGGGCCTGGCCACGGCGTGGCTGGTGCGCGCCGAGCTGAAGCGGTTCGTCGCGGGCGATCCCGACCTGGCGGTGATGGAGCGGCTGGCCGCGCAAGACCCCCTGCCCCGTCGCGACCAGATCCTGCTGCGTTTCGCCCTGGGCAAGGCCTATCTGGACATCGGCGACGGTCCCCGCGCCTTCCTCCATCTGGGCGAGGGCGGGCGGCTGCAGCGCACGCTGCTGCATCACGATCCCGCCGAAGCCGAGCGGGAGATGGCGGCGATCGCCCAGGCCTTCTCCCCTGCCCTGTTCGAGCAGCTGGGCGCGGCCGGCGATCCGTCGTCGGCGCCGATCTTCATCATCGGCATGCCCCGGTGCGGCGGCACCTTGGTCGAGCAGATCATCGCCTCGCACCCAAAGGTCCAGGCCGGCGGCGAGGCCCGCCACATCGAGGGTCTGGTCCGCAACCTGGGCGGCGCCTATCCGGCGCAGGTCGGCGCCCTGACGCCCGGCGCGATCGCGGCCATGGGACGCGACTATCTGGTCAAGGCGGCGATGGCGCGAGGCGCCAGCCGGATCACCGACAAGGCGGCCAATAGCTATCTGTACGCGGGCCTGATCCATCTGATCTTGCCGGGCGCACGGATCATCCATTGTCGCCGCGATCCGATCGACTCCTGTCTTTCCTGTTACTCAAAGCTGTTCGCCACCGGCCAGGGCTTCAGCTACGACCTCGCCGAGCTGGGCGCCTATTATTGCGACTACGCCGCCCTCATGGCCCATTGGCGCGCGGTGCTGCCGACGGACCGCTTTATCGAGGTCGACTATGAAGCGGTGGTCGAGGATCTGGAGGGGCAGACGCGCCGACTGCTGGGGTTTTGCGGCCTGGACTGGGACCAGGCGTGCCTGAGGTTCTTCGACACTCGCCGCCCGGTGCGTACAGCCAGCCTCAGCCAGGTGCGCCAGCCGTTGTATCGCAGCAGCGTCGGGCGGTGGCGGGACTATCGGAACGAGCTTGCGCCGTTGATCGAGGCGTTGGGGGAATTGGGGGGTGAGTGACGGCGGTTTGGCCAATGGCCACGCACGCTGCATCGACCATCGATCCTGAGCGCCATGCAAATCCTGGCAATCTCAACGGCGCTTGCCGTGATCCGGTCGACAATCCCATAGGACCATAGACTCGCGATTTCGCGCGGGCCAGCGGCAAGGCCCGGCCTGCCCCGCCCGGGCAGATGTTCAGGCCGATCGCACGCGGCGACCAACTGAACCGCGATTCGAGAGAAGAATGCGCGCCCTCAAGTTCGTCGTAGGCGGGCGATTGCACCGCTGAACGTCCGACAAAGTTTCGGCGCTGCGAACGCGCGGTGCAATTGGGCGATTGACATCATCCCGGCCGGCGTTTGCGACCGGTGGAAAGCCTCCCTACTGCTCGAAGCAAATCCGCTGCGCCGAGTAGTCGATCGTCACTTTATAATCCTTAAGGAAACTGGTCCCGACCGCTCCGTCGACCGGCAGGGCCGCGGGAAGCGGGAGATAGGCCACAACCGGCTTGCGACGGATCGTCTCGCCGATCGCGAAATCGGGCCCGGACATGTTCACCTTGACAACCACCTTGCCCCCGTATCCCGTTCCCGGGTAGTCGCCGCCCGCCGCCATCGAGCCTGCAAGACCGAGGCGACCGGCGGATGTTGGCGTCAGAAGCAACTCGTAGGCTCCGCCGCTGTCGATAGCCGCCGAAACGGTCTGGCCCGCAACGCTGAGAGAAACGGTCGGCACGTCGCTCACCAGCTGGAACGGAACACCACAGACGGTCTGGCCCGCTTTGATAAGCCGAGCTTTTCCAGCTGGATAGTCTAGCACCAGCGCCTTGCCCGCGAGAAAGCTGTAACCGAGCACCCCGGCGATGGGGAGCCCGTCTGGTCCTGGCGGACCGAAATCCTCAGCCTCGAACGCAACGTTTTCGAGCGCCACCGTTCCCACGCGCAGGTTCGCCACCTTGACAGGATATGTCTGAAAACCGCTGCCACCGGCGCCCGCGCCGTCATTGGCTGGCGGTCCGAGCTTCACCCCGAGGGAGCGGGCGTAGTCCAGCCTGATCACCGAAGGACTGGTCCCGGTGTCAAGCAACATCCAGACCTCGGGCGCGCTATCGATCGACACCTTCAGGAAGATGAATTGATTGCCATCGACGTGGAAGGCCGAAGGCAAAAGCGTGGCGTCGGCCGGCGCGGCGACCTTGGCTTGAGCCAGCGACTCGGCGGCCGACACGCCGCATGGAGAGGCGAGCAGGATCATGAGCGCCATGCCGCCAGCGGTTAGGAGTTTGGACATCAGGCCCCGTATGGTCGGACGCCGCAGCCGCAAATTCCAGCCGCCGATACAATCCAGGGTCTGGTTAGTTAGGTTTAGCTTGTCAAGTAAATGCGAAGCTCAAACCGATCCCTTTGAGGAGACCCACTTCCCTAGGCCAGCAGCGTCGAGGCCAGGCTGGAGCCGAGGCTGGAGCTGGAGCTTGAACTTGACGACCCGCTCGACGAATTGCCGGTCAGGCGCGACAGGCCGGCCGAATAGTTGGCCAGTTCGGACTGCAGGTAGGCCGGCACCGTGCCGGTGATCGCGGGGGTGTTGGAGCTGGCCTGGCCGGCGGTCGACAGGTTGGTGTAGGCGGTCTGGACCAGGGTCAGGGCGACCTTGATCGCCTTTTGCGCGGCCTGGACCCCGGCGGTGGTGGTCAGGTTGAAATCCTGGGCGATGCCCAGGCCATAGGTGTCGATGGTCTTGGTGTTGCTCGTCTGGGACGAGGTGTTGGTGACGCCAGGGATGACCTTGGGCTTGATCGGGATGGCTGGCGCGGTCTGGATGATCCCGGCCTTGAGGCCAAGCGGCCCGAGCGCGTCCTTGCCGTTGGGTCCGGGCAGCAGTTCGATGGTTTCGCCGGGGAATTCCGGGGTGATCTTGACCTGTTCCTCGCCGCCGCTGGGCACCACCGAGACATTGACCCGATAGCCGCTGGCCGCCTGGATTTTCGTGGCCAGGGTCGCCGGCGTGTCGGTGGCGCTGATGGTCACCGTGGTCGGCGTCGCGCCCGGTTGGGTGCGGATCGAGAACTGATCGCCGGCCGCCACCGTGGTGGCTGTGGTCAGGATCTGAGAGGTGGAGGTGTTCAAGGTCTGGGTCGGCAGGCCGAGCAGGTTGAGCACGCTGGCGCCGGACGAGGCGACGGCCAGGGTCTGGGGCGCGTCGACGCCGTCCTGGCCGGCAAGCGCCTGGGACCAGCCGACCTGGCCGGTCGTCGGATCGATGGCGGCGACGAAGCCCTCCTGGGTTCCGCTGCTGTTGGTCACGCCCGGCAGGCCGCCGGTCGAGGTTCCGGCGATATAGACCTGTCCGCTTGAGACCGTCAGGGCGGTGGCGGTGGTGCTGCCGGTTCCGCCGTAATAGGCGACCGAGTCGCTGGCGCTGGGGGCCAGGTTCTCGTTCAGCTGGGCGACGAAGGCGTCACGGGCGCCGGTGAAGGCCGCGGTCACGGTTCCAGCGTTGAGCGCGCTGTTGGTGGTGGTTCCGGCGACCACCACCTGGCCATTGTTGATCGCCACGCCGGCGACCGAGCCGGAGCCGAGCGCGCCCAGGTCGCGGGTCGCGGTCAGGGTCGGCGCGCCGGTGGCTGCGGCCGTGTAGCTGTTGACCACGGCGTCCCCGCCATTGGCTCCGGCGACCACCACAGTCGAGCCGTCGACGGCCAGGCTGTTGGGGCCGCTGATCCCGGTCGCGATGGTGAACTGGGCCACGCCCTTGGACGAATAGCCGGACAGGTAGCCGGAGGGCGTTCCAACGGACGTTGACGTCGCCGTCGAGACGTTCTTCTGGCCGGCGACATAGACCGTGTCATTGGTCCCAAAGGCCACCGAATTGGCCTGGTTGTTCAGGGGCGACGGCGAGGTGTCGGCCCATTGCTGATTACCCTGGGCGCTATAGAGGGCGACGAAACTGTCTGGCCCGCTGCCGCCGCTGCTGGGATTGGCCGGATCGAGCGTGCCTGTGACCGAGCCTGCGATGGCGACGGAGCCGTCCGCGGCCACGGCGATCGAGGCGCCGGTGACTGAGCCGGCGGAGCCGAGGATGGTCGAATAGATCAGATTGCCGGCCGAATCATATTTCTGCAGCGCCACGCCCTGGCTGCTTTGCGGCGTCTCGCCGTCGACCGTGCCGGTGACGTTGGCCAGGACATAGAGCGATCCGTCCGCTCCCGTCGCGGTCGCGGCGACCGAACTGACATTGGCGGACAAGGTGTTGGCCGATATTTCATCCGGGGACGGATTGGTCGTGCCCGGCAGGCTGACCGCGGCCGGCGGCGCGGTCGAGCCTGTCGGCGGGTTGGCCTGCAGGCTGACGATCTGCTGCACCGGCGCCGACACCGTGGTCGAGGTCGGCAGGGTGCTGGTGGAATGGGTCTGAGAGGCCAGACTCTGGGCGGCGGTGGCCGCCGTGGTCTGGGCGTTATAGGCGGTGACATTGCCGGCGGTCTGGCCGACATAGACCGCCGGCGCGGTGGCGGCGGCGGAAAAGCTCACCGTCTCTTCGGAATCGCCGACCACCTTCAAGGACCATTGGTCCGGTCCGGCTGGCAGGGTGACCTTCTGCGAGCCGACGGTGATCACCTGGGGAACACCCGGCTGAACGCTGGTGGCGAATCGGGTCTGGGCGCCGGCCGCCTGCAGCTGGCTGTTGATGAAGCTGACCACATTGGGGATGGTCCGCGGCGTCGACCCTAGCTGGGACAGATCAATCGGCACCGTCGACTTCGCGCCGGTATAGCTGGTGATGTTGATATTGAACTGCACGTTCCCCTGCAGCGAGGGGACCGGATCGTTCAGCCCGCCGTCAAAGATCACCGGCGTGGTGTAGGTCGTGCTCTGGGTCTTGGGCGCGGCGGTGGTCGCATCGCTCGACTGGACTGAGCCTGTGGTGACCCGAATATTGGGCAAGGACAGACCGTCAATATAGGTGGAGACCTGCCCCACCCCGGTGGTGAAGGCCTGCGCCGCCTTGCTTGCGGCGCTGGTGCCGACGCCCGCGGTGAGGATGTCGCTGGTCAGCCCGCTCAGGGCGTTCAGCCCCTGATAGATGGCGAACAGGCTCTGATAGCTGGCGGTCTCGCCCGGCACGTCGAGCTGGGCGGCGTTGGGGTTGATGATGCTCTGGCCGGCCAGCACCTGGGTGGCCAGGGCGCTGGCGGTCGGGGCGCTCTTCACCTGCCAGGGCGGCGTCGGCGCGGGCTTGGCGTTGGCGGCGCTGGTGGTCCCCGTCGAAGACGTGGTTCCGCCGCCCGTCGAAGAGGTGAGGATCCCCTCCTTCGAGTTATAATAGCCAATCAAGACGCTCGGATCGATATTGATCGTCACTGCACACGCCCACGGCGAATCGGATTTCGCCCAGGCAGCATGCCCGCGAAAGCCTTACCTCGGATTAATAATTGGGGTGAATCACGCTCAAGCGACTGAAACGGGGGGCGCAAATCGCTCATGCCGCGATCAGATTGGACACCGCCAGGTCCTTGCGGACCTTCTCGCGCTGCGCGCGCCATTCGTCGGCGAGAATCGCCAGCAGCACCACGTCACGGAAGGCGCCGTCCTTGAACACGTGCCGACGCAGATAGCCCTCGCGGCGGAACCCCGCGGCCGCCTGAGCCCTCAGCGCCGTGTCATTGTCGGCCAGGACCTCGGCCCAGACCTTCTCCAGTCCCAGGTCTGAAAAGGCCAGATCCAGCCCCAACGCCTGCGCGGCGCGCCCAACCCCGCGGCCACGCGCCCAGGTCTCACCGATGTACCAGCCCCAGGCGGCGCGGCGATGCCGGCCAAGCAGGCCAGTCAGGGTCAGGAATCCGGCCGGATCGCCGTTGAAGGTGATGATCCAGCCCCGTTGATCGGGGTCAATACGGCTGTCCTCGAACCAGCGGGCGTGCTCGGCGGCTGACTGAACC
>Ga0302196_10001378_pt1 | contig 23164 bp, 18 predicted proteins | sample II_Bog_N1_3_FD_198794 | JGI IMG/M metagenome (GOLD analysis project Ga0302196, IMG submission 198794) | Peat permafrost microbial communities from Stordalen Mire near Abisko, Sweden - II_Bog_N1_3 | ecosystem: Environmental > Terrestrial > Soil > Wetlands > Peat | place: Sweden: Abisko...
CGCCTTGTCGGTCATCTCCAGGATGCCGTCGATCATCTGGCGCTCCTCCTGCTCCACCACGCCCTCGCGCTCGCCCATGGCCAGGATCAGCTTGAGCTCTTCTTCCGTGACGAAGGGGCCCGGGGCGGCGTGGCCTCGGGTGAAGAGCCGGAGGAGGAGGCGCGACACCAGGGTCAGAGCCGCGATGAAGGGGCGCAGCAGCCGGGTCAGGAACTGGACCGGTGCGGCCAGACGCAGCGCCAGCCGCTCGTTGAAGCGAAGCGCCAGCGACTTGGGGGCGATCTCGCAGAAGACGAGGACGAAGACGGCCAGGGCGACGGTGGTCATCGCCTCGGCGAGGCCGTGGGTGTGGCCGGCGACGATCAGAGCGGTCGCCGTCGAGGCCACGATCACCGCGACGGTGTTGATCGAGAGGATGGTCGAGAGGTAGCCGTTGGGGTTGTTGTGGAGGCGGACGACCCGGCCGGCCCGGTGCTCGCCGTCCTCGGCCAGGGTCCGCATCCGGAGCCGGGAGACCGAGGTGAGCGCCGTCTCGGCGCCCGCGGCGAAGGCGGCGAGCACCAGGCTGACGGCGAGAAGGAGGGCGAGCCAGGTCATGACCCGCTCAGTGAGGGATCAGCCAGGACCGCCCCGGCGGGTGAGGGGCCCCGGCCGCGTGGGCGGCCCGTGGAGGTGTGGGCACCGGTCCTACTCATCGGAACAGCTCGCTGACGCTCCTCCCCTCATGGACGCGCACGATCGCCTCGGCGATCAGGGGGGCCACCGAGAGGACCCGCAGCTTGGGATGGTTGTCCCGGGCGCGGGCATCCTCGTTGAGGGGGATCGTGTCGGTGATGCAGATCTCGTCGATGGGCGCCTCGTGCAGGCGCTCCAGGGTGCCCGGCGTGAGCAGCCCGTGGGTGACGATCACGTCGACCCCGATCGCGCCCTTGCTCATCAACGCCGCGCTGGCGCTCACCAGGGTGCCGCCGGTGGAGATCAGGTCGTCGACGATGACCGCGTGCTTGCCGGCCACGTCACCGACCACATGGACCACCTCCACCGCGTCGTCGCGGGGACGGCGCTTGTCGATGATCGCGATGGGCGCGTCGAGGATGCGGCCCAGGGTGCGGGCGCGCAGCGCGCCGCCGGTGTCCGGCGAGACGACCACCACGCTGTTGCCGTGGCGCTCACGGACCCTGCGGGCCAGGATCTTGGTGGCGGTGAGCGCGTCGACGGGGATGTCGAAGAATCCCTGGATGGCCTCGGCGTGGAGATCCACCGCGATCACCCGGCTCGCCCCGGCCAGCTCGATGATGTTGGCCATCAGCTTGGCGGAGATCGGGTCGCGAGGGGCCGACTTCTTCTCCTTGCGCTCGTAGCCGTAGTAGGGGATGACCGCGGTGATCCGGGCCGCCGACGCGCGTCGCAGCGCATCGAGGGTGATGAACAGCTGGATCAGGTTGTCGCTCACCGGCGGGCAGGTGGGCTGGATCAGGAAGACGTCGTGGCCCCGGACCGACTCGTGGATCTTGACGTCGAACTCCCCGTCCGCGAAGCGGGTGATGTCCATGGGGGCGAGCGGGAGGTCGATCTCGCGCGCGATCCGCTCGCTCAGCTCCGGGTTGCCGGTGCCGGAGAGGAGCATCAGCTCCCCGTAGGGGTTGGGGTCACTCATGGTTGAGGTCTCCGATCCCGCCATCCCTCGATGTTGCGCTGGCGCTCCCGGCCGACGGCCAGGGCGCCGTCCGGAACATCCCGGGTGACGGTGCTGCCGGCGGCGACGTAGGCACCCCGGCCGATCCGGACCGGGGCCACCAGGCTGCTGTTGGTGCCGACGAAGGCACCATCCTCGATCGCGGTCCGGTGCTTGTCGTGACCGTCGTAGTTGCAGGTGACGGTCCCGGCACCGATGTTGACCCCGGTGCCGACGTCGCTGTCCAGGACACACGAGAAGTGATTGACGCGGCTTCCCGCACCGATCCGGCTGTTCTTGACCTCGGCATGCGTTCCCAAAGATACCCCCGATCCCAGCGTGCTGCCGGGTCTGACCCGATTGAAATGGCCGATCTCCACGCCATCGGCGATCTCCGCGTCGTCGATCACCGAGGCGCTGATCCGGACCCGATCGCCGATGCGCGCGTCGCGGATCTGGGCCATCGGACCGATCTCGCAGTCACGGCCGATCACGGTCGCGCCGCGGAGCACCGTCATGGGCCGCAGAACGGTGTCGGCGCCGACCCTGACCGCCGCGTCCACATAGGTGGTCGCGGGATCCTCGACGGTCACCCCGTCCAGCATCAGCGCGTCCAGGAGACGGCGCCGCAGCACCGCCTCGGCTGCGGCCAGCTGGCGGCGGTCATTGACCCCCAGCGCCTCCTCCGGGTCGGTCACGGGCACCGCCTCGACCGCGGGGGCGAGCAGCGCGACCACGTCGGTGAGGTAGTACTCGCCCTGGGCGTTGTCGGTGGAGAGGCGCTCCAGGGCCGGCCAGAGCTGCCGGCCCGAGAAGACATAGACGCCCGCATTGCACTCGTCGGGCACCGGGACACCGTTGCCGGGGAGATCACGCTCCTCGACGATGCGCAGGACCCTGCCATCGCTTCCGCGGACCACCCGGCCGAGCCCGTCGGCATGGCCGGGGACGACGCTCAGGAGCACGCAGGCGGCCCCGCTCGCTCTCTGGGCACGCAGCAGGCCGGCGATCGTCTCGGCGCGGAGCAGGGGGAGATCACCGTAGAGGACGGCCACCGGGCCCTCGGCGCGCAGCTCCGCGGGGAGGCTGCGCAGGGCATCGCCGGTCCCGCGCGGCTCGGGCTGGACGGCGACCTGGGCGACCCCTTCGACCACCTCGCGCACGGCCGCCTGGTCGGGGCCGAGCACCACCACCGGAGGTGCCCCGGTGGCGGCCGTCGCCGCCTCGACGATATGAAGGAGCATCGGCCGGCCGGCGAGAGGATGGAGGGCCTTGGGCCGGGCACTCCTCATCCTGGTGCCCTGCCCGGCGGCGAGGATCACCGCGCGCGGTGCATCTGCCATCTGCGCCGGAGTATACGGGGTGCCCCCTCGGGCTTCGGGGGCCGGCCGCGTTCCGGGGCCCGTGGGGTGAGGGCGATCGGTCGGCCCGGGGACCCGCGCGGGACCGCGCGCGGTCCGGAGCCGGGTCCCCGCCCGGGTCCCGGGGAGGTCCGGATGGCAGGGTGTGGTCCCAGCGGTCCACCCTCTCACCCCCGGTCGCGAGACCGTGGCCCCTGTATGATCCGGCCCGTGGCCGATCAGAGCGCCTCAGAGCGAGGCCCCGACCGCCGGGCCCGGGCGAGCCGACTGGCGCGCCTGGACCGGCTCACCGCGATCCGCCGGAGCTGTGGCTGCCGCCGCCCCGCGGCGGGCCGGCCCGGCTGCATGCGGCTCCGCATCCCGCGCGTCCATATCCAAGTCTGAGCGTTCGGGGAGCGCTCCCGAAGCCGCCGGAACGCCACGGCCCGGGACCGGGTTGCAGCGCCGAGGGCGCTCCGCGGGTGGTAGAGCCCCGCAGCGAGCGAGGGCTGGCTACGATCGCTGGTGCCACTGGGGAGTAGCCAAGTGGTAAGGCAGCGGACTTTGGATCCGCCATTCGAAGGTTCGAGTCCTTCCTCCCCAGCGTCGGTCTCAGACCTGGATCGGTGAGTGGCCACCGATGGGAGGGTCTTCGCCGTAGTCCGATTGCGGCGAAAGGCGCGTTCTTCGGGCGGTCGACGAGCCAGGCATCCCCCGTTGGGGTGATCTTTCGCGGTGCTGGATGAGCGAGGCATCGCCCGTTAGGGTGATTTTTAGTTCGGGGCGTTGACAAACCCCAAAAACTTCTCCCACAATCCGGTCGCCCCATCACCAGACGTTGAGAGGGTGATGAGGGTGGCGCGCCGTCCGTCCCTGCGGGGCCGGCGTCGCGATCGAATTCGTCCGCTGCGTGGAGGGCAAGACTCAGATGCGTATGGATCAGACAAACGGGGGCCAGGGGTCCCACAAGTTGCGGAAGATGACGGGGTTCAGCCTGGTGGCTGTGGGCGCCATGGTCGCAGCGGCGTGCGGCAGCACCTCCAGCACCAGCTCCAGCTCCTCCTCCTCGACCGCTGTCGCGCCGGCGTTCCCGGCGGCCGTCACTCTCACCTCGCTCACCCCCGACCTCGAGTCGACGATGAGCCTGCTCAAGCCGCTGGCCACCTACGCGACCAAGGGTGCCACCAGCCTGCTGGTCGGGGTGATCCTGCCCGACACCACGTCGTCGGTTCGCTGGGTCCAGTACGACCAGCCGTACCTCACCGACGCGTTCGCTGACGCGGGCTTCACCGCCGCTGAGTTCAACATCCAGAACGCTCAGGGCAGTGACCCGACCCAGATCGACGACGCCACGGCTGACATCAACCTGGGCGCCAAGGTTCTCTTGGTCTGCCCGCTCGACGGACCGACCGGTGTCGCCATCGCGGCGCTCGCCCAGGCTCACAACGTCACCCTGATCGACTACGACCGGGCGATCTTCCCCGCGACGGGCAAGACCTACTACGTGAGCTTCAACAACGAGACGGTCGGCGAGGACATCGGTACCGGGTTCCTCAGCTGCCTGACCTCCGAGAACGTCACCAGCCCGGAAGTCTTCGTGCTGAACGGCGGTGAGGACACCGACCCGAACGCCATCTCCTTCGCTAGCGGCTACAACAAGGTCGTCTGGGGCCAGGAGGCCAAGACCGTGAGCGCGGGCGCAAAGAGCACCGCCGGCGGTGCCACCTTGGTCGGCGAGAACTTCGCCCCCGCTTGGAGCAACACCCAGGGCGGCACGATCTTCCAGGAGGAGTACACCTCCAACAAGTCGATCAACGCCTCGATCGAGGCCAACGACGGCCTCGCCAGCGCGGTGATCACTGACCTGCAGACAGACGGCGTGAAGGCCGGCACCTTCCCGACCACCGGCCAGGACGCGACCGTCCAGGGCATGGCGTACATCCTCGAGGGCTGGCAGTGCGGTTCCGTCTACAAGCCGATCTACCTTGAGGCCCAGGACGCGGTCATCATGGCCACCGCCCTTTTGGCCAAGATCACGGTCCCGGCTGACATCCTCAACGGCACCACCGTCGACCCGGCCAGCTCGAGCATCAGTGAGCCGGCATCCTTGCTCAGCCCCGTGTGGGTGACCAAGGCCAACATGGAGAGCACGGTGGTCAAGGACCAGTTCGACACCGCCTCTGCCATTTGCGCCATCGCGGGTGCGGCGCTCTGCACCACCGACGGCATCTCGTAATCGTCTGACGGAGCATTCCCACAAGAATCCTCCTCGGTGACGAATCCGGGCCGCCCCGCTGGGCGGCCCGGATCTCACCTCTCGTCGCTGCCCCGGGGAGGAACCCGGCGCGCTGCAACCTGACGGCAGATCTAGGTCAATGAGATGAGTGAAGAGAACCAACCTGCCCCCCCCCCAAAGCCGGCCGCGGCGGAGCCGCTCCTGAGGCTACGGGGGATCGACAAGCACTTCGGTCCCGTGCAGGCGCTGTACGGCGTGGACCTGGACCTGCCGGCTGGGCAGGTGACCGGTCTGTGCGGCGACAACGGGGCGGGCAAGTCGGTGCTCACGCGCTGCATCGCCGGGGTGCACCAGCCGGACCATGGGGAGATCTACTTCGAGGGGCAGCCGGTGCACATCCGTAGTGCCCGCGATGCTGCCGCGCTCGGCATCGAGACGGTCTATCAGGACCTTGCTCTGGCCGATAACCTGGATATCGTCCAGAACATGTTCCTGGGCCGCGAGCGGTTGCGCCGCGGCATGCTCAACGAGGACAGCATGGAGCGCGCCGCCGCTGAGACGCTGAGCGGTCTTCGGGTGACCTCGGTGCGCTCGATCCGCCAGCCGGTTGCTTCACTCTCCGGAGGCCAGCGGCAATCGGTTGCCGTGGCCAAGGCGGTGATGTGGAACTCCAAGCTGGTGCTCTTGGACGAGCCCACGGCGGCCCTCGGCGTGGTTCAGACCCGGATGGTTCTGGACCTGATCCTCCGGCTGCGGGACCGGGGCCTGGCGGTGATGGTGATCACCCACAACCTCAATGACTGTTTCGAGGTGGCGGACCGGCTGGCGGTGCTTCACCTCGGGCGGATGGTGGTCCAGGGACCGGCGTCCGACTTTGACCGCCAGAGCGTGGTGGAGTACATGACCACCGGGGGCTCGCGCGGACGGCCGGTGGAGCAGCCGGGTGAAGCTCCCGTTGGGAAGGAGGCCTGAGGCTGTGACCGGGATCCAGGGCGACCTCAAGCCCGGTGCTCCAGGCGAGACAGCCGCGGAGGTCCCGCAAGACGTCGACCTGACCGCGGCCACCGGCGACGCCGCCGCCGTCCCTCTCGAGATCATGGCCCAGTCGCTGGGCGAGTATTTGCGGGCCTGGTGGCAGAAGCTCAAGAGTGGCGACAGCGGGCTGCTGCCCGTGCTCGTCGCGATGGTCATCGTGGCCATCGCCTTCGAGGTCCTGACGCCGGAAAACGCGTACCTGCGGCCCAGCAATCTGGTCTATATCTTCGGGTTGAGCACGGTCTACATGGTGCTGGCGATGGGGGAGATCGTGGTCCTGCTGCTTGGCGAGCTGGACCTCTCCGTCGGCGCCGTAGCGCTCATGGGCGGGACCATCGCCTACAAGCTGATCCAGCAGCCGTCCCCCAACTGGCCGTGGTGGTTGGCGATCCTCACGAGCCTGGTCTGCTGCGGTGTCATCGGAGGCCTCCAGGGCTCCCTGGTGGCGCTACTCAGGATCCCTGCGTTCGTCGTGACCCTGGCCGGCCAGTTGCTCTTCACGGGGATGCTGGTCGTCATCCTGGGGGGTGCCGACGGGTCACTCTCCGTCAGCCCTGCGGATCCCAACCAGAGCGTCTTGTACAACCTGGTCCAGGGGAGCATCGACCCGGTGGTCAGCTGGGTCATCCTGGCCGTGGTGGTGGTGGGGTTCGGAACGATGATGTGGCTGCGCGCGTCGGAGCGGCGCCGTTCCGGGCTGGTCGCTCCACCGGCGAGCCTGACCGCCATCAAGATCGGCCTCATGGCCGCGGTCGGGGTCGTGCTGCTGATCGTCTGCAGCGTCAACCGGGGCGGCGTCTTCGCGACCATCGAGGGTCTTCCTTGGGTGATCCCGGTGGTCATCGTGATCCTGGGTCTCTGGACCGTGCTGCTCCAGCAGACCCGCTTCGGCCGCTACGTCTACGCCATTGGCGGCAGTGCTGAGGCGGCGCGCCGGGCGGGGGTCAGTCTGCGCGGGATCCGCATCTGGTCCTTCGTGCTCTGCTCGGCAACCGCCGGGTTCGCCGGCATCCTGCTCGGCTCCTTCTATTACGGCCAGTACAGCACCAACGTCGGGGACCCCGGGCAGCTCGTCCTCTACTCGATAGCGGCCGCCGTCATCGGCGGCACCAGCCTCTTCGGGGGCCGGGGAAAGCCGATCCACGGTGTCCTGGGCGGGCTCCTCATCGGCGGTATCGCCTATGGGGTCTCGCTGATGAACCTGGGGTCGCTGTCGATCCCACTCGAATACATCCTGCCGGGAGCAGTCCTGCTGCTCGCCGTTCTCGTCGATGTCCTCTCGCGGCGTGGGGCCAGGACGGGGAGCGTGATCCGTGTCTGAGAATCTGTATCTGTCTGAACATGTCAGGGTGAGTGATGGCCCGGATCGATAGTGACCCACTGACCGGCCCCGTGGCAGCCACTCCGTCGAGTGACGGCGCGGACACCGCTGTCGATCTGACTGCCGCGGCCGAGGTGGGAGAGGTCCCACCGGAGCTCGTGGCCCAGTCGATGGGCCAGTACCTGCACGTCTGGTGGCAGAGGGTGAGGGGCGGTGAGAGCGGGGTCCTGCCCGTGGTGCTGGGGCTCGTCATCGTCTGCGTTGGCTTCCAGATTGCCAACGGCAACTTCCTGTCACCCCAGAACCTGGTCAACATCTTCGAGCAGAGCAGTATCTACATCCTGCTGGCGTTGGCCGAGATCTTTGCCCTGCTGCTCGGTGAGATCGACCTCTCCACCGGCCTGGTCATGGGCCTTGGCGCCGTCATCGTGGCCGAGCTCGTCCAACCGTCCGGGGCGGCCAGTTGCGCGCTCTGTCCACATGGCCTTGGCTTCCCAGCGTGGCTCGCGATCGGCGTCACCCTGCTCATCTGCGCGGGTGTCGGCCTTATTCAGGGCACCTTGGTGGCCCGCGTGAAGATGCCGTCGTTCATCGTCACCCTGGGGGGGTGGCTGGTCCTCGAGGGGGTTGCGCTCATCGTTCTCAACGGCCAGCCGATCTCCCTCAAGAATGTCACGGTCCCCGCTCAGGTTCAGATCTACAACATCTTCTGGGGGTACTTCAGCCCCACGATCAGCTGGGTCCTGCTGGCCGTGGTCCTCGTCATCGTGGCCGCGTGGTGGTGGTTCCGCGACGCCGGCCGCCGGCGCCATGGCCTGGTGGCACCGCCGCCGATCTTCACCGTGATCAAGATCGCCGCCGTGGTGGTGGCGGGTGTGGTGCTCGTCGGGCTCTGCAACACCAACCGGGCGCACTTCGGGGTCATCGAGGGGCTGCCCTACATCATCCCGATCGTCATGGTCGTGTTCTTCATCTGGACCATGCTCCTCCAGCGAACCCGGTTCGGCCGTTACGTCTACGCCATCGGCGGCAACCCGGAGGCGGCTAGTCGAGCGGGTGTGAACCTGCCCTCGATCCGGACCTGGTGCTTTATCCTCGCGTCCCTCACCGCCGGGATCGGAGGCGTCCTGTTCGCCTCGTGGCAGGTGTTCCTCACCACCAACATCATCAAGTCCTCGAACAGCTACGTGCTGCTGGCGGTGGCCGCCGCCGTCATCGGTGGCACCAGCCTCTTCGGAGGCCGGGGAAAGACTATCCACGGGATCCTGGGTGGCCTGATCATCGGCGGCATCTACAACGGCCTCTACCTCATGGGCGTGTCATCGGAGTGGGTCGACATTTTCATCGCCGTCGTGCTGCTGGCGGCGGGGACCGTCGATGTCCTTTCCCGCGGCCACGGGGGCTCGCAATCTAGGGCATGACGCCCATGGACGGTGGTGATGCGCCTCCGGAGTCGCCGAGCTGGCGGGCCGGAGGCGCATTTCACGCCCTGCGGGAGGCGAACCGAGGGCGGGTGGGTGGTGAGACATGAGTCCGGTGGCTTCCCCGGAATCGGTCCGCCGCCATAATCTGAGCCTTCTGCTCCGACTCCTCCATCAGTCAGGGGCAATGTCTCGGTCCGACATCGGGGCCGCTCTGGGGATGACCCGGAGCACGATCGGTGAGCTGGTGGCCGACCTGGGAGCGCGTGGTCTGGTGCTGGCGGGAGACAGCGCCCGCCTGGGGTCGCCCGGACGTCCCTCATTGGTGGTCCGCCCCAATCCCGAGGGCGCCGTGGCCATCACTGCCGACATCGCTGTCAACTCCCTTTCGGCTGCCGTGGTCGGGCTGGGGGGCCGGATCCTCCACCTCGATCGGGTCGCCCATCGGCCGCGTCGCCTGGCTTTCGAGCAAACCGTCGAGGACATCCTGGAGCTCATTCAGTCCGCTCAGGCCTCGATCCCCGCCCATTGCTGGATCTCCGGCCTGGGGGTGGCCCTTCCGGCCGTCGTCCGCCGAGCGGACGGTCTGGTGCACTTTGCCCCGAACCTGGGATGGCGGGATGTCCGGCTGGGCGAGCTTGTCGCAGCCCGGGTCGGGCCCGGGCTCCCGGTTCTCATCGCCAACGATGCGGACCTCGGGGCCGTGGCAGAGCACACGTGGGGGGCTGGTGTCGGGGCGAGTCACCTCATATACATCTCCAGCGACGTCGGGGTGGGCGGCGGCATCGTCATCGATGGCCGCCCACTGGTGGGGGCCGCCGGCTGTGCGGGAGAGGTGGGGCACGTCCAGGTGAACCCGATGGGCGTGCGCTGCCGATGTGGAGCGATCGGGTGCTGGGAGACAGAGATTGGAGGCCCGGCGCTGCTGCGGCGTGCCGGGAGTGTCGAGAACGGGTATCAGCCGGAGGCGGTCGCCCGGCTGCTGCGAGAGGCGGCCTGGGGCGATTCGGTGGCGCTCCAGGCTGTGGGCGAGGTTGGCCGCTGGCTCGGCGCGGGTCTTGGCGGCCTGATCAACGCCTTCAACCCACAGCGGGTCGTGCTCGGTGGGTATCTCAGCACCATGTGGCCCCTGGTGGAGCAGATTGTCCAGGCGGAGCTGCGGGTGCGGGTCATGGCGCCGGCTCTCGAGACGGTGGAGATCAGGCCGGCGCAGCTCGGGGCGGAAGCCATCCTGCAGGGGGCCGCGGAACTGGCGCTGACGCGGGTCCTGGACGATCCGACCCTGGCTCCGGTTGTCGAAGCGAGATCGGCGTGAAGCGCGCGCGGTTGGTGGTGGGCAGGAACCGAAGGCCCAGCCAACCCCGTACGCTGCTTCTCAGACGGGGCCGGTACCTCGCCTGCTGACCGAGCGGAGGGCAGGGTAGTAATCGCGGAAGCGAGCTCGCGCCTCCCGGTAGGGTTCGATCCATGCGGATACGGGATCGATGACGTCGGTCACGCGTACGCAGGCATCAGCGGCCTGATCGACGTCGCGGTAGACGCCGGCCGCGACGCCACCCAGCAGTGCGGCGCCAAACGCTGAGCCCTGGTCGGTGGCCATCACCTCGATGGGCAACTCAAGGACGCTGGCAACCGTCTTGAGCCACAGCCGGCTCCTCGAGCCTCCCCCCGACACGCGGCCGCGCTCGGCAGTGGCCCCGACATTGCGCACGGTATCGAGGCAGTCGCGCAGGCCGAAGGCGACTCCCTCCAGGACCGCGCGGGTCAGCGCTCCGCGCCCATGGGTGACGCTCAAACCGATGAAGGCGCCACGTGCGTCCGGGTCGACGTGAGGCGTCCGCTCCCCCGCCAGGTAGGGCAGGAAGGTCAGGCCGTCACACCCAGGCGGCACGCTTTCGGCCTCCTCGAGCATCGCGTCGTAGTCCACTCCAGGGAGGAGGGTGTCGTGGTACCAGGCCAACGATCCGGCTGCCGAAAGCATCACTCCCATCACCAGCCAGCGGTCCGGCGCCGCATGGCAGAAGGCGTGGACCCTGCCTTCCGCATCCGCCAGAAAGCGATCCGTCGCGGCGAGCACCACTCCGGAGGTTCCGAGGACGACGGACAGAGGGCCCGGGCCGGTGATCCCGCCGCCCACCGCTGCGGCGGCCTGGTCGCCTGCCCCCGCGGCCACCCGAACACCCTCGATCGTGCCGACGGCATCGCCGCTCTCGACGAGATCGGGCATCCATGACAGCGGGATCCCCAGCTCCGCGAGCAGCTCGCCGCTCCAGCGGCGCTCGCTGACATCGAGGAGAAGCGTGCCCGAGGCGTCGGCGACATCGCTGCGATGCCCTCCGGTGAGACGGTCGCGCACGTAGTCCTTGGGCAGGGAGATCTGGCGGATCCGAGCGTAGGCCGCCGGCTCACTCTCCCGCATCCAGAGCAGCTTGGGCGCGGTGAAGCCAGGCAGGGCACGGTTTCCGGTGAGCCTCACCAGGCGATCTCGTCCGCCCCCGGACTCCAGTGCGGCGCATTGTGGCGCGGAGCGCTGGTCGTTCCAGAGGATCGCCGGGCGAATGACCTCACCGGCCGCGTCGAGACAGACCAGCCCATGCATCTGGCCGGAGAAACCGATGCCGAGGATCTCCGTCACGTCGGCCTTCAGGCTGTCGAGCACCAGCTGTACTGCCGTCAGCCACTCTTGCGGATGCTGCTCCATCCAGCCGGGGTGGGGAGAGCTCAGGGGGTAGCTGGACTCCGCGCCGGCCAGCACCTTTCCGGATGTTGGATCGACGGCGACGCCTTTGGCGGACGACGTCCCGATGTCAATGCCGACGAGTGCGCTCGAGCTCACCGGTGGTGAGGCCCCAGCTGGGCCAGCCAGGTCACAGCCACCGCCGGGTCCAGTGGTGCGCGCACGGCGCTGCCCGAGACGTCGACGCCTTGCCAGCCAACCGTCCACAGCCCGAACGTGAAAAGGTCTTCGCGGCTCGGCTCAACCATGAGTTCTTCCCTCAGCTGCCCCTTGGCAATCGTCAAGTCGTCCAAGCTGTGAACAACAGATTACTGTTCGTTCGAGCCGCATACAATCATACATCGAGCCCGGCCGGAATCGAGGAGCTGGCGGCTCACCCACCCATGCTCTCGAGCTCCTGGCAGGTCGTGGCGACCCGCGCCACCAGTGCGCTGTTCTCGCCCAGACCAGGCTCGAGAACATCGAGGAGAGCTCGTGCCGCCCCGTGGCGCTCGCCCGCGGCCAGGATGATGAGCTCCCCGGCACGGGGGTCGCTGATCTCGACGCCGGAGCCGCGGAGGTGGGCAAGCCAGGCGCCGATGACCCGCCCGACCCCCGGTGGGGCGGGCTCTTCCACCTCCCGATAACGATGGATCACCGGGACCACCCGCTGGACGAGCTTCTGCGATCCGTCGCGGGCGATGAGGCTCAGGGTGTGACTTATCCGCGGGTTGCTCCAGCGAGCCACCAGCGCCGCGCGGTAGCTGGCCACCTCGTCGCCGGGGAGCGCGAGGACGGGGGTGACGCCATCCCACCAATCCTCCAGCCACTCCCGGCACCGCGGGTCGGCCAGGGCCTCCGCGACAGTGGCGTGGCCCAGTACGGAGCCCGCGTAGGCGAGCAGGGAGTGACCACCGTTCAGGAGGCACAGCTTCCGCTCCGCAAACGGCCTGACGTCGCTCACGAAGCGGGCGCCGGCACTCTCCCAGGCAGGTCGCCCGGCCGGGAAGTCTCCGGTGAGCACCCATTCGCTGAAGGGTTCGGTCACCACGGCGCAACGGTCGTCACGGCCGGTGGCGCGCTTCGCCGATTTCAGGTCGGCTGTGGTGGTGGCAGGGGTTATCCGATCCACGACCGTGGAGGCGAACGAGACGCTCGCCGATATCCAGTCGTCCAGATGGAGCCGCGCCGCGCTGCACATCTCGAGGACCACGGCACGGGTCGTGTCGCCGTTGCCCAGGAGGTTGTCGCAGGGGACGATGGTGATCGGTCCGCCATCCGCGATCCGGCGAGCCGCGAGGCCGGCCACGAGCCGCCCCGGCATGGTGCGGAGCGGTGGCACCGGCTGGGCGCTCGTCACGCGCAGACGCTCGATGTCGGCGGCGACCTCCGGGTGACTGAGATCGAGGTGCCCATTGCCGTCCAGGTGGTATCCGGCCTCCGTGACGGTCATCGTCACCAGGGCAACCTGTGGTGACGCCAGGTACCTCGCCCAGGCTCCCGCATCGTCACCATCGTGTGCGGCGCTGATGCTGGCCACCACCTCGCACCGGTCGCGCTCGGGGCCGCGCTCCACCAGCGTGTAGAGGCCGTCCTGTGCCTGCAGCAGCGTCGCCGCCCCGGGACTACGACCGGTGAAGGCGGCGATGCCCCACGGCTCCGCGTCCCCGGCGTGCTCCGTGTACCAGGCCTGGTGCGAGCGATGGAACGCACCCAGGCCGAGGTGCACGGCACGGACCGGCCGGGGCTGACCGGCCGACGGCCAGCTCTGGCGGTTCAGCCGGGTCAAAAGCGGAAGACCTCGCGCGGAAGCCGGTGGGCCAGGTCCGCGGCGGTCGCCGCCGCTTCGTCCTCGTCCAGCCGATGCTCGACCACCAGCCGGCTCAGGTAGGCGCAGTCGATGCGGCGCGCCGTGTCGTGGCGCACCGGGATGGAGCAGAAGGCGCGGGTGTCGTCGACGAATCCGCTCGTCTTGGCGAAGCCGGCCGTGTCGGTGACGGCCGCCCGGAAACGGAGCATGGCGTCCGGAGTGTCGAGGAACCACCACGGTGCCCCGAGGTAGACGGACGGGTAAAAACCTGCGAGCGGCGCCAGCTCTCGCGACCAGGTGGACTCGTCGAGGGTGAAGAGGACGATCCGGAAGTTGGGGTGCGTTCCGTAGAGGTCGAGCAAGGGCTGAAGAGCGCGGGTGAACTCGATCGCGACCGGGATGTCGGCACCGACGTCGGTGCCGAAGTCCCGCCAGGTCGGCGGGTGGTGGTTGCGGAAGACGCCGGGGTGCAGCTGCATGACCAGCCCGTCGTCGCAGGACATCCGGGCCATCTCGCAGAGCATGTGCTGCCGGAACGCTCTCCGCTCCTCCGGACTGGCCGTGCCCCCCAAGGCTCTCGCGAAGAGCTGCGCCGCCTCGGTGGGCGCGAGGATCACGCTGCCGGCGTCGGGCGGCCCCTGGTCGGTGGCGGTGGCCCCCTGGGAGATGAAGAAGGCACGCCGAGCCTCCAGAGCCTGGATGTAGCCGCGGTAGGTGGAGGTGTCGATGCCGGCGGAGGTGCCGAGCTGCTCCACGTGCCCGGCCCAGCCGGGCAGCGACGGGTCGAGGTAGGCGTCGGGGCGAAAGGTCGGGACCACTCGCCCCTTCCAGGAGGGGTCGTCACGCAGGCTGCGGTGGGCGGAGAGATCGCTGCACGGGTCGTCGGTGGTCGCCAGCACCTCCACCCCGAAGCGGTCAAACAGGGCCCGCGGCCGGTACTCGGGGAGTGCGAAGCGCTCCATGAGGCGGTCGTAGATGAGGTCGGCGTCGGCGGCGGACGGGCGGATGGGGACGTCGAACACCTGGGCCAGCGCCGCTTCGAGCCAGTAGCGGGACGGGGTGCCGCGGAAGACGTCCCACCGCTCGCACAGCCGTCGCCAGATCTGGCGCGGGTCGGCGGCGCTGCCCTCGCCGTCGCGGTGCGGGAGGCCCAGCTCGGTGAGGGGCACGCCGTGGGCGTGGAGCATGCGGGTCACGTAGTGATCCGGAGTGATGAACAGCGCCGCCGGATTGCCGAAGGGACGGTCCTGCTGGAGGAGGAGCGGGTCCACGTGCCCGTGCGGCGAGACGATCGGCAAGCCCCGCACCGTCTCGTAGAGGCGCCGGGCCACCTCTCGCCGGGCCGGTTCCACCGGGAGCAGGCGATCGGGGTGGAGATCGATCCTGGCCACAGAAGCTCCTCCCTGGGTGGCGGGGGCCCGCCCCCTATCGCTGGATCCGCGCGGCGCCCCCCGCCGCGATGGCGCGCACCTGGGCGAGCGTCGCCATCGTGGTGTCCCCCGGGTAGCCGGTGACGAGGGCGCCGTGCGCCCAGCCGAGACGCAACGCCTGCTCGGGCGGCTCGCCCGCGAGCAGACCGTAGATGAAACCCGCCGCGAAACCATCGCCACCACCGACGCGGTCATAGACATCCAGCTCGGTGCTGGGCGCCGCGAAGGTCTCGTCTCCGACCCTGGCGACGGCGCTCCAGATGTGGCGATTCGCGGAGCGGACATCACGCAGCGTGGTCGCCATCACCGCCAGGTTCGGGTACCGTTCGCGGACCCGATCCATCAGGCCCACGAAGCTCTTCACCTCCACGCCTCCCCCGGCGCCCGGCTCGGGGCCGGAGATGCCGAGAGCCTGCTGGACGTCCTCCTCGTTGCCGAGCAGCACGTCCACGTTTTCCACGATCCGGCCGATCACCGCCTGCGCCTGCGGCCGGCCGCCGTGAGTGGCCCAGAGCTTCTCTCGATAGTTGAGGTCGAAGGAGACCACGGCGCCGGCCGCCCTGGCGGCGCGCATCCCCTCGATGATCAGCTCGCTGGTCGACTCGGAGAGTGCGGCGAAGAGCCCACCGGAGTGAAACCAGCGCACCCCCTCTCCGAATATTCCGGCCCAGTCGAAGTCACCGGGACCGAGGAGGGCGGCCGCCTCGTCTGCCCGGTTGTAGAAGACGACAGGCGGGCGGATGCCAAAGCCGCGATCGCTGTAGACGGTGGCGATGTTGGGGCCGCGCACCCCGTCGTGCTGGGACCAGCGGTAGATGCCCCGGACACCCATGGCGCGCGCTCGTTCGGCGACGAGCTGGCCGATCGGATAGTCGACACAGGCGGAGGCCACCGCGGTCTGCAGGCCGAAGCAGCTGGCCAGGTTGGCGGCCACGTTGTACTCCGCACCGCTCACGTGAATGCGGCATTCGGTGGCCTTCTGGAAGGGGACGTCACCGGGATCCAGACGGATCACCAGTGCCCCGAGCGAGAGGAAGTCCAGCGCTCCGGAGGGTGGGATCTGGAGGCGGGGCGTCACCAGCTGTGCACCGTGCCGTCGACCAGGCGGTTGATCGGCAGATAAGCACGCTGGTACGGGTACCGCGCGGCCAGCTCCTCGTCGATGTCGACCCCGAGGCCGGGCACCTCGCCGGGGTGCAGGTAGCCGTCGGCGAAACTGTAGGCGTGCGGGAAGACCTCGTCGGTCTCTGCGGAGTGTCGCATGTACTCCTGGATGCCGAAGTTGGGGATGGAGATGTCGAGGTGCAGCGCGGCGGCGAGGCAGACGGGCGAGAGATCGTTGGCACCGTGGGAGCCGCTGCGGACGTGGTAGAGATCGGCGAGCTGGAAGATGCGCCGGAGGTGGGTGATCCCACCGGCGTGGACGACGTCGGCGCGGATGAAGTCGATGAGCTGCTCGGTGATGAGCTGCTGGCAGTCCCAGATGGAGTTGAAGACCTCCCCCACGGCCAGTGGCGTCGTGGTGTGCTGCCGGATGATCCGAAAGCCCTCCTGGAGCTCCGCCGGCACCAGGTCCTCGAGCCAGAACAGCTGGTACTCCTCGACCCGCCGCCCCAGCCGGGCGGCCTCGATCGGGGTCAGCCGGTGGTGGGCGTCGTGGAGGAGTGCGAAGTCGAAACCGAAGCGCTCTCGGACCGCCTCGAAGAGCGCGGGTATCTGGTGCAGGTAGCGGGCCGTGGACCAGTCCGAACTCTCAGCCGTGGGCACGTACCCGGACTCGCGGTGGGCGGTGTCAGGGCTCACCCCGTAGATCGAGCCGATCCCCTGGATGCCCACCTGCACGCGGACCGCGCGGTATCCGAGATCCAGGAAACGGGCCACCTCGTCGAGCACCTCGGGCACGGTCTCGCCGTTGGCGTGTCCGTAGACGGTGACGCCGTCGCGGCTCCGGCCGCCCAGCAACTGGTACACGGGCAGGCCGGCCATCTTGCCCTTGATGTCCCAGAGAGCCGTGTCGACGGCCGCGATCGCGGTCATGGTGACCGGGCCACGGCGCCAGTAGCCGCCCTTGTAGAGGAACTGCCAGGTGTCCTCGATGCGCGAGGCGTCGCGGCCGAGGAGCAGCGGGCACACGTGGTCGGTGAGGTAGCTGGCCACGGCAAGCTCGCGCCCGTTGAGGGTGGCATCGCCGACGCCGGTGACGCCCTCGTCAGTGGTCAGCTTCAGGGTCACGAAGTTGCGCCCCGGGCACGTGATGATGACCCTGGCATCGATGATCTTCACACTGTTACCTCTGTCGCCTCATGGCCGGACCTGGCCCATCATAGGGAGGCCTGGGGTGACGCGTGCGCCACGTCCCCGACCTGCTCAGCGATCCCTCCCGCCCGGGCGCGACAATCGCCCATGTGGACCTCTCCGAGCCGGAACTCCCGGAACCGCAGTTCCCCGAGCTCCAGTTCCCCGAACTGAAGCTCCCGACGCCCGCGTTCAGCACCCCGCTCGCCAACCCCGAGGAGATTCCCGACCTCCCGCCGAGGTCCGACGTCCTCGGGGTCGCCGACTTCCACCGCCAGGACGTGGTGTCGTGCGCCCGCGACGCGTTCGCCCATCTGCAGGCCGCTGTCGCAGGGACCGGCCCCGCCGCCCCGCCCATGGATGCCGCCCAGAGAAGTGCACTGGAGGTCCACATCGAGCACCTGGACCGCGAATCCGATGAGCACGAGGCGGGCCTCATGTACGTGGCCTCCTCCGACCTCATCCATCCCGGCAGCGCGTAGTTCTGACGCCGCATTCCCGGAGGCGACTCTGGCGCCGGGCTCAGGCCGGCAACTGGATGTCGCCGGCGAGCACCCCGATTCAGAGCGGCGGGCCTCCCGGGTAACCGGCCATGGGTCCTGGTGAGGCCGCCTCAGCCCGCGCCTCCAGGCGGGTGGACTGCCGGCGCAGCAGGAGCAGACCGGTCACCACGACGGCGGCGGCCGCGAGGCCGAAGCCGGCCGCGAGCCACCCGCTGAGGCTGAGGAGCGCGCTGCCCGCCGCGTAGGCCGCGAGCCCGTAGGCCGTGGCCCAGACCACGCTGCCGGCCGCGTTGAAGAAAAGGAAGGCGAGCGGCGGCATCCGGCCCGCACCGGCGAGCAGCCCGGCGAAGCTGCGCAGCACGAGGATGAACCGGCCCAGAAAGACGACCCTCCCGCCGTCACGCTGGAAGAGGTAGTGGGTCACCTTGACCTGGGGCTGGCCGAGGCCGACGCGCGCGCCGTAGCGGACCAGGAGGCGGTACCCCCCCCACCAGCCGAGGGCATAGCCGAGACTGCCCCCGACGATGGGGCCGGCCGCGGCCGCCGCGATGATCCCGCCGATGGCCAGGTGCAGCTTCCCCGCGAGGGCAGCGGCCGTGAGCAGCGCGGTCTCGCCGGGAAGGAAGGGCACGCAGAAACTCTCGATCCCGGCGAGCAGGAATACGGCCAGGTAGCCCCAATGCTGGACAAAGCCAGACGCGAACCCGGTCAGGGAGGCCAACAGCACAGCCACACAATGATGCGTGGGTCGGGGTCTCCAGGAGTGGTCGACCCGAAACCACTCCTGAGGCTTGACAAGCAGCTATGGGATCGAGTGCCCGGGCACAGCCGCCGGGACACCCACGGCCGAGGGCTCGCTGAGCCGCAGGACGACCAGCGACCGCCCCTCGACCTGGAGACGCTCCGGGGTGCGGACCCCACGGGTGCCGGGATCCTCGTCCGGCTGGGCGGTGTCCAGGATCACCTGCCAGGTCCCGGGAGGCAGATCCCAGTCGCAGGCGTCCTCGGACGAGTGCAGGAGCACCGCCAGGGTGTCATCGACGATCCGCTCCCCGGTCGCCGTCCGGTCGGAGATCAGGCCGCCGTCGAGGATCATCGCGAGCGACTGCCGTTCGTGGCTGCCCCAGTCCTCATCGGTCATCTCCACGCCGTTGCGCCGCAGCCAGCGAACGTCCTTGAGACCTCTGCCCACGATCCGACCGGTGAAGAAGTGCTGACGGCGGAGGGCGGGATGCTGCGCGCGCAGGGCGATCAGCCGGCGGGTGAAGCGGAACAGCACCGGGTCGTCGTGCTCCCAGTCAACCCAGGAAAGCTCGCTGTCCTGGCAGTACGCGTTGTTGTTCCCCTGCTGGGTGCGGCCTATCTCGTCCCCCGCGAGGATCATCGGACAGCCCTGGGAGAGCAGCAGAGTGGCCAGGAAGTTGCGCTGCTGGCGCATCCGCACCTCGTTCACCGCGGCTTCGTCGGTCTCGCCCTCGACACCGCAGTTCCAGGAGCGGTTGTCGTCGGTGCCGTCCCGGTTCTCCTCGCCGTTGGCCTGGTTGCGCTTGTGCTCGTAGGAGACCAGGTCACGCAGAGTGAAACCGTCGTGGGCCGTCACGAAGTTCATGCTGGCGCTCGGTCCGCGACCGTCGTCCGCGTAGAGGTCGCTGCTCCCGGTCAGACGGTACGCGAGGTCGGCGACGCCGATGGGAGCGCCGCGCCAGTAATCGCGAACAGTGTCGCGGTACTTGCCGTTCCACTCCGCCCACCCCACCGGGAAGTTGCCGACCTGGTATCCGCCCGGCCCGATGTCCCAGGGTTCGGCGATCAGCTTCACCTCGGCGAGCACGGGGTCCTGGTGGATGATGTCGAAGAAGGCGGCGAGCTTGTTGACCTCGTAGAACTGCCGCGCGAGCACCGACGCAAGGTCAAAACGGAAGCCGTCGACGTGCATCTCGGTGACCCAGTAGCGCAGCGAGTCCATGATCAGGCGCAGGGTTTGAGGCGCCCCCGCGTTGAGCGTGTTGCCCGTCCCGGTCACGTCCCAGTAGTGGCGGCGATCGTGGGGGTCGAGATAGTAGTACGCCTGGTTGTCGATGCCCCGGAAGGAGAGCGTCGGACCGAGGCGATTGGCCTCGCCGGTGTGGTTGTAAACGACGTCGAGAAAGACCTCGAGCCCGGAGGCGTGGAGGGAACGCACCATCCGCTTGAACTCGACGACCTGGCCGCCCTGGTCGCCCGCTGCCGCGTAGCGGCCCTCGGGGGCGAAGTAGCCGATGGTGTCGTAGCCCCAGTAGTTGCGGAGACCGAGCTCGTGCAGGCGGCCCGAGTCGATGAACGCATGCACCGGCATCAGCTCGACGGCCGTGACGCCGAGCGCCTTGAGGTGTCCGATGGCGGCGGGGTGGCCGAGACCGGCGTAGGTTCCGCGCAGGTGCTCGGGCACGTTGGGATGGCGCATCGTGAAGCCGCGGACGTGGGTCTCGTAGACGACGGTGTCGGCCCACGAGATCCGGGGAGGCGGAGTCCCCGCCCAGTCGAAGCGGTTGTCCACCACCACCGAGAGCGGGACATGGCCGGCGGAGTCGAGCTCGCTCCGGACGTCGTCGGTCATACGGCGGTCCCACTCGTAGCCGTAGACCTCGGGCACCCACTCGACCGCCCCGGTGAGAGCCCGCGCGTACGGATCGACGAGCAGCTTCCGGGGGTTGAAGCGGCGGCCGGCGGCCGGCTCGTAGGGGCCGTGGACCCGGTAGCCGTAGCGGGTTCCCGGGCCGACCCCGAGCAGGTAGCCGTGCCAGGTCAGGTCGGTCCGATCCGAGAGCTCGTAGATCTCCCGCGTGCTCCCGTCGGGGTTGACCAGCACCAGATCCACACTCTCGGCGTTGGCGCTGAAGAGCGCAAAGTTGGTGCCGTTGCCATCCCATTGGGCACCGAGCGGGAAGTGCTGGCCCGGCCACGGGTGGCCCGCGGTCGGGGCCGCGGCCGATGGTGGTGGGGTCGCAGCCGTTGCCGGCCCCGGATCTGGGGGGGCCGGCGGCGAGGACTGCCGAGGACGCGGTGCCACGCGGGCGACTCCAGGTGGGGATCGGGTCCCCCGGGACGGCGCCAGTTCGCAACCGCCTCCAGCGGCCAACGATACCGTCTCCTCGTACCGATCCGAGGCGATGATACGGGGCCATGACCGCGCCGAGCCCCAGAGCCTGGGGCCTCCTGCCCCACCACGTCAGCACCGGCAGCAGCCGCACCAGCGCATCCGCGGAGACCGTCGACGCCCTGCTCGCCGCCCTCGGCGCTGATCGACGCCGCCCCGACCGGGACGGTGACCGGCCGCTCGTCGTCGTCCAGGGGGAGTGCGCGTGGGCTGGCCGCGGCGAGGAGGGGTCGTCGCCGGTACCGTCGGAGGTCGAGCTGGAGGACGGCTCCACGCGGGCCTGCGGCGAGCGGCTGCCCGCCGACCTCCCGCTCGGGTACCACCACCTCCACGCGGGGGGCCGGAGCCGCCTCCTGGTCGTGACCCCGCCCCGCTGCCACCTCCCCGCCGCGCGCGGCTTCGGCTTCGCGGTCCAGCTCTATGCCACCCGCTCGGCGGCAAGCTGGGGCATCGGAGACCTCACCGACCTCGCCGGGCTCGCCGGCTGGGCGGCCGGGCTCGGAGCCGCGACGCTGCTCGTCAACCCGCTCCACGCCGGGCTCCCCCTCCTTCCCATCGAGCCCAGCCCGTACTTCCCCACCAGCCGGCTCTTCCTCGATCCCCTCTACCTGCGCCCGGAGCGCGCGGGTGGGGACACCGACGTCAGCGATCTGGCGGCCGCGGCCCGTCTGCTGAACCGCGAGCGCCGGATCGACCGCGATCAAGTCGCCCTGCTCAAGATGTCCGCTCTCGAGCGGGAGTTCATCGACACCGCCCACCCGGGCGAGGCGGAGACGGCGTTGAAGGCGCGGCCGCGCCTCCACGATTTCGGCCTCTTCTGCGCCCTGGCGGAGCGCCACGGGAGGGACTGGCGCGATTGGCCGCGCCCGCTGGCGCGGCGCGACCCCGCGGCGATCCGGGCCGCGGCGGCGGAGCTGGCGGGGCGGGTGCGCTTCCACGCGTGGGTGCAGCTGCAATTGGACCGTCAATTGGAAGAGGCCGGCGCTGCCCTCCCGCTGATCCGCGATCTCGCCGTGGGCTTCCATCCGGGGGGCGCCGACGCCTGGCTCTGGCAGGATCTGGTCGTCCCCGGCGTGACGGTGGGAGCTCCTCCGGACAGCTTCAACACGCGGGGTCAGGATTGGGGCATCGCGGCCTTCGACCCCTGGAAGCTGCGCGCGGCCGGGTACGCCCCCTTCATCGAGACGCTTCGGGCCAACCTGCGCGAGGGAGCCGGCCTGCGCATCGACCACGTCATGGGGCTGCAGCGGCTCTGGTGCGTTCCGTCGGGGGGAGGGCCGGCCGATGGCTGCTACCTCGGGTACCCCGCCGGCGACCTGCTCGGCATCGTCGCCCTCGAGTCGGTCCGCCACCGGGCCACGGTGATCGGCGAGGACCTGGGCACCGTCCCCACCGGATTCCGCTCGCGGCTGCGCCGGCGAGGGCTCCTCAGCTACGTGGTGCTCCTCTTCGAAGACCTTCCCCCCGCGCGCTGGCCGCGCCAGGCGCTGGCGGCGGTGACCACTCACGACCTGCCCACCGTCACCGGGCTCTGGGACGGCAGCGACCTGCGGGCACGGCGCCGGAGCGGGCTGCCCGCCAGCGCCGCTGCCACCCTGGAGCTGGTGGAGCGCCTCCGCCAGGGTGGGGGCCCGGCCCGCGACGCGGAGAGCTCGGCCGCGGTGGTGCACGCCCACCGCCGCCTGGCCGGCTCCCCCTGCACCCTGCTCGCCGCCACCCTCGAGGACGTCGCCGAGGTCCAGGAGCGACCCAATCAGCCGGGCAGCGCGGGCGAGAGCCCGAATTGGTCCTTGGCGCTGCCCCTGCCCCGTGAACGCCTGCAGGAGCTCCCCATGGCCCGGCAGCTGGCCGGCATCTTGGCTCGCAAACCGGTGGGCCGGCGGCGTCCTTCGGGCAGAGAGCAGGGGGTTCGATCTCCCCTGAACTAGCCTGGCCGACGTGATATAGTTGACGGAGCAACCGGGCCGAGGATGCCCGAACGGAGAGTCCCACGTTGACCACAGCGGTAAAGCAGGTTTCGACACGCATCGACATCGAGCTGTTTCAGGGCGCCAAGGCGGAGGCACGCCGTCTGCACCGGCCCGTCTACATCGCGGGCGGTGAGATCCACGCCGAACGGCCCCCGCGGACCACGGCGATGGTGTGGCCCAACGGCAGCGTGACCTGGGGCAACCCCCAGGCCGCCAGCAAGCAGATCGATCGGCGCCACCTCCCCCCCGCCGCCTGAGGCGACGGCTGCGCGAGCG
>Ga0302196_10001384_pt1 | contig 23110 bp, 19 predicted proteins | sample II_Bog_N1_3_FD_198794 | JGI IMG/M metagenome (GOLD analysis project Ga0302196, IMG submission 198794) | Peat permafrost microbial communities from Stordalen Mire near Abisko, Sweden - II_Bog_N1_3 | ecosystem: Environmental > Terrestrial > Soil > Wetlands > Peat | place: Sweden: Abisko...
CGACGTGCTCACCGCCCCGGGGGCCGACAAGGCCACCGTGCAGCACTCGATCGCCGCGGTGCTGCCCCCCGGGGTGGAGGTGGTCACCGGACAGACGGTGGCCGACGAGGCGACCAGCAGCATCAACAACGCGCTCTCGTTCTTCTCCACCGCGCTCCTGGTGTTCGCCTTCATCGCGCTGTTCGTCGGGGCCTTCACCATCTTCAACACCTTCTCGATCATCGTCGGGCAGCGCACCCGCGAGCTGGCCCTGCTGCGGATCGTGGGGGCCAGCCGCCGCCAGATCTTCCGCTCGGTGCTCCTGGAGGCCGCCATCCTCGGCCTGGTGGCGTCGGTGGTCGGCCTCGCCCTCGGGGTGCTGACCGCCGTGGGCCTCGAGGCCCTCCTGAAGGGGTTCGGCATCACGCTCCCCTCGGGCTCGTTGGTGTTCGAGGGCCGGACGGTGGTGGCCGGCATCGTGGTCGGGCTCGGTGTCACGGTGGTGTCGGCCATCAGCCCGGCACGCCGGGCGGTCCGGATCCCCCCGGTGGCGGCGCTCGCCGACTACCAGGCCACCGAGGTGGAGTCGTCGCGCCGCCGACTCCTGATCGGCACCCTGGTCCTCGCCGTCGGGGTGGTGGCGCTGGCGGTGGGCCTGGGCGGGGGCACCATCCAGCTGGTCGGCGTCGGGGCGGCGGCGGCCTTCATCGGCATCGGGATGCTGGCCCCGGTGGTCGCCCGGCCGATGTCCAGCGTCATCGGCCGCCCGCTGGCCGCCCTGTTCGGGATGTCGGGGAAGCTCGGCCGGGAGAACTCCATGAGGAGCCCCCGCCGCACCGCCCAGACCAGTGCCGCCCTGCTGATCGGACTGGCCCTGGTCTCCACCATCGCCGTCTTCGGCGCCTCGCTGTCGAAGTCCGCCACCAGCAGCGTCGACGAGGCGGTCAGCGCCGACTACATCGTCACCGCCTCGGGCACCGGGGTCGGCGGCTTCTCCAACTCGGTGGCCGGCGCGGCGGCGGCCGTGCCCGGGGTGGCGGCCGTTTCGACCGTCTACGGCGGCCAGTTCGAGGTCCAGCACTCGCTCTCGACGCTGACCGCGGTGTCCCCCCAGCACCTGTCGGCCACCGTCATCCTCCGGATGGACACCGGCCTCGGGGCACCGGCGCTGGCGGCCGGGCAGCTCCTGATCGACTCCACCACCGCCGATGCCAAGCACCTGGCGGTCGGCGACACCGTCCCGGTCACCTTCGCCCAGACGGGGAGCTCGACCATGCGGATCGGCGGGGTCTTCAAGCCCAACGCCCTCCTCGGCAGCTATGTGGTGGGCGACGGGTTCTTCCTGTCCCATTTCGACGATCCGCTGCCGGTGGCCGTGCTGGTCCGGGCGACGGACGGGGCGACACCGGCCACCACCAGGGCGCTCGAGCACGGCCTGGCCGCCTACCCGAACCTCCAGGTCCAGACCCGGGCGGCCTTCGAGAAGTCCCAGCAGGCCCAGGTCAACCAGCTCCTCGGCCTCGTCTACGCCCTTCTCGGCCTGGCGGTGCTGATCGCCATGATCGGCATCGTCAACACCCTGATGCTGTCGGTCTTCGAGCGGACCCACGAGATCGGCCTGCTGCGGGCGGTCGGCATGCGCCGGCGGCAGGTCCGGGCGATGATCCGGGCCGAGGCCGTCATCCTGTCGCTGTTCGGCGCCGTCATCGGGGTGGTGGTGGGCACCGCCCTCGGGGTGGCCTTCGCCGCCTCGCTGTCCAAGCAGGGCATCACCGACATCGTGGTGCCGTACGGCAGCCTGGTCGTCTTCCTGGTCCTGGCCGGCCTGCTCGGCCTGGTGGCCGCCAGCTGGCCCGCCCGGCGGGCGGCCCGGATGGACGTGCTGTCGGCCATCGCCGCCGAGTGACGCCGGGTCGGCGCCCTCACCCGGGGTCGGGCTCCTCCAGACGCCGCCGCAGTGCCTCGAGCCGGGTGTCCCAAGAGGCCCCGACCTCGGTCAGCCAGCCGGCCGCCTCGTCGAGGCGCCCGGGTACCACCCGGTAGCGGACGTCGCGGCCGCGTCGCTCGCTGGTCAGGAGCCCGGCACCTGACAGCGCCGCCAGGTGCTTGACCACCGCCTGTCGGGTCACCGGGTAGTCCGGCGCCAGCTCGGTGGCGCTCAGCGGACCATCGCGGGAGAGCTGGTCGAGGAGCCGTCGGCGGGTGGGATCGGCCAGGGCGGCCCAGACGTCGTCGTCGGGACGATCGGCCCCGGGGGTCAGGCGCACACTCCGGCGCCCACCCGGGCGCGGGCCCACAGTCCCAGGGCCCGCCCGTCCCAGGCGGTCCAGGAGCACGAGTCTTGCGCCGGGGCGGCACCGGCCGGCCCCGTCGGGCGCTCGGTCACCGTCAGGACGGTGCCGTCCCCGTCGGGCTCGAGGTCGTAGGTGACCTCCGACGCATGGCCGGTGCCGTCCTCGGGCCACCACCGGAAGCGGAGTCGCTCACCGGGTCGGACCTCCTCGACGAGCCCGGCCCGTCGCGAGCCGTCCTCCCCGGTGAACCGGGCCGGGGCCCCCGGCACCAGCTCCCACTCGACGGTGGTCCCCATCCAGCCCGAGACCGACCCGGGGTCGGTCAGCTCGTTCCACAGCCGGTCGGGCCCACCGGGCAGCTCCACGCGTCGTCGGATCATCGGGCACCTCCATGCTCGTGCGCATCGTAGCAACTCCAGGGTTGCACAAGTCGACCGGTGGCGGCTAATCTGCAACTCAAAAGTTGCAACTCAGAGGAGGCACCGTGAGCTACCTGGTCCCGACGGTCATCGAGCAGTCCCAGCGGGGGGAGCGCGCCTACGACATCTACTCGCGCCTGCTGAAGGACCGCATCATCGTCCTCGGCGGCGAGGTGAATGACACCCTCGCCAACCTGGTCACCGCCCAGCTGCTCCACCTGGAGGCCGAGGACCCCGACAAGGACGTGTGCGTCTACATCAACTCACCGGGCGGCTCGGTCTCCTCGGCCCTCGGCATCTACGACACTATGCAGGTCGTCGCCCCGGACGTCTCCACCGTCTGCCTGGGGATGGCGGCGTCGGCCGCCGCCGTGCTGCTGGCCGGGGGCGCTCCCGGCAAGCGGATGGCCCTGCCCAACAGCCGGATCCTCATCCACCAGCCCCACGGCGGGGCCCAAGGTCAGGCGGTCGACATCGAGAACCAGGCGCGGGAGATCGCCTTCCTCCGGGGGCGCCTGGAGGAGATCCTGGCCGACCACACCGGCCAGACCCGGGAGCGGATCGCCCGGGACACCGACCGCGACTACATCCTCGGGGCCGAGGACGCCGTGGCCTACGGGCTGATCGACGAGGTGCTGGCGCCCCGGAGGCCCCGGGTGCTGGCCGCCGCCGCCGGGTGACCCGAGCGGCGACGGCTCAGTGGGCGGCGAGCAGCTCCGGACCGTCGTTGCGGACGTTCCCCACCGCCCGGCCGACCTCGTGGTGGACCAGGGTCCCCGCCGGCGCCGGCCGGAGCAGCGACTCGAGCTCGTCGCGGTCGTCGACGGCGGGGTCGAGCCAGTGGCCCCAGGCGCCGGGCTCGAGGATCACCGGCATGCGGCTGTGGATGCCGTCCATGTCGGGACCGGCCTCGGTGGTGATGATGGTGGCCGACCGCATGATCGAGTCGTCGGGCCGCCGCCAGCGCTCGGCCAGGCCGGCGAAGACGATCGGGGTCCCGTCCGCCCGGGTGAAGACGTTCGGCGTCTTCACCGGGCCCTCCGTCCGCCACTCGTAGAAGGCGTCGGCGGGCACCAGGATCCGGCCCCGCCTGAAGGCCGACCGGAACGTGGGCTTGGTGGCGACGGTCTCGGCCCGGGCGTTGAACGTCGACCTCAGTGCCGCGGGGTCCTTCGCCGACATCGGGACCAGTCCCCAGCGGTAGGTGGTGAGGAGACGCCCGCCGTCGGGCCGCTCGGCCACGCCGAGCACGGTCCCGGTCGGTCCGACGTTCCACGACGGCTGCCACGGCTCGGGGTCGGGCGCCACCTGGGCGTCGAGGAACTGGGCGAAGCGGTCTGGCTCCGAGAAGAGGGCGAACCGGCCGCACATGGTCACCAGCCTAGGGCGGTGCCGCCCCGGCGGACGGCGCGACGGGTCGGTAGGTTCGGTCTATGAGCCACCTCGCCAACGCCTACTCGCTCCGGCCGGGCCACTGCTTCCGGCTCGTCACCAGCCCGGTCCACGGTCAGGAGGGTGCCCCGACCCACTGTCCGGAGCCACCCGGCTGGTGGGGCCGCTGGCGGAACGGGGCGGGCGAGTGGCTCCGGGTGGAGGCCTGCGGCGACCACGCCCACGACCTCCATCGGGCGGTGGCCCGTCCGGGGTGAGCCCGGCCCGGCCCGGGCGGCGGGTCGCCCGGCCCCTTGCAACGGCGGGGTCGGAATTTTAGAATTGCCACCGTCAGGGGAGTCGGGCAGGGGAACCCGACGGAATGGGGGTTGTGATGCGGAAGCACCTCGGATCCAGCGTGGCGGTGGCGGTCGGACTGGCGGTGGCGGCGTTGGCCGCACCGGCGGTGGGCGCCATCGGTGCGGGGGCGGCGTCGACCGCCCCGATCGGCACGGTGGTGGTCCTGACCAACGGCAGCAACGGTTCGACAGTGGTGGCCACGGTGGGGGAGACGGTGGTGGTCCAGCTGACCGGTGGTCCACTCCACTGGTCGGAGGCGAGTGCGGTCCCGACGGCCGGCTCGGCGGCGCCGGTGCTCGCCTTCGTCTCGGGGAGCACATCTCCCAACGGCTCGTCGACCACCACCTTCCGGGTGGTGCGCACCGGGAGCGCCCAGCTCCAGGCGACCGGCGCCCCGACCTGCACCTCCGCCGCGGTGGCCTGCGCCACCTATGTCGTCCTCTGGCACGCCACCGTGGCGGTGCCGGTGGTCGACCCGCCGTCACCGGTGGCCTAGCCCGGCACCCGGTCCGTGCCCGGCCGGCGGACGATCGGCGGGGCCGCCACCGTACGATGTCCGCGTTGAGCCGCCCGTCGACCGGGCCGTCCGAGCGAGGGAACGTGCCACCATCGATCGCCGCATTCAGGATCCGTGGACTGGTCGGGCGCGAGCCCATGGCCGCCGAGTGGTCCGGTGGCTACCTCTCCGCCGATCCGGAGCTGTTGGAGCGCGCCGACCAGCTGGTGGGCGCTGGCACCCTGCTCGGGGTGGGCGGCATCCCGGAGCCCGTCCCGGCCGGCCTGGACGACTCGCTCCCGGCGGCGCTCACCCTGCTGCGCTGCTTCGACGGGATCACCGATGTCGACGTGACGACCGGCGACGCCGAGGAGGACGTGGTGCGCTGGGTCACGTCCGCCAGCCCGGTCGCCATAGGGAGCGTCCGGATCCTCCCGGTCAGGGCCGACGCCGGCAACCCCGCCTGACCGTCGTCAGGGGACGGCCCCCGTCCCGGGGTGGGCGCGCAACCGCGACAAGCCGAGCGTCACCAGGGTGCGTGGCTGCACGTCGCCGCCGCCCCCCTCCAGGAGCGCCAGCTCGACGGGGACGAGGCAGTCGTGTTGGAGCTGCCGCATGACGTCGTGACGAGCGCCGGCCAACTCGACCAGCTCGCGGGCCAGGGTGCTGATCGCCCAGTCCCAGGTGCCGCCCGGGCGCCTGAGCCCCGACTCGTAACGGACCCGTTCCTCGATGGCGGTCGGCTCGGCATGGGCCAGCCAGTTGGCGGCCACCGCCGCGCCGCCCCCGGCGGAGGACCGACCGGCCCGGCCGCGGAGGAATGCCTCGACCTCGTCGACCAGCACCCGTTCGGCCCGAGGGCGGCGACGGAGCACGACCCCTACCCGCGGGCCGATCGCCGAGGGACGGGGGTGCACTCCCCCCGGTCGAGGTGCCCGAAGCTGGCCGGCATGCCGTCTCCCCTTGTCCGTGGAGCGAGTGGGCGTCGCCCCCGATCGTCTCCTACCCGCACCGGGCGGTGCAACACCGTCCGGGTGCCGGCCCGGGACCGGGCCGGTCCGCCCGGCGTACGATGGCCCGGCGATGGCGACCGACGAGGGCGAGCGGCTCACCGCACTGCTGGCCGAGGCCGACGGCCTGATCCGCCTCCGCCGCTACGACCAGGCCGCCGACCGGGCCCGGGACGCCTCGGTCCTCGCCCCGCTCGACCCCCGGCCCTACCGCGAGTGGTCCCGGGCCCTCTACGGCGGGGGACACCATCGGGAGGCCGCCGAGATGGCCACCGAGGCGATCCGGCTGGCCCCGTCCACCGCCCTCGGCTTCCGCCTCCGGGCCACCGCCCTGTCCACGCTGGCCCGGACCGACCCGCCGGACCGGCGCCAGGTGTCGGAGGACGCGGTGGCCGCCGCCCGGGAGGCGGTGCGCCTCGCCCCCTCCGACGCCAACGGCTACATCGGGCTGGCGCAGGCGCTGCCCCTGGTGGGGGCGGTCGACGAGGCCGACGCCGCCGCCCAGGAGGCGATCCGGCTGGCCCCCGACCGGGCCTCGACCTGGGTCGCCGCCAGCCTGGTGGCGCTGTCGGCCCGGCACTGGTCGGCGGCGGTCGACGCCAGCCGCCGGGCCCTGGACATCGACCCCGACAACCACGCCGCCCTCAACAACCTGGGGGTCGCCCTCCGGGCCTCGGGCCACCGGCGCGAGGGGAACCAGGTCCTCGCGCGGGCGGCGCAGGTCGACCCCGAGGCGCCCGCCGCCGCGCCCGCCCCCTCCCGGGTGGGGCTGACCATCGTGCGGGTGGCGGTGGTGCTGCTGCTCGCGCCCCTGCTCCTCGTCCCGCACTACGGGCTGGCGCTCTACCTCTCGGTGGCCGTGGTGAGCATCGTCCTCATCGGGCGCGACCCGCGCCTGCTGGCGGTCCTGGAGCGCTGGACCGCCCCCGTCGCCCGGCGCCTCACGCGGCGCCGGGACGACCCGGGGTCGGAACCCGGGCGCTGACGGTCAGCCCCGGGTCGGGTCGGTGAGGTAGGCGACGAGGGCGTCGCGCCGCCGGGTCGCCCACCACGAGCCCAGCCGGTGGCCGCCGACCGTGCACAGGAGGGCCACCGCGCACGCCAGGGCCACACCCCACCCGAGGTCGCGGTCGGGCAGCTTCTGGGACAGGCCATGGGTGGAGGTGAGCCCCCAGAGGAGCAGCGAAGGGAGCATGATGACCACCCCGAGCGCCGGCACCAGGCCGTAGGGCGTCACCACCAGCGCCGCCCAGCGGACCACCATCCGGGGCCACGGCCGGCGGTGCTCCCAGCGGTAGCGGATGGGGACGGGGTGGTACGGGAAGCGGATGCCCACCAGCCCCGAGAGCGCTAGCACCCCGAAGGGCACGATGCCGATCCAGATGGCGGCGTAGAGGGCGGAGAGCAGGTCGTGGGCGAAGAAGATCCCGTTCACGAAGGCGACCACCAGGCACACCGGCGTGACGAGGCTCCAGAGCACCAGGTCCTTGGCGGTGAGGAGCCGGCGGAACACCACCGGGTCGTCGATGGCCGCCACGGCCCGGGCGGCGTCGGGACCGAGCACGTTGGTGGCGGGGACGTCGGAGTACATCCACGCCGCCAACACCAGGGCGAAGGCCAGCGAGCCGTGCAGGGTGAAGACGGCGTCCCGCAACGAGGTGGGGAGGAAGAACCAGGCGGAGCTCATGATCGCGCCGTTGACCCCCACGGTGACGAAGGTCTCGAACGGCGGTCGGCGGATCCGGGCGAATTCCTGGCGGACGGCACCGCCGAGGGTGGTGGGGAGGTCGGTGCCGCCCGCCCCGGCCCCCCATGCGTCGTCTGCCATCCCCGGACGATACAAGGTGGCCCGGCGGGTCGGTCGGAACCGACCCCCTGGGCGGCCCGGTGGCCCTACGGTGATCGGACATGACCTCCCCGGCGCCCAGAAACCTCATCGTCGTGCTGCTGGACAGCCTCAACCGCCACCTGCTCGGCCCCTACGGGGGCGACGAGTTCGCCACCCCCTCGATCGACGCCTTCGCCCGGACCGCCCTCCGCTTCGACCGCCACCACGCCGGCTCGCTCCCCTGCATGCCGGCCCGCCACGACATCCTGGTGGGGGCCCTCGACTTCCCGTGGCGACCGTGGGGATCCGTCGAGGTGTGGGAGGACGCCGTGACCCGGTCGCTCCGGCAGCGGGGCGTCACCACCATGCTGGTCTCGGACCATCCCCATCTCTTCGAGACCGGCGGTGAGAATTACCACACCGACTTCACCGCCTGGCGGTACGAGCGGGGCCACGAGAACGACCCGTGGCGCACCGCCGCCGACCCGACCTGGGCGGGTGCGCCGGCGCTGCCCATCGCCCGAGCCGGCCACCACGCCTACGACGACAGCCGGACCTGGTTCCGGGCGGAGGAGGACTTCCCGGGGCCGAAGACGATGGCCACCGCGGCCGCCTGGCTCCGGGAGGAGGCGCCGGCCCACGACCGGTTCCTCCTGCTGGTCGACGAGTTCGACCCCCACGAGCCGTTCGACACCCCGGCACCGTGGGTCGGCCGCTACGACCCCGACTGGGAGGAGCCGATGGTCATCTGGCCGCCGTACCTGGTGGACGCGCTGGCCAGCGGGCAGCTCGACCCCCGGACGGCCAGGCACCTCCGGGCCAACTACGGGGCCAAGCTGTCGATGATCGACCACTGGTTCGGGAAGCTGCTGACGGCGGTCGACGAGGCCGGCCTGGCCGGGGACACCGGCGTGGTCCTGTGCACCGACCACGGCCACTACCTGGGGGAGCACGACCTGTTCGGCAAGCCGGGTGCCCCGGTCTACAGCACCCTCGGCCGGATACCGCTGCTGGTGCGGTGGCCCGGCCAGGAGCCGCGGGCGGTCGACGCGCTGACCACCTCGGTCGACCTCCACGCCACCATCGCCGACCTGTTCGGCGCCACGGCCGAGCACGCCACCCACGGGCGGTCGCTGCTGCCGCTCATCGAGGGCCGCACCGACTCGGTGCGCGAGCTGGCCCTCTTCGGCTACTGGGGTCGTCACGTGGGCGTCACCGACGGCCGGTTCCGGTACCTCCGGGGAAGCGGCGAGGAGAATTTTCCGCTGTCGGTGTGGTCGAACCGGTGGTCGACCATGCCGATCCACCCGTTCCCCGACCTGAGGATGCCACGGCCCGACGGCCGGGCCACCCTGGACCGGATGCCCGGCTCCGACGTCCCGGTCATCCGACAGCCCTTCGAGCCCGGCGATGTGCTGCCCTACTGGGCCGGCTTCCAGCCGCCGCGCGACTCGCTCCTCTTCGACACCGGGGTCGACCCCGCCGAGGAGGAGGACCTGGCCGGCACCGCCCGCGAGGGGGAGATGGCCGACGCCCTCGCCGGGGAGCTGCGCCGGATCGGGGCGCCGACCGACCTGCTCGAGCGCATCGGGCTGTCCTGACCCGGGTGTCCATCGGGCTGTCCTGACCCGGGTGTCGGTGCGGCGCACCCCGGTCCAGACGCCGCGCTCGGCGTCACGAGTGATCGCGTCGGGTCCACGTGCCGCCGGAGGCGGGGCCGCCTAGGGTTGCGTGGGGTCCGGGAGTGGCTTCGCCGAAGAGCCGGTGAAGGTCCCGGTGAAGGCGGCCATCGTCGCCACAATGGCGGCCAGCTCCCCGTCGTCATCGCCGAACTCGGCCCGAAGGTCTTCGGCCTCGACCGTGATGGCCGCCAGCAGCTCGCCCGCCCCCGCCACCTTGGTCCGGAGGTCCTGCAGCCGTGTCTCCCTGTCCCTCGACAGGAGGAGCTCCGCCTCCGCACGGACGGTCCTGCCGCTCGCATCGGCCAGCCGCTTGGCCTGGGTGACCAGTGCATCGGCCTCGGCCTCGGTGTAGGTGACCCGCTTCTCCATCAGGAGGCCGATCACCTCGCGTCGGGCAGTCCTGGCCACCCGACGACTGTACCGGCTCCGCCGTTCCGTGCGATGTCCCGGATACGGCCTGCTCAGATCCGTTCGAGGCCGGCCCCGTCGAACAGCGGCCTCATGTCCAGCGCCGAGACGTCGGCGCGGACGTCGGCGTCGCTGGGTGCCACGTGGTCACCTCGGGCAGCCGCGATGGTGGCCTCCAGCAAGGTGGCATCGCTCGAGGTGTTGAGGAACAGCTGCGGATGCGAGAGCACATAGGCCACGCCCCGTTCCAGTGGCTCGCCTTCGGGCAGCGGTTCGTACCAGGCGTGGTGCGGCCGGGTGGCGTCCGGTGCCCAGCGTCGGCGGGCGATGGACTTGATGGTCTGGACCGCGACCTCGCGGGTGGCGCACACCTCGAGCAGCCGCTCCACCGACGATCGGTAGCCCGGATTCTGGAGCATGAGGAAGTTGTAGGGAACGAGCACGGAGTCGAAGTCGAATCGCTCGAGGCTGGCCAGGTGCATGTCGGGGATGCGGGTCCCGTGACCCGTCACGCCGATGGCGCTCACCAGACCTTCGTCACGGGCCCTGGCCATGGCGTCGACGGCTCCCCCCGGGGCGTGGGCGGTCTCCCACTCGTCCGGCTCGACCAGGTTGTGGAGCTGGATGAGGTCCACCCGGTCGACGCCCAACCGGGTCAGCGACCGCTCGAGCTGTGCCCGGGCGGCGTCGCCGGTGCGTCCGTCGGTTTTGGTGGCCACGAAGAATTCGGCCCGGTGATCGGCCAGGAAGGGAGCGAGGCGCACCTCGGAGTCGCCGTAGGACGCCGCGGTGTCGATGTGATTGAGCCCGCCGGCCAGCACGGTCTCGAGCACCCGGTCGGCGCGGTCCTGGCGCATGGTGGCGAGGGCGGCGGCGCCGAAGATGACCCGGGTGCTGCGGTGTCCGGTTCGGCCGAACGGCTGGGAGTTGATCACCGATTCCGACGGTACCAGCCTCCTCCGGGGCACGGACCTCCGCCCGGCCCGGAAGCCGGCCCCCGGCGTCGGCTCGATGCCCGGTCCTGACGGGCGGCCGCCATCTGACCGGGGGGCGCTACGCCAGGGTGAACTCGACCGGGTCGGAATGCTCCCCGGCGTGCTGGGCGGCCCACAGCAGGTAGGTGCCCGGTCTGACCACCATGCGGTGGTCGTCGACGTCCCGCTCGGCCATCGACGACGGGTCCACCCCGATCACCACCTCGGTCACCTCGCCGGCCCCGAGGTCGGGCCGGGCGAAGCCGACCAATCGCCTCGGCACCCTGGCACCGGCCCGCTGGGCGTAGAGCTGGACGAGCGGTCGGCCCGCCCGGGGACCCGTGTTGCGGACCGGGACGGACACCGTGACGGCGTCGCCCGCCACCCCGACCCGGGGGACGCCCACCTCGAAGGTGGTGTAGGTGAGGCCGAACCCGAAGGGATAGGCCGCGTCGCGGCCCTCGCGCTCGAGGTGCCACCAGCCGTGGTAGCGGCCGTAGACGGCCCGCTCGGCGTGGCGGTCGAACGGCGGCAGGTCGTCCTCGTGGCGGGGGACGGACAACGGCAGCCGGCCACCGGGCTCCCGGTATCCGAGGAGGACGTCGGCCAGGGCGTGCCCGCCGTCGCCGCCCGGGTACCAGGTGTGGAGGACGGCGGGGACGGACCGGTCCCACTCGGCGATCACGAAGGCGCTGCCACCCTGGAGCACCACCACCGTGGCGGGGTTGACGGCGGCCACCGCCCGGATCAGGGCCACGTGGCCGGGCGACAGCCGGAGCCCGGACCGGTCCCCGCCGGGGGCGAACCCCAACCCCCCGCGGTGGCGCACCCGGTCGGGCACCGCCACGGAGGGCTGGGCGGCCCGCACGGCGTCGAAGGCGGCCACCTCCTCGGGGTCGTCCGGGGCGGGCATGAGGTGGCCGAGGTGAGCGGTGCCGGCGTCCTCGATGTACTCGCCCTCGTCGAGGCTGGTGGTGCCGACCACCACCACGGCCACATCGGCTGCCGCCGCGGCCGCCGCCGCTTCCGCCGGATCGTCACCGGGGACCACGGTGAGCCGGCCGGCGGGGAGGGCGGCGGCGAGGCCGTCTGCCGGGGTCACCACGTCGTCGGCCCAGACATCGCTCGATCCGCCGTCGCCCAGGTTGACGGTGGCGGCCAGCGTCCCGACCAGGGCCACCGAGGCGCCCCCGCCCGGGTCGAGCGGAAGCAGCGGCACACCGGCCACCGGCTCGTTGCGCAGCAGCACGGTGGACCGCACCGCCACCTCGCGGGCGAGCCGCCGGTGGTCGGGGTGCTGGAGCTCAGAGCGGGGGACCGGCGCCGCCTCGGCCAGCCGGTGGAAGCGCAGCAGGGTGGAGACGGTGGCGACGACGCAACGGTCGACGTCCCCCCACGCCACGGTCCCGTCGGCCAGCGCCGCCCGGAGCCCCTCGTGGCGGATCATCCGGTAGGGCATCTCCACGTCGAGCCCGGCCACCACCGACCGGGCGGCGTCGCGCAGCCCGAAGATCCAGTCGCTGATGACGAACCCCTCGAACCCCCACTCGCCACGCAGGATGTCGGTCAGCAGTGTCCGGCTGTCGCCGCACCACTCGCCGTTCACCTGGTTGTAGGCGCTCATGACGGCGGCCACGCCCTCGTGGACGATCCGGCGGAAGTGGGGGAGGAAGACCTCGTGCAGCGAGGCCTCGTCGACCTCGACGTCGACCGTGAAGCGCATGTTCTCCATGGAGTTGCAGGCGAAGTGCTTGACCACGGCCATGGCGTGGCGCTGCACGCCGCGGGTGAGGGCGGCTCCCAGCTCCCCGACGTGGAACGGGTCCTCGCCGTAGGTCTCCTGGGCCCGGCCCCAGGCGGGGTGGCGGAGGAGGTTGACGCACACGCCGCCGTAGAGGGTGGCGCCCACCGCCCGGAGCTCGCGGCCGATGACCGCGCCCACGGCCTCCTCGAGCTCCGGGTCCCAGGTGGCCCCCCGGGCCATGGAGACGGGGAAGCAGGTGGCGTGGTCGACCACCACGCCCCGCGGCCCGTCGGCGAAGGCGAAGCCCGGTACCCCGAGCCGCGGAACGGCGGCGGCGGGGAAGGGCCGGCGGTGGTAGCCGTGGTGCTGGAGGTCCTCGACCCCCGCCCAGAACGGGACGCTCCCCTCCAGGCACCCCAGCCGCTCGTCCTCGGACATGGCGGCGACGACGGCCGCGGCCAGTGCGACGGGATCCCCCCCACCCCGGAGCTCCTCGACGGCGTGGTCGAAATCCACGTCGGGAGTGTGCCACACGGGATGCGGTCCCGTTCCGGGTCCCAGGGTCGGTGCCTATTCATTAGCCACTACAATCATTAGCTATGCTATCCGACACGCCTTCGTCCGTCGCCGAGGGTGACGCCATCGTCGACGCCGTCCTGACCGCCAGTCGGGCGTTGGTGGCGGTGGCGGCCCGCTCGCTCGGGGACATCGCCGAGGAGGTGACGCTCACCCAGTACCGCACGCTCGTCGTCCTGGCGTCCCGTGGTCCGCAGAGCCTCGCCGAGCTGGCCGTCGCCGTGGCTGTCACCCCTCCGACGGCCACCCGCATGTGCGACCGGCTGGTCAAAAAGGGCCTGGTCCTGCGCCGTCACGATCGTGGTGACCGACGCCTGATCCGGCTGACCCTGGCGAAACGAGGGCGCGATCTGGTGGACGAGGTGACCCATCGGCGGCGCACCGAGATCGTCGAACTGGTGCGCGCCGTCCCGAAGGACCAGCGGGCGGCGATGGTCGACTCGCTCCAACGCCTGTCGGCGGCCGCCGGAGAGGTGCCCGAACAGGACTGGTCGGCAGGGTGGGGATTTGAGACCGGAGGAACGCTCCCATGACGATCGTCGCCCGTACCTCTTGGCGCGCCGCCATGACTCGAGCCGGCCGCTGGATCGGGGACGCCTCGTACCTTCAGCGGTGGCTCGTCCTCGGCGTGCTCATCGGGACGATGGCCGGCATCGGGGCCGTCGTGTTCTACGAGGCGCTGGTGGCCTGCACGCACTTCTTCCTCGGCACCCTGGCCGGGTACCACGTGCCGACCCCGGCCGGTGAGGGCGGTCACCGGGCGTCGGCCTCCTTCACCCGGCCCTGGGCCCTCCCGTTGGTGGTCGGCCTCGGGGCGTTGCTCGGGGCGATCCTCGTCTTCCGGTTCGCGCCGGAGGCGGAGGGCCATGGCACCGATGCCGCCATCGCCGCCGTCCACCACAACCCCCGGGGCATCCGCTTCCGGGCGGTGGTGGTGAAGATCGTGGCCTCCGCCCTCACCATCGGATCGGGCGGATCGGGCGGTCGGGAGGGACCCACCGGCCAGATCAGCGCCGGATTCGCCTCCTTGCTGGCTCGGGAGCTCGACCTCAGCCCCGCCGATGCCCGCATCGCGGTGGTCACCGGCATCGGGTCGGGGATCGGGGCCATCTTCGGAGCGCCACTCGGCGGTGCCGTCCTGGCCACCGAGATCCTCTACCGGGACGACTTCGACGCCGAGGCGCTGCTGCCCAGCTTCGTCGCCTCGCTGGTGGGCTACGTGCTCTTCGGAGCCGTCATCGGATTCACACCCCTGTTCGGCTTCGCCGGCAGCTACCACTTCACCGATCCGGCCCACCTGCCCTGGTTCGCCCTGATCGGTGTCCTCGGTGGGCTGATCGGCCTGCTCTACGCCAAGAGCTTCTACGGCATCGCCGCGCTGTTCGGGAGGATCCCGATCCCGCGCTGGAGCAAGCCCGCCATCGGCGGGGTCATCGTGGGGCTGATCGCCCTGGCCATCCCCGAGGTGCTCGGCACCGGGTACGGGTGGATCCAGCAGGGGCTGGGCCGGCAGCTCCTGACGCTCCCGTTGTGGATCGTCCTGATCCTCCCCTTCGCCAGGATCCTGGCCACCGGCCTCTCCATCGGCTCGGGGGGGTCCGGGGGCATCTTCGGCCCGGGCATGATCATCGGCGCCTTCGTCGGCGCGTCGGTCTGGAGGCTCTTCGAGCCCGTCGTGCCGTCGATGGGCCACAGCCCGGCGCCCTACGTGATCATCGGGATGATGTGCTGCTTCGGTGGGATCTCGCGGGCGCCGCTGGCCGTGATGCTGATGGTGGCCGAGATGACCGGGAGCCTGTCGATCCTGGGCCCGGCGATGATCGCCGTCGGCCTGGCCTGGTTCATCGTGCGCCGCAGCGACGACACCATCTACCGCAGCCAGCTCCGGTCGAGGGCCGACGCCCCCGCCCAGCGGATCCTGACCGGCATGCCACTGTTGGACACCGTCCCGGTCCGGGAGGCCATGGCCCCGCCCCGCCTGGTGATCACCGGTGGGACCCCGGTCGAGTCGGTGCGCGAGCAGCTCGTCGGGGCCGGCCTCACGGGCGCGCCCGTCGTGGACGGCGACGGACGGTTCGAGGGGACCGTCTCCCTTGACCGCCTGCCGCCGGATGCATCGGCGCCGGGGCAGCGCCTGGCCCCGTTGGTCGACGTGTCCGCACCGACGGTGTCCGCATCGGCGCACGTCGACGTCGCCGTCGATGCCATCACGGAGTCCACGCAGCACTGGGTGCCGGTCCTCGACGCCGATCGGCGGGTGGTCGGGACGGTCGCCACCTCCGACGTGGTCAGGGGGTACCGCCTGGGCCTCCTGGCCGGCCTCCAACGGATGAGCGCCGACGGGGACCCCGCCGGTTCCGACCGGGTACGTATCGGCGACGGATCCCCGCTGGCCGGGCGGTCCCTCGCCGACGCCGGCCTGCCCGGCACCGTCATCGTGACCACCATCCGGCGGAGACACGATCTGGTGGTGCCCTCGGGAGGCACCGAGCTCGCGGCCGATGACGAGCTGGCCCTCATCGGACGCTCCGCCGACATCGACGCCGTCCGGGTCATGGCATCGGGGGTCGACGGCCCGGGCGGCGGCTCCGGTCCTCCCGACGCCACCTCGGCCCACGGGCGCCCGCTGGGGGAACGGGGCTCCCCGGCCGCCTGACGAGCGGCCGTCTCAGGCTGCCGGGGCCGGGACCTCCACCGGGAGCCGGATCGGCAGATCGGCCGACGACTCGCCGACCCCGACGACGTAGCTGCCGGGTACCACGATGGGTGTCCCCCCGGCGTCCGAGGTGAAGCTCGATGCCGCGAGCGCCAGCGTCACCCGGGCGGTGGCGCCGGGCGCCACGGTGACCTTCTGGAAGGCGCGGAGCTGCTCCGGGGGCTCGCCGAGCCCGGAGGGATAGGTGACATAGGCCTGGACGACGTCGGCGCCGGACCGCGAGCCGGTGTTGGCCACGTCGACCGTCACGGAGTAGCCACCCGCCGGCGACGGAGCGATCTGCGCGTCCGAGAGGTTGAACGAGGTGTAGTCGAGCCCGTACCCGAACGGGAACAGCGGGGCGACGCCGTTGGCCTGGTACCACCGGTACCCGATGTCGAGGCTGTCGCCGAAGCTCACCTGGGCATCGACCCCGGGGAACTCGGCGACGGTGGAGGCCGGCTGGGCGGTGGGCGACGCCGGGAAGGTGATCGGCAGGCGTCCTGAGGGGTCGACCCGACCGGTCAGGACCGCGGCCACCGCGGTGCCGTCCGCCTCGCCGGGATACCAGGCCTCGACGACGCCGGCCACCTTCGACAGCCACGGCATGTACACGGCACCGCCACTGTTGATCACCACCACGGTGTGGGGGTTGACGGCGGCCACGGCGTCGATCAGCTGATCAGCGTCGCCGGGGAGCTCGAGGGAGCGGTCGGCACCCTCCCGCTGCAGCTCCCCGGTGAAGACGACCGCCACCGAGGCCCCCCGGGCGGCGGCGACGGCCGCGTCCACCTGCGCGGTCTCGTCGGCGATGCCGAACGCCGGGGCCGGATACCCCACGACCGCGAACCAGCGGATGGCGAAGGTGTAGTGGACCCCGGCCCGGAGCGTCACGGTGGTGGACAGCAGGTCCGGTGTGTGGAGGCCGGCCGAGGTGAGGACCGGGGCGCCGTTCATGGTCAGCCAGGTGTCCCCGACCTCGTGGAGCCCGATCCGGTAGATCCCGGACGAGCGGGGGGTGACCGTCTCGCTCCACGAGCTCCAGTCCGTCCCCGTGCCCGGGGTGGTGGCGGTGGCCACGGCGGGGGTCACGTTGGGGGCCAGGACGACCGAGATGTCGTCCTTGCCGGGCTCCACCCGCGCGGCGTGGAGGCGTGGCTCGTCCGTGTCGAAGTAGCGCGTGGAGATGATCTGACCGGTGGTGATGGTGCGGAGCGGGATGGTGCGTAGCCCCCCCTGGGCGTACCGGATGGTGGTCGTGGAGCCGAGTGCCGACCGCAGGGCGGCGAGCGGCGTCGAGACGAACGGCGCCACCACCGCCGAGCTGCCGTCGCCGGAGGTGATCGGGTGGGCCGCCCCGTCGCCGACGACGGCGACCGACGGGGTGCCGTGCGCCAGTGGCAGCACCGCGCCGGTGTCCTTCAGGAGCACCATGGACTCCTCGGCCGTGGTGGTCGCCACCCGGGTGTGCGCCGGGGTGATGGCGTTGGCCGACGGCCTGCCCCGGACCGGGGCGCCGATGAGCCGGTACCGGAACATGGTGGTGAGCGCCGCGGTGACCGAGCGGTTCAGGTCGGTCACCGGGATGGCGCCGGACTGCACCAGCTGGACCAGGGCGGCGGGCGAGGAGGGCTTGATGAGGTCCATGCCGGCCCGGAACGCCGAGGCGGTGTCCTGTGGGGGCACGGCGAGGAGGTCGGACCGGACGAATCCGGTGAACCCCCACGATGCGAGGTCGGCGTACACCGTCGGGTCCGAGCAGTCGTTGACGCCGTTGACCGAGCCGTACGAGCACATGATCGACGCCACGTGGGCCTGCTGGACGGCCGCGATGTACGGCGGGTTGTACAGCTCGGCCAGCGCCCTGGCGGTGACCTGCTGGTCGAGGATGTGGCGCGCCGTCTCCTGCGAGTAGGCGGTGACGTGCTTGAGGTTCGCCATGGCCCCGGTGGACTGGATGCCCTCCACCCCGGCGACGCCCATGGCGCCGGTCAGCACCGGGTCCTCGCCGAACGCCTCGAAGGTACGGCCGGCCTCCGGTACCCGGGCGAGGTTCAGCTCGGGCCCCTGGACGGCGTCGATCCCCTTCGTCAGGGCCTCCTGGCCCATCACCGTGCCGGTGCCGCGGGCCACCGACGGGTCGAAGGTGGCGGCCACGCCGATGGCGGCGGGCAGCTGCGTCACGCCGGGCATGTTGTAGGCGACCCCGTTCGGACCGTCGGTGAGCGTCAGGGGTGGGATGCACAGCGAGGGGATCCCGAGGTTGGTGTTCTCCAGGGGCGGCACGGTCCGCAGGACGACGAACGACGCCTTCTGGGCCAGCGTCATCCGGGCCAGGACCTCGGCGGCCAGCGACGCCGCCGTGCCCTGTCCCGCCCGGGCCTGGGCCACCCACGGGCATCGGGCCGCCGCCGTCGAGGTCGACGGGGCACTGCCGGCGCGGCCGGTGCCCGCCAGGAGGGATCCGGCGACGGACGCGCCGACCACGAGTCCGAATCCGAGGATCCGTCTGCGGGTACGCCGTCGGGGCCTGGTCATGCGGCCGGTCGTTGCCTCTCGCTCGTGGCCTCCGGCGTTTGCAGACCCGCCGGAGTGTCCCGGGTGCACTGTACGACCTGCGGGAACCGGGTGGTGGCTTACCCTGGCCCATGGCCACCGTCCCCCGCCCGGCCGCGACCGGCCTTCCGGTCGAGGAGGTCATCGACGAGCTCCGCACCGCGCTCGCCGGGGTCGGCGCCGCGGTCCTCCAGGCCGAGCCGGGCGCCGGCAAGACGACGGTCGTCCCCCTCCGCCTGCTGGGCGAGCCGTGGATGGACGGTGGCCGCACGCTCCTGCTCGAGCCCCGTCGGGTGGCGGCCCGGACGGCCGCCACCCGGATGGCGGCCCTCCTGGGCGAGCGGGTCGGGGAGACCGTCGGCCTCTCGACGCGTGACGAACGCCGGGTCTCGCCGATGACCCGGATCGAGGTCGTCACCGACGGCATCCTCACCCGACGCCTCCAGCGGGACCCCACCCTCGAGGGGGTCGCACTCGTCATCTTCGACGAGTTCCACGAGCGCCACCTCCAGGCGGATCTCGGCCTGGCGCTCACGCTCGACGTCCGCGAGGGCCTCCGGCCGGAGCTTCGCGTCCTCGTCATGTCGGCGACGCTCGACTCGGGAGCGGTCTCGGTCCTCCTCGGTGATGCGCCGGTGGTGTCGAGCCGGGGTCGGTCGTTCCCGATCGACCTGCGGTGGATACCGCGGCGACCCGGCACCCGTCTGGAGCCCGGAGTCGCCTCGGCGGTCCATCACGCGCTCGGGCGTGGTTCCGGGGACGTCCTCGTCTTCCTCCCCGGGGTCGGGGAGATCCGGGCCGTGTCCAGGGCGCTCGGCGGTCTCCCCGGCGTCGACGTCCTCCCGCTGCACGGCACGCTGCCGGCCTCGGAGCAGGACCGGGCGTTGCGAGCGGGCGCGCGTCGCCGGGTCGTGCTCGCCACCGATCTGGCGGAGTCGAGCGTGACCGTGGAGGGCGTCGCCATCGTCATCGACAGCGGTCTGGCCCGGCGACCCGCCTTCGACCCCGCCAGCGGCCTCAGCCGGGTGCGGACCATCACCACCTCCCGGGCGTCAGCCGACCAACGCGCCGGTCGCGCCGGTCGCACCGCCCCCGGCGTCGCCTACCGGCTGTGGTCCGAATCCGAGCACCTCGGACGGCGGGCGTGGCCCGATCCCGAGATGGCCGGCGCCGACCTGGCTCCGCTGGCGCTCGAGCTCGCCGCCTGGGGAGTGCCGGCCGAGGCGCTCCGGTGGCTCGACCCGCCGCCGCCGGCCGCGCTGGCGGTGGCCGCCTCCCTGCTGGCCGAGCTCGGCGCGCTCACCGACGGCCGCCCGACCCATCTCGGGCGCCGGATGCTCGAGCTTCCCCTGCACCCGAGACTCGCCCGGATGGTGATCGGGGCACCCGCCGGCGACCGCCGGGCGGCCGCGCTCCTCGCCGCCATGCTCTCGGAACGGGACATCGCCCGGCGGGGTGGGCGCGACTCCCCGGTGAGCGCCGACGTGGCGGAGCGACTCGCCGCCCTCACCGGGGAGGGCCCGGGCTCGCTGACCGTCGACGCCGCGGCCGTCGCCACGGTGCGCCGCCGTGCCGACGAGCTGCTCCGACGCGCCCGGTTGTCGGCAGGCGGCGGTCGGACGGCCGATCCGGGTCCCCTGCTGGCGCTCGGCTACCCCGACCGGATCGCCCAGGCCAGCGGCGGTGCCCGCTACCGGCTCCGCCACGGCTCGGGCGCCACGCTCCCCGAGCACGACCCACTGACCGGAGCCGGGTGGCTGGTGGCGGCCGAGGTGGAGGGCGCGGACCGCGCCGCTCGTGCCGACGGACGGATCCGTCTCGCCGCGGTACTCGACCGTGAGGACGTCGAGTCGATCGGCGGGGCGAGCATCGCCACCGTCGTCCGGGTGGCATGGGACGACGGGGTCGACGACCTGCGGGCGACGACCGAACGGGTCCTCGACGCCCTCGTCCTCGGTGCCGTCCGGACGGCGGCGCCGGCCGGCCCGGAGACCACCGCGGCGCTCGTGGCCCACGCGGTGGCGACCGGCCTGGCGCCGCTCGGGTGGTCGCCCGCCGCCCGCATCCTCCAGGCACGCGTCGGGTGGGCGCGTACCGCGTTCGGTGAGGCGTGGCCGGCGTGCACCGACGAGGCGCTGGTGGCCGATGTCGACGCGTGGCTCGTCCCGCGGCTCGGGCGGGCGACGGGCCGGGCGGACCTCGAGCGTGTCGACATGGCCGGCGTCATCCGTGGGCGGCTCGGCGGCCTGGTGGCGGACCTCGACCGGCTCGTGCCGACCACGGTCCTCCTGGCCGGCGGCCAGCGCGCCCCCGTCGCCTATGACGCCGAGCATCCCCGGATCGCGGTGCGCGCCCAGGACCTCTACGGCACCGCCGTGCACCCGACCATCGCCGAGGGTCGGATCCCGGTCACCGTCGAGGTGCTCTCGCCCGCCGGGCGGCCGATCCAGATCACCGGCGACCTCCCGGGGTTCTGGGACGGGAGCTGGGCGGTGGTCCGCCGGGAGATGGCGACGCGCTATCCGCGCCACCACTGGCCCGACGATCCTGCGGCCGCGGCCCCTGGGCAGCGCCCGCGTCCGCGTCGCTGATCAGGGTCCGGGGGGAGATCCCGACCGGATGGGCAGCGTGTCGGTGCCGGCGTCGACCGGTGATCCCGAGGTGCACGGCCTCGCACCCCGGATCCATCCGTGGGCCGTGCGGGTCTCGATCCCGCCACGTTGGGATGAAAAGGCAGAGCCGTCCGATTCCAGAGCTCATCGACATTCACCAGTGGTGTTCATGGCCTGAGCAATGATCCCGGCGCCGATCATGCTTCGCGTGCTGTGGCCGGGAGTTGTAGGCACGGTGTCGTCACGCCGACCCGAGCCAGACAGGCGATGGCCCGCTGCCCGAAGGTCAGGAAGCAGCACGTTGTCGACACCTGCTCAGGAGCGATGGGAGGTCAGGTGATGTTCACACCCTTGTCGGGGATTCGGCGGGTCGTGACGCATCGTTCACGGCCTGCGATTGGAGTTCCTCGATGATCAGCCGAACCGTGTTGGCGATGACATCCGGAATCCGCTCGAGGGGTAGTCCGTACTGATCGTGAAGCGGCCATGATGCATCTGCGCCAGAGAGCCCGAACAGCATGGCGGTGGCGTCTTCGGTTGCACGAGCAGGGGCCCCGATCCCCTCGACGGCGCTGCGGATGGCGTCGAGCCTGGCTCGTCGACGAGCCTGGCGGACCTCGGGCCAGATGCCGCCGGTTGCCGTGGCCAGGGTTCGGGTGAGGCCTGTAAGCCATCGTCCGGAGCTGGGTGGAGTCGCCGAAGGCGTAGCCAAGGTGGTACCGCCGGTTTGTGGTTGTGCATCTCCGATGCATATATGCTTTCAGTCATGGAAAGTCCAGCTGGTCTCCTTCGCGACGCCCGGCAATCAGCCGGCCTGTCGGCGCGCGCTCTGGCCAGGCTTGCTCAAGTCCCCTCGTCAACCGTCCTCCGCATCGAGTCTGGCAAGGTCGACCCCACAGTTGGGATGCTGCAGAGGCTCCTCGAGGCTGCAGGGCAGGATCTGCATCTGAGGCCTACCCGAATGTCCCCGTCGCAGCGTGGCCCAGTCCTCGCTGAACTGGCAGATGCGTGGGTGGAGTCACCCGACGGCCATCCTGACTGGACGAAACTCCGGTCGTTTCTTGATGACCTTTGTCTGCACCCTGATCGTGTGGAAACGGCCATCATTCGTCGCCCAGCTAAGTCTCCGTCTCCGGTCCTCGAGACGCTGCTGGCCGGTATCGCCGAGAAGCTGGCTGACGACGCCGGGTTGGGCCGGCCGGCTTGGACCCGACGCACCCCGGGCCTCCGTGAGGAGTGGTCTCCATTTGGTTCGCCGCGAATGCGGGCAAGGTGGCGAAGCGCTGCTCCATCTCAGCTACTCGAACGGGGGCTGGTCATCGACGAGCCCAGTTTATGGCGAGACCCCGAAACCGTCGGTGTCTGACCCGCTGCTCACGCCGGACAGAATCCGGGCCTATCTCATCGAAGTCGCCGAACTCCTTCCAGACGGCAGCCCGCAGTGCATCGTGGTGGTCGGCGGATCCCTGCTCGCGCTGCTCGGATTCCGTGAGGCGACCAATGACGTCGACAGCATCACGCGACTCGGGACATCGCTCAAGGATGCCGTTGCGCAAATTGCAGACCGCCACGGACTCGCCCCTCGGTGGCTCAACGATTCGGCGGCCGGCTTCGCTCCTCAGACGTTTGACGAGAGCGCCTGTACCGTTGAACTCGACCACCCCAGGCTTCGAGTCCTCGGAGCACCCCTGCAACAGGTCTTTGTCATGAAGCTCTTCGCAGCTCGGGCGCTCGATATCACTGATCTCACCGCCATCTGGAGTGCGTGCGGATTCGAGTCTCCCGAACAGGCTGCCGATCTCTATCATGCGGCGTATCCGCATCTGGAGTGGGACGAGTACTTGGTCGAGGAGATCCGTGCCATCGGAGAACGTGGGTCGGGTGCCCGGAGCATCCGATTGGGTGACGTGGATCCGGAGTTGTAGTCACGAACCGAAGTCAAGCCAGTAGCTGTTGGCCAGAAAGTCGGTCTGAACTGGGCATTTGGTGGGCCGTGCGAGTCTCGATCTCGCCACCTTGGGATTAAAAGTCCCCTGCTCTTCCCGATGAGCTAACGGCCCGTGGAGGATCGTACCGGCTCGACCCCGACGCCCCCGGCGGGCGCCG
>Ga0302196_10001385_pt1 | contig 23106 bp, 15 predicted proteins | sample II_Bog_N1_3_FD_198794 | JGI IMG/M metagenome (GOLD analysis project Ga0302196, IMG submission 198794) | Peat permafrost microbial communities from Stordalen Mire near Abisko, Sweden - II_Bog_N1_3 | ecosystem: Environmental > Terrestrial > Soil > Wetlands > Peat | place: Sweden: Abisko...
AGCGCCGACGCGCTGAACGCCGAATTGGCGCTGATGCTGGAGATCGCCGACCACGACGGCTGGCGCGATCTGCTCGCGCCGTTGGAGATCAAGCCTCCGCCATTGGTTGACACCGGTGTCGAGAGTCACGGGGACGAGACTGTCCCTGCCAGCGGGTCGACGGCGCGGGTGCTGTTGGCCGACGACCAGCCAATCGGACGCTTGGGCGTGCAACACCTGCTCAGTCCGCTTGGCGTCGATCTTGAGATGGCCGCCGACGGCGCCGAGGCGGTCGAGAAGTTTCGCAGCGGCCAATTCGATCTGGTGTTGATGGATATCGATATGCCGGTGATGGACGGATTGGCCGCGGTTCGGGCGATCCGCGAACATGAACGGCGAAGCGAAGCCACGCCGGCGCTGATCGCCATGCTGACCGCCCATATATCGCCCGAGCACCGCCGTGCGGCCTGGGTCGCCGGGGCGAACACGCATTTGGCGAAACCGCTCGACCCGAATCAGCTGCTCACCATCGTGCGAGGCGTGGCGCGAGCCATCGCCGGCTGAGTTCGCTTATCTCTTTTGTATCTGGATCCGATCATGAACCACCAGCCGTCTCCCGACAGCATCGCACGCGGTCACCACTTCCAGACCCGCCGCGCCCAAGCCAAGCAGCGCACCTATGATCAGCTGCTGGATGCGGCTCGCCAGCTGTTCGACGAGCGGGGCTATGAGGCGACCACCGTGCGCGACGTGGCCGACGCGGTGGGGATGTCCACCGGCGCGGTGTTCGGCAATTTTCTCGACAAGGCGGCGCTGTTCATTGACGTGGTCAACACCGACTGCGAGCGGCTAAATCAAAAGATGGCCGGCGTTGACTTGGCCGGGACCCCCATCGCGCTGGCGATCGAGCGTCTGGTCGAGGTGGCCCGCGAGCATCATATCGATCGCCTGGGCCTGCTGCAGGCCGCCATCAGCTTCACCTGGCGCGGCGATCTGCGGCCCGAGCGTCGTCGCCTTGTGGGGGTGGATCTGATCCGTGCGCGTCTGGTCGGCCTGCTGCGCCGCGCCGCCGAGCAGGGCGAGCTGGTCGCCGGAACCGACCTGGACCTGGTCAGCGACATGCTGATCGTCAGCTATTTGTCCAGCTACCGGGCGATGGTCGTCGAGGGACTGAAGAAGTCCGAGGTCCAGGCCCTGCAAGCGCGCCAGATCGCCATGCTGCTTCGCGGCGTCGCCGTGCGGGCCTGATCGGTCAGCGACGCCACGCGTCAGCCCGCCGTCAGGCCATCGACGATCGCCTGGGCGTCGGTCTGAATCTGTTTCAGGTGCGCGGCGCTGCGGAAGCTCTCCGCATAGATCTTATAGACATTCTCGGTGCCTGAGGGCCGCGCGGCGAACCAGCCGTCGGCGGTTGCCACCTTGACCCCATCGATCGGCTGGTCATTGCCGGGCGCGGTGGTGCGTTTGGAGACGATGGCTTCGCCGCCAAGGCTCTGCGCGGTGATCGCCTCTGGCGTGAGTTTTTTCAGCGCGGCCTTGACCTCGGGGGTCGCCGGCGCGTCTATCCGCTCATAGTAGGATACGCCCAGGTCGCCGGTGACCTCATGATAGAGCGCGCTCGGGTCCTTGCCGCGCTTGGCGGTGATCTCGGCCGCCAGCAGGCCCAGGATCATCCCATCCTTGTCGGTGGTCCACACCGTCCCGTCTCGGCGCAGGAACGAGGCCCCGGCGCTCTCCTCGCCACCGAATCCCAGCGAGCCGTCGACCAGCCCGCCGCTGAACCATTTGAAGCCCACCGGAGTCTCATAGAGCCGCCGGCCGATCTTGGCGGTCACCCGGTCGATCATGCCGCTGCTGACCGCGGTCTTGCCCACGGCGCTGTCGGCCCGCCAGCCGGTGCGCTCGGTGAACAGATAGGCGATGGCCGCGGTCAGATAGTGGTTGGGGTTCATCAATCCGCTCGACGGGCAGACGATCCCGTGCCGGTCGGTGTCGGTGTCGTTGGCGAAGGCGATGTCGAACTGGTCTTTCATCCCCACCAGGCTGGCCATGGCGTAGGGCGACGAGCAGTCCATGCGGATCTTGCCGTCCCAGTCGACGGTCATGAACCGGAAGGTGGCGTCGACCACCTCATTGACCACGGTGGCGCTCAGCTTGTAGCGATCGATGATCGGGTCCCAGTAGCGCACCGCCGCCCCGCCCAGCGGGTCGATGCCGATCCGCACGCCGCTGGCGGCGATCGCCTCCATGTCCACCACATTGATCAGATCGGCGACATAGGCGCCGGTATAGTCATGCTTGCGAACATGATCGGCCTTGATCGCCCGGGCGAAGGGGATGCGCTTGACGCCGTCCAGCCCGGCCTCGAGCAGGGCGTTGGCCGCGTTCTCGATCCACTTGGTGACGTCGGTGTCGGCGGGGCCGCCATTGGGGGGGTTGTATTTGAAGCCGCCGTCCTGGGGCGGATTATGCGACGGCGTGATCACCACCCCGTCGGCCAGGCCGCGCTCCCGGCCCGCATTATAGGTCAAGATGGCGTGGGAGACGGCCGGGGTCGGGGTGTAGCCGCCAGCCGCGTCGATCATGGTGGTCACGCCATTGGCGGCGAACACCTCCAGCGCGCTGGCGAAGGCCGGCTCGGCCAGGGCGTGGGTGTCGATGCCGACGAACAGCGGCCCATCGATCCCGGCCAGGGTGCGATAGAGGCAGACGGCCTGGGCCACCGCCAGGATATGGCCCTCGTTGAACGACACATCGAAGGCCGAACCACGATGGCCGGAGGTGCCGAACGCCACCCTCTGAGCCTTGATCGTCGGATCGGGGACCAGGGCGTAGTAGTCGGTGACCAGCTTGGCCACATTGATCAGCATCGATACCGGCGCGGGCTGGCCCGGAACGGGTTTGGCCTGGATGGTCATGGGCTGGCTCCTTGTTCGCTGGGCCGGGCGACACTAGCGGATCGGCGGGATCGCCCGCAATCACGCAGGACGCCTGTCGCGGACCATTGTCCAAGGCGCCGCTGGAATTGGGCCGTGACGCTCCCGATATGAGCGACCAAGCCGCGTCTTGGCGGCGAACCCCTGCAGGACGTCCCCGATGAACATCGCTTTTCTCGGACTGGGCCAAATGGGCGCGGCCATCGCCGGTAACATCCTTCGGGCCGGGCATGACCTGACCGTGTGGAACCGCTCGCCGGCCAAGGCTGACGAGCTGGTGGGGCAGGGCGCCCGGCTGGCGGCCACGCCGCGCCAAGCGGCTGAGGGATGCGAAATCGTCCTGACCATGCTGGCCGACGACGCGGCCCTGGCTGCGGTGCTGGACGGCGACGATGGCCTGATCGCTGGGCTCGGCGAGGGCGCGCTGCATGTCTCGGTCAGCACCATCGCCGTGGCCACCGCTGAGGCCCTGGCCACCCGCCACGCCGAACGTGGCCGGCGGTTCATCTGCGCCCCCGTGTTCGGTCGGCCGGAGGCGGCCGCGGCGGCGCGGCTGTTCGTGGTCGCCGGCGGCGCACGCGAAGACATCGAACGCGCCCGGCCGGTGTTGGAGGTCATCGGCCAGAAGCTGTTCGTCGCCGGCGAGCGGCCATCGGACGCCAATCTGGTCAAGCTGTGCGGCAACTTCACCATCCTGGCGGCGATCGAGACCCTGGGCGAGGCCATGGCCCTGGCCGAAAAGGGCGGCGTCTCCAAAGCGCTGCTGCTGGAGGTGCTGACCGGCAGCCTGTTTGACGCCCCGGTCTATCGCAACTATGGCGCGGCCCTGGTCGCAGGCCAGTTCGTGCCCGCCGGCTTCGCGGCCCCGCTCGGCCTCAAGGACATGCGCCTGGTCGGGGAGGCGGCCGAACGCACGCTTACCCCCATGCCCTTGCTCAGCGTCCTGCGCGACCGCCTGCTCCAGACCATCGCCGTCGAAGGCCCCGAGGTGGATTGGTCGGCGATCGGACGCACCGCGGCCAAGAGCGCGGGGCTGTAGCGGGGCGGGCGCGACCGTCTACAGGATCACCTTCATCGGCTTCATCAGCTTGCTGATCTGGTCCTGCGACAGGTTGGGCGTCGTCGCCTCGCCCAGCTCGGTGTGCAGGTCGCTCTTGCGCCGGCCGGACACGCCGATCGGCGGGCCCTCGCGTTTGAAGCGGCGTTCGGGGCCGATATAGCTCTTGGTCTCGATGAACGGCCGGTCCTCGCGCGCCACCCAAAAGATCCGCTCCAACAGCACCTTGGGCGTGATCGGCTTGGCGACCACGAAATTGGCCCCGCTGTCGCGGGCCTGATGCACCTGCGAAGGCCGCGCATGGCCCATGGTCAGCACCACGGGAATAAACGCCGTCTGCTGGTTCTGCATTCGGCGCAGCAGCTTGATGAATTCGAACCCGTCGACGCCGTTCAGATTGGCGTCGGCGATGATGAAGTCGAACGGATGGCCGAGCACGGCCTTCAGCGCCTGTTCGCCGCTCTCGCACTTGTGCACCTGGCGCACCCCGAAAGCGGTCAGGGCCTGGCCGGTGATATCCAGCGACATCAGATTATGATCAGCGATCAGCACACTGATCTTTTCGAGGTTCACGTGCGGATTGGCTGGAGCGGTGCTCATCGTTCGGTCGGCCTTGTGGGCGTTTCCTCTTCGTTGCGGCCAGCTACGCATAGGTTCGTCAATTTCTGGTTTCCGCCGGCCCGCAAGCGTCTGGGCGCTCGAAAGCCGCGCATGCGGCGCGCGGCCGACAAGAAACTGTCAAGCGGCGCTGCTATCGCGTTGGCGCGCGACGGGGAATCAGCGGGTTTGGCACGTTTCTGGGTTGGGTGCGGCGCAGCGGGGCTGGCCTTGGTCGGCGCGCTTGCGGTTCGCTCGGTCAGGGCCGATCCGGCGCCCGCCGCGGCCGATGTGGTGGTCACCGCGCAAAAGTCGCGGGAAACGACCCTGATCGATCGCAAGGTCTATACAGTCGCCAAGGACGTGCTCAGCACGTCGGGCACGGCCGCCGACGTGTTCAACAACATTCCGTCCGTCGATGTCGACGCCGATGGTGTGGTCAGTCTGCGCGGCGACACCAATGTCACCATCCTGGTCGACGGCAAGCCCTCCGCCCAGTTCTCCGGCGCCGCGGCGGGGCTGAGTCTGCAGCAGTTCCCCGCCGCCGACATCGACCGCATTGAGGTGATGACCAACCCGCCGGCCCAGTACAAGGCCGACGGCTCAGCCGGGGTGATCAACATCATCACCAAGAAGAGCCGCAAGGCCGGCTTTTCCGGCGGCGGCCAACTGAACCTGGGGGACAAGCGCCGCTATGTCGCAGGGCTGAACGGCGACTACAATCGGGGCAAGCTGAAGCTTTCGGCCGCGATCAACCTGCGCCAGGACGCCAAGCAGCGCCTGGTCAGCGACCACCGCACCGCCACCGCGCCAGGAGCCGACACGCCGGTGGTCAGCCAGGAGACGATCGACGAGCATTTCCGGCGGCTGATCCCTCAGGCCAAGGGCGAGGTCGACTACGCCTTCAACGACCGTCAATCGATCAGCCTGTCGCTCAGCCATCGCGAGCTGAGCGGCCGGCGGTATTTCGACCAGTCCGACGCCAGCCAGTCGCCGGACGGCGTCCCGCTCAGCCTCGCGCGGCGGCACAGCGACGGCTATGAGTGGAGCGCCGACGGCGCCCAGGCGCTAAGCTTTGAACAGACGCTCTGGCGGCCGGATGAGACCCTGACCGTCGCCCTGCGCCAGAGCGCCACCCACGAGCGCGAGCGCTACGCCTATGCGGACACCGATATCCTGCCGCTGGCCGGGCTGAGCCACGACCATCTGCACCTGAGCCTCGATTTCGTGACCACCGAGCTCAGCGCTGACTACGTGTTGCCGATGCCGGGCGATCGCGGCCTGAAGCTGGGCTATGACTACGAGAACGACGCCAACGCCTTCGACAATCGCGGCGATACGGTGGATCCGCTCAGCGGCGCGCTGATCGATAATTCGAACATCACCAACCACTTCCGTTATCGCCAGCAGATCAGCGCCCTCTATGGCGACTATGCGACGCCGCTCGGCCCCTGGAGCCTGCAAAGCGGTGTGCGGGTGGAGCAGGTGGATGTCGCCACCTTGCAGATCACCGGCGACGTCCCCGGCGGCGATCACTATCTGCGCGCCTATCCGAGCCTCAATCTGGATCGGCTGCTGTCGCCCTCGGTCAAGCTCGCCTTGAGCCTCAGCCGCCGGGTCAACCGGCCCGATCCCCAGGCGCTCAATCCGTTCACCGACTATCAGGACATCCACAACCTGCGCTCCGGCGACGCCGTCCTGCTGCCGCAAGACACCTGGTCGTATCAGGCCGGCGTCAATGTCACCGGCCGCGCGCTCAATTACGGCCTCACAGGCTATTACCGGTTCAATCGCGACAGCGTCACCGACGTGACCCGGGTGGTCAGCGCCGACGTGCTGCTGATCACCAAGGCCAACCTGCCCAAGAGCCGCGACGCGGGCGTGGAATTCGACGCCGACGGCAAGCTGGGCCGCGCGCTCTCCTACAGCCTCAGCGGCGACCTGTTCTATGACCAGATCGACGCCACCGCCCTGGGCGCCGCCGGACTGAAATCGACCCTTGGCCTGAACACCAAGGCCAGTCTCGACTATCGCCCGACCGGGGCCGACGCCCTGCAGCTGTCGTTCAGCCGCACCGCCCAGCGCCTGACGCCCCTGGGCTCGGTACGGGCGATCAATCTGATCAATTTTGGCTACCGCCGACAGGTCACGCCGGCCCTGTCGGTGGTGGTCACCCTATCGGACGCGCTCAACGGCCAGCGGTTCGAGCGGCTGGTGCAGACCCCGGGTTTGAACGACGTCTATGTGCGACACCAGCTGGGCCAGATCGGCTATGCGGGGCTGGTCTACACCTTCGGTTCGTCGGCGAAGGCGAAGAAGGGCGGGTTTGATTACGATCAGTAGGGGTGGGTTGTTGGGCGGCCGAGAGCGACTTTGAAATGATCCGCTCACCCCGGCGAATGCCGGGTCCAGATCATAAATCGTCGAGCCCTGTCATTGGCCAGATATCATACCGGCCCCTGATTAGGTTGACTATTCTCCTCCCCTGCGAAGCGGGGGAGGTGTCGCAGCCGATAGGCTGCGACGGAGGGGGCAAGTGGGCGCCAGGATCGCGGCGGAGAGAGGCCCCCCCGTCACGCCGCTTCGCAGCGCGCCACCTTCCCCGCGCTGCGCGCATGGGAGGAAATAGCCTTCCATGCGTCAAACTTTTCGCGGATGGGTATCAGGTCAAAATTAACCGCCAGAATCTTTGATCTGGGTCTCGGTATTCGCCGGGATGAGCGGGATATTTATGAAAGTCGGCGTGTCTGCGACGCGCTCTTACGGTCAGAACGGATTGTACCGATCCAGCAGCGCCGTGCCGCCGGACGTCTTCTGCACCGCCGCCAAATCCCCCGCGCCGCCATAGTTGACTCGCAATTCGGCCAGTTGGGTGTGCAGGATGGTGTTGGCCGAGGTGATGTCCTCAGGCCTCGCCACGCCGGCCACGGTCAGCAGGCGCAGGTCGTTGTTGGTCTTCATCTCCTGGCGGCCCTGGAGCACCAGATTGCCGTTGGGCAGGACCTGGGTGACCACGGCGGCGATGGTCAGGGTGATCTGCTCTTGGCGGGCGATGGTGCCGGTGCCCTTCGACGTGCTGGCGGTGTTGGTGTTGACCAAGCTCGACGGGGTCATCGCCTTGCTCAGCAATTTCTCCAGGCCGAACAGATTGGTGACCCCGATCTGGTTTTGGCTGGTCTTATCGGCCTGGGTGGCGTTGGAGATGGTGGCGCTGTCGTTGATCTCGATCAGCACGGTGAGGATGTCACCCACCCGCGAGGCGCGCTGGTCATGGAAGAACGAGCGCGCGCCCACTCGCCAGAGCGAATTGGCCGAGGCCGCCTGGGGCTCGGGCACCGCGGCGCCCAGCACCTGTTCGGTGCGCGGGGCCAGGGCGGTCGAATAGTTGATCGGGGCGAGTTGCGGCCCCTTCAGGGCGGTGCTGACCGAGGCGCAGGCGGCCAGGGGCGCGGTCAGGGCGAGCAGGACGAACATTAGCGAGCGGCGCATGGACAGGGCTCTCAATGAAGGGCGGCGAACTGGTTGGAGCCAAGCAGGCTGGCCTGGCGGAACTGGTCTGCGTCGGGGCCGACCACGGCCTGATCGGGGCCGACGGCGATGGCCTGGATGACCTTTTTCGAGGCGGTGTTGAGCACCGCGACCGGCTCGCCGACGGCGGCGGCGCTCTCGGCCTCGCCCTGCAGTGTCAGGCTGACGCCGCCGTCCCGATAGACCACCTGGAGGGTGTCGCCCCGCTTGATCACCTGGGCGGCGGAGACGTCGCGGTTGGCGGCGGGCGATCCTGCGCGCAGCGGTCGCTTGGCCATTTTGCCGATGATCGCCTCGGCGTCGCTGGGCATGTCCTGCGGCGCGGAGAAGGCCGGGATCTGGCCGTAGGTGATGTCCGAGGCCTGGACGATCTCACCGGCGCCGATATTGCGGGCGTAGGTCAGGGCGTCGATCATGCGGCCGCTGGCGGCGGTGACCGCGCCCGTCGGCGGGCCGTGGCCGCCCTGGCTGTGAACGATGATCCGGCGCAAGCCCGACGGATTGTCCCACTCGACGCCATGCATATGGGCGATTCGCTGCACTTCGCCCGCGTCGAGCACGGCGTCGAGTCCGGCGGGGGCGCCGTGGCCGACCATGACCTCGCCGACCGAACCGCCGATCCCGAACAGGTCGCTGAGGGTGATGGTCGCGCCGCTGCTGGTCACATCCGAGCGCAGGGCGGCCGACTCGGCGGCCAGGGCGATCGGCGACAGACCCAGCGATAGGCACGCCGCCGCACCGATTGCGGCGAGGCTTCGCCGCGTCCTGACCAATCCGACACGGATCAGGGCGATCATCGTATTAGCTCTTCATCTGCGAGGTGGTGGAGAGCATCTGGTCGGCGGTGGTGACCACCTTGGAGTTCATCTCATAGGCCCGCTGGGCCACGATCAGGGCCGAGATCTCGCTGACCGAATCGACGTTGGAGGCCTCGATATAGCCCTGCATCAGCGAGCCGACCCCGGCGCTGTTGGGCGTGCCGACCGTGGCTGGACCTGAGGCGCTGGTCTCGGAGAACAGGTTGCCGCCATTGGCCTCCAGACCCGCGTCGTTGAGGAAGGTGGCCAATTGCAATGTGCCGACCACGGTCGGGGCGGTGGCCCCGGCGGTGGTCACCTGGACCTGGCCGGCGGCGGAGATGCTGATGTTGGTGGCCCCGGTCGGGATGGTGATCGCCGGAATCACCGGGTAGCCGCTCTGGGTGACCAGCTGGCCGGTCGGGCTGGTCGAGAAATTGCCGGCCCGGGTGTAGGCCGTTTCGCCCGACGGCATCAGCACTTGAAACCAGCCTGGCCCACTGATCGCCAGGTCAAGATTGTTGCCGGTGCTGGTCGGCGAGCCCTGGGTGTCGATCCGGTAGACCGAGCCGGCCTGGACGCCGGTCCCGATCTGGATACCCGTGGGCACGATGGTGCCGGTATCCGAGGACTGCGAGCCGGGCCGCTCGATGTCTTGATAGAGGAGATCGGAGAACTGAGCGCGCTGCTCCTTGTATCCGATGGTGTTCATGTTGGCGATGTTGTTGGAGATAACGTTGACGTTCAGCTCCTGGGCCGCCATGCCCGTCGCCGCCGTGCTCAGTGCCATCATGGTCTAGGTCCTCCTACTGGACCGACCCAAGCCGCTGGATCGCGGACTTGGACAGGTCGGCTGTGTTGCTGATCATCGTATTGACGCTCTCATAGGCGCGCTGCAGCTTGATCAAATCGGTGATCTGCATGATCGGCTGCACGTTCGAGGCCTCCAGCATGCCCTGCTGCACGACCACGTCGGTCGCCGGCTGGGCGGTCTGGTTGGCGGTGTCGGCGTAGAGGCCCGCGCCCTGTTTGCTCAGGGACGACAGGCTCGCCAGGCGCACCACCCCGACCTTGCCGACGACCGAGCTCTGGGCCTGACCCGGCGCGTGCTGGGTGATCGTGCCGTCGCGACCGATGGTCACGGCGCCGTTTGCCGGGTTGAGGGAAATCGGCGATCCGCCGGCGTCGAGCACCGGGTCGCCGGCCTGGGTGACCAGCTGGCCCTGGGCGTCTGTGGTGAAGCGTCCGTCGCGGGTGTAGCGCACGCCGCCGGCGGTTTGGACCTGGAAGAATCCGGTCCCGGTCAGGGCCAGATCGAGCGGCGAGCCGGTGGTGATCATCGCGCCCTGGCTGAAATCGCGCGCAACCCCTTGATCGAGAACGAATTGCAGCGTGGACGCGCCGGGCCGCACCCCCGGCGGGGTCACCGGATCGTCGGCGGTCATCAAGGTCTCGACCTTGAAGCCGTTGGTGTCGGCGTTGGCGATATTATTGGCCACGATGTCGAGCTTGCGCTGCAACAGCATCTGCTGCGACAGCCCGACATACATCGCATTGTCCATGGTGCGCCCCTGGCTGGCCTTAAGCTTTACCCCAGGCTCCCTGCAAGGGCCGCGCCAGCTCAAATAACCAATAAAGTCAGCGAATAGAATGGTTAACGGGGCGCCGAGCGGCCATCTCGACCCGGCAAGAGTTGCAGCCTTTAAGGAAGGTTAAAAACCGATCCTTAACCAAAGCGGCCCACAGATCGGAGGGTGACTAAGACCGGGCCGGGCGCGGCCGCACGGGGCGTGATCGCAATGGCCAAGGATGTCGCTGACAAGAAGTCCAAGACCGACGCCGAAGAGGGCGAGGTCGAGGGCGCAGCCGTCGAAGCCGCGCCGAAAAAGAAGATCCCGATGCTGTTCATCATCATCGGCGCGGTGGTGGCCGTGCTGTTGATCGGCGGCGGCGTCACCGCCTTCCTCCTGCTCGGCCACAAGCCGCCCGCCGCCGCCCACGGCGATGCGCCGGCCAAGAAGGACGACAAGAAGAAGGACGACAAGAAAAAGGACGACAAGACCGGCTCCCAGGTCGCCGACGGCCCGGACGGCGTGGTCTTCTACACCCCGGCCGAGCCGGTGATGGTCAATATGCAGACCGCCGACGGCCGTCCCGCCTATCTGAAGCTGAAGCTGACCCTTGAGATCCCCGACCGGGCCACCGCCGACGTGCTCGACGAGGACTGGCCGCGGCTTGAGGACATGTTCCAGACCTTTCTGCGCGAACTGCGGCCGGAGGACCTGTCCGGCTCCCAGGGCAGCTATCAGCTGCGAATGGAATTGCTTCGCAGGGTCAAGCTTGTGGTCGCCCCGGCCCAGGTCAATACGGTGCTGATTGAGGAGATGCTGATCAGCTAGGGGCGACCCTGGCTGAGGCGCAAAATATGGCGGATCCTGACAGCCCCTCCGAATGGGACAACACCGCAGGCCTCGGCGCCGCGGAGCGAATCCTTAATCAGGACGAGATCGATAGCCTGCTTGGCTTTGATCTGGCCGATGATGAATCGGCTGATCGCACCGGCATCAGGGCGATCATCAACTCGGCGCTGGTCTCCTATGAGCGGCTGCCGATGCTGGAGATCGTCTTCGACCGACTGGTGCGGTTGATGACCACTTCCCTCCGCAATTTCACTTCCGACAACGTCGAGGTCAGCCTCGACAACATCTCGTCGATTCGCTTCGGCGACTATCTGAACTCGATCCCGCTGCCGGCCATCCTGTCGGTGTTCCGCGCCGAGGAGCTGGACAATTACGGGCTGCTGACCGTCGATTCCAACCTGATCTATTCGATCGTCGACGTGTTGCTCGGCGGCCGGCGCGGCACGGCGGCGATGCGGATCGAGGGGCGGCCCTACACCACCATCGAGCGGGTGCTGGTGCAGCGAATGGTCGAGGTGGTGCTCCACGACGCCAAGGCGGCGTTCGAGCCCCTGACCCCGGTGACCTTCAATCTTGACCGGCTGGAGACCAACCCCCGCTTCGCCGCCATCGCCCGGCCGGCCAATGCGGCGATTCTGGTCAAGCTGCGCATCGACATGGAAGACCGCGGCGGCCGAATCGAGTTGCTCTTGCCCTATGCGACCCTCGAGCCGATCCGCAAAATGCTGTTGCAGCAGTTCATGGGCGAGAAGTTCGGCCGCGACAATATTTGGGAAGGCCACCTTGCCACTGAACTTTGGACCACCCAGCTCGACGTCCACGCCGTGCTCGACGAGCAGCAGGTCGACCTGCGTAAGGTTTTGGAATTGAAGGTCGGCGACACCATGGTGCTCAACGCCACCGCCGACAGCCTGGTCGAATTGCGCGCCGGCACCGTCACCCTCACACGCGGGCGCATGGGCCGGCGGAATCACCATATCGCCGTGCGGGTGGAGGCGCCGCTGTCTCCCGCCGCCAAGACCGCCATCCAGAGGGGCGCATGAGTCCGATCTCCATCGCCCTTAACCTGCTGCTGGCCGGCCTGCTGATGGCCACGCTGCTGTTCGGCTATGTGCTCAATCGCCGGCTGAAGGCGTTGAAGGACAGTCACGCCGGGTTCGCGGCGGCGGTCGAGCATCTGGATCGCGCGGCCGAACGGGCTGAGGCCGGCCTCGCCGACCTGCGCTCCGCCACCGATCAGGCGGTGGACCTGCTCACCAGCCGGATCATGAAGGCGCGCGAGATGGCCGACAGCCTCGACCGCCTGACCGTCCAGGCGGCTGGCGTGCTGGAGCGCCGCGGCGCCGCCCCGCCGCCGTCCCCCAGGGCCATCGCCGAGCGGATCGCCGCCGAGCGGGGGCAGACGCGGCAGACCGCGCCGCTGCATCTACGCGAGCCCCCCTCCGGGCGACGCCCCACCTTTGGGCCGGCCGACGAGTATCAGCTGACTACCGAGGACGAGGCCTTGGCCGCCGCCGAGGCCCTGATTCTCAAGCTGTCCAAGAGCGAGGCCCTGACCACCAGCGCCCCGCCGCGCCCGGCGCCGAGCGCCCCGCTGCGGCCCGAGCTTCGCCTGGCCCCTCGTCCTGCGCCCACACGCGCGCCCGCGCCGCAGCCGGCCCCCGCCCCCGCGCCGCGGGCTGAGGCGCCGCGGCCGCGGGTCGATCCGCGCTCGCGCGCCCATGTCGATGACGACCTGTTTGAGGCGCCCGCGCGCGGCGGGCGGCTGCGCGCCTTTGACGGAGGTCTGGCATGAGCAAGGTTCCACGCCTGCTGCCCCTGGTGGCTATCGCCATCGGCGGCGTTTTGGCGGTCAAGGCGATCTCGGCGGCGCCCCAGCTGCTCTCCGGCGCACAGGCCTTCGCCGAGGGTGTGGCCCCCGGCGCAGGCAAGGCGCCGCCGCCGATCCCGCCGCTGATGTCGCCGGCCTCGGCCATTCCGGTCAAGCCGCCCGCCCCGGCCTGCGCCCCCACCGCCGCCGAACTGGCCAAGGAGGCCGGTCTGTCGCCGGCTGAACTGCAGGTGTTGCAAAGCCTCGGCGACCGCCGCGGCGAGCTGGACCAGCGCGCCTCGGAGCTGGACATCCAGGTTCAGCTGATGGCCGCCGCCCAGGCCAAGCTCGACGCCCGCATCCAACAGATGACCGGGCTGAAGGCCGACATCCAGGCCCTGCTCGGTCAGGCCGACCAACAGCAGCAGGCCGAGACCGACAGCCTGGTGCGTGTCTATGAGGCGATGAAGCCCAAGGACGCCGCCGCCCGCATGACCCTGCTGGACGACAGCGTGCGCCTGCCGATGGCCGCCAAGATGAAGGAGCGCGCCCTGTCGGCGATCCTGGCGATGATGACCCCGGACGACGCGCGCTCCCTGACTGAGAAGCTGGCCAAGCGGGTGCTGGGCTCGGCGGCGATCACCGGCGCCCAGGCCGCGCTCAATCCGCCACAGACGCCGGCCGCCCCCGCGCCGCCCGCCTCGGCCGCCACCACGCCGCCGGCGGCGGCTGATGCGACCGCCGCTGCTACGACGCCGCCCAAGCCCGCCGCCAAGCCCCATCGCCACGCTGCGGCCAAGCCCAAGGGCGCCGCCCAGACCGCAAAACTTACGCCGCCGACCGGTCCTGCCGCCGCCGCGACGCCCGCAGCGGCCGGCCCGCCGGCCCCAGCGGCGGCGCCCAAGACCGGCTGATCCGCATGGGTCTGAGCGCTCAGCTTCGGGCGGGCGTCGCGGCGCTCTGCATCGCCTGCCTCGTCGCGCCGCCTGGCCTGGCCGAGCCGAGCGCGGGCGCCCGCGTCTCGGCCGACGGCGCGCTCAGCGTGCGCGTGGCCCAGGCCGACGCTCTGTCGCGGATCGAATTCCGATGGGCCGGCGGCGCGCGGGTCAGCAGCCACCGCGACGGCCAGACCCTGGTCTTGCGCTTCAGTCGCTACGCCAAGCCCGACATGACCCGGCTGCGGGTGGACCCGCCGCATTGGCTCAAGGGGGCCGATGACGCCAAGGTCGGCGGCGCGCTGCAGATCACCCTCAACCTCGCCGATGACGCCGACGCCAAGGTGGGCGAGGCTGACGGCGCGACCTTCGTCAATCTGTTCGCCGCCAAGAGCGCTGAAACCGCGCCGGCCCCGGCCGCCCCCGCGGCGCCCGCGGGGCCGGTCACGCCGGTCAAGCTGACGCCGCCTACACGTCCCGACGCCGTCCCGGCCAGCGGCGTGGTCAAGATGCAGGTCGAGATGAGCAACGGCCATGTGCTGTTGCGCTTTCCCTGGAAGGCGCCGCTCGGCGCCGCGGTGTTTCGTCGGGGCGAGGCGATCTGGGTGGTGTTCGACTCGGTCGCGCGGCTGGATCTGAGCGCCGCCCCGCACGGCTTTCGCCAGGTCGCGGAAATGCGCGCCGTCCAGGGCGCGGACTTTTCCGCTGTCCGCATCAAGGCGCCGCCCGATATCGCGGCGACGGCGGTGGCCGAAGGCTCGACCTGGACCATCGCGCTCTCGCCAGGCTCGGGTGATCCGCCGGAAGCGGTCAAGGTCGGGCGCGACGAGACCTCGATCAGCGCCGGTCTGACCGTGACCATGGCCGGGGCGACCAAGGTGGCCTGGGTCGATGATCCGGTGGTCGGCGATCGGATCGCCGTTGTCACCGCGCTCGCGCCGGCCAAGGGCCTGCTCGCCCGGCGGGTCTATGTCGACCTGGCCCTGCCGCCGACCGCCCAAGGCCTGGTCATCGAGCCGTCGCGCGAAGACCTGACCGTGGCCACCGACGGCGACATCGTCACCATCAGCCGTCCTTCGGGCCTGACCCTGTCGCCACGCTCGGCGGGCGGGCAGGTGGCCGACGATGGCCAGAACGCTGTCCAGCTCGCTGCGCCCCAGCCGGCGGCCCTGCCAGGCCTGATCGAGTTCGAGGACTGGTCGAAGACCGGACCCGGCGGCTTCATGGCCCGCTACGAGGCGCTGCAGATGGCCGCGGCCGATGAGATCTCCAAGGGCAAGGACGCCGGGGTCAAGTCGCGCATGGGCCTGGCCCGCTTCCTGATCGGCTCGGAGCTGTCGTTCGAGACCATCGGCCTGCTCAACCTGACCGCCAAGCAAAACCAGTCCCTGCTCGGCGACGCCGAGTTCCGCGCCCTGCGCGGCGCCGCCAACGCCATGGCCGGCCGCTACAAGGAGGCGCAGCCGGACCTGTCGGTGGGCCTGTTGTCGGACGATCCGGCCGCCGCCCTGTGGCGCGGCTACGCCGATGAGAAGCTGGGCCAATACGCCGACGCGCGCGCCCAGTTCGACGCCGGCGCCTCGGCCCTCTACCAGTTCAGCGCCAAGTGGCGTGGCCGCTTCGCCCGCGCCAACGCCGAGGCGGCCGTGGCCCTGGGTCAGAACCCGATCGCCGAAGTGGCTGTCGACGACGCGCTGCGCGCCCAGGATGATCCGCTAGAGGCGCTGCAGACCCGGCTGGTGCAGGCCAAGCTGTTCGAGGCCGAGGGCCAAAAGGACCGGGCGCTGCGGCTTTACGACGTGCTGTCCGGCGCCAGCGAGGCCTTTCTGTCCACCCCCGCCCAGCTGCGCGCCACCCAGCTGCGCCTGGCCCAGGGCCAGATCACCCCGATGGCCGCCGCCGACGTGTTGGAGGGGCTGCGCTATCGCTGGCGCGGCGACGCCACCGAGCTGAACACCGTGCGCGCCTTGGGCCAGATCTACATCTCCATGGGCCGCTATCGCGAGGCGCTGGAGGCGCTGCGCTCAGCCGGCCAGCGCCTGCCCGACCTGCCCGAGGCGGTGGCGGTGCAGACCGATCTGGCCCAGTCATTCCGCACCCTGTTCCTCGACGGCCAGGCTGACGGGCTGCAGCCGATCCAGGCCCTGGCCCTGTTCTACGACTTCAAGGAGCTGACCCCGATCGGCGCCGACGGCGACCTGATGGTGCGCCGGCTGGCTCGCCGGCTGGTCGATGTCGACCTGCTCAGCCAGGCCGGCGAGCTGCTCAAATACCAGGCCGAGAATCGGCTGGATGGCGTGCCGCGGGCCGAGGTCTGCACCGACCTGGCCACCATCGACCTGATGAACCGCCAGCCGGAGGCGGCGCTGGAGGCGCTCAACGAATCGCGCACCACCTTGCTGCCCAGCGCGCTCAGCGCCCAGCGGCGGGTGATCGAGGCGCGGGCCTGGCTGGGCCTAGGCCAGTTCGATCACGCGTTGGAGATCGTCGAGAGCGACAAGTCTCCGGACGTGGCGGCGATTCGCGCCGAAGTGGCTTGGAAGAAGCATGACTGGGCCGGGGCGGGTTCGCAGTTCGAGGCCCTGCTCGGCGAGCGCTGGCGCACGCCCGCCACGCTCAGCCCCGACGAAGAGGCCAGCCTGCTGCGCGCCGGCGTGGCCATGAGCCTGGCGGGCGACGATTCAGGCCTGGCGCGCCTGCGCGATCACTATCAGGGCTTCGTCGCCCAGGCCCGCTCAGCCGACGCCCTGCGCGTGGCCCTGTCGGGCATGAACGGAGCCCAATTGACCAGCACCGACTTCACCCGCGCCGCCGCCGAGAACGACAGCTTCATCGGCTGGGTCCAGACCATGAAGGTCCGCTTCCGCGCCGCCGGCGCCCAGGCGTCTGCGGGCGCGCCTGCGACGAGGGGGTAGGGGCGGGGGACGGATGACGAACAGTGAGTCAGTATTTATGCGAGCTGGAGTGAGTCCCGGCATTCGCGGAATGAGCGGAGTCTGGTTCGAGCCACCTAGCATTGCTCAATTTACACAATTAACCAGATGCGGCCTTCTTCGCCGCCGGTTTCTTTTTCGGAGCCGCTTTCTTCGCCGCCGGCTTCTTCGCTGACGCGGCCTTGCCGTCCGCAGGCTTGGCGGCCGCCTTGGGCTTGGCCGCCGGCTTGGCCTTCGCCGGCTTCTTGCCGCCGCCCTTGGCCTCACGCTCAGCCAGCAGGGCCACCGCCGCCTCCAGGGTCAGGGTCTGGGGGTCGGCGCCGCGCGGCACATTGGCGTTGGTGGCGCCGTGCTTGATATAGGGGCCAAAGCGGCCGGACAGCACCCGCACCGGGGCGCCGTCGGCCGGGTGGGCGCCCAGCTCCGCCAGCGCCGCTGCTTGGGTCCGGCCGCCACGCGCGCCGCCGGCCTTCTTCTCGGCCAGCACGGCGACAGCGCGGTTGAGGCCGACGTCGAACACCTCGTCGGCGCTGTCCAGGTTGGCGTAGGCCCCGTTATGCTGGACATAGGGGCCATAGCGCCCGATGCCGGCCAGGATCATGCCGCCGTCCTCGGGATGGGCGCCGACCTCGCGCGGCAGCTTGAGCAGGCGCAGGGCCTTTTCCAGGTCCACCGCCGCGGGCGGCCAGCCCTTGGGCAGGCTGGCGCGCTTGGGCTTGTCCTCGGCGGCCTCCTCGACATAGGGGCCGAAGCGGCCGATGCGAAGCCACACCGCGCGGCCGGTGTCGGGGTTCTGGCCCAGCTCACGGTCGGTCGAGGCCTCGGCCTCCTCGCCGTCCGGCTGGGCGATCGGGCGTGTGAAGCGGCATTCGGGATAGTTGGAGCAGCCGATGAAGGCGCCGAACTTGCCGGTCTTCAGACTGAGCCGGCCGGTCCCGCAAGTGGGGCAGGCGCGCGGGTCGGTCCCGTCGCCCTTGTCGGGAAAGATGTGCGGCCCCAGGGCGTCGTTCAGCGCATCCAGCACCTGGGTGGTGCGAAGCTCGCCGATCTGGCCGACTTGGGCGTGGAAGTCGGTCCAGAATTCGCGCAGCAGCGCCTTCCAGTCCAGCTCCCCGGCCGAAACCAGGTCGAGCTTCTCCTCTAGCGCCGCGGTGAAGTCGTACTCGACATAGCGGCGGAAGAATTCCTCCAGGAACGCGGTGACCAGCCGGCCCTTGTCCTCGGGAATGAAGCGGTTCTTGTCCATCCGCACATAGGCGCGGTCGCGCAGCACGGTCAGGATCGAGGCGTAGGTGGAGGGCCGGCCGATACCCAGCTCCTCCATCTTCTTGACCAGCGAGGCTTCTGAATAGCGCGGCGGCGGCTCAGTGAAGTGCTGGTCGGCGCGGGCGGCCAACACCTTGGCGGGCGCGCTCTCCTTGATCACCGGCAGGCGGCCGCCGTCTTCGTCACCTTCGTCATCGCGGCCTTCCTCATAGACCGCCAGATAGCCGTCGAACAGCACCACCTGGCCGGTGGCGCGCAGCCCCGTCTGGCCATCGGCGCTGTCCAGCTCGACGGTGGTGCGCTCGATGCGCGCGGCCTCCATCTGGCTGGCGATCATCCGCTTCCAGATCAGCTCATAGAGCCGGCCGAGATCGGATTCCAGCCGCAGCGAGCCGGGGTTGCGGGCCAGGCTGGTCGGGCGGATGGCCTCGTGCGCCTCCTGGGCGTTCTTGGCCTTGGTCTTGTAGATGCGGCCGGTCTCGGGGACATATTCCTTGCCATAGCGGCCAGCGATCACCTCGCGGGCCTCGGCGATGGCCTCGGGCGCGCTCTGGATGCCGTCGGTCCGCATATAGGTGATCAGACCGACGGTCTCACCGCCGATATCGATGCCCTCATACAGTTTCTGCGCCGCCTGCATGGTGCGCTGGGCCGAGAAGCCCAGCTTGCGCGAGGCTTCCTGCTGCAGGGTCGAGGTGGTGAAGGGCGGCGCCGGGGTGCGGCGGCCGGGCTTCTTCTCCACCGAGGCGACCTTGAAGCTGGCGGCCTCGACGGCGATGCGCGCGCCCAGGGCGGCGGCCTCGCCGCCCAGATCGAACTTGGTCAGCCGCTTGCCCTGGTGCTTGACCAGCCGGGCCAGGAACGGATCGGAGCCGGCGCTGACGTCGGCCTCGACGGTCCAGTATTCCTGGGTCTTGAACCGCTCGATCTCCAGTTCGCGATCGACCACCAGCCGCAGCGCCACCGACTGCACCCGTCCGGCCGACTTGGCGCCCGGTAGCTTGCGCCACAGCACCGGAGACAGGGTGAAGCCGACCAGATAGTCCAGCGCCCGGCGCGCCAGATAGGCGTCGACCAGCTCCATGTCGATGTCGCGCGGATTGCGCATGGCCTCGGTGACCGCCGACTTGGTGATGGCGTTGAACACCACCCGCTGCACGGTCGCGCCCTTGACCGCCTTCTTGCGGTTCAAAACCTCCAGCACGTGCCAGCTGATCGCCTCGCCCTCGCGGTCGGGGTCGGTGGCCAGGATCAGGGTCGAGGCGCCCTTGAGCGCGTCGGCGATGTCGGCCAGGCGCTTGGCGGCCTTGGCGTCGACCTCCCAGGTCATGGCGAAGTCGTCATCCGGCTGGACCGAGCCGTCCTTCGACGGCAGGTCGCGTACATGGCCGTAGCTGGCCAGCACGATATAGCCGGGGCCCAGATACTTGTTGATGGTCTTGGCCTTGGCCGGGCTCTCGACGACGACGACGTTCATGCGCTCGATCTGATGGAGGGGCTTGGGCTACAGGGACTAGGCCGGCTCTCGCGGCGGGGGAAAATGAGGGCGGGGCGGGGATGTGTCAACGGCGGTTCGGCGGGCGGTGGGCGAGGCGGTGGCGCGGTGAGCGTGAACTGTACACGCGGCTCAATACAATGTTCATGTTACGTTCTTAACGATGGGAGAAATCCTGGCCCTATTGGGGCGTCCGGCGCCGCTCGGCCGATTGCGAGCCTTCTCTGAGCCTGGAGACCGCAACTCTCTCAAGAGGGGTCCGCGATCAGTATTCGCGGAAGGCGAGTATTGAATCGTAATTTGTCGCCCAGCCATCGACTCGCCGCCATTAGTCTTCCATCAATGGATTTATCGTCAGGGCGAAATGTCACGCCGCAATGGATATGTAGTCAAGAATGGTTGCTTATAAACTGACCAACACGGCTCGCCATTCAGAATATTCGCCCTTTTTGCACCTGTATTCGCGGCTGTTAATCACCCGCTAAAGCGGCTCGCGTCAAACTGTCGATTAGTCGGCCTCCGTCCGGCGGGATCGATCGAATGTCGCCTGGGCCGGCGCGGGTCGCCTCGTCCGGACCGGCGCTTCCAGGCTCAAGGTTCGCTTTGGCAGGATGTTGGGAACGGATACCATCTTGACCAAGGGTTTGGGGTGTGGGCTGCGGGGGCGCAGGGCTGGCTTGCGCCTTCGCGCCCTGGCCCTTGGCGCCCTGGCCCTGCTCGCCGGCGGGTTCGCGGGCCAAGCCGTGGCCGCGGCGCGAGACGGATGGGCGGGACTCGCCACCCCGGTGTTCCAGAACATCACCCAAGACAGCGGCCTGTCCGCCGCCGCCGAGCCGACCGTATTCGCCAACGACGGCGATGGCTTCATGTGGGTCGGCACCCAGAGCGGCCTGCTGCGGTGGGACGGATACCATTTCCGGCGCTATGTCGCCGATCCGAACAAGGCCAGCAGCTTGCCGGACAATTATGTCCTGTCGCTGCACACCGACACCAAGGGCCGCCTGTGGGTCGGCTCCAATGTCAGCGGGCTGGTGCTTTATGACCGCGCCCGGGACGCCTTCAGTCGGCCTGGCGATCTGGACCGACTGCGCGGGGCGACCATCACCGCCATCATCAGCGACGGCGGCGAGGGCCTTTGGGTGGCGTCCAACCTGGGGCTGTACCACCTGGATCCCTCCACCGGGCGATTGACGCAGACGCCGCTTCCGGCCGATGGGGCGAAGGACGCCGCGGCGTCCTACGTCGACACCGCGTTCATCGATCGGTCCGGAACCCTATGGGTCGGCACGACGCAGGGGCTGTTGCGCCGATCACGTAGCGGAGCCTTCGTCGCCGTCGCCCTGCCCCACGACGGCCGCGAGCCGATGGAGGTGTCCAGTCTGTTCCAGGACAGTCGCGGCCGGATGTGGATCGGAACCCAGCATCATGGGGTCTTCACCATCGCCCCCGGCGAGAACGCGCCCGTCGCGCTGCGTGAGACCGGCGCGGGGCGATCGACCCTGTCGACCGACACTGTGCTGACCATAACAGAGGGCGTTCCGGGTCAGGTTTGGCTCGGATCCCAGGGCCATGGTCTGTTGATCGTCGACGCCGCCAGTTTGAAGACCCACTGGATCCGGCGCGACATTTCGGTTCCGGCGAGTCTCAGCGACGACACCATCCTGAACCTCTATCGCGACTCCTCTGGCCTGATCTGGGTGGCCACCAATCGCGCGATCGACATCTACAACCCGGCCGAATCGGGGGTCCTGACCGTGTTTGGGCCGTCCAGCCGTCCCCACGCCCTGTCTGACGGCGATATCGAGAGCATCGGGGTCATGCCGGACAAGCGCGTATGGCTCGGCCTGGGCGCGGACGGCCTCGATATCTTCGATCCCGCGACCGGCCAAGCGAGCCATCTCGCGCCGGACCCCAGCCACCCGGAGCGGACACCGCCGCCGTCAATCATCGGCGCGGTCGTTGCGGGACCCGGCGGCGAAGTGATGATCGGCGCCGGCAGCGGCCTCTATCGCGCCGATCCGCGCACCTTGCGCGTGACCCGCATGCCCGCGCGCCCCGGCCACTACGACCGGGTCCGGGCGCTGTTCTTCCAGGACGGCTTTCTGTGGGTCGGCGAGCACGGCCTGACACGGTTGCGGCTGGGTTCCGATGGTCGCCCGATCGGCGCGGCGCAACACCTCGAACACGACCTTCCCAACATCTGGGTGACCGCCTTCGCCCCCGAGCGCGATGGCACCATGTGGGTGGGCACCCATGGCGGCCTGGTCCGGGTCGACGGACAGATGCGGGTGATCGACGATGTCGCCACAGGACGCGAGGGCCAGGGCCTGAGCCCCGGCGGCGTCACCAGCCTGTTGATCGATCGGCTCGATCACCTATGGATTGGCTCGACCGGCGGTGGGATCGACATCCTCACCGGACGCGACGCCCAAGGCCGCGCCCGCTTTCGGCACATCGGCCAGGACCAGGGCCTGCCCGACGCCAATGTCGATCAGATCCTGCTGGGGCCCGATGGCATGATCTGGGTCAGCACGGACGACGGCCTGGCCCGGATCGATCCCCAGACCCTGCAGGTGACGCCGTTGCAGCGACGCGACGGGATCTATCTGACCGCATTCTGGAACGCCTCGGGCGCGGTGACCGCCGACGGCGATATCCTGTTCGGCGGGGTCGGCGGCATGGTCGTGGTGCGGCCCGGCGCGTTCAAGCCCTGGCGCTATGATCCGCCGTTGGTGATCACCTCCGCCGAGCGCGGAGGGAAGGTGCTGACACCCCAGGCCTTCGATCCGCGTGACGCGGCCAAGGCCCTATTGATCGGGCCGGAGGCCAATAGTTTTCGCTTCGAGTTCGCCGCGCTCGACTATTCCGGACCCAGCTTCAACCGCTACGCCTATCAGCTGGTCGGCTATGACAAGCGCTGGATCGAGACCGACGCCACCCACCGCATCGCCGCCTACACCAACCTGTGGCCAGGGCATTATCGCTTAAGGCTGCGCGGAGCCAACCGCGAGGGGAACTGGTCGAAGACCACGCTTGAGATTCCCATCGATGTGGCGCCGCATTGGTACCAGACACCGCTGTTCTATCTTGCGGCGATGCTGATCACAGCGCTCGCGGTGGCGATGTTCGTCGGCTGGCGCACCACCGGGCTGCGCCGTCGCAGCCGCGATCTCGAACGGCAGGTGAACGAACGCACGGCGGAGCTTCGCCAGCAGACCGAGCTGGCCCTGGCCGCCAACCAGGCCAAGAGCGCCTTCCTGGCCATGATGAGCCACGAGCTGCGCACGCCGATGAACGGGGTGCTGGGCATGGCCAAGGCGCTGAAAATGACCGCGCTCAGCCCTGAGCAGGAC
>Ga0302196_10001388_pt1 | contig 23087 bp, 18 predicted proteins | sample II_Bog_N1_3_FD_198794 | JGI IMG/M metagenome (GOLD analysis project Ga0302196, IMG submission 198794) | Peat permafrost microbial communities from Stordalen Mire near Abisko, Sweden - II_Bog_N1_3 | ecosystem: Environmental > Terrestrial > Soil > Wetlands > Peat | place: Sweden: Abisko...
CCATGCCGCAGCCACGCTGCCCCGCGGAGATTGCATAAAGTCCATGGTAGCGTGAACCCGCGATGGCCCGGCTGCAACTCATGGGTAACTGCGGCCGGAGCTTCGTGGCACATGGGACTCATCCCGAATTAGTAGAGCAGCTCTCCGGCTTCCTGCTCGATGGCGACAATGAGAGCCCGCAACAGCGCGACGCGCGGCGCGGCCAGTTGGCGGGCGCTTTCGAGGCGTAGCTGCGCGGGCAGCCGCTCGGCGGCCCTGCGCAGCACCGGCAGCACGGCCGAGAAGGTGGGAAAGCGGCTGTCGCGACCGATCTTGGCCAGCGCCCGCAGCGCGCCCACGGCGCCCAGCTGCTCCAGAATGTCGGCGTCGCGGAGAACAACGGCCTCGATGACCACAGGCTCGTCCTGCGGCTGGTGGGTGCGGATGGCCTCGGCGACAGCGTCGAGCTTTGACGCGAGAAAGCCCCAGCCGGCCAGCAGCTCGCGCGAGCGGGCAATGGTGTAGGGCACGTGGTTCCAGCGGGCCAGTTGCTCCGGATCGCTGGGGCGATGGCCAAGAAAGACACCCAGGTCGTGCATCCAGGCCGAGGCAAAGAGCACGTCGTCATCGCAGCCCAGGCCGGCGCCGACGCGGCAGGCCAGGGCGTAGAGCCGCGGCTGGTGGCCGAACTTGTCCTCCGGCTGGGCCTCCACGCGAATGTAAGCCACGACCTGGTCCCGCCAGCCAGCCGTCATGCGCAATTCCTCCGCTGCCAAAGCTCAATCTAGCAGAGCCCCGGCACTTGCCGGCCCGACGCGCCCGTGTCGCACGAATCGTTTGCCCATCCGGTCAGTACCAAGTAACCTAAGATGAATCCTATAGATTCGGTTTTTTTGAGCCGCGAATTCCTGCAAACTGCAAGAAACGAGATGAAACCGCGCATGTCGAAATCAGTTTCCATCTGCGTCATCGGGTCGGGATACGTCGGACTGGTTGCCGCCGTCTGCTTTGCCGAAATCGGCCATCACGTCATCTGCGTGGACAACGACGAGGCCAAGGTCAAGACCCTGCGCGAGGGCGGCGTGCCCATCTTTGAGGATTGCCTGCCGGAGCTGCTGGCCAAGCATCTCGATCGCGGCGTCGAGTTCACGTCTGACCTGGCCAGCGCCGTCGAGCGCAGCGAGGCCATCTTTATCGCCGTCGGCACGCCCCAGGGCGACACCGGAGCCGCCGACCTGTCGTATGTGGAAGCTGTGGTCTCAGAGATTGCCCGCCACATCAGTTCCTACAAAGTGATCGTCGAAAAGAGCACCGTGCCGGTCTACACAAATGAGTGGATCAGCCGCGTGCTGCACCGGCATGGCGTGGACGCGAAAAGCTTCGACGTGGTGTCGAACCCGGAGTTTCTGCGCGAAGGGACGGCGGTGATCGACTTTCTGCATCCCGATCGCATCGTGGTGGGCGCAAACTCCAACCGCGCGGCAGAGGTGTTGCGGCGCATCTACGCTCCGCTGACGACGGGCGCTTATTATGAGCAGCCGGACGCGCTGGCCGGCATCTGCACGGCGGCGCAGCCGGCGCGGCTCCTGGTCACCTCGGCGCAGAGCGCGGAGATCATCAAGCACGCTTCGAATGCCTTTTTGGCGCTGAAGATCTCGTTCATCAACGCAGTGGCCAACCTGGCCGAATCGGTCGACGCGGACATCGAGGACATTGCCGAAGGCATGGGTCTGGACACCCGCATCGGTCCCAAGTTTCTGCGCGCCGGCCTCGGCTACGGCGGCTCCTGTTTCCCCAAAGACGTGGCCGCCTTCCACTGGGTGGCGCAGCAGCAGGGCGTCAACTTCAAGCTGCTCCAGGAGATTCGCAAGATCAACGAGACCCAGCGCGACATCTTCTACAACAAGGTGCTGGCCGCCCTGTGGACCCTGCGCGGCAAGAAGCTGGCGGCGCTGGGCCTGGCCTTCAAGGGTGACACGGACGACATTCGCGATTCACCCGGCATCGAGGTCATCAAAAAACTGATCGAAGCCGGCGCCACGGTAACCGCCTATGACCCGGCGGCGATGGAGCGGAGCAAAGCCGTGCTGCCTCCTTCGGACAAGATGCACTACGCGGACGACGTGTACGAGGCGGCCAGGGACGCGGACGCCGTCTTGATCCTGACCGACTGGAAGCAGTTCGCCAAGCTGGACCTGGTGCGGCTCAACCAGGCGGTCCGCTTCCCCATCGTGATTGACGGGCGCAACCTCTACAAGCCGCAGACCATGCAGGAGCACGGATTTACCTACGTGAGCGTGGGCCGTCCGGCGAGCTACCATGCGCAGCAGGGCAAGCCCCGCGGCATGGCGCTCTAAAAAGCAAGAGCCGCTGCGCGTGAAGCGCGATGCGGGCCCTCGACTACCCATCTTCGCAAGCGAAAAGGAACCGACCCTCTGATGCATGTGCTCGTAACCGGCGCCGCCGGGTTTCTTGGTTCTCACCTCACCGACCGCCTGCTGGGCGAGGGCCACTCCGTGCTGGGCGTCGACAACCTCTCCACCGGCGATGCGGAAAACATTGCTCACCTGGCCGGCGAGCCGCGCTTCCGTTTCGAGCAGCGCGACATCTGCCAGGCCTTCGATCCCGGACCGGTCGATTACGTCTTCAACCTGGCCTCGCCGGCCAGCCCGCCGGAGTATCTGCGCCTGGCCATCGAGACCCTTCGCGTCGGTTCCGTTGGAACGGAAAGCGCTCTCGAAATCGCGGCCAAGTACAACGCCGGCTTTCTGCACGCATCCACGTCCGAGTGCTACGGCGATCCGCTGGTTCATCCGCAGCCGGAGGACTACTGGGGCAATGTGAATCCGGTGGGGCCGCGCTCGGTCTACGACGAAGCCAAGCGTTACGCCGAGGCGCTGGTGATGGCCTACCACCGCTCCCGCGGCGTCAACACGCACCTTGTCCGCATCTTCAACACCTACGGGCCGCGCCTGCATCCGAGCGACGGCCGCGTCATCTCCAACTTCATGATGCAGGCACTGCATGGCGAGCCGCTCACAGTCTATGGCGACGGCAGCCAGACGCGCAGCTTCTGCTACGTGGACGATCTGATCGAAGGCATCCTGCGCCTCTCGCGCAGCGAAGAGCATATGCCGGTCAACATCGGCAACCCGGACGAGTTCACGATTCTGGAGTGTGCGCAGGCGGTGCTTGAAGCGACCGGCTCGGCCAGCGAGCTGCGCTTTGAGCCGCTGCCGCAGGACGATCCCACGCGCCGCCGCCCGGACATTACCAAGGCGCGCACCCTGCTCGGCTGGGAGCCGAAGATCGCGCTCAAGGAAGGGCTGGCCAGGTGCCTGCCGTTCTTCCAGAGCAAGGTCAAGGTCTGGTAAAGCAGCCTTTGCGGTCGCCGTTCGCTGCCTTTCCCGATCTGATACGCTTCTTGCAATCATGCGACGCGCTGTTTTACTCCTCCAGATTTCCCTGCTCGGGCTCTGCGCCTGCTGGCCTGCCACGGCGCAGAAGTTTCAACCCAAGGCGATCCAGTTCAACGGCGACCCGGAATACACCGATCAGGAGCTGATGGCTGCCGCCGGATTGAAGGCGGGTACGGTTCTGACCTCGGCGGAGATGAACGACCACTCCAAGCTGCTGATGGACTCCGGCGTGTTCGACGGCCTGACCTTCAAGTTCGACGGCGTCAACCTGGTTTTTTCGCTCACTCCCGCGGCGTTGATGTATCCCATCAGCCTGGAGAACCTGCCGCTCACCCTCACCGGCAAGGACCTTGACGCGAAGCTGCACGAGCGGCTGCCGCTTTATCACGGCAAGGTCCCCCCGGAGGGCACGCTGCTGGACAACGTGCGCGCCGCGCTGGTCGAGATGCTGGCCGCGCAAGGCATCAATGCCACGGTTACGGCGACGCCCGTAAGCGGCTTGGGCGCAGGCAAGGCCACCGCGATCAGCTTCTCCATCAGCACGCCACCGGTCCTGGTGGGCGATATCCGCCTCGACCCTGCCTCGGCTGCGTTGACCGCCAAGGCACAGGAGATCGTCGCGAGTCAGTCCGGCTCCCCCTATAACTTGGAAGGAACCCCGAGCCAGATTTCAACCTACCTTGGGAACTACTACCGCGACAATGGCTATCTCGAAGCCGCTATTCAGGCGGTTCCACACGGTGCCCCGGCAGTAACGGCCGATGCCATTCGAGTTCCCTTCCAGCTCTCGGTCTCGCCAGGCCAGATCTACAAGCTCGCAAACGTCAAACTGGACCCCGCCATACTTGTCACACAGGCAGAATTCGACCATCAGTCCGGCATCCATCCCGGGGACGTCGCCGACGGTCAGCACGTTACGCAGAACTGGGAGTTCATCGCACGTCAGTACCGCAACAAGGGCTACATCAAAGCGACAGTTCACCCTACCGCTGCCTTCGACCGCGCCCAGGGCACGGTCAGCTTCACCGTTAGTGCCGACCCAGGCCCCGCTTACACCATGGGCACACTCACTATAGAGAATGTGAGCGACGAGCTTCGCGCCGCGATTCTGGCTGCCTGGGAGATGCATCAGGGCGCAGTCTTCAACGAAGGCGCGATCCGGGGGTTCTTCGCCACCGCCGGCGTCCATCCAGCGCTTGAGCGCGTCTTCGCCACGGTCAATGTGAGCTACGTACTGCATCCGAACGACGATTCTCACACCGTCGACGTAGTCCTGCGTCTGGACAGAAAGCATTGAGGCTGCATGGCTGACAATTGCTCGCCGCAATCAGCGATCCGCTTTATGCTGGCAGCCATCTCATAAACGCCGCTCAGTTCCGGAAAAACCTCCCTCAGGGGCTAAAGCCCCCGGGTTTTATCGGGCATTTTGCGGCACGGCTAAAGCCGAGCCCTTTCAAAACCAGTCTTTGAGATTGCTTTTAGTGTCCCTGCCTGGTGCGCCATCCTTCGGACGCTTCTGCTGTTGTCCCGAGGGTGGCAGCCTGCCGAACCACATCCCGGCCATCTCCCGAGAACAAAAATCTCCCCTAACCGCCGCCCTCGCGCTGGTGTCTAATCACCGCATGGACAGGAACGACCACGCGGCGATCCAGGCTGTTCTGGCGGGGGACAAGGAGGCTTATGGCGCGCTGGTGGTGCGTCATAGCCAGACCGTGTTTCGCGTGGCCTATCGCATAACCGGCAACGAAGCCGACGCGGAGGACGTGGTGCAGGAGGCCTTTCTGCGCGGCTATCGCAAACTGGAGGGGTTCGAGTCGCGGGCCAACTTCAGCACCTGGATCTACCGCATTGCCGTGCATTGCGCGCTCGACAAGATAAAGCGCAGGAAAGGCGACGAGACCAGCCGGGTGGCCGAGGCGACCGACCCGGAGCAGGACCAGGTGCAGGTGGCCGACAGAGCGGCCGGTCCGGAGCGGCTGCTGCTGAGCGGCGAGATCAGCGCCGCCCAGATGGACGCGCTCAACAGCCTGTCGCCCACCGAGCGCACCGCGTTTGTGATGCGCCACATGGAAGATTGTTCGACAGCGGAGATCGGCGCAGCGCTGGGCATTGATTCGAACGCAGCCAAGCAGGCGGTGTTCCGCGCGGTGCAAAAGATGCGCCGCCGCCTGGCGCCACTGAGGGTGGCCACATGATGCATCTGACGGATGAAGAGATGATTCAAGAGTATTACGGTGAGAGCGAGAACCCGGCTGCCGTGGAGCGGCACTTGGCCGCGTGCCCGGAGTGCGCGCGCAACTTCGCCGAGCTGAAACGCGACCTGGCCGACGTGAGCCGCATTGAAGCTCCTGCCCGCGATGCAGGCTACGGCGAGCGGGTGTGGGCGGCGATTGCGCCCGCGCTGCCGGACTATGCACGGCAGGAGCGGCGCAAATGGAACGGAAGCAACTGGGGCACGCGCTGGTGGACGAATCCGTGGACCAGGGGTCTAAGCTACGCCGCGGCCTGCGCGCTGCTGGCCGCGTGCGCGTTTTATGCCGGGAGCGTTTGGCAGCAGCAACGACACCCGGGCATCACGGCCATCAAGCAGGCGCCTGCTCCACAGCCCAAGCAGCCCATCGTGCTTGTCGTCCTGGACGATCATCTGGACCGGTCGGAGCGTTTCCTGGTGCAGCTGAAGCATGCTGATATGGAATCCGGTCAAACGGCGTGGCCGCTCGGCGATGAGGCGCGCAGCCTGCTGGCTGCCAATCGCGTGTGCCGCAAGAACCTGGCCGCCACCAGCGACCCGGAGCTGAGCACGGCCCTCGATCACCTGGACAGCCTGCTGGCCGAGGCGGCCAACGCGCCCGGCGGATTGAACGCGGCTTCGATCGCGAAACTACAGGACGAGATGAACGCCGATGGGCTTCTCTTTGAGGTGCGCGTGCTGCGCACCCGCATGGCGCATCCCAACGAAAATCCAGCCAAGGGAGGGACGATATGAGCTTCAAATCCGGCCTTCTCACCGCATGCCTTGCGGGGTTGGTTCTGTTGCCGGTCACCGCGTTCGCCCTGATTCCCGTGCCGACCGGCTGTGAAGAGCAGCCGGGCGGTGGTGCGGCAGCCGCGTCTGACTCGCCCCCGAACAACCTCTTCGCCGACGGCACGAAGGCCATCGACCAGGGCCGCTGGGCCGAAGCGGTGAAGATCTTCTCCGCGGTTGCGGACCAGCATGGCGAGCATGCCGACGGCGCCCTCTACTGGAAGGCCTACGCCGAAAACAAGCTGGGCCAGACCAGGCCGGCGGAAGACTCCTGCGCGGCGCTGCGCACAAGCTTTCCCAAGAGCCGCTGGATTGAGGATTGCGGCGCGCTGCTGGTTGAAATTCACGCCCAGAGCGGCAAGCCCATTCACATTGATCCGGCGCAGAGCGACGACGTGAAGCTGCTGGCGCTCAACGCCATGCTGCACCAGGACGAACCGCGCGCGCTGGCCGAGATTCAGGCCATCCTGAACGGCGACGGCAGCGAGAAGCTCAGAAAGGAAGCGCAGTTCATCCTCGGCCAGCATTACTCCAACACCACGTATCCGCAGATTGTGCGCGTCAGCTATCTTGAAGGCGATGTCCGCGTCCAGCGCGGCGCTGGCAATGGAAAGGCCGGCGCGCCGTGGGAGAAGGCCACTGTCGATCTGCCGCTTCAAACCGGCTTCAGCCTGGTCACCGGCCAGGGCCGCGCGGAGATCGAGTTCGAGAACGCATCCACGCTCTACCTGGGCGAGAACTCGGTGCTCACCTTCAACGATCTGCATGAGACGGCCGGCATCCCCTGGACAGACATTGCGCTGCTGGCGGGCACCGTTTCGATGCACGTCAGTCCGTATGTGGCAGGCGAGAAGTTCATCCTGCGTACGCCGTCGAACGATCTGGTAGCGCATTACCCGGACAAGGACTACGCGCGCGTCGAGAGCTACACCGATGCTGTTTCGATCACGCCGTTGCCCGGCGCGGACATACGCCTCACGGGCCTGAGCCATGAAACCAACCCCGCGGGCCGCACCTTTACCTGGGTGAACGGCCAGCTTACCGACGCCGAGGGAACGCCGGATGACGGCACCTGGGCCGCGTGGGACCAGTGGGTTGCCGATCGCGTGGCCCAGCGCGCCGCGGCCACGGCCACGGTGCTCGAGGCTTCCGGGCTCACCGCGCCGATTCCCGGCATGGCCGAGATGGCCGGCCAGGGCAGGTTCTTCGACTGCGCGCCCTACGGCACCTGCTGGGAGCCGAACGCCGACGCGGCGGCCGAGCAGGGCTCGACTGGAACGCCCGGCGCTCAGGGGCAATCGAATGCGCAGCCGCACATTGCACTGACCGCCTATCGCCCCGCAGCCCAGGCCGCACCCACGCAGCCCGATCCGCAGCCTCCAACCGTCGAGCACGAGTTCCGTTTCCCCTGCATTCCGGCTTCACTGCGCTATCGCACCGTGAAGGACGCGGTCACGGGCAAGCAGTCCGTGGTAGGTGGAATGGCGCTCGCACCCGAGCCCTATGACTGGGCCGTGTGCCACGCAGGCAGCTGGATTCGCCACCACAAACACTATGTGTGGGTGGCCGGCGGCAAGCGGCACCACATCGATCCCGTGCGCTGGGTCAGGAGCGGGCGTCAGATCGCCTTTGTGCCGCTGCATCCCTTTGACGTAAAAGGCCAGCCGGCCATCAATGCCCGGCACCATGTATTCATGGTCTCGGCGCGCAACGAGGTCACCGTGCGCTCGGAGAAACTCGATGCCACCCTGCCCATCGAGTACCTGAAGGAGCCACCCCGGGAGTTTCGCACCGCGCTGCTGCGGCCGCTGGCTGCATCCGAAGCACCGCACATGGAGGCCCACGCCTTTCCGCGTGCGCAGCCCAGTCCCGGCTCAGCTCTGCGCACCGCCACGCCCATCCGCTTCGACCTCAAGTCGCAGACCTTCCTCGTAGCCCGCGACCAAACCCGCGCCGGCAAAAGCACCACCGTCTTTGCGCCCATGAGCAACCGCTTCGGCAGCCTGCAGACGCGAGGTCCAAGCTACAGCGGCGGAACGCGCTCTGCGGCGTCCGCCCCGCATGGTGGAGGCTCCACAGCGGGAAGTGCGCACAGCGCGGCAAGCAGCGCTTCGAGCGCCTCGCACAGCAGCAATAACAGCACAAGTACGGCCTCGCCGAACAACGCCTCGCACCACTAGGCCGTCTTGGGGCTCAGCCGCCGGGTAGCGAAGATCCGACGCGGCGAGGAGCACAACCCGGCGCGTCGAAGACTGGCTGCATCACGGCCTTACTCCTTGCGCCCATGCCTCGCGGTATGCCTTTACCGTATCTGCGGGCATATATTTGTCGACAGCACTACGCGCCTGCGGATCGTCAAAGTACAGCAAAGACCTCGCGATGATCGCGGCCCCTTCCGGCGGCGCGTTCCGGCAGGCGTCGATGATCAGCGGGATTGATGCTTTGTCGTGGATCTTTCCCAGTCCCCGGGCCGCCTCACTCTGAATGAAGTGGTTGGGGGAAAGCAGGCCCCTGCGAAGCAGTGGAATCCCTCGTGGATCGCCAGTTTCCGCCAACAGCCCCACCCTGGCCGGAAGCATATAGACCGGATCGGCGGGAAGATCGTTAGACTTGGCCCACGCGACAAACTCTGGCGAGAGGGGTCCCCGTACGGCTTTCCCCTGTGCGTCGTACACCCTCGGGTCGGGGCTTTCTATAACCGGCGTAGCCTGCGCGACCAGGAAATTCCAGTAGGTGTCATCTTTGTCTCCGAGGCGCACCAGAGCGTCCGCTATTTTCTCCTTGGTGAAAGTATCCTGACTGCGGCTGAACTGGTCCTTGAGCGCCGGGATTGCCTCCACCGCCCGGAACTCGGCGATGACTTCCACATGGACCAGGCCAAAATTGCTCGACTTCAGCCTGGCAATTGCGTCGGGAACGCTGGCCGGGTCGGCTGCGTAGGCGAGTTTTTTCGGCTGCTCAGAGTTCACCTGCCCCAGCACAGCTCCGCCGGAAATCGCGCAACCGACCATGAGGCAGGAGAGCCGGCACGCTGTGCCGAGCGAGCAAACGCTGCGTGCAATTGGCATTCTGTTCTCCAGACTTGCCCGACTATCGGGCGGTCAAGGAATTTGGGATGGCGTGAGCTGGTAGGTATCGTTCTGAGCGATGAAGGCAGCCGCCGAACTCTGCGGGTAAATCGCCGTAAGAGTGCCGTTTTGCAGGTACGCTTGCAGGGCAGCGTTTTCACCGCTTGGTAGCGCAACGGCGCTGGCATTCACCCAGGCAATCACCGTTACGTCCGGAACTGCCCCTCCCCCGCCGCCCCCGCCATCTCCCCCGGGGATACTACAGTCGCAGGTCTCAAGGTCGTAGAGCCCGCCATCGTCATCGCAGGCCTCGTCGGCTTCGTCTTCCTCCACCATTGTGAGGGCCGGGCACAAATTGTCACCGCCGGGGTTATCCAACGGGGCGGTTCCGGCCGCCTCTTGAAGGTCAAGCAGGTTACTCGTGTTGGCAACTCCCAGCAGACCACCCCGCCGCGCGAGGCGATGGTTCCAGCGGCGCGTCCCGCTTGCTCGCGCTTCCACGAGGAGCGCCAGAACCGCGTCGTCCATTTTCGCGGCGTCGGCGGCATCGAGGACCCGGTGGATGGATCCGACTGCAACGTTTTGTCCACTTAGCAATTCGGCGAACAGGGCGTGAATCCTCGCCCGCGCCGCAGCCGAGAGACTCCGCTGAGCGGGATAAAGCGCCCGGTCGGCCACCGCTACAGCAGCAATGCGATCCTGGATGGCCCTGCTGGCCTGATCGTAGTCAAGGGCGGAGCGCTCAAACAGCGCAAACTGCTCTGCTGACAGCTTGAGTTGGGTCTGCAAGGCGCGGCGTAACTGAGCGCCAGACTCGCCCCGCGCCTCCTGCTGTGCCGCCCGCGCATCGTCTCCGGTGTATGCGCGGAAGGCGTAAATATACGCCTCAATCAAGGTTCCCGGGGGGGGCGGAGTCCGTCCGCCTGGAAGGACGCCGTAGGCAACTGCGCCGGAGCGTCAAGCGCGGCGACCGCGAATAGAGCCACGACTGTGCAGAGAACCGAGAACTTCCCGGTCAGTTTCCGGTTGCCAACGGACACAAACACCCCCATTGAGCGTGATCGTCCTGCATACGTCAGTGCAACGAGGCTTTGATGGACATGCGGCGATTTCAACTCGGTTCGGTGTTTCCTGTCAAGCACATTCTTGCAGAGTCCGCAGTTTTCCCGTAAATTTTCTATCCCCATCTTGCACTCGCACAAACAGGAAGGGCCACCCCGCCATCGCGGAGTGGCCCTTCTTTTTTTGCTGCGCCGTCGCTTACTTGGCGGTGACCAGCGGCTGGGTGCTGAGCGAGCCGTCCGCATAGCCCTTGGCGATCTCGGTGATCGGGATCGGCTTGTAGTCGCCGGCGTGCCCGGCCTGGCCGAACTCGGTCATGCGCTGGGCAACGACCTTGGCCATGGCTTCGCGGGCCGGCTTCATGTAGTCGCGCGGATCGAACTTCTCCGGCGTCTCGGCAAACACCTTGCGGATGGCGCCGGTGATGGCCAGGCGGTTGTCCGTGTCCACGTTGACCTTGCGCACGCCGTTGCGGATGCCGAGCTGAATCTCCTCCACCGGCACGCCCCAGGTCTCCTTCAGCTTGCCGCCGTACTTGTTGATGATGTCCTGCAGATCCTTGGGCACCGACGAGCTGCCGTGCATCACAAGGTGGGTCTTGGGCAGGCGCTTGTGGATGGCGATCAGCACATCCATCTTGAGCACCGAGCCGTCGGGCTTCTTGTTGAACTTGTACGCGCCGTGGCTCGTGCCGATGGCGATGGCCAGCGCGTCCACGCCGGTGCGCTCGGCAAACTCGACCGCCTGGTCGGGGTCGGTGATGTGCTCCAGGCCGCTGCCGCCCGCGCCGTGGCCGTCTTCCACGCCGCCCAGCACGCCGATCTCGCCTTCCACCGTCACGCCGCGCTCGTGGGCGAAGTCAACCACCCGGCGCGTGACTTCAACGTTCTCTTCAAACGTCGACGGTGTCTTGCCGTCTTCCTTCAGCGATCCGTCCATCATCACCGACGTATACCCAAGCTCGATGGCGCTGCGACAGGTCTCAAAGTTGTTGCCGTGATCCTGGTGCATCGCGATCGGAATCTCCGGATTGAGCTCGGCCGCGGCCTGGATCAGCCGGAACAGGTAAAGGTCCTCGGCAAACTGGCGCGCGCCGCGGCTGGCCTGCACAATGACCGGCGACTTGGTCTGCTTGGCCGCAATCATGATGGCCTGAATCTGTTCCATATCGTTGACGTTGAACGCGCCGACGCCGTAACCGCCCTTGGCGGCCTCGTCGAGAAGTTGCCGCATGGAGACTAGAGGCATGAGAATTCTCCTTCTGGAAATGGGTCTCGGATTGGATTTGGCCGCCGGTGCGCCCAGGCCCGCGTAGGGTCAAGGACAACCGCCTTGCGGGCGGCAGGAACTGCTTATCGTTTTCAATGGTAGCAGAGATGCACAAAGCCGAAGTGTGTCTTGGAGCACACGGTGGCTGCGCATTCCCGTAACTGCGCGCTTCCGGTTCAGGCGCGGACGAAGAGCGAGTCCTCCGCCTTGCAACCATCAGCACCTAACCAGAAACTTCCGCCACGGGCTCATTGCGCACATCGAACTGTCGGCAGCACTTGCCTGTTCACGCTGTGCGAAGTCCGTGCGCGTCGAGGCCACGCAGGGATGGCAACTCGCACCACCCGAACGCAGTATCAGGTCAGCAGGCTCCTTGTTATACTTGGCCCGCCCGGGTTCCTAATTCAAGCCTTGATCGGAATTGATAATGATCCGCAAAGATTACTCCAGGACGAAATTCGTTCGTTTTCCTGCGGTTTTCCTTTCTTTATTGGCTGTGGCTCTTATGGGCTGCGGCAGCGGCAACTCCGGTTCGGGCGGCGGCACCGGCGAAGGGGGCGGAACCCCACCGTTCCAGGCGCGGCCGTTTCCCGGCGACTTTTTCGCCGTTCCACCTTCGCCGAACTTATCTTCGAACTTCCCCGCCAACGTCGTCTACGATTCAACCCTCAAGGAATTTTTCTTCAGCAACGGGGGGATGAACGAGGTCGAAGCCTATTCGACGGTCGACGGCCATCGTGTGGGGGCGGTGACTGTGCCGGGGCCCCAGGGGCTCAGCCTTTCGCTCGACGGCACCCAGTTAGCCGTCGGCACAACCACGCCGTACCTGTACTTCGTCAATCCCGTCACGCTCCACGTGACCCGTCAGGTCGCAGTCCCTCCGGCAACCCTGGCCGGATTGGAGCCGGTCGCGCCTTTTTTCATGGCGTCCGGTCCAATGCTCATCCAGGCGTCGGGTTCCTATGGCGTAAAAGGCAATCTGCTCTCCTACAATCCGGCCACCGGCGCCTTCGCGCTTGCAAACCCGCCTGGATCGGGTGCTGGCCTTGTCGGACTGCCGGCCCGATCCCAGGACGGAAATTACCTGGCAGTCATCGCTGGAGGGCTGGTCGTTTATTCCGCGCAGAGCCAGACGTTCGTCAGCTCGACCCCGGTTCAGGGTAACTACCAGGACGTTGCAGCGAACTCCGATGGATCGCAATTCGCTTCAGATGGCGGTTGTTCTTCTGCCGGCGTCGGCGCATACTGCATTACTCTCTGGAACCGCAGCCTGCTGCAGCAGGCCGAATACGCAACGGACGACCACAACTTTGTCTTTAGCCGCGACGGCAAATACCTCTATGTGCGGGACCCGTTCGAGGTTATCGCTCTCAATAGCCAAACCGGCATCCCAGCCGGCTACCAGGGCCTCTCCATTGTGATGGGCACGTACGGAAGCCTATGGGAAACGGACGAGACCAGCCGTGTCTACGGGACCACCGACCTGGGCGCATTCGTCGTGAGCGTCGCACAACTGCAATCGACCGCTCCGCAAATGCCTACATTCACTGAGGGTTTGTACGGAAGCTCGACCGGGAGCCCGAACGAGGGCCCGCTGTCAGGTGGTACGCAAGTAGAGTTCTTCCCATCCTTCAATCCGACAGGCGGGGATGGGCTTTTCCCCGGCATGGAGGCGTATTTTGGCTCCACTCCGGCGATCAACGATGTGGTGGGGCCGTATTACGCTTCTACTGCCCCGAATAATTTCCTGACCGCGACCGCTCCTCCGGCCGCGACTACTGGCCCCGTAACGGTATTGCTGACAGATGCCAACAACAACGCTTCGTTTCTGCCCAATGCTTACTCCTATGGCCCCCACGTTCATTGGGTCAGTCCTTCGGCGTCATCCACGACTGCGCTGACCGCCTCCCAGATGTTGGCCGACGGCCTGGAGCCGCTTGGCGATAATGAAGTAAGGGTGACTCTCAATGGCGTGACTGCCCCGGCGGTTCCCACAGGGAACGACCTGAACATAGATGGAACAGGGCAGCTGCTGCAGTTCAATTTTGCAGGCGGAAATCCGGGATGGGCGGATCTCACCTTGTCGCTCGGGGATGGCACCTCGGAAACAAACAAAAATATGGTGCAGTTCCTCGCGCAAGCTACCGTGCTGACCACTGCAGCCTACACCAGCGCAGTGTATGACTCTTCACGTGATCGCTTCTACCTGGCAGGGGCAGGCAACACCATTGGTGTGTTTGACCCGGGCACACAAACTCTGCTTCAGCCAATGCAGTCAGCCGCACTCAGTTCCGGCGCAGTCCTGGAATCCCTGGCTCTCACTCCCGACAATTCGAAGCTGCTCGTGTCTGACCCAGCCGACCACAGCGTAGTTGTCTTCGACCTCGCCAGCAACACCAGCACAGCTGTAAACATCCTCCTCCCTTCGGATGGAGCAGCGATCGTCCCTGCGCCGATACCCGTAGCGGCGATCTCCGGCAACCAGGCCTTCGTGCTCCTGGCAGGGTTGGGGGTGCGGCAGATCGATCTCGCACAAATGACGGTGCGGGTGCGGTCGGACTTCCAGAACGTCGGATATCCTTGGGCAGCGGACTCGATGGCGTCGAGCGCAGACGGGAGCGTCGTTCTCCTGGGCGCCGAGTTCCCCGGCTACGCACCCATATATACGTGGAGATATGACGCTGCCACCGACGCGTTTAGTCCGCCCGTGGCCATTACTTCTAACCTTGGCGATGGGGTCGCGGTGAACAGCGACGGAACGGTTCTGGGGGCTGGCGCGTTCATCCTCGATCAGAACCAGAATCCGCTTGTCCCCTTGCAATTCGGCACATGGGATAACTTGCTGCCGGGATCGGGGGGGCTGTTATACAGCTTCGGTAGTCTGTCACACAGCCTCGATAACGGGCTATCAATTTCCGATACGCGCAATGGGAGAACGCTTTTAACCATCGGACTCCCTGCCGCAAGGGCATTGGCTACCGATCCCACCGGCCAGAAAATCCTGGTATATGCCGGTACCTCGCTCAACTACTACGAACTCGCCGTCGTTCCCCTGGCCGTCGGCACCGTCACTCCTGCGGCAGCCACTCCCGGAACAGCCCTCACCATCCGCGGCAATGGATTCGTGGCAGCTACCACGGCGACCATCGCAGACAAGAGCGCTTCGTGTACCTTCGTCGATGGCCAGACCCTGCAATGTGCGGTGCCCAGCGCCAGCGCCGGATTGGCGCCCATGACCCTCAGCAACCCGGATGGGCAGACGTACTCAATAGAGGGGGCCGTGACCATCCAGTAAAGCCACCAGCGCCGAAGAGTGGATTGCGCCGCCAAGGAGCAACGGTTTCTCTCGACTGCATGCCCGGTATGGAATAATCGCCCGGTGACTCCTGCCGCTGCTTCTCCTGACAGCTGGTATCTGGTGGCCTGCGCCGGCGGCGTGGTGCTGCTGCTGTTGCTGCTCATCGCACGCGTGCGGCTGCATCCGGCGCTGGCGCTGGCCATTGGCGCGCTGGCACTGGGCGTGGCGGCGGGCATGCCGCTCAAGCAGGTTCCGCTATCCTTCACCGCCGGAGTCGCCAACATGATGGGCCACATCGCCATCATCCTCGGCTTCGGCGCCATCCTGGGCCGGCTGGTCTCCTCTTCCGGTGGCGCAGCTGCGCTGGGCAGATTCTTGGTGGACAATTGCGGCCCCAAGGGCCTGCCATGGGCGCTGCTTGGTTTGGGCATGCTGGTGGGAATGCCGGTCTTCATGGAGGTTGGCCTGGTGCTGCTGATGCCGATTGTGGCCGAGGCGGCGCGGCGCAGCCACCGGCCCCCGATCCTGGTGGGGATGCCGCTGCTGGCCGGGCTCTCCATCGTCCACGGCACGCTGCCGCCACACCCGGCGGCACTGCTGGCCGCCAACCTCTACCACGCCGACCTGGGGCGCACCATTCTGTGGGGCCTGGCCGCGGGACTGCCCGCCGCGGCGCTTGCCGGACCATGCCTGGGTTGGCTGATGATGCGGCAATGGGAGCGCCGGCCGGGCTGGCTGGGGCTCAAGGCCGCCGAAGATGGATCGACGCTCTTCTCTGCTCCTGTCACAGTGGAAGAGGATTTGCCGGAAAAGGCCGGAATGGACGCGGCGAAGGCCGGCGCCGCAACCAAGCCGGAGCCCGTTCCCTCCCCGGTTGGACCGATGCGCGCGGCCGCGGCGATTCTGCTGCCCATCGCGCTGATCTTTCTGGGCAGCTGGGCAGATGCGCTGGCCGCGCCGGCAAGCCTGGCCAACCAGGTGCTGCGCTTTTGCGGCAGCCCGGACATCGCCATGCTCATCGCCGTGCTGTACGCACTGCTTACCCTGGGGCCGCACATCCAGACCGGCCGCCATCATGGGCGCGAACTGCTCCGCCAGCTTACGACGGAATCCTTTGAGCCGATCGCCAACGTGCTGGTCATTCTGGCCGCGGCGGGCGGGCTGAGCGGCGTGCTGCGCGAGTCGGGCGCAGCCCAGGCGACGGTCTCGCTGGCCCTCGGCGCGCACATGCCGCCGTTGGTGCTGGCCTGGCTGCTGGCTGCCGTGGTCCGCATCTCCATGGGCTCGGCCACCGTGGCCATGGCCGTGGCCTCCGGGGTGCTGGCGCCCATGGCCGCGCACATGGGCGTGCGGCCTGAGATGCTGGTGCTGGCCACCGGCACCGGCTCCTTGATTCTTTCCCATGTGAACGACCCAGGGTTCTGGATGGGTCAGTCCTTCTTCAAGCTGGAGCTAAAGCAAACGCTCTCGACATGGACAGTAATGGAAACGGTACTGTCGATTGCGGGGCTGGGAACCACGCTGCTGCTGGCTGCGGCGCTGCGGTAATACGCCCGGACCCAGACCCTACCCACCTAGAATCGCCCGCTGCGCCGCGAAAATCTCTTTGAGGCCGACCTCGGCGAGGTCGACGAGCGAGTTCAGCTGCGCGCGGGAGAAAGAGCCCTTCTCTGCCGTGGCCTGGGTCTCGATCAGGCCTCCATCCTCGGTCATCACCACGTTCATGTCCACCCCGGCCTGCGAGTCCTCCTCGTAGCACAGGTCGAGCAGCTCCGCTCCCCCTACGATCCCAACGGACGTGGCAGCCACCAGTTGCTTCAGCGGCGAGGCCTTCAGCGTGCCCGCCTCGACCAGCGCCTTGAGCGCCAGGGCCAGGGCAACCGCCGCGCCGGTAATGGCCGCGGTGCGTGTGCCCCCGTCGGCCTGAATCACGTCGCAGTCGAGAATCACGGTGCGCTCGCCCAGGGCCTTCATGTCGATCACCGAGCGCAGGCTGCGGCCAATGAGCCGCTGAATCTCGTGCGTCCGTCCGCCGATCTTGCCGCGTTCGCTCTCCCGCGGTGTCCGCGTGACGGTGGAGCGGGGCAGCATGGCGTACTCGGCCGTGACCCAGCCGCGGCCGGAGTTGCGCAGCCAGCCGGGAACGCCCTGCTCAATGGTGGCGTTAGTTAAAACTCTCGTATTACCAAAGGACACCAGCACCGATCCCTCCGCGGTCTGGACGAAGCCTGGGATCAGGGTGAAGGGTCGAAGCTGGGCGGCGGATCGGCCGCCGGGGCGAAAGAAGGGATTTTGGGCAGGCGCGTGCATAGGGAAATTGTACGGGAGCGCGGGAGCCGGTGCGGCGTGGGAACGCTTGCTGCCGGCCCTGTTCCAAGACGGGAATTGAAGCCCGGCCCGCACCGGAAGGGGAATTTCAGCATAAGTCGTTGAAAACAAACATTTTTCTTCGAGTCTTTGCGGCGCGCTAATTTCATTTTGGGACAAAGAGCCTCACTTAGGGATGAACCGCTTGTACGGAATCTGGACAGTAAGCAGTTCCCTTATCAGGAACTTAGACTTGTCGTTCTGGTTTGGCACGCCACGTGTAATAGAAGAGAACAAACCCCAGAACCCGAACCAGAAACGGGAAGTGCGAAAAGCGGGACAAAACAGGGAAAAAGAGACCAGGAACTTGACCTGGGATCAGGGTGGAGAGACCGGCGGAGACCAGCCTCTACTCCGATGATCGATCCCTGTTCACAGACAACAGGGAGCCAGCGGCGGATAAACAGCACGGAACGGGAGCAAGCGATGCGGCAGGCGGAGCAAGCGGCAGGATGGGGCGGAGCGGAGCGCAAACGGGTGGAGGCGATGGTGGAGACGTTGTCGACCGTGCGCAGCGGGGGAGAAAGCCTGGCGGAGATTGCGCATGACGCCAGAAACATGGTCACGGCGCTGGGGCTTTATTGCGATCTGCTTCAGGAGCCGGGAGTACTGGCAACTCCTTATACCCACTATGGAAACGAGTTGCGGCTGGTGGCCGCGGCCAGTCGCCGGCTGGTGGAAAAGCTGGTGGCCGCGGAGACGGGAAAAACTCTGGAGGCGGCCGGAGCGTGGAACGGCAAGAGCGTCGAGGCCAAGCGGCCGGTCCAGTCGGAGACCGCTGCGCATGTCCGGCAGGCCCGCCGTTGGGAACTGCTGCCGGCCATGCCCATCGACAATCTGGCCGCGGAGCTGATGGCCAACCGCAACTTGCTGGCTGCGCTGGCCGGTCCTTCGATTGCACTGACGGTGGATTGCGAGGGGTGCGCGCTGCCGGTAAGGCTGACCGGCGAGGACCTGACCAGGGTGCTGGTGAACCTGGTCAAGAATGCTGCCGAGGCCATGCCCGGTGGGGGAAAGATCCGGATGAGCCTGCGCGAGCAGGTCCAGGGCCCGGAGGCCGCGCCGGCCCTATTGCTGGCCCTTGAAGACAGCGGCCCCGGCATACCGGCCAGGGCCTTGGACAAGCTCTTCGAGGCCGGTTTCAGCACCCATCTGGCTTCGTCGCCGGGTCGAGGCTGGCCGGTGGCTCATCGCGGACTGGGTCTTTCCATCAGCCGGTCGATCATCGAGTCGGCGGGCGGGCGGATTGAGGCCCGAAACCGTCCTCCGATGGGAGCACGCTTTGAAATCGATTTGCCCGTGCGCAGGCGTTGAGGGCAGGAAGCAAAATCATTCCGGCCGGAAGCATGGCGTGCCGGGCGTCAACCAACCCATTACCTAACTTCAAGCGAGGCGAATACAATGCTCGAAACAGTCGAGAGCACCCGAATCATGGAGTTCATCCCTCAACTCGCGGAACCTCCGGTGCGGCTGCACCTGCTGGTGGTCGATGCGGACAGCGCCATGCGCTCGGCCTGCGCCGAGATTGCCGCCAGCCTGGGCTACGCCGTCGAGAGCACCGGCGACCTGGGCCACGCGCGCAACCTGCTGCGCGGCCGCGCCGCCGACATCCTGCTGGTCAACCTGCCGGCGGGCAGCAATCACGGCCTGGAGCTGGTCTCCGAGGTCAAGCTCCTTTACCCGGACACTTCGGTGATCGCCATGACCGCCTCGGGGAGCGTGAACGCGGCCGTCGAGGCCATGCGCTGCGGAGCGTCGGACTACCTGACCAAGCCCTTCGCCATGGACGAGCTGTCCACGGTGCTGGACCGCGCGGCGCAGAGCCATTTGACGGACACCGCCACCCGCCAGCTGCGCGAGCGGCTGCGGCTCTCGCAGGGCCTGGGCGCCATGATCGGCCGCTCCGGCGAGATGGAGAAGCTCTACCGCATTCTCTCCAAGGTCGCCCAGTCCACCCACCCGGTTCTGGTTCTGGGCGAGAGCGGCACCGGCAAGGAACTGGTGGCCCGTACCATCCACGCCTACGGGCCCAACGCTCAGAAGCCGTTCCTGCCCGTCGACTGCGGCTCGCTGGTGCCCACGCTGATCGAGAGCGAACTGTTCGGCTACGTGAAAGGCGCCTTCACCGGGGCCAACCGCTCCAAGGATGGATTATTGGTTTCGGCCGAAGGGGGCACGGTCTTTCTCGATGAAATCGGCGAGCTCTCGCTCGATCTGCAGGCCAAGCTGCTCCGTTCCTTGCAGGAAAAGGAGGTTCGCCCAGTGGGAGCCACGCACCGCGTCCCCATCAAGGCGCGCATTGTGGCCGCCACCAACCGCGATCTGGCGGTGATGGTCGAAAAGGGCACCTTCCGCAAGGATCTTTTCTACCGGCTCAACGTGGTCAACCTGCGGCTGCCTTCGCTGCGCGACCGCCGCGAGGACATCCCGCTGCTGGCCGCGCACTTTCTAGACCGTATCAGCCGCGAGCACGGCACCAAGTTCACGCTGAGCGACGAAGCCCTGCGCACCATGATGCGTCACGACTGGCCGGGCAACGTCCGCGAGCTGGAGAACTCGGTCGAAAGAGCCTGCGCCCTGTCTTCGGGGCCGGTGCTGCACCTCGGCGACCTGCCCACGCAGCTGCAGCAGCAGGGTCTTGAGGCCCGGCGCACGGCCGCTGTCAACCCCGAGACGGAGTCCGGAGGCGGTCCCGTGCCCGAGGTGAAGACCCTGGCCGATCTGGAACGGGATGCCATTCTGGGCGCCATTCGCACCCTGAACGGCGACAAGCTGCAGGCGGCCAAGCTGCTGGGCATCGGCAAGACCACGCTCTATCGCAAGCTGAAAGAGTATGGAATCGTCGACCCGCTTCGGGACGAGTGACACCGGTGTTCCGCCGAAGGGGTAAGCTGGCAGGCCGATGGGACGTGTGCAGGGACACCCGCCGAGCCCAAACGGAAATGGGACCTGCCCAAATCAAGATCGATTTCAGGAAGAGCAAGCCCCGGCCCTGAGCAGGACCGGGACGCACACGAGGAGCTGGGAATGAGTATTTTGATCGTGACCGGAATTGAAGGCGCCCGCAACTGCGCCACCGTGGTTGGAGCGCAACTGGGCATGGAAGTGGAAGTGGCCGAGGGCCGCAAGGCCGCGCTGGCCGCGCTGCGGCGCAAGGAGTTTTCCGTGGTGGTGGTGGACGAAACCATGGCCGAGTGCGACCCCTCGGCAGCCGAGGCCATCTGGGAGCGCGCCGGGCTGGCCATCCCCCTGCAGATCAACTTTGCCTTGTCCGGCGCGGCGCGGCTGATCCGCGAGATTCGGGCCGCCCTGCATCGCCGCGAGCGGGAGCAAACGCTGGCCCGGCGCGCGGCGGCTGCGGCCATTGAAAATGAGCTCAAGAACACCGTGGCCGGCCTGCTTCTGCACTCGCAACTGGCTCTGTCGGGCAGCGAGGTGCCATCGCCGGTGGCGGAAAAGCTGCGCGTGGTGGCCGACTTGGCCGGGAGCCTGCGCCAGCAGCTGAATGCGCCCATCCCGGTCCGGGGCAACACCGCGGCCTGAGCGGGCTGCCTTCGCGTTCGGCGTTTCTGCGAGGGGCAATGGTCGCATAGCGGACCTCGCGCTGCGAATGTCGAGCTGGGACGCGCGACTTCAGGCGGTTTTCGGCGGGCGGTCGCGCAGCCAGAGGAACGGCCGCTCGACGCACAGATGGAGCACAGCGGCCGCGATCACGCAGAACAGCGCATAGACGCACAGCCAGGCCAGCATGGCTCCCTCCGCGATCGCTGGGAAACAGAGGTCCACGATGTGGATCAGCTCTTTGGAAGTCAGGTACAGGCAATAGGCCAGCGTGGCCACCTGCCGCGCGCCAGGAATCCTGAGCCGCAGCCAGCCGTTGGCGCTGACGGCCGATGCAACCACAAGGCCCAGCCCGGCCGCGAGCACTGGGAAGCCGATAAGCGAGCCGATGGCAGCTACTCCGGTAACCGAGTCCCAGAAATCCTTGGTGAGATAGACGGCCAGGGCCACCAGGCAGGTGCCGGCGACCAGGAGCGTGTGTCCGCGGCGCGCCAGCGCGCTCCAGGTGACCGGGCGAAAAGTGCGGATCAGGGCGAGACTCACTCCGGCCAGCAGACCGTCGAGGTGGGTGTAGGTGGGGTAATAGATGCGCTCGGTGAACGCGAGTCCGAAGTACCCTTCAGTGGCCGCAAGCGGCTGGAGCAGGTGGAGGAGCACGTAGCCGCGGATGAGAATACCGCATAATACCAGACTGGCCACGATGGCAACCGTTCTGCGCATGGAGGGCCTGCACATGGCGGCAAGCACTATGAGCGGAAAAAACAGATAGAAGTGCTCCTCGACACAAAGCGACCAGACGTGGGAGAAGGCACCGTATCGGTTGCGGTCGACGAAGAGATTCTGGGTAAAGGTGAGCAGCTCCCAGAGGGGCGGAAGCGATGGCCTCTCCCGCCACAAGGGGACTGCCAGATAGAGCGCAAGCACAGCTCCGAATGCCGGCAGAATGCGGAAGAGGCGATTGCGGTAGAAGCTTTTCAGGCTGGGCCGTTCGCCGCTCAAATAAGGGCGCAGGAATTGTGAGGCAATCAAATAGCCGCTGAGGACGAAGAACAGATCCACGCCCATCCACCCCAGTTGGGCAGCGGGCAGAAGCCACGCCGGCAGCGTACCCTCGCCATGAAAACCGCTGAGGTGGTACACGATGACGGCGACGATGGCCACAGCGCGCAGGGTGTCGAGGCCGTGCGCACGGGGAGCGGATTGGGTCAAGGGAAAGAGAACCTCGCGGTGAGGATTTCCCCATCTTAGAAGGGCGCTTCCGTAATCTGAAGCACGATCAGCCGGCCAGTACCTTCTTCACCAACTCGCTCACCGTGCGGCCTTCGGCGCGTAGGCCCGAGGCTTGCAGCTTCGCCTGCACGGTCTTCATCACCGTGCCCATGTCTTTGGGCGTGGGCTTCTGGCCGGAGGCAACGGCGGCTTCTTGAACGGCCTCGGCCACCAGGACCTCGAGGGCGCCTTGGTCCAGGGCCTTGGGCAAAAACTCTTCGATGACCCCGACCTCAGTGGCCTCGGCGGCGGCCAGCTCGAGACGGTTGCCCTTGGTGAACTGTTCGATCGAGTCGCGGCGCTGCTTGATCATGGTGGCCAGGGCCTGCTGCTCCTCGGCGGCTGTGAGCAGGGCGCGCTTTTCAATGGCCTTGTTCTTGAGGGAGTTCTTGATCAGCCGCAGGGTGGTGGTGCGCACCGCGTCGTGCGCCTTCATGGCGGCGATCACCTGCTGGTTGACGAGGAGTTCGAGTGCGCCTGCTTCGGTCATGGGCTTGCCCGCCTTGTGAATGGACTATTGCGATGAAATCTCTGAAGATGAAATCTCTGAATCTGAGTTTATCGCTTTGAGCCGGCAAGGACGGGACCCGCATGTTGTGACCGTGCAGGCGCCGGCGATGCGTCCTACTCCTCCTTCAGTTGCATGCTGAGATACCGCTCGTAGCCTAATTCTCCAATGAGATGCAGCTGAGCCTCGAGCCAGTCCACGTGCCCCTCTTCGTCCTTGAGCAGCCGCATGAACAAGTCTCGCGAGCCATTGTCCTTGTTCT
>Ga0302196_10001394_pt1 | contig 23006 bp, 23 predicted proteins | sample II_Bog_N1_3_FD_198794 | JGI IMG/M metagenome (GOLD analysis project Ga0302196, IMG submission 198794) | Peat permafrost microbial communities from Stordalen Mire near Abisko, Sweden - II_Bog_N1_3 | ecosystem: Environmental > Terrestrial > Soil > Wetlands > Peat | place: Sweden: Abisko...
CATTCGGACCTGCCCAGTGTACTCAAGTCGCTCTATCTGCAGCGCGAGTTCATGAATTTCGCCCAGGCCAGCCAGACCCTGGCGCCCGAACAGCTCTACGCCGCCTTCGGCGCCTTTCTGGCGTCGCACAAGCCCCAGGAGCCTTCTCCCACCCAGGGTCCCGGGGTGGTGGGCGCGCCCGAGGAATCCCCCGCATGACCCTCACCTTCCAGCCGTCCGACGCGGGACTCAACCTCGCGGACATCCAGGGCAATATCCTCACGGCCTATGGCAAGAGCGGCTTTCCCACGGGCCGCAATCTGCTGCTGCATGTGGCCGCGGGGCGGGCGGCGGCGGGGCGGACCTTTCTTCGCGCGCTTCTGCCCAGGGTGACCACGGCGGTGCGCTGGCCGTCGCGCAAATACGGCCATTTCGGCGCAGTGGAGATTCCGAGGCCCGCGGCGACCCTGAACATCGCCTTCACTTTCTGGGGGCTGGCGGCGCTGGAGCTGCCGGTGCGCACCCTTCGGGACTTCCCCGACGAGTTCATCGACGGCATGAGCCGGCGCGCGACCATCCTGGGCGACGACCTGCTGGGCAGCCCGCACGATGGATGGGACGCGGTCTGGCGCAACGAGCACACCAGCGACAAGAACGTCCATATTCTCCTGATGCTCAATTCGCAGATGGACCCGGCCACCGGGCGGCCGGTTCCGGCGCTGGACGCCCTGACGCAGCAGATCCGCGCCCTGGCGGCCGCCTCCGAGGGCGCCGTCACCATCCTGGCCGGCCATGGCCAGGCCGGGAGCGACACCCAGGAGCTGTCGGCGATCATGACCCAGGTGGACGGCGGCTATGCGCCGACGCCCAAGGAGCATTTCGGCTTCACCGACGGAGTCAGCAACCCGGTCTTTCAGGGCCAGTACCCGGCGAAGATCGAGGCGGAGCGGGCGCGCGGCGCCGGCAAGTTCGGCAAGGATGGGGTCTGGCGGCCCCTGGCGACGGGGGAATTCCTGCTGGGCCACACCGATGAGGCCCAGGAGATCGCCGGCGGCTACACCTTGAGGGCCTTTGCGCGCAACGGCACCTTCATCGCCTATCGCAAGCTGCAGGAGAATGTCGCGCGGCTCGACCGCTGGATCGCCGAGACGGCGGTGCGCTTCGGCACGGTGTTCGGGATCGCCGATCCGGAAGCCGCGCGCCAGACCCTGAGGGCCAAGATGGTGGGCCGCTGGATCGACGGCGTGCCCCTCTCCATGGCGCCCGACTACGCCGCCTGGCAGAACCAGCACGCCTCCTCCCACGACGACTTCGGCCACCGGGCCGATCTCTCAAATTATCTGTACTCGGACGATCCCGACGGCGCGAAGTGTCCGTTCTCGGCTCATGCCCGGCGCGCCAACCCCCGCGACGCCAACGGACCCCTGCCGGCCGACGGGCTCAAGCCCGGACCGAGCGGCACGATCCTGAGCAACCGCCGCCGGCTCCTGCGCCGGGCGCTCCCCTATGGCGCACGCGACTGGGCGGCGGGCGAGGACGGCGAGCATGGGGTGGTGATGTTCATCATGTGCGCGAGTCTGGCGCGACAATATGAGTTCGTGCAGCAGCAGTGGATCAACTACGGCAACGACAACAATGCGGGCAATGACACCGACCCGCTGCTGGGTCAGCACGGGCCCACGGCCAAGTTCGTCATCCCGGCGGACGACGCCTCCGGCCACGGCCCCTTCATCGCCGACAAGATCCCGCAGTTCGTGGAGTCCAAGGGCGGCGCCTATTTCTTCATGCCCAGCCTCACGGCCCTGAGCATGCTGGGCATGGGCATTATCGATCCGACGTGAGGGGGAGCTTCCGGTCTCGCGCCCCCAAGGCGCGCCGACGCCCTGGTTAGCCGAGCTCCGCCAGGCGCGCCTCCGCTTCCTCCACCTGCATGATCAGAGCCGGCGTGCGTCCGGTGTGTTCGGCCGCCCATGGCACGTACATCAGACCGGTGACGGCGCGCGCCCACCAGTAACCGCGCCTCAATTCCGTCTCGCCGATATCGCCGCCGGCCGCGCGGTACGCAGCCAGGTAGAAGCGCCACTCGGCCGACTCCAAGGGCACGACGTTGGCGAGATCGAGCATGGGCGTGGCCAGGCAGACATTGCCCCAGTCGATGATCACCGGCGATCCGTCCTCTTTCAGGATGATGTTGCCCGCATGGACGTCGCCGTGGACCAGGGTTCGCTTGAGGGCGCCTTGCGCATCCTCCAGCGCGCTCGAGCCGCCGGCCCGTTCAAGGCGCGCCAGCCAGTGGGTGTGATCCGGCGTCCGCGAGCGGAACGGCGCCGAAGCGCGGAGGGCGGCCAGAGCGTTGGCGCGCATCCGGCGAACCACGGCCGCATCGAAGGTCCAGGTCCAGTCGAACGCGCCCGGATCGGAACAATGCGCGTGAAGCCGCGCGAGCGTGGCGAGAACCGCTTCGGGCATCGGGTCGCCGAACTTCAGATCGCCCCCCGGATAGAAGGGGCTGGCGAAGCCGTTCGCCTCGTTATCGTCCGGCCGCGCTGTCGACGACCACGCGACGATCACCTCCGGGCGGGCCGCCGCGCCCGGCAGTTCGGCCAGGAGGTTCAGCGCCCGGATCTCGCGCGCCGTGCAGCCCTTGCGGACGAATGAGACCATGACGCTTTGGCCGCGGTCGGTGGCCAGGGTCAGATCGAGCCGATCGACCGATTTGGATGCATATCCCCCCAGCAACGGAACCGTACGGACTCCGCTGACCCGCCACGTCGCGCGCGCGGATCCGGAGGCGTGCCGAGCCAGCGCCGCCAGCAATGCCGGGTCAGACGGTCTCATGGTTTGCAGTATAGCCGCGTTCGGTCCGGATCAGCCGGGCGCCTGCATCCTGCACAAACGTCAGAGTCGCAGTCCGCCAAGGGATCGCGCTCCGGTCAACAGATCGATCGACGTCTGATTCACCCCCTGCATCGGTTCCGTGCCATGGGATCGGACGCCAAAGGTGCTGCACAGCGGGGATCGATGCCTTCAGACACCAAACTGACCGACGGGCCTGCCGACGCCGCAACGGGGCGCGGACCCGCGCCGGCGCCCAGCGCCTTCCTGTTTTCGGCGCCGCCGGAACCGCACCGGCGCCGAACGGCGGCCATGCTGGCCGCCCATCCCGAGCTCAAGGGCCTGATCGGACGCAATCGCTTCACCGCCGTCTTCGCCGTGGGCGCCGTGGGCGCCGAGCTGGCCCTGGCCTGGTGGTCGCGCGACCAGTCCTGGTGGGCCTTGGCGCTGATGGCCTTCTGCGTGGGCGCGTTTCTCTCCCACCTGCTCTTCGTGCTGGTGCATGAGGCGGCGCACAATCTGGTGTTCAAGTCGCGCACCGCGAACCACGCCCTGGGCATCTTCGCCAACAGCGCCCAGCTGATCCCCAGCGCCGTGCATTTCATGCGCTTTCACATCAAGCATCACGCCTTCCAGGGAGTGTTCGAGCTCGACATGGACCTGCCCAGCCAGTTCGAGTGCGACACCTTCAGGCACTGGTGGGGAAAGACGCTGTGGCTGGCGCTGTTTCCGGTCTGGCAGATCTTTCGCACCTCCCGCGCCCGCGAGGTGAAATGGCTGCACCCCTGGGTGCTTTTCAACTGGCTGGTGGTGTTCAGCGTGGACGGCGCGATCCTCTATTTCTGGGGGATCAAGGCCCTGGCCTTCATCGCGCTCAGCCTGATCTTCTCCCTGGGACTGCATCCCCTGGGCGGGCGCTGGATACAGGAGCACTTCCTCAAGGACGGCAGTCCGCAGGAAACCTACAGCTATTACGGGCCCCTGAACGCGGTGCAGATGAACATCGGCTATCACTATGAGCACCATGACTTTCCCTCCGTGCCCTGGAACCGAATCCGAAGGGTGAGGGCCATGGCGCCAGCCTTCTACGAATCCCTGCGCTCCCACAGGAGCTGGAGTCTGCTGGTGCTGAAATTCATCTTCGACCCGGCCATGACCGTGGCCAGCCGGCTGACGCGGGACGATCGCGGGGCGCTGAGTCTGGATGATCCGTCGAGCCCGGACCAGGAGATCGCGGCCGCGCCGGCGGCGTGAGGGCCCCAGACCACAGGCGGCGACGCGCCGCACAGGGCGGCCACGAAAGAGGGCTCGCCGGCCGGTGACCGGCGAGCCTCAAGTCCGCAGAGCCTGAGTTAGCGGACGTAGACTTCCTCGATCACGTGGCTGCCGGTTGCGACGCGAACGTAGTTGCCGTCGTCGTCGCGGTACCAGCGGTAGCCGGCGCCGGGATCGCGCAGGTGAACCACGCCCCAGTCGTTCACCACATATTGGTCGCCCCAGTAGCGCTGCGGCCATTCCTGACCGGCGGCCCAGCGGGCCATTTCATGATGGTAGGCGCGTTTCTGATCCTGGTATTCCGACTTGCTGGCGTCGTATTGCGCCTTCTGGTCCTGGTATTGGGCCTGTTTGGCCTGATAGTCGGCCTGGGCCTGATCGTTCGCCGTCTGAGACATGGCCGCCGTTGCAAGAAGGGTGGCCGCGGCGCCGATCGCGAGGATTGTGGTCTTCATGGTCAAATCTCCATCTGTGTGATGGTTGAACGCCTGAGGGCGCGCCGGGTTCAAGGGAAAGGCGGGTCAGCAGCCCGATTGCCCGCCGGCTCACTCCCCGCGTCATGGCCGGCCCACGGCCGAGACGTTCGCGGACTGCGGCCATGCCCTGTTCGACGTTCTTTCGGTCGAGGCGGCCAATCGCGTCGATGAGCGCCCGGTCGTGCGCCGCAATGCGATGTTCCGACTCGTCCATGGCTCGAGGCTATCGCCGTGTTGGAGAGGGAGGCAGGGTCCTCCAGCCGAGATCTGCGACTCCTCGCCTCGTGGATTCCTGCTACGCTCGTTGCATGGCCGGGCTGTCGAACAAGCTTGGGAAAACGATGGAGGTAGAGCGAGGCCATTGGGTCTTTCGCTTCGCCAACGGCCTGATCGTGCACACCGATCCGTTCATGCGGCGCGATCCGGGCCGCGTCCTTCCGGTGGGCGGCCCCCAGGACATGCTCATGAACCGCCTGGTCAACAGGCCGGAGATTGTCAGGGACAAGCGTGTGCTCGACGCGTTCTCCGGCTCGGGGGTGCTCGGCCTGATGGCCCTGCGACTGGGCGCCGCCCACGTGGACTTCGTGGACATCAATCCGCGCGCCGTGCGGTTCGCCGCGGAGAACTGCGAGCGCAACGGCTTTGCCGCAGATCGCCACCGGTCCATTCAGGCCTCGGTGGCGGCGTTCAGCGAGCCCGGCGGCTACGACCTGGTTCTGGCCAATCCGCCCTTCGTGGTCACGCCTCCGGGCATCGAGGGCACGCTGACCTCCAACGCTGGCGCGGACGGCAACGATCATACCGAAATGCTCGTGGCGCGGCTGGATGGTCTGTTGAGGCCAAAGGGAGAGGCGTACGCTTTCGTGCTGCAGCTGGTGGCCGGCGGCGAGCCCCTGATCACCAGAACCCTGGACCAAAACCTGGGCCAACGGACCGTGACCCTCACGCCGGTGCAGGCGAAGATCTGCCCTTTCGAACACTATGTGTCTGCCTATCTGGAGCGCTTCGCCGCGCAGGCGCCGGCCGTGCGCGCCTGGGAGCGGGATCTTCGCGCCCGTCTGGGCCCCGATCTTGGCCTCCAGCACTACATCGTGCGGGTCGCGCCGCGCGGCGCCGGCGAGACGCGCTGGTCGATCGTCGACAATCTCGCGAGCGACTACGGCGCCGGCTTTGGCTATCCCGCCGCGCTGGAACGCGACATGGCGCTGGGCCGGGTGATGGAGAACTTCATCCCTCCGGACGACGGGGGGTGAGCGCATGAGCCTCGGTGGCGATGACGGGCGGCTCCGATGACCAAGCTCATGCGGTTTTCGGGCGCCGCGCGGCGGGACCCTGAGGTCGAAGCATGGTTCGCCGCGCCGGACCATGAGCTGCGGCGGATCGCCGAGCCGTGGTTCGAGCGCATGCGCGGGTGCGGCGCGGACGTCCGGGAGCTGCTCCACGACGGCCATCCCACCGCCTGTGTGGGGGACGCCGCGTTCGGTTATGTGAACGCCTTCAGCTCCCATGTGAATGTGGGTTTCTTCCAGGGGACGGAGCTGGCGGATCCAGCGAGGCTTCTCGAAGGATCCGGCATGCTCATGCGCCATGTGAAACTGCGCTGGGGCGCCTCGGTCGACGTCGCGGCGCTGGGCGATCTGATCGAGGCGGCGTATCGCGACATGCGACTGCGGGTTGAGGCCGAAGGGTGAAGCGGGTGCGCAGCTGGCTTCGCCCCTTGTTCCAGCCCAGGCGTGCGGGCAACAAGGGGGTGATGTTCGCCCCACACTCCACACCCGCCACAGAGGAATTCGACGGGAAGACCGCTGCGCAGAGCCTCTGGCGATGAGGGCGCTCCAGGCCGGCCATCTCGACTCGATCGACGGCTACACCGTGGTCGACCTGCCCGTGCCGGCGCCCGGCCGCGGCGAGGTGCGGATCAGGGTCGCGGCCTGCGGCGTGGGCTATGTGGACGCTCTGGTGTCGCTGGGGCGCTATCAGGTGAAGCCGCCCTTGCCGCACGTTCCCGGCGGCGAGGCGGGCGGGACGATCGATGCGCTGGGCGATGGGGTTGAAGGTCTCGCCGTGGGCGATCGGGTGATGGCGGCGCTGCGCGGCGGCTTTGCGGACTTTGCCCTGGCAAGATCGGCCGATGTGGCGCGCATTCCGGAGGCCATGAGCTTCGAGCAGGCCTCGGGCTTTCGGATCAACTATCTGACCGCCCTGCATGGGCTGCGCGACCGCGCGGCCCTTCAGAGGGGCGAGAGGCTGCTGGTCACGGGCGCGGCGGGCGGGGTGGGCATGGCGGCGGTGCAGGTGGGCGAGGTTCTGGGCGCAACGGTGATCGCGGCGGCCTCTAGCGAGGAGAAACGCGCCTTTGCGCTGGCGCACGGCGCCGATCTGGCCATCGACACAGAGCCGCAGGGGTGGCGAGACCGGCTCAAGGCAATCACCGACGGCAAGGGGATCGACGCGATTTTCGACCCCACTTGCGGGCCGCTGTTCGAACTGGCGTTCCGCTCGCTGTCCTGGCGCGGACGGCACCTCGTCATCGGTTTCGCCGGCGGTCCGATCCCGGCCCTGCCGGCCAATCTGCCGCTCATGAAAGGCGCCGCCCTGATCGGCGTGGATGTGCGGCAGTTTCCCCTGTTCGAGCCCGAGCGGGCGGGAGCCTATCTCGCCGAACTGCTGGATTGGGTCGGCGACGGACGCCTGAAGCCGCCGGTCGGGCGGGTGTTCGGCTTCGACGAGGCCAAGGAGGCGCTGACCTTCGCCCTCGCCGGCGCTGGGATTGGCAAGACGGTGCTGCGCCTGACCTGAGCAGCGTCAGGTGATCATCCGCCCGCCGTCCACGGGCAGGATCTGGCCGGTCGTGTACCCGTTCTGCATGAGGTAGACATAGGCGCTGGCGGCCTCGACGGGGGTGGCCACGCGGGGGACGGGGAGGGTGGCGACCATGGCCGTCCTGGCCGCTTCGGGGTAATGGCTCTCTACATGTTCGGTCAGGACGAGGCCGGGGCAGACGGCGTTCACGCGCACCGGGGCGAGATCCATGGCCAGGCCTATGGCCAGACGCTCCACCGCCCCGCCAATCGCGGTGGTCAGGGGGGCGCCCTTCATGGGCCGCTGCGCCAGGACGCCGCTGGTCAGGGTGATCGATCCATCCCTGGCGATGGTGCGGCAGCCGTATTTGACGGCGGCGATCACGCCCCAGAACCGCACTCCGAGCGCCGCCTGGGCCTGGGCGATGTCGATGTCGCGCGTGGCGCCGAACATGAATCCGCCCCAGTCGCCCGCGGTGACGGCCAGGTGATCATAGGCGCCGACGATCTCGAAGAAGGCGGCCACGGCGGCTTCGTCGCGCACATCGACGGCGTGGCCCGCGGCGTCCTTCAGGCGCGCGGCGGCGGCGCTGACTCGCGCAGGGTTGCTGGAGCCGATGACGACGGAGGCGCCCTGGGCCTGGGCCAGTTCGGCGACAGCGAAACCGATCCCCGAGGCGCCGCCGATGACGACGACTCGCTTGCCGGCGAGGGGCAGGTTGGATTGGGCCATGGTTTTCTCCCGTTGCCAGGACGCGCCGGGCCGCGCGTCTCATCGCCAGCCTCTTTTGCGGCCAATCGCCATCCGGTTAAAGCCGGGAGATTATCCCGGTATACAAGATGACAGGCTGACCGCGAGGGCGCCCGAGCCTGCCAGACGCGATCCCTCTCAGCCCGCAGCCAGCTCGGCATCAAGCAGGGGAACATATTGCTGGCCGCTGTGCATGTCGCGCTCCACCACTCCGCCCTGGGGCAGGGACCGGGGAAACGAGAGCTTGATGGCCCGCAGGCTGTCGATCTCGAAGCGTCGAACCTGGCTGGGCCGCACGCCGTAAAGCGCGGCGACGGCATCCACGCCAATGGCGGGATCATGGCGGTGCCGGCGCCAGGTTTCTTCGTCGTCAAAGAAGATGTCGACGGTCACCCAGAAGGGGCCGGCGTTCTTTGAGCGGACATAGCGCGTCACATCGCGAAGCCTAGGCAAGGGCGGTCTCCCTTGATGGGTGGCTGAAATTCACCCAGCGTGTGCGGGCCAGCTCGAAGGGCGACGTTGTCTCGACAACATGGTTCAGGTGGAACTCGAACACCTGGCCGCGCTCGATCTCCGCAGGGGAAAAGGGAAAGGCGTAGCTGGGCATCTCCTTTCCGGCGCCGGCGGGAAAGTGGAAGAACACCGGATTGCAGATGCGAGCGATCTGGGTTGCGAGGTCCTGGGTGGGAGCCGTCGCGACAAAGAGGAGTCCGATTTCGCGCGGCGGCGCGGCGCCGGCCGCGACCGGCCGGCCCGAGACGGCGTTCCATCCGTAGGGGCGCAAGGAAATGTCAAAGGCCGGGACGTCCTGGCCCAGGGTGCGACGCACTCGATGGCCCAGCGCGGCGCCCATGCGCTCCAGAAATCCGTCGATGTCGGCCAGCACCTGCGGGTCCTGGACGCCCACGAGCATCAGGGTCTGGAACGGGCCGCCGCCGGCGCCCTCCAGCTTCATGGTGTAGGCGCGCGGCTCCCAGCGCGAGCCGATCACCCGCACGGTGCGATCATCCACCGCCAGGTATCGCGACTCCGTGACGTCCAGCACCCCGCCCGGTTCGACAAGGCGGAACGGGTCGCTGTTCTCGTAGAGCATGTGCGAGGACACCGTATAGGGCGTGCACTGATTGGCGGCGGCCAGCGGTGCGATGGTGAACCCGCCTGCGTCCACGCTCATCATGATCCCGGGGCTCGACGGATTGACGCTGCAGACGCCGCCGCATTCGGCCACCTTGGCCGCGTGCCACGTCGGGCCGGCGGGAGCGCCGCGCATGAGGGGAACCGCGGCAAGGACGGCGGTGTCTGTGGTGCGGCCGCCGAGGACGATGTCGGCGCCGGCCTCAAGCGCTGCGATGTAGGGCTCCGGTCCCAGCAGGGCGACGATATGCAGGCAGGCGTCGATGGCGGCGTCGTCCAGCGCTTCGGCGGGGGCAAGCGGGGCGGTCGCGCCCGCGGCGACCTTGGCCTTGAGCACCGCCTTGTCCTGCTCCGAATAGAGGACGGCGATGCGCAGGGGGCGGCCCTGGGCGGCGGCAATTTCCAGCGCGATGTCAAGGGTGGCGTCCAGGGCCATATCGCAGCCCGAAGTTCCGCAGGATCCAATCAACAGCGGAATGGCGGCCCTGGCCCTGGCGTCCATGAGCAGGGCCAGATCGCGGTGAATGGACTGAGGGCTGTATTTCGACTTGCCCGAGGCGAGATACGCCGGCCCGCTGTCGGTGGACCCGGCGTCCAGGGCGATGGCGTGAGGCTGGAGGGCGAGGCCCGCGTCGATCTCGTCGGCCCGCACACCGGCGCCAAGAACCCCCGCCGGCACCAGGATCCGGGTCTCGTCCAGAGTCGGGAGGGTCATAGGCGCGCTCCTGCTGATGGGCCCGGCGCCGGGCCGGGCGTCTCGCGCCGAAAGACATGACTCCATTTCTGCAGGGAGGCGAGGGCGGCCGGCTCGACATCGCCGGGCGGTGTGGCAAGCTTAGTCTTTCAGCCAACGCGCAGGGAGACTGGAGGATGTACGTGGCCGGCCTTGTCATTCCCGTCCCGCAGGACCGGATGGAGGACTATCGGGCGTGGGCGCAGAACGGCGCCCGGATATTCAGGGACTATGGGTGTCTGGAGATTGTCGAGTGCTGGGAAGACTTCGTCCCCGACGGCAAACAGACCGACTTTCGTCGCGCGGTGGCCGCCAGAGAAGGCGAGAAGATCGTCTTCACCTGGCAGGTCTGGCCGGACAAGGCGAGCTTCCAGGCCGCCGAGGAGCGGATGCACCAGGACGAGCGCATGGACACGGCCGGGGCGCCGCCTTTCGATGCGCGGCGCCTCATCCTCGGTTGTTTCGAGCCGGTTTTCAGCATGGGCCGCGCCGAGACAGGTTAGCCGCGCGGCGGGGTGATTCGCGCTTCTGGCTAGCCGTCGCCCGGCTCGGCCGGCCCAACGCTGAGGAAATGCCAGGCCAGCCACAGCGCCTGCACCACCGCGACGAGGGCGAAGGCGCCAAGGATCGCGGCGGCGATCTCCGCGGTTGTTCCCATATGGATAAAGGCGTGCGGCGCTCCGGACGATCGCATCGAAACCGACGCGCCGATGGAAGCCGCGACGAGCAGTGGCGTGATGATCAAGAATGCCGACATGAGCCCCTCCCGGCCGGCAGGCGACTGCTCCAGGCTTTTCGCTCTGCCGTTAAGCATTTCGTCACAACCTTGAGCGGCGCGCAAGTCCGAGGCGACGCCAAGGCGGCCCGACCGTGTTCGACCGGAGACGGATCAACCGGAGCGTACGCCCTGCTGACGTTCAACAACCTGGGCGACAGCGCTCGCGGCGTAGGTGATGGCGCGCTCATCCAGCCGGTCCAGCTTGATCGTCGCAAGCGTCATCCGCTCGTCGTTGCGGCTGGAGCGAGCGTAGGCCGGGTCGTAGTGGAGCTCCATGAGGGCCTCGGCGACGCCGATGAAATCGCCTGAATCGGCGAGCGCCGCCCATTCGCCGAGCCGGCGGCGGCCGGGATAGACCGGTAGCCGCTCGAACGACCGGACAAGGGCGCCGCGGTCCTCGAGGATGTCGGCATAGGTCCTGACCAGATAACCTGCGCGGTCAGGGCGCGGGGCGGTAAGCTCGATGCGTGGCGCGCTGAGCATGGCTTTCCAGAGAATGGGGGGGACCATTCGATCGCCGATCTTGCTGGACTCGGCCTCCACCACCACCGGTCGCGCCGGATTCAAGGACTCCAGGGCCCGCAGCAAACGGGATTCGAACATCTTCTGGCTGGGCTGGCGGCGGCCGGCCAGACCGCCGAATACTGATCCGCGGTGCTCGGCGAGGCCTTCGAGATCCAGGATCTGCACGCCAAGGGCGCCGAGCGCCCCCAGCACCGCCGTCTTGCCTGAGCCGGTGCAGCCGTCGAGCAAGATCAGATGAAGGCCCAGCTCGCCTTCATAAAGGCTTGCCTGCACCCGCCTGCGGTATGTCTTGTAGCCGCCGGCCAAAACGGTGGTTCGCCAACCTATCTGGGCCAGGATGGTGGCCATGGCGTTGGAGCGCTGGCCGCCGCGCCAGCAGTAGACCAGGGGCCGAAACGAGCCCGGGCGATCGGCCAGCGCCGTCTCGAGGTGGCCGGCCACGTTGCGCGCCACCAAAGCCGCCCCGACTCGCCGGGCCTTGAAGCGCGACTCCTGCACATAGATGGCGCCGACGATCGCGCGCTCGTCATCGCTAAGCACAGGCAGATTGGTCGCGCCGGGAATGTGATCCTCGCCGAATTCTCCGGGACTGCGAACGTCGATGATCGCGTCGAAACGGTCGGCGATATCGCGATCGGTCTGATCGGTGGTGTCCAGGAACTGCATGGCGGAACCGTAGTGCGCGCGGCGCGGGGAGTCAGCCTTTCTCCCCGCCGGCCTGTCGCCCTGCTATGCAGCATCCTTTGCCGCCCAGGAACGCCGCCATGCCGGACACGGTTCGCCTAACCAGCCTCGCGCATGGAGGAGGATGCGGCTGCAAGCTTTCGCCCGCCGTCCTGCGCGACATCCTCGCCGGGATGCCTGCGGCCGGCGCCTTCCCCGATCTACTGGTGGGGGCGGAGACTTCCGACGACGCCGCCGTCTGGCGGCTGAACGAGCGTCAGGCCCTGGTGGCGACCACAGACTTTTTCATGCCCGTGGTTGACGACCCCTTCGATTTCGGTCGGATCGCGGCGACCAACGCCCTGTCGGATATCTACGCCATGGGGGCGACGCCGATCTTCGCCCTGGCCATCGTGGGAATGCCGGTGGACCGGATGCCCGTGGAGATGATCCGCGACATCCTCGCAGGCGGAGCCTCTGTCTGCGCACAGGCGGGCGTTCCCATCGCCGGCGGCCACTCGATCGACAGCGTGGAGCCCATCTATGGTCTGGTCGCTGTGGGTCTTGGCCATCCGGACCGGATCCTCACCAACCGCGGCGGTCGCGCCGGCGATATGCTCATCCTGACCAAGCCTCTCGGGGTGGGCGTGTACAGCGCGGCGCTCAAACAGGACCGGCTGGAGGCGGCGGGCTATGACGCGCTCATCGCCTCTACGACCCAGCTCAACACCCTGGGCAAGGACCTGCCCGGGCTGGCCCAGGTCCACGCGGTGACGGACGTAACCGGGTTTGGACTGCTTGGGCACGCCCTTGAGATGGCGAGGGGCGCGGGGCTGACCGTCGAGCTGGATGCGGCCGCGCCACTGCATCCAGGCGTGGAGGGGCTGGCGCGAGACGGGGTCCGCACGGGGGCCGCGGTGCGCAACTGGGCGAGCTATGGCGATGTCGTGGACCTGCCGCCAGAACTGGAAGAGTGGCGACGCGATCTTCTGTGCGACCCCCAGACCAGCGGCGGACTGCTGATCGCTGTCGCGCCGGACGGCGCCCAGGCCGTTCTGGACCTGGCGCGGGAGCAGGGATTCGCATCGGCGGCGTTGGTGGGCCGGTTCACAGACGGAGCGCCGCGGATCGTGGTTCGCCAGTTCTAGACCCGGTCAGCCAGGCTCCAGCGAGCCGGTGATGGAGGCCCGCTGCGACAGCTCGATCCAGTTGCCGGCTGGATCCTTGACCATGGAAATCCGCGCGGTCGTTCCCAGGGTGACCGGGGCGACGGCCTCGCGTCCGCCATGTGCCAGCACCCAGGCATGATCGCTGTCCACGGCGAAAACCTGAAGGGTCAGATAGCGCCAGCCCGCGCCTTCGAAGGGCGCCTCGAGGGGGGCGTCGTCGGCCTGTTCCACAAGAATGACGCCCTGACCGACGCGGAAAGCGGCGCCGGCGGGCGCGGCAGTCTCCGGCAACCCAAGGGCCTCTGCATAGAACCGTCGCTGGGCCTCCAGATCGCGAACCCGAATTCGGACCCCTATCTGTGTGACGCCGCGATGGCCAACGGGAACCAGACTCACGCGATTGCCGTCCGGGTCAACCAGGGGGCGCGGCGCGCTCACCGTATCACGGCCGATGAGCAATTCGGCGTATCCGCTGAGGGGCGTGGGCGGCAGGGGATCGATCCTGTGATTGATCTTCAGAACCGAGCCCGCCAGGTCGTGGCGATGCTGGTCCAGTCCGCGGCGCACTTTCAGCAGGTGATCAAAGTTGGCGCCGGCCTCGTCCTGCCAGAACCGCAGCATGGGCCCAAGGTTGTTGGTGGCGAGGCCGATGTCGAAGCAGGGCTTGGCGAGGCGCACGGGAGAGCCGGTCACGCTGTCGCAGGTTTCGCGCGCGTGGCTGTCTTCGCCGCGCGGTTGAGGGCGACCGCCTCGCCCACCAGCGCCTTGAAGGCGGCGGCGTCGACGACGTCGCCCTCACGAATATCGATGGCGCGGCGGACGTTTCCCTCGAGGCTGGAGTTGAAAAGGCCGGAGGGGTCGGCGAGGGCCGCGCCACGGGCGAAGGTGAGCTTCACCACGGCCTTGTAGGTCTCGCCGGTGCAAAGGATGCCTTCCTGCTCCCAGACCGGAACGCCACGCCATTTCCAGGTCTCGACTACCTCGGGCGCCGCCCGATGGATCAGATCGCGCATCCTGGCCAGGACCTGGCCGCGCCACCCGCCCAGCTCGGCGATCCTGGCGGAGATCAGCGCCGAGGGCGAAGCCTCCGGGTCTGTTTGGGCGGTCTTCATGGCAGGGTTCCCGGCGGCCATTGTGCGTCGGCCCGATCGTGGCGCCTGGAGGTCCGGAACGGAAGTCCCGCGGGCGCGTCAGTCGGGATCGAACTCCACGATGAGGTGGGCCGGGAAAGGGCCGATCTTGGAAAGGCGCCCGGCGGCGCCGTGGGCGCGGCGCAGATTGCGCTTGGCCAGAAGGGGCTTGAGGGTCTGAGTGATCTGGGCTTCTGCGAGGGGTGCGCCGATGCACCAGTGCAGGCCAACGCCGAACATCATGTAGTTGTCGGCCGGCCGGGAGGGATCGAAGTCGTTGGGCCGCACGATGCGGCGCGGATCGAACATGGCCGAGTGTGTACCGGGCAGGAGCTTTGTGCCCTTGCGAAGCATCTTTGCGCGCGGCGTGCCGGCGGCGACGATGGCGTCCTCGCCGCAGACCCGGAACGGTCCCGGGTTGAGGGGCAGGAAGCGGAAAGCCTCCCACAGGCACTTCCAAAGCCAGTCGTCGTCGCCCTCCCGCGCCGCCGCCGCCGCCTCACCCATGAAATCCGGCCGGCGCAGAAGCATTTCGAGCATGTGGCCGGCGGCCATGGTGTTGGTGGGCACAAAGCCGGTGATCATGCCGATGAGCACCGAGGCGATGACCGGATCGGGGAGGGGCTGGCCGTCGGCGGTGCGCTCGGCCAGGAGGCGGCGGGTCACGGTGTTGACGGGCCCAGGGGCGCCGCGAGCGGAATCGATCGCGGCCTGGATGATCGGTCTGAACTCGTTTCCAGCCTTGATCGCCTGGTCGCGAATGACCGGATTGTCGGTGGGATCGCCGAACATGAAGGTGCTCATGGCGATGGCGAGCTGGGAGAAGCGCACTTCATCCTCCACCGCGACGCCATAATATTGTTCGCAGACCCGGGTGGGGACGCGGGTGATCAGATCCTCGATGGCGTCCAGGCGGCCCCGGCTGGCGGCCACCAGATCCGCGGCGGCCCGGGCGGAGATCGGCGCGACAAAATCGGCGTTGTCGGAGGCGGGGAAGGCGGCGGCGGTCTGGGCGCGCACCGCGCGATAGTCCGGGCCGTTGGCCATGCCGAGGATGAAATTGGGCCCGTCGTTGAGAAGCTCGATCTTGGGGCCAAAGGGCACGGCGAAGACCGCGTCGCGCCGCAGCATGTCCTCGACGTCGTCATAGCGTGTGACGGCGGCCCAGTTTCCGAAGGTCAGGACCGGGGCGAAGCGGCGGAGCAGGGCGTAGACCCAGCGCGGATCATTGAGCACCCAGTTTATCACGCCGGAGATGAGGCTGGGCTTGCCGTCGAACACCTTGACGTCGAAGCGATCTCCCGGCGGCGGCGACTTGCCAAGGCCGCCTCCCATCGCCGTGCGCGCGCCCGTATAGGTCATTCCGGCTTCCCCCGCTTGATCCAGCATCGGCCCAGAATCGCCGCGCGGTCAATGGCGTGTGGTCAAGCCTGGCCGCCGCCTTTCGGGCGGGGACAGGCGGGCGACGCGCGCGTGGCGTCCGGCCGCCAGGACGACGCCCCTTGACAGAATAATGAAGTTTATTAACCTACCGATTAAGAATATCAATTGAGATGGCGATATTGACCAGATTATCGGATTGGCAGGAGCTGACGCGGCTCACCGACGACCAGCCGTTCGTGGTCGAGCGCGTGCGGCTGGAGGGCAAGGACGTCGCTATCGAGGGCGCCTTCGCGCCGCCGAGACTGGCCAGGCTTTCGGCCGAGGATCAGGTGTTCGTGATCGCCTTCATTCGCAGCCACGGGTCGATCAAGGAGATGGAGCAGGTGTTCGGGGTCAGCTATCCCACCATCAAGGCCCGCCTTACGCGGATCGCCTCCAGCCTGGAATTCGTCGAGACCAGCCCTGCGCCGCCGCGCGCCGGCGCCCTGGATCGTCTTGCCCGCGGAGAGATCTCCGCCGAGGAAGCCATCGCCGCTCTGGAGGGCCGTCCATGAGCCGCTCCGTTCTCGCACCAGGCTCACGCGCGCCGGCGCGACCAGGCCCGGGCCGCGTGGACCTGCGTCGGCTGCAGGGCCGGGTTCAGCATCGGAGGGGCCCGTTCGTTCTGCGTCTCTGGATCCCGCTCACGCCGCTGGTGATCCTGCTTGCGCCGGTAGCGATGCTCGCCGCGCCGTTGGCGCACAGACAGGCCAGGGCGCGGGGCATGAATCCCTGGGTGGCCGCCTGGGCCCTGGGGGCGGTGCTGCGCAGCCTGTCCGGAACCTCCGTTGACGTGGAGACGCGCGCGGCCCGCATCCATCTGCGACTCTTTTAGGAGCTGACCATGAACGAGGATCGCAAACGCATCCTGAGCCTGCTGGCCGAAGGCAGGATCACCGCCGATGAGGCGGAACGGCTGATCTCGGCCCTGGAGCGCCGGGCGCCGACCATGGACACCGCGCCGCACGGCGCCGTCGGTGGGGCGCGGCCGAAGTATCTACGGGTGGAGGTCGATGCCGACGGCCGCCACGGCGGACCGGCCAAGGTCAATGTGCGTGTTCCCATGAATTTCCTGCGCGCAGGCGTGCGCCTGGGCGCCCTGATCCCGCCCGCGGCCCGGGACCAGGTCAACGCCGCCCTGGCCGAGAAAGGGGTGGATTTCGACATCAACAATCTGCGGCCGGAGAACCTCGAGGCGCTCGTGGAACACCTCAGCGACGTTTCGGTGGACCTGCATCACGACAAAGGAACGGTCCGCGTCTATTGCGAATAACGTGTGAGACCATTGGGAAGGTCGTCTGAACCGCGCGTGCGCTCCGCCGATCATCACAGGCTCGTGCCTGGAAGCGCCAATGGGTTTTACCTAGCCTGAAAAAGACGACGCACAGTCATCGATCAGGGGAAGACATGATTCAGCAGGGATTCGGAAAGGCTTTGCGGACCGCCTTTGCGGGCGTGGTAGTCACGCTTGTTGTGGCCTCGGCCGCGAGCGCGACGACCTACTATCTGAACGATGTGACGTTCGATGACGGCACGATGGTCACTGGGTCGCTTTCGACAAATACATACGGGTTTATTGACGCCTACAACCTGACCACCGTGGGCGGGACGCTGCCAGGCCACCACTACGTCGACGACATAAATTCCATCTACAATCCCGGCGCCTCTGCGATCACCTTCGTTAACGCCAGCCCCTCCTACGACGGTTACCTGACCTTGACGACCGTCAACCCGACCGACGGCGCGCTGCCAAACGCCCTGGTGACTGGCGCGAACGGTCCGTCCCTCGAGTGCTCGACCTATAGCTGCCCAAACGGCTTGGCGCGCTATATCGTCTCGGGGTCATTGGCGGCGACGGCGCCTGAGCCGGCAAGCTGGGCCCTGATGCTCGTGGGCGTGGCCGCGGTCGGCTACGGGATGCGCATCGGGCGGCGACGCTCGGCCATCGACACAAGGCTGGCGCGGGCGCGCGTGACGTAAAGCACGGCCTCCTGGCGAGTGGCGATGGCCAGCGCGGCCTCAAAGGCGCTCGCCGCGCCTGACGCATTGCCGTTGGCCAGCTGAATCTCACCTTCGACGCGAAGAATTTCGGAGGCGTCGTTCTCCATGCCGGTTTGTTCGATGAGCGCCTTGGCCTGGCCGATCAGCGCCAAAGCGTCCTCAATGCGGCCGGACCGGCCCATGGCGTCGGCGCGCCACATCATGAAGGTGGGAAGATAGAGGATGCTTCCTGTGGCGCGATAGGCGTCCAGCGCCGCGCCGAGCGCCTGCGCGCCCGCGTCCTCCTCGCCGGTGCGAGACATATACCGTCCGCGCAGGACTTCGGCGACCGCGGCGTAGAAGGCGATCTCGTGCTCGGAGGTCAGGCTCGCCAGCTCATCGATGATCGGCAAAAGATCCTCGTAGTCCTCGATAAAGAGGCCGACGAGCACCCGTCCGGCCAGGGCGTGGGCCAGGTTGTAGGGCTGTCCCAGGGCGCGGGCCTCGGCCACACAGGTTTCGATGGTCGCCCGCGCTGTCGCCTCTTCGCCCAGGAACACCAGCACCCAGGAGAGATACATCAGCATGACTACCCGGGGGTCGTCCACGAGGACCAGGGCATAATCCGGTCGTCGCTCCGGCGCGAAAAGGGAGAGGCCCCGCTCCAGCATGCGCCGCGAGATGTCAAATTCGCCTAGCGGATAGCCCAGCACGCCGCGTGCGCGGCAACCGATCAGGGTCCAGGACTCATCCTGCTCAGCCTCGGCGAGCTGGAGCAGCTCATCGGCGCGGGCCCGGGCGGAGCGCAGACGTCCGCAAAGCAGGTCGTGGATCCACAGGCCGTGCAGCACCGCCAGCAATTCGGGTTTTTCACCGATGGCCTCGCACAGCACCTTGGCGCTAGCGAAAACGGCGCCGGTCTCCGGCAGGGCGTAGCCCACCGTGGCGATGAGGGCCTTGCCCAGCGCCAACTCCAGCTTGAGTTCGATGTGCCAGCGGGCGGCGTCCTGGGGTAGCTGGGCGACCATGGCCAGACCCCGGCGCAGGCGCGCGCTGGCCTCAGGCATGGCGGTCTGGGCCAGGGCCTGAAGGCCCGCGGCGAGCCAGTATCGCGCCGATGCTTCGGGCTGACCGGCTTCAGCGGCATAGTGGGCCAGCCGCTCGGGCTCGGCGACCACCATGGCCGCCTGCTCGGTCTCGATGAGCTGGAGAAGGCGGGCATTGAGGCGCCGGCGTTCCGGCCTCAGGAGGGCGCCGTAGGCGGTCTGCTGCACCAGGACATGGTGGAAACGGTAGGATTGCGAATCCGAGTCGCGTTCGGGCTCGATAAGGCCCGATTCCACCAGCCGTTGGAGGCTGCGGATTTTTTCCGCGGGATCGAGGTCGCTCAGCGCGTCCACCAGGCGCCGAGGAAAGCGGCGTCCGATGACGGCGGCGATCTGGGCGATTTCCTTGGCCGGACCGAGGCGATCGAGACGCGCCAGGAGGGAGTCCTGCAATGTCATGGGCAGGTCGTAGTCCTCGGTGAGATTGCCGCCTGCGTCCCTCGCCACCTCCAGGGTTGAACGCGTGAGTTCCTCAATGAAGAGCGGCACGCCGTCGGCGCGATCGAGAATCGCCCGGCGTAGGCTGGGGGCCAGGCCATGCGAGCCGGCGATGCGGTAGATAAGGGCCGCGCCGTCCTCCACCGCCATGGGCGAGAGGCTGATCTCATCGACCATGGGCGAGTCGCGCCAGGACGGTTGAAACTCCGGGCGCGCGGTGATCATGATCAGGGCCCGGCCGAAGCGGCCGCCACGCACGGCCCGGTCAAGCAGGGTCAGGCTGGTGGGATCGGCCCAGTGGGCGTCTTCAAAGAGGACCAGAACCACCTTCTCGTGGGAGAACAGCTCCAGTTGATGGATCAGGGCCTCGACGGTGCGCTCAAGCCGGCGCGCCGGGGTGAGGGCCTGCAAGGCCGGGCTCTCGGCCACGGGCAGGCCGAGAAGGCGCGACAGAAGGGCGGTCTCGTCAGCGTCTGTGCCCGGCGCGAGGCCGCGCAGGCTGGAGGCCGCGCCGCCGGTATGCTCGTCGATGCCTCCGGCGCGCTGCAACTGGCGGATGAAGGGCCTGAGCGGCGCTTCGCGGCTGTGCGCCGAGCCATGCAGATTGATGCGCAGGGCGCCGCGACCCTCGGCGCGCCTCGCGAAGTCCGCCGCCAGGCGCGACTTGCCAAGACCCGGTTCGCCAGTGAGCAGCACCACCCGTCCCTCGCCAGCCTCGGCGGCGGTGAGGGCCAGGTCCAGGCGCTCCAGCTCGCGAATTCGGCCCACCATCGGCGTTTCACGCGCGCCTTCGAGGGGATCGAAGCGATCGCGATGGTTGGCGCCGATGACCCGCCAGGCGTGGACCGGGCTCTGGAACCCCTTGGCTTGCACGCCGCCCAGATCCTCAACGTCGAACTGCGAGGCCACGAGCCGCCGCGTCGCATCGGAGACGACCACGCAGCCCGGCGGGGCGGCGCTCTGGAGGCGCGCGGCGAGATTGGCCACTGAGCCCACGACCTCATTGCCGCCGGCGTCGTCCTCCGCGTGATTGATGATGCCCTGCCCGGTGGCGACGCCCACGCGGATGAGGGCTGCATCGCCGCCCGGCATCAGCACCTCGGCGCTGACCTCCACGGCGCGCAGGCCGGCCAGGACCGCGCGTTCGGCGGCGTCCTCCTGGGCGTGCGGGTAGCCGAAGTAGACCACCGCTCCGTCTCCCACGCGGGCCCCGACGTAGCCGCCAAACCCGCGCATGGCGGCGCCGATCTGGTGGTGAAAGCGGTCTATGGCCTCGCTGTAATCCTCGGGGTCCGAGCGGGCGCCCAGGGCCGTGGAGCCGACGAGATCGTAGAAGAGGATCGTCATCTGTCGCCGCTCGCCGGCGCGACGGGCCGGAGCGGGGGCCGCGGGAGCGTCAGCGCTCAGGGCCGCGCCACATTGCCCGCAGAAGCGGTTGCCGTCGGGCTGCTGAGCGCTACAGGCGGGGCAGTTCATGGGATGAGTTTAGCACAATGGTGACGCTTGGGAGTCGATGGGAAGCTCCCGGCCCTCCCGGGGCGGGACAGGCCGCGCGAGCCGCCAGGGCGGGGAGAGTGCGACGAAATCCGCAGTCCGTTCGCTATGCCGAACAGCCCCACTCCGGTCCTCCGGACCGACCCTCCCCGGGAGGGGAGGGAGGATGCGGGGCTCTTAAATGCGTTCGATGATGATCGCCGGCGCCATGCCGCCGGCGGCGCACATGGTGACCAGGCCGCGCTTGAGGTCGCGGCGCTCCAGTTCGTCAAGAATGGTGCCGATGAGCATCGAGCCGGTCGCGCCGATGGGATGGCCCAGCGCCATGGCGCCGCCGTTCACATTGACCTTCTCCCGGTCGAGACCGAGGTCGCGGATGAACTTCTCGGTGACGACGGCGAAGGCCTCGTTGATCTCGAAGAGGTCGATATCGTCGAGGGTGAGACCCGCCTTGGCCAGGACCTTGCGCGCCGCCGGGACCGGGGCGTTGAGCATCAGGGTGGGCGAATCGCCCATATTGGCCATGGCCACGACCCGGGCGCGCGGCTTCATGCCGTGGGCCTTGGCGTATTTTTCCGAGGCCAGAAGTACGGCGCCCGATCCGTCGACCACGCCCGACGAATTGCCGGCGTGGTGGATGAACTCGATATCGAGGTCCGGGTACTTCTGCAGGATCAGGCTGCGGTAGGTGGTGCCCTTTTCGTCCAGGGGGAAGTCGGCCAGGGCGGTGAAGGCGGGTTTAAGGCCGGCCAGGCCCTCGCGGGTGGTCTGGGGACGCGGAAACTCCTCGTGGTCCAGGGCGAGCGAGCCGTCGTCGTGGTAGACCGACACCAGGGATTTGTCGAAATGACCGCCGGCGATGGCGGCGGCGGCGCGCTGCTGGCTGACCAGGGCCAGATCGTCAACGGCCTCGCGGGTGATCCCCTCCAGGGTGGCGATGGCGTCGGCGCAGACGCCCTGGTTGGACTGGGGATGCAGGGCGCGAAGGTGCAGATTGCCGCTATCCATCATCGGCGGGCCGTCGTCGCTGGTGCGGCGTCCGGCCATGGACATCATCTCGGTCCCGCCGGCGATGATGAGATCCTCCATGCCCGCCATGATCGAGGCGGCGGCCATGTTGACTGTGGTGATGCCCGATCCGCAGAAGCGGTCGAGGGTCACGCCGCTGGAGCGGATGTCGTAGCCGGCGTCGAGGGCCGACATGCGTCCAAGATCCCCGCCCTGCGGCCCACGCTGGGAGCTGGTGCCCCAGATCACATCGTCCACTTCGGCGGTGTTGAGATCGTTGCGATCCTTCAGGGCCTTGAGCACCGTGGCGCCCAGCCGCTGCGGATGGATTTCGGTCAGCGCGCCCTTGCCGACCTTGCCGATGCCGCGCGGAGTGCGGCAGGCGTCGATGATCCAGGCTTCGCTCATGATGGTATCCCTAAGGTGGCGTGATTTTTCTGGAAGTGTTCTGATGTTCCGGGACGCGGGATGCAAGGGATAAAGCAGGTGGACCTAAGGGAAGATGTGACGCCGCCGCCCGTTCTGCACCCCCGGAACCTTGGCTTTGCCTGGCGAGCCGCCACGGGGCCTTTCGCCCTGATCACGGCCGAACAGGCGCGATCGTACGACGAGGACGGCTATTTCCTGTTTGAACGCGTATTCACGCCGACGGAGATGGACGAAGTCGCTGACGCGATCGAGCCTTTCGAAAAGGCCGAGGAGGAGCGGCTCCGCGGCTTCAAGGACGGCCGCCATGTGATCTCGAAGGCCGACGCCATCACCTTCACCATCCACCTGACCGCCCGCTCGGACGTCCTGGCGCGGTTCAGCCGCCACGCGGTGTTTCGCGCTCTTTGTCATGACACGCTTGGGCCTGGCGCACGGCTCTACTGGGATCAGGCCGTCTACAAGAAGCCGGGCAACCCCGAGGAATTCCCCTGGCATCAGGACAACGGCTATACCTTCATCGAGCCGCAGCAGTATTTGACCTGCTGGATCGCGCTAAACGACGCCACCTTGGACAACGGCTGCCCCTGGGTGGTTCCGGGCCTGCACCGGCTTGGCACCCTGAGGCATGAGGTGACGCGTCTTGGAATGCAGTGCCTGGACGCCCCTGCGGGCGCGGTGGCGGCGCCCGCGCGCAAGGGCGATATCGTGGTCTTCTCCTCGCTCACGCCGCACCGCACCGGACCCAACCTCACCGACGGCGTGAGGAAATCCTACATCCTGCAATATGCGCCCGATGGCGCGCGGGCGTGGCCCTGGGGTCAGGAGACGTCCGTCCTGCAGAATGATCCGGCGCGGCAGTTCCCGGTGGGCGACCCGGACC
>Ga0302196_10001399_pt1 | contig 22956 bp, 20 predicted proteins | sample II_Bog_N1_3_FD_198794 | JGI IMG/M metagenome (GOLD analysis project Ga0302196, IMG submission 198794) | Peat permafrost microbial communities from Stordalen Mire near Abisko, Sweden - II_Bog_N1_3 | ecosystem: Environmental > Terrestrial > Soil > Wetlands > Peat | place: Sweden: Abisko...
AGAGGAGCTGCGATTCGGTGCAGAGGACATCGAGCGGCTGGTCATGCTCGCCGACCGGGACGGCCGGGACAAGCGCCGCGTCGCGGACCACGCCGATTCTCAGCGCGCCCTCCGCGAGCGCGAGCGTCGCGTCGTAGTGCGCGCGCCCGTGCCCCAGGCGGTTGCCTTCGCGGTCGAGCGCGAGCGCGGGAACGACGAACACATCGATCTCCTCGGGCGCGACGCGCTCGCTGTCTTCGTGCGGCTCTTCGATCGAAAGAGCACCGGGAGCGAACTGGCCGCCCAGATGGAACGCGAGCAGGCGCACACCGGGCTGCACGCGCGGGTAGCAGACGCGCACGCCACGCGCGGCCAGCGCCGCCTCGAGCGCGTCGAGGCGTGGCTCGCTGGCCATGCCGCGAAAGAGCGAGACGCAGCGCGCGCCGTCGAAGAGGGCGCTGCGCGACAGGCGATCGCAGGTGCGTTGCGAGAGCTCCGCGTCGACCGGTCCGAGCGCACGCAGCCGCGCGCGCACCTCGTGTCGCAGCGACTTCTTCGCCGCCGCGAGCGCCGCGTCCGCGCCGGAGTTCTCGCTGAGATGGGGGCTCATGTTCGAAGTCCAGCGAAGGTCCGCGCGCAGGCGCGCAGCGGGAAAAAAAGAGCGGCGGCCCGCGTGGGCCACCGCTTCAAGAAAACCCCCGCCTCGGTCGTGTGAGCTGTGGGGATGGTGCCCTGCGCTAGGCAGGTGGGGTCTCTGTTGCCCGCTTCAGGCTTCCTTCTCGGCTTGCGCTTCGAAGGCATGCACACCGCGGGCGGGTCGAAACCCCGATAGACAGCTATCGGGCACGAGGTCAGCAGCTCATCACGAACCAGGCAGGGAAGCGTCGAGGCGATGCTCCCTTTCTCCTCTGCGGGAAACATTAAGAACGGTTCGGCCGCACGTCAACTTGTCGTTTCGTTTCACCCGCGATCGCGCGCGACCGCTCTGGGCGCGGCCCGATTCGTCCGCGTTGACGAGTCCCCTCCGCTCGGGCGAGCATCCCCGGCCGTGCGCATTGCTCTCTATCCCGGCTCGTTCGATCCGCCCACGCTCGGGCACCTCTCGATCATCCAGCGCGGCCTCGAGGTCTTCGACGGCCTCACCGTCGCGGTGCTGAAGAACCCCGCCAAGGACGCGCTCTTCACCGTCGAGGAGCGCGTCGAGCTGCTGCGCGAAGTGCTCGGCAACGATCCGCGCGTGACGGTGAAGACCTTCTCCGGCCTGCTGGTGAAGTTCGCTCAACAAGAGGGCGTGCGCACGGTGCTGCGCGGCCTGCGCGCGGTGAGCGACTTCGAGTACGAGTTCCAGATGGCCAACATGAACCGCAAGCTCGATCCGCAGATCGACACGCTCTTCATGATGACCGGCGAGAAGTACTTCTACATCTCGAGCCGCTTCGTGCGCGACGTGGCGCGGCTCGGCGGCGACGTCTCGGGACTGGTCCCTCCCATCGTGCAGAAGGCGCTCGAGGCGAAGTTCGCCGCCGCGTCGCGCGCGCTGCCGTAAGCTCGTTTTCGCTTCGCCGCAGTCTGTGGTCGCGAACTGCGCGCAGCTGCCGCGGTTCGACCTTCGCAGTTGCCTTCGCAGTCTGGAGACACGTTCATGAGTGAAGAGATCCGCTTCAGCCGCCGCGTGCAGTCGGTCCGCCCGTCTCCCACGCTGGCGATCGCGGCGCGCGCGGGCGAACTGCGACGGCAGGGGCGCGACATCGCGTCGCTCTCGGTGGGCGAGCCGGACTTCCCGGTGCCCGCGCACGTCGCCCAGGCGATCGAGGCGGCGCTGCGCAAGGGCGCGACGCGCTATACGCCAAGCGCGGGCCTGCCCGAGCTGCGCGAGGCGATCTGCAACTTCACGCGCGCCGAGTCGAAGTTCGAGGCCACGCCGGTGCAAGTGCAGGCGACCGCGGGCGCCAAGCAGGCGCTCTACAACGCGTGCCAGGCGCTGCTCGACGAGGGAGACGAGGCGGTCATCCCCAATCCGTACTGGGTGAGCTACCCGGACATGGTGCGGCTCGCGGGCGCCAGGCCCGTCGAGCTGAAGATGACCGCGGAGACGAACTGGCAGCCCACGGGCGCTGCGCTCGCGGCGGTGATGAACGAGAAGACGCGCGTGGTGATCCTTGGCAGCCCGTCGAATCCGACCGGCGCGGTCTGGAGCCGTGAGGCGCTGCGCGAAGTGGCCGACGTGCTCGCGAAGTTTCCCCGCGCGGTGATCTTGAGCGACGACATCTACAGCAAGCTCGTCTATGGCGGCGTGCGCGCGACGCCGCTGCTCGAGGTGGCGCCCGAACTCGCCCAGCGCACGGTGATCATCCACGGCTGCTCGAAGAGCTACGCGATGACCGGTCTGCGGCTCGGCTGGGCGGTGGGGCCCAAGGCGATCATCGCCGCGATGAACAAGGTGCAGGACTCGTCGACCTCGAACCCCTGCAGCCTCTCGCAGCACGCGGCGATCGCGGCGCTCACCGGACCGCAGGAGCCGGTCGAGGCGATGCGCGTCTCGTTCGAGAAGCGGCGCGACTTCATGCTCGATCTCTTCTCGCGCTTGCCGGGCGTGCGCGCGGGCAAACCGGACGGCGCGTTCTACGTCTTCGCGGACGTGTCGTCGTCGCTTGGCCGCACGCACCAGGGCGAGAAGATCGACGGCACCGTGCGGCTGAGCGAGGTGCTGCTCGAGACGTTCGGCGTCGCGGTGGTGCCGGGCGCGGCCTTCGGCGCCGAAGGCTTCCTGCGCCTCTCGTTCGCCACCTCGCAAGAGGAGATCCAGCGTGGCGTCGAGCGGCTCGCGGCGGGTCTGGCATCCTTTGCGTAGCAACAGTTGGTGTAGCAACGGTCGGCACACAAACTAAATCGAGGCTGCCATGTCTTCTCCGTCGCGAGATGTGATCGCCGAGATCGTCGACTACAACCGGCCGCTCACCGACGAGGCGCACCGCGTGCGCGACGACGAGGGGAGCGACCTGACGCGCGAGGCGCTGCTGCGCAAGTTCGACGCGCTCGCCCGCTCGCCGTTCGCTTTCTTCCGCGGCACGTTCCACTTGATGACCCGCGACGTGTTGCAGGCGCGCGTGGCCGGCGCCCACGCGGCGGCGCCCGAGTCGCTGATCGTCGGCGATCTGCACTTGGAGAACTTCGGCGTCTACCGCGGCGCGAGCGGCGATCTCTGCTTCGACGTGAACGACTTCGACGACGTCGGCATGGGACCGGCCGACTTCGACGTGAAGCGCCTCTGCACCAGCGCGTACCTCTTGCCCGGCGTCCCGCTCGCGTCGCGGCAGGCGGCGGCGCGCGCCATCGCCCGCGGCTGGGCCGACGCGATCGTCCGCATCGGCGGGCGCTTTCCCGTCGCCGCCTACGACGACAAGGCCGAGTCGCCGGTGAAAGAGCTGATGCACGAGCACAGCGCGCACACCGACGCGCAGATGATCGCCAAGGCCGCGCCGGGCCCGGGCCACAAGAAGTTCGCCTGCGACGGCGAGCCGCGCAAATACGCGCGCGCGACGGCGGCGTGGGAGCAAGTCGCGCAGAAGGCGTTCGGCGAGTATCTCGAGGCGCTCAAGCAGCTCAAGGTCACGCTCAAGCACAGCTGGTCCGCGCTGGACGTGGCCTATCGCTTCAAGGGCACCGGCTCGCTCGGCCGCCTGCGCTTCTCGGTGCTCATCGGCGCGGGCGATGAGCGGCGCATCGTCGAGATCAAAGAGGCGCGGCCGTCGGCGCTCGACGAGGCGCGCGGCCGCGCACCGTCGGACAACCGCGCGCGCGCGCAGACCGCCGCCATCCGCCGCCTGCAAGGGAGCCCCTGGCCGCTGGTCGCGGGCACGCACCTCGGCAAGGCGCAGGCGCTCTGCCGCGAGATCCAGCCCTCCGAGGAGAAGATCGGCACCGATCGGTTCTCCACCGCGAAGGGCGACGCGAATCACGTCGAGCTGGTCTCCTACGCGCGCCAGTGCGGAGAGGTCACCGCGCGCCTGCACTGCCGCGCCAGCGCCTACGGCCTGCTCGACGACGGGGCGTTCAACCCCGAAGAGGCCGCCCACGCCGCCGTCGCATTTGCCGAGAAGTACGCGGCGCAGGTCGAGAGCGACCAGAAGGCGTTCCTGCACGCGCGCCCGGCGATCTTGAAAGCGCTCCACCTGGGCTCGTGAGCCGTGCGCGCTGTGGTAGTGGAGGGCGCGTCTCATCACCCATTCCAGGAGGGATCATGAAGAAGCTCATCGCTGCAGTGGCCGTCGCGCTCGCGCTCGTGTTCGCCGTTCCGGCCAGCGCCTTCGCCAAGACCGGCACGCAGGTCGCCGCCGCCAAGAAGGACAAGCTCGACCTGAACACCGCCACCGAGGACCAGCTCAAGGAGCTCCCCGGCGTCGGCGATGCGTACGCGAAGAAGATCGTCGCGGGCCGCCCGTACAAGGCGAAGGACGAGCTGGTCGACAAGAAGATCGTCCCGAAGGCGACCTACGCGAAGTTCAAGGACCTGGTCATCGCGCACAAGACGAAGTAACCGCGCGGTTATATAGCCAGTCGGTTATCGGCCTTCCGGGGCGCCAGCAGGGCGTGCCGGAGGGCCGTTTGCTGTCCGGCGCGCCGAATCCTACAGGCGGTGGATTTGCATCATGCTGGCGCCGAAGGTGGGCCGGTTCGGCGGCACGGCGCTGGCGATCACGACTGCTTCTCCGCGCATCGCCTCGCCCGCGTCGAGCAGCGAGTTGGCCACCGCCGCGATCATCTCGTCGGTGCTCTCGAACGGCCTGGCGACCTTGCGCGCGGTCACGCCCCAGTAGAGCGCCATGCGCTGGTACGCGATGTCGGTGCCGGTGAAGGCGACGATGCGCGCCTGCGGCCGGTACTCGCCGATCTGCCGCGCGGTCTCGCCGGTGCGCGTGTAGACGCAGATGGTCCCGATGCCGAGCTGACCCGCCGCGGCCGCGCACGCCTTGGCGACGGCGGTGGCGAAGTTGCTCTCGGTGCGCTCGATCTCCGCGACCGGCCGCGCGGCGAACCGCGCCGAGCGCTCCACCTCTTCGACGATGGTCGCCATCGTCTTGACCGCCTCGATGGGGTGCGCGCCGGTGGCCGTCTCCGCCGAGAGCATCACCGCGCCCGCGCCGTCGAGGATCGCGTTGGCCACGTCGCTGACCTCCGCGCGCGTGGGCGATGAGGCGACGATCATGCTCTCGAGCATCTGCGTGGCGACGATGGAGATCTTGCCGTGCGCCGCGGTGCGCTCGATGGCCATCTTCTGGATGAGCGGCACGCGCTCGAGCGGCATCTCCACGCCGAGGTCGCCGCGCGCGACCATGATGCCGTCCGCGAGCTGCGCGATCTCGTCGATGCGATCGACCGCCTGCGGCTTCTCGATCTTCGCGATGACCGGCGTGTCGCCGGTGATGCGTTTGATCTCGCGGATGTCGTCGGCCGAGCGCACGAACGAGAGCGCTACGTAGTCGACACCCTGCGCGAGCGCGAACTGCAGGTCTTCGAGGTCCTTCGGCGTGAGCGCGGGGATGCTCACCGCGGTGCCAGGCAGGTTGATGCCCTTGTGATCGGAGAGCAGGCCCGCCACCAGCACGCGGCAGCGCACTTCCTTGCCCTGCACGCGCAGCACTTCGAGGCGGATCGCGCCGTCGTTGATGAGGATCGGATCGCCCGGCGTGACGTCGTTGGGCAGCCCCGCGTACGAGCAGGAGAAGCGCTCCGCGTTGCCGAGCGCGAGCTCCTCGACCGCGATGATGACCTCGCTGCCTTCGGTGAGCATCACCTTGCCGCCGTCGATCTTGCCGACGCGGATCTTCGGACCTTGCAAGTCGGCGAGCAGCGCGATGGGCCGGCCCGCCGCCGCCGAGGCCGCGCGCACTGCCAGGATCGCCTTGGCGTGGTCGGCATGGGTGCCGTGCGAGAAGTTCAGGCGCGCGACATCCATGCCGGCCGCGACCAGCCGGCCGAGCGCCGGCTCCTCGCGCGAGGCCGGCCCCATGGTGCAGATGATCTTCGCCTTGCGCATGCGGTGGGGCCGTCCTCGTCGAGTGAAACCAGCGGGAGACGCTCGGTCAGCTAAGCGTCTTCCTCTTCCAAGTCCTCTTCATCTTCGTCTTCGTCCTCATCTTCGTCCTCGTCTTCGTCCTCATCGGGATCGACGGCGGCCTTCTTGCCCGAGGGCTCCTCGTCGTACGGCGGCGGGAGATCCTCGCTGTCGATCTCGGTGGTGATCTGGAACTTGCGCCGCAGCGGAGCCACGGCGGCAAAGAGGTCATCGAGCGCTTCGATGAGCGTTTCGATCTGTCCCGTGGCTGCGCGCGCATTGCAGCCTGGGCACTTGATCTCCGGCTCGGTTTGCAGCTCGGTGAGCTCGAGGGTGAACGACTCTTCACACTTCTGGCACTGCAGGTCGAGTTGCATCGTGCACGCCCTCCTGGCGTCTTCTCGAGCGCGCACTCTATCCGGGGTTGGCTCTCCGGCAATCGTCGATTGACGTCCCTGCGCGAGCGGGCGAAAAGCGATCCGGAATGAAGCCCCCTCCGCGCCGCGTCCTGGCGCACTGTTCTGCGCTCTTCGCGGCACTCGCGCTTGCCCTCGGCGGGTGCGCGGGCGCGGGCCACGCATATGGATGCGACCCCGACGCCGGCGAATGCCATGGCAATCCATTCTCCGATGGTGGCACCACCGTCTCGACCTTCGTCTCCTCCGCGGTGACCGTCTGGCACGACGGCATGCACAACTCGGACATCGACGTGGTCGCGTTCAACGGCGCGCTCTTCGGCGTCTTCCGCCACGCGAGCACGTTCACCGTCTCGGCCACCGCGAGCCTCTACATCGTCACCTCGACCGACTCGGGCGCGACCTGGGCGAAGTCGGCGGAGCTGGTCTCCAACCCGGCCGCAGACGCGGGCCCCGGGCTCGATCTGCGCGAGCCCAAGCTGAGCGTCTTCCAGGGCGCGCTCCACGTGACGGTCACCGCCTGGGACCCGACCGATCCGGACGATCACGTCACCACCGTGCTCGCCGCCTCCTCGAGCGATGGCGTCCACTTCTCGCAGCTGTTGCCCGCGGGACTGGTGAGCGGCAGCGAGGCCTGGCGCCCGCGGCAGGTGAGCGAGTCGCTCTGGATCTCCGCGTGGAAGGCCGACGAGCTGTTCCCCAACGACGCGCCAGGCGGCCTCTCCCTCTACGCGAGCCTCGATGGGCAGTCGTTCAACGGCGCGGTCTCGCTGCCGGTGGGGCCGGGCGCGCACCAGGGTGAGCTGCTCGTGCGCTCGGACAACACGCTCTGGATCGCCATCCCTGAGCGGCAGGAGTCGGACAGCGTCGACCAGCAGACCATCTGCCACACGCCCATCGTGCTGCCGTACAACTTCACTTGCTGGTCGGTCGCGCAGGCGCCGATCGACTCGCCGGCGCTCTTCGAATTCGACGGCGTGCTGCTGCTCCTCGGCGGCCACGCGCTGGACGACGGCCGGGGCCGCACGGCGATCTGGCAGGTCGACGACGGCGCACAGTCCTTCGATCTGATCGCCGATCTGCCGCAGAGCGAGGGCGAGACCGGCGACCCCAGCATCGTCGGCCTGGACAGCTCGCACGCGCTCATCAGCTACCACACCACTTCGACGCTCGATCCGCGCGTGCAGGCGCTCGGCCACGAGCCGACCACGCTCGAATCCGAGAGCGACGGATTCGCGGTCGATATCGACGCGGTGGTGCTCAACCTGGACCAGGTCCCCGCGGGGGACTGACGTTCTAATTGCAGCCGAAGAAGATCTCCGGGCAAGCGCTGCTGCCGTCGCAGCCGCGGCGTAGATCGTTGCCGGAAACAGGCAACGCGCGGGGCGACGGTCGGAATGCGAATCGACTCATGCCATCGGTCATTCAATGGATCGGGCGCGCCGTCCGCGCCGATCCCGCTTGCGCGGCCGGATCGCTTCCGCGAGGATGCGCGCCCCTTCCGAAGACAAACCCAAGAGGAGCATCGTCATGGCCAGCCCCGCACCGAAGATTCCTGCCAACGGCCAACCCGTCTCGTTCGCGAAGGGCAAGCTGCAGGTTCCGGATCATCCGATCCTGCCGTTCATCGAGGGCGATGGCACCGGCCCGGACATCTGGCGCGCGAGCCAGCGCGTGCTCGACGCCGCGGTCGCCAAGGCCTACGGCGGCAAGAAGCAGATCGAGTGGATGGAGGTCTACGCGGGCGAGAAGAGCAAGAAGCTCTTCGACACCTGGCTGCCCGAGGAGACCATCGAGGCGTTCCGCAAGTACGTCGTCGGCATCAAGGGCCCGCTCACCACGCCGGTCGGCGGCGGCATCCGCTCGCTCAACGTCGAGCTGCGCCAGCGACTCGACCTCTACGTCTGCCTGCGCCCGGTGCGCTGGTTCAAGGGTGTCCCCTCGCCGGTGAAGCGGCCGGACAAGGTCGACATGGTGATCTTCCGCGAGAACACGGAAGACATCTACGCCGGCATCGAGTACGCGGCCGGCACGCCCGAGTCGAAGAAGGTCCTCGACTTCTTCGCCAAGGAGTTCCCGAAGGACTTCAAGAAGGTCCGCTTCGGCACCGAGGAGGCCTCGAAGAGCTGGCAGGCCAAGCTCGAGGAGATCGGCGCTCCGCACCAGGACGTCGTCGTCGAAGTGGGCGTCGGCCTCAAGGCGGTCAGCCGCCTCGGCACCGAGCGCCTCGTGCACAGCGCGATCAGCTACGCCATCACGGCCAGGCAGAAGAGCGTCACGCTGGTGCACAAGGGCAACATCATGAAGTTCACCGAGGGCGCGTTCCGCGACTGGGGCTACGGCGTCGCGAAGAACTACTTCGGCGCGGTCGAGATCGACGGCGGGCCCTGGTGCAAGATCGCCGCGGGCACCAAGACGGCCATGGGAACGATCGTTCCGCATGACATCATCATCAAGGACTCCATCGCCGACATCACGCTGCAGCAAGTGCTGACGCGGCCCGAGGAGTTCGACGTCATCGCCACGCTGAACCTGAACGGCGACTACCTCTCGGACGCGTTGGCGGCGCAGGTGGGCGGCATCGGCATCGCGCCGGGCGGCAACACCAACTACGTCACCGGCCACGCCGTGTTCGAGGCGACGCACGGCACCGCGCCGAAGTATGCCGACCTCGACAAGGTGAACCCCGGCTCGGTCATCCTCAGCGGCGAGATGATGCTGCGCCACCTCGGCTGGAACGAGGCGGCCGACCTGATCATCCAGGGCATGGACGGCGCCATCGCGGCCAAGACGGTGACGTACGACTTCGCGCGCTTGATGACCGCCGAGGGCGCGGCGGGCGTGAAGGAAGTGAAGTGCTCTGAGTTCGGCGACGCGATCATCCGGCACTTCTAGCCGCCGCTCCCCTCGCTGGTCACCGGAACGATCGAATGCCCAAGTATCTCGACCCGTCGAAGCCTTGCGCCTGCAGCTCGGGCAAGCCGCACGCCGACTGCTGCCGTCCGTACCTGCGCGGCGAGCGCGAGGCGCCCGACGCGGTCTCGCTGATGCGCTCGCGCTACTCGGCGTTCGCGCTGGAGAACGCGGCGTACTTGCTGCGCACGCTGCACGCGTCGCTGCCGGAGCGCTCGCAGCCCGAGGGCGAGATGCTCACGCTGCTGCGCCGGGCGTGCCGCGCCTACGAGTATCCGGGGCTCAAGGTGCTCGAGGACAAGCAGGACGGCGACAAGGCCGAGGTGCTCTTCCTCGCGCAGATGTTCGACGGGCCGAAGGACGGCTCGTTCCTCGAGCGCTCGGAGTTCGTGCGCGAGAACGGCAAGTGGTTCTACACGACCGGCAAGATGCGCAAGGCGAGCGAGGTCGAGGCGCCGGAGAAGGTGACGTTCGCGACGTTCGTGCCGGGCCAGGAAGAGGACGAGGGCGTCACCGCGTAGCGCGCGGCCGCGCGGCAATGTCGAGCTCATCGCCGGAAACCTGGGCGCAGCTGCGCGAGGCGCTCGGCGACGAGCCTCTCCCGGCGGCGCTCTGCATGCTCGATGCGCTCGAGGCGAACGCGGCCGCGCTCTTTGCCCTCGCGCGCGCGGGCGGCAAGAAGCTGCGCATCGCCACCAAGTCGGTGCGCTGCCCGGAGCTGCTCTCGCGGCTGCTCACGATCGGCGGCGGCGACTCGATCGGCCTGATGACCTTCGCGGCGTCCGAGACCGCCTGGCTCGCAGAGCGCGGCCACCGCGATCTGCTGCTCGCGTACCCGACGCTGCATCCGCGCGACTGCGAAATGGTTGCCGAAGCCAACCATTCGGCGCGCGCGGCGGTCGCGGTCGATGGCTGGGAGCAGGTCGAAGCGCTCGCTCGCGCCGGCGCGGCGGCGGGCGTGCGCGTGCCGCTGGTCATCGATGTCGACGCGTCCTATCGCCCGCTGGAGCTGAAGCAGCTTCACCTGGGCGTGCGGCGCAGCCCGCTGCGCGAGGCGCGCGCGATCGCCGACCTGGCCGAGAAGATCGCCAGCCACCCGGACGCGTCGTTCGCGGGCCTGCTCAGCTACGAGGCGCAGGTGGCGGGCCTGCCCGATCGCGGCGCGGGTTTTTTGGTCGACGCGGCGGTGGGCGCGATGAAGCGGCGCTCGCTCGCGCAGTTGCTCGATTCGCGCGCGGCGCTGGTGCGCGAGCTGGAGTCGCGGCGGCTCAAGCCGGCGCTCTTCAACGGCGGCGGCACCGGCAGCCTCGCGCAGGCTGCGCGCGATCCCTCGCTCACCGAGCTGACCGCGGGCTCGGGCTTCTTCAAGAGCCACCTGTTTGATCACATCGCGCCGCGCGAGGGCGCGGCGGCGCTGCGGCCCGCGCTCTCGTTCGCGCTGCAGGCGACGCGCCGGCCTGCGCCCGATCTCATCACCTGCGCTGGCGGCGGCATCGTCGCGTCGGGGGAAGCGGGCGCCTCGCGCCTGCCGCGGCCGTGGCTCCCCGAAGGGCTCTCGCTCCTGCCGCGCGAGGGCGCGGGCGAAGTGCAGACGCCGCTGCGCGTGCCGGCCGGCCTGGAGATCCCGCTCGGCGCGCCCGTCTTCTTCCGCCCCGCGAAGGCGGGCGAACCGCTCGAGCGGTTCAACGAGCTGCTGCTGCTGCGCGCGGGCCGCATTGAATCGCGCGCGAAGACCTATCGCGGGCTCGGCCTCGCCTTCGGATAGCGCGGCGCACCCAAGCCTCGGGTCTCGCGCAACCGGCTGCGAGAAAAGGGTAGGGTGCGCGCCCGATGAGCCTGCCTCTGCGCCTCGACTTCCCCGATCACCGCGCCGCGCCCGACGCGTGGGCCGCCTCGCTCGGCATCTCGCGCGCCGCGATCGATCTCTATCTCGCCGCGCAGCCGATCGACCTGCACGTCGACGCGTTCATCTGGCAGCGCATCCTCGGCTACGACCTGCGCAAGCGGCACGGCCACGGCCTGCTCGGCGCGCGCTTCTACAGCCAGACCGATCTGCCTCGTCTGCGTGAGGCGCAGCTCGCCGGCGCGGTCTTCGTCATCTCGACCAACCCGCTGCGCAGCGCCGCGGGCCGCGCGCGCGTCTTCGAGAAGAACTTTGCGCGCCTCAAGGCCATCCTCGAGAGCGTGCCGGAGGACGCGCAGATCGTCCGCACCGCGAGCGACTTCCACGCCGCGCGCGCGCAGGGAAAGCTCGCTGCCTTCCTCGGCATCCAGGGCGGCAACGCGGTCGATCGCGACGCCGACGCGGTGAAGCTGCTCGACGATCAGTTGCATCCCAATGATTTGAACCCCAACGATTCGTCCGCGCGGCCGCGGTACTCGAGCATCCTGCGCGTCACGCTGGTGCACCTCTCCAACTCGCGCGTGGGCGGCACCAGCGCGCCGCTCGGCGGCGGGCGCGGCCTGACCGGCGCCGGCCGCCAGCTGGTCGCTGCGCTCAACGCGCGCCGGATCTTCGTCGACCTCGCGCACATCTCGAAGAAGGGCTTCTGGGAAGCGCTCGACGCGCACGACCAGTCGCTGCCCGCCATCGTCACGCACACCGGCGTCTCGGGCGTGCACGAGCACTGGCGCAACCTCGATGACGAGCAGGTGCGCGCGATCGCCAAGAGCGGCGGCGTGGTCGGCGTGATGTACCAGTCGAGCTTCCTCGGCGACCCCATCTTCAGCGGCCGCGCCGAGTCGATCGTGCGCCACCTCGAGCACATCGCCAACGTCGCGGGCGAAGAGGTGCCCGCGCTCGGCAGCGACTGGGACGGCGCCATCGTCCCGCCGCGCGATCTGCGGACCTGCCTCGAGCTGCCGCGCCTGGTGCAGATCATGCTCGACCGCGGCTGGCGCGAAGAGCAAGTGATGCGCGTGCTCAGCCAGAACTTCCTCCGCGCGCTCACCCGCCTGCGCGGCTGACCGATCTCCTCCTTCGATTTTCGCCCCGGGACTCTTCGATGACGCTCGCTTCCGTCCGCCCCGAACTCCGCTCGCCGTCTCGCCGCTTCGCTCGCGCGGCCGCGCTGGGCGCGCTCGCGCTCGCTTCGCTGACGCTCGCCTGCCACTCGCTCGCCGGCATCCGCGGCACGCAGGCGAGGATGAACTTCGGCCCGCGAACCGCTTTTTATGACGGTCCGTTCCCCAGCGAAGAGCTGCGCACGCCGGGCCAGCCCATCGACCTCTCGCTCTTTCCCAACCCGGGCGGGATCGATCTGATCAACCGCGCCATCGCGCTGCTGCAAGAGAGCGCGAACGGCTTCGGCACCTCGAGCGGCGTCTTCATCCAGTTCGATGGCCCGCTCGGCACCGGCGCGCTGCCGACGATCGATCAGTCGGTGCAGCCCGGCTCGAACGTGTTCCTCGTCGGCATCGACGCGAGCAGCCCGGACTACCTGGTGCAGCTCCCGGTCCAGGTCGCGTTCCTCGCCGACGGCGGACCGTTCGGCGCACCGAACCTCCTCTCGATCCTGCCGGTGCAGGGCTTCCCGATGCGGCCGAACACAGCCTACGCCGCGGTGGTGCTGCGCGCGGTCGGCGACGCGGACGGCGCTCCGCTCGGCGCGCCGCTCTCGATGGTGCAGCTCGCCCATCTCATCCAGCCCGACGGCATGCCGGACGCCGCGTTCGCCGTCTACAGCCGCGCGGTCGAGGCGCTCGCGGTGCGCCGCACGCAGATGAACCAGCTGGCCGCGCTCGCCGTCTTCACCACCGGCGACCCGATCTCCGACGTCCCCAGGGTGCGCGACGACGCGCTCACGCATCCGCTGCCGCTGCCGTCACAGCCCTTGGCGCTGCAGCAGATCTACCCGGACTTCTGCCTCTACAAGAGCACCGTCGAGATGCCCGACTACCAGTCGGGCACGCCGCCGTTCACCTCGAGCGGCGGCCGCTGGCTCTTCGACAGCAACGGCGCGCCGATCTACCAGCGCAGCGAGACGGCGAACCTGTTCGTGACCATCCCGCGCCGGCCGCAGCCCGCGGGCGGCTGGCCGGCGGTGCTCTACATCCGCGCCGGCGGCACCGGTCCGGTGCCGATGGTCGATCGCGGGCCGGCCACGGTGGTCGGCGGGCCGAACGCGCCGGGCGAGGGGCCGGCGCTGAACTTCGCGCAGGTCGGCTGGGCCGGCGTGCAGGTCGATGGCCCGCTCGGCGGCCTGCGCAACACCACCGGCGGCGACGAGGAGTACCTCGTCTTCAACTTCCTCAACCCCGATGCGCTGCGCGACAACATCCGCGAGAGCGCCATCGAGACCTCGCTGATGGCGCGGGCGATCGAGCAGCTCACGCTCGACGCCACCGACTGCGACCCTTCGACGCCGGGCACGCAATCGTTCGACATCCACCACCTCGCGCAGTTCAGCCACTCGACCGGCTCGACCATCGGGCCGCTCTCGGCCGCCATCGAGCCGCGCATCGGCGCGATGATCATGAGCGGCGCCGGCGGCAGCTACCTGAACAACGTCCTCTACAAGCAGCTGCCGATCGACGTGCTCCCGCTCGCCGAGCTGCTCATCGGCTACACCGCCGCGGGCCGCACGCTGGTGGCGAGCGATCCGGTGCTCTCGCTCATCCAGTGGGCGACCGAGCCGGCCGACCCGCAGGTCTACGCGCGCCTCATCCAGCGCGAACCGCTCGCCGGCGGCACGGCCAAGCAGATGCTGATGTTCCAGGGCATCGTCGACCACTACATCATGCTGCCGATGGCCAACTCGCTGAGCCTGCCGCTGGGCATCGACCTCGCCGGCCCCGCGCTCGACGAGACCTCCGCCGAGATCGCCGACCTGCCGCACATCCGCACGCTGCTGCCGCTCGACGGCCGCTCGCAGATCTCGCTGCCGGCCGCGCAGAACGTGACCCGCAACGGCACCGCGCTCACCGGCGTGCTGGTGCAGCACCTGCAGGACAACATCGACGACGGCCACGAGATCGTCTTCCAGACACCGCAGCCGATGCACCAGTACCGCTGCTATCTGCAGTCCTGGGCGCAGACCGGAACTGCAACCGTGCCAGCTACAGATGATTCGACGCTGGCGACGGACCCGTGTCCGTAGCCGGGGCGGTGAGTCCGCATGACCCGCCTGCTCCTCCTGCCGGGCATGAATGGCACGGTCGACTTCTTCGAAGATCTGCTCCGCGCGCTGCCTCCTTCGATCGACGCGGAGGCGATCGCGCACTCGACCTCTCGTCCGCAGGGCTATGCCGAGCTCGTCGATGAGCTGGGCCCGCGCGTGGCGCGGTCGGCGCCTTGCGCGCTGCTCGGCGAGTCGTTCTCGGGTCCGCTCTCGATCCTTCTCGCCGCGCGCCACCCCGAATCGGTGCGCGCGCTGGTGCTGGTCGGCACATTCGTGCGCTCGCCCATCCCCGCGCCGCCCTTCGTCCGCGCGCGCGTGGGCCCGGCGCTGTTTCGCCGGCGGCCACCTGCGTGGCTCGTGCGCGCCGCTCTCTTCGGCGACGCAAGCCCGGCGCAGGTCGCCCGCTTCCAGGATTGCATGGCGTCGATCGATCCCGCGGTGCTCGCGCGGCGGCTACAAGAGGTGATGCGCGTCGACGTGCGCGAGGCCTTTGCGCGCCTGCGCATCCCGATCATCTATCTCGCCGGCCGGCGCGACCGTCTGGTGCGCGGGTGGAACGTCGCCGCGATGCAGAAGCTGCAGCCCGCGATGCGCGTCGTTTCTCTCGACGCGCCGCACTTGATCGCGCAGCGAAGGCCGGCGGAGTCAGCGGCCGCGATCGGCGAATTTCTCTCGGGCCCATTCGCGCCCACAACCGCAGCATCCAGCGTCGCTTCCCTCGAACGGAGTTCTTCGTGCACGTCGCTTTGATCGCGCTGCTCCTTGCCGCCGCCCCGGATGCCGCCGCTCTGCGCCAGCAGGCCACCGACGCATTTCGCGCAAAACGCTACGCCGAGGCGTGCCCGCTCTTCGCGCAGGCGAGCGCTGCCGATCCGAAGAACGGCGAGATCTTCGCCGACCTCGGCCTCTGCTGGGACAAGGCGGGAGACAAGGCGAAGGCGCAGGCGGCCGATCTGCAAGCCGCGGTGCTCGGCGACGCGACGACGCGGCTGCACGCCTACTTCAACCTGGGCAAGCTCGGCCGCTCGCTCGACCCGGCGGCCGCGCCCGACGCGGGCCAGGCCGACGCCTGCCGCACCTGGACCTCGGACGTCGCCTGTTCGCCCGCGCAGACCTTGAGCGCTTGCTCGTTCGAGACCACCGGCGGCGGCAGCGGCGGCACCGGCAGCGAGTCCGGCACGGCGATCTGCGCGAAGGAGCTGGACGCCATGCGCTACTCGTACGACGACCCCAACCCGGCCTGCACCGCCTACGTCGACCTGATCACGTCCGAGATCTTCTGCGGCGCGACCTCGGCCCCGCATCCGCACTGCGATGAGGACCCGGACTCGCAGGCCTGCAAGGACGAGATGGACGAGTGCGAGAAGACGGCGAACACGGAGCAGCGGTCGACCTGCGTGCCGGTCTTCGCCGACGCCTGCCAGTTGCGCGTCGGGGTGGTCTGCGACGGCAAGGCGTTCGAGCTCTCCGCCGGCCACAGCTTCGACGTCAGCACCGATCAACCCGAGCAGAAGCCGAAGAAGAAGCCGGGCAAGAAGAAGCACAAGTAGCCCTGCCGCGCGGGCCGGCCGCTTGCAGCCGCGGGCGCGTCGTGCTAGGCCGCGCGCGATTTTGTCCCTCCAGAAACCACCAAAGGCAGGCACAACATGGCTCGCAAGAAGATCGCGCTCATCGGAGCTGGCCAGATCGGCGGCAACCTCGCACTCCTCGCCGCCCAGAAGGAGCTCGGCGACATCGTCCTCTTCGACGTGGTCGAGGGCACTCCCCAGGGCAAGGCGCTCGACATCATGCAGTCGCGCGCGGCCGACGGCTTCGACGCCCGCATCACTGGCACCAACAAGTACGACGAGGTCGCCGGCGCCGACGTGGTCATCGTCACCGCGGGCGTGCCGCGCAAGCCGGGCATGAGCCGCGAGGATCTCCTCGGCATCAACATCAAGATCATGAAGGACGTGGCGGCGAACTTGAAGGACAAGTGCCCCAACGCCTTCATCATCGTCATCTCCAACCCGCTCGACGCGATGGTCTCGGTGCTCAAGCAGATCACCGGCTTCTCGAAGAACATGGTCTGCGGCATGGCCGGCGTGCTCGACACCTCGCGCTTCCAGCTCTTCGTCGCGGAGGAGCTCGGCGTGTCGATCAAGGACGTGCACGCGCTCGTCCTCGGCGGCCACGGCGACGACATGGTCCCGGTGATCAGCTCGTGCAGCGTCGCCGGCATCCCGCTCGAGAAGCTCATCCCGAAGGATCGCCTCAACGCGATCATCGAGCGCACCCGCAAGGGCGGCGGCGAGATCGTCGCGCTGCTGAAGACGGGCTCCGCGTTCTACGCGCCGGCCACCTCTGCGATCGCGATGGCCGAGGCCTACCTGCGCGATCAGAAGCGCGTGCTGCCTGCCGCCTCGCTGCTCGAGGGCGAGTACGGCATCCACGGCTACTACATGGGCGTGCCGGTGACGATCGGCGCCAAGGGCGTCGAGAAGATCCACGTGATCGACATGACCGCCGAAGAGAAGGCGCAGTGGGAGAAGAGCTTCGCCTCGGTGAAGAAGACGGTCGACGAGTCCCGCGCGATGCTGGGGTAGAAACGGACTTGGGACTTTGGACTTTGGGGTACGGCCGCACATCCACCTCTGAGCCGGTCCGAAGCTTCACGTCCCTGCTGTCGCCTGATGCGCCCGTGCCCGCTCGACAAGAGCTGGCGCGGGCGTTTCATTTTTCCGTCGACTCGGCGCGCCGGCTGCACGCCGGTTGTCCCGGTTTCCCCAAAGTCCGAAGTCCGAAGTCCAAAGTCCAAAGTCCAAGATTCATTGCCCCCACCTCGCATCCGAGCTATGACGCCCCCCTCGTTGGAGGGTGAATGGCAGAGCGATACATCGTCGTAGGCGGCGGTCTCGCCGGTCTCGCCACCGTCATCAAGCTCGCGGAAGCGGGCAAGCACGTCGACGTGTTTTCGATCGTGCCGGTGAAGCGCAGCCACTCGGTTTGTGCGCAGGGCGGCATCAACGGCGCCGTGAACACGAAAGGCGAGGGCGACAGCCCCGACGTGCACGTGAAAGACACGCTGCGCGGCGGCGACTTCCTCGCCGAGCAGCCGCCGGTCAAGGGCATGTGCTACGCGGCGCCGGGCATCATCTACCTGCTCGACCGCATGGGCGTTCCGTTCTCGCGCACGCCGGAAGGTCTGCTCGACTTTCGCCGCTTCGGTGGAACGATGGCCCACCGCACGGCGTTCGCGGGCGCGTCGACCGGCCAGCAGCTGCTCTACGCGCTCGACGAGCAGGTCCGCCGCTATGAGGCGGAGGGGCTCGTGCGCAAGTTCGAGTACTGGGAGTTCCTCGGCGCCATCAAGGACGAGCAGGAGGTCTGCCGAGGCATCGTCGCGCTCGACGTCCGCACGATGAACATCGAGGCCTTCCCGGCCGATGCCGTCATGCTCGCGACCGGCGGCCCCGGCATCGTCTACGGCCGCTCGACCAACTCGCTGATCAACACGGGCACCGCGGCGGCGCGCACCTACCAGGACGGCGCGATCTACGCGAACGCGGAGTTCGTGCAGGTCCACCCGACCGCCATCCCCGGCCAGGACAAGCACCGGCTGATGTCCGAGTCGGCGCGCGGCGAGGGCGGCCGCGTCTGGGTCCCGCGCAAGAAGGGTGACACCCGCGAGACCAAGGACATCCCGGAGAGCGAGCGCTGGTACTTCCTCGAGGAGCGCTACCCCAAGTATCGCAACCTCGTTCCGCGCGACGTGGCCACCCGCGAGATCTTCTCGGTCTGCCGCGACGACGGCATGGGGCTCGACGGCGGCGACGCGGTCTACCTCGACGTCAGCCACATCCCGGCCGCCACGCTCGACAAGAAGCTCGGCGGCATCATGGAGATCTACGAGAAGTTCCAGGGCGTGGATCCGCGGCACCACCCGATGAAGATCTTCCCCGCGGTCCACTACTCGATGGGCGGCCTCTGGGTCGACTACGAGGCGGACGCCAAGGGTGACCTCATCAAGGACAGCCCGCGCCAGCAGATGACCAACATCCAGGGGCTCTACGCCTCGGGCGAGTGCGACTACGCGTACCACGGCGCGAACCGCCTGGGCGCCAACTCGCTGGTGTCATGCATCTACGCCGGCTTCATCAGCGGCCCGGCGATGATTTCCTACGCGAAGAACAAGGCGTCTTCGAAGGCGGGGGGCGATGCGCCCAGCGGCCTGCTCGAGAGCGCGAAGAAGCAGTGGCAGGAGAAGTTCGCGGCCATCGGCAAGATGAGCGGCTCGGAGAATCCGTACCAGATCGGTCACGACATGGGCGAGCTGATGATCAAGGCCGCCACCGTCGTGAAGAAGAACTCCGAGCTCGACGTCGCGCTGGTGAAGATCAAGGAGATGAAGGAGCGCTGGCACAAGGTCTCCGCCCTCGACACCGGCCGCACGCTCAACCAGGCGATCAGCTACACCAACCAGCTGTGGAACATGCTGGAGCTGGCGGACCTGATGCTCAAGGCCTCGCGCCTGCGCGACGAGTGCCGCGGCAGCCACTACAAGCCGGAGTTCAACCTCCCCACGCCGAAGACCCACGATCCGACGCAGGACCCGGAGTGGATGGCGGCGTGGAAGAAGCGCAACGACACGTGGCTCAAGGCCTCGATGGGCCGCTGGAGCGCGTCGGGCCCGAACGTCACCTTCGAGCCGCTGCGCAGCCTCCAGACCGAGACGCCCATCCTCAAGCCCGAGCCGCGCTGGTACGGTTAGAATTGGTTGCGGTACCAACGAATTTGCAAATTATCGATTCGGTAAGGTTTCGGTAACGCTGGGCATCTGGAGAAGAGCATGGCACCCAAGACGATCACGCTGCAGATCGAGCGCCAGGACGGCCCCAACGCACCCGCGCGCTGGGAGTCGTTCACCGTTCCGTACACCAAGAACGCGAACGTCATCTCGGTGCTGATGCAGATCCAGCGCGCGCCGGTGACCTCCGACGGCAAGGCCACCACGCCGCCCGCCTGGGACGCGGCCTGCCTGGAAGAGGTGTGCGGCTCCTGCACGATGAACATCAACGGCAAGGTGCGCCAGGCCTGCTCGGCGCTGATCGATCACCTCGAGCCCGAGAAGCCGATCAAGCTGCAGCCGATGAAGAAGTTCCCGCTGGTGCGCGACCTCTCGGTCGATCGCCAGAAGATGTTCGAGAACTTGAAGCGCGTGAAGGCGTGGGTTCCGATCGACGGCACGCACGACCTGGGCCCCGGCCCGCGCATGTCGTCCGAGGACGCGGAGCTTCGCTACACGCTCTCGACCTGCATGACCTGCGGCTGCTGCCTCGAGGTCTGCCCGCAGGTCTCGACCAGCACGGCGTTCATCGGCGCGGCGGCCATCTCGCAGGCCAAGCTGTTCAACGACCACCCGACCGGCGCGATGAACAAGGACGAGCGGCTCCACGCGCTGATGGGCGAGGGCGGTGTCACCGATTGCGGCAAGGCGGGCAACTGCGTGCAGGCGTGCCCGAAGGGCATCCCGCTCACCTCGAGCATCTCGGACATGCACCGCGAGACCACCAAGCAGGCGCTGGTCGACTGGTTCAAGAAGGACGAGCGCAAGGCGGGCGGCGGGCCGGCATAGAGGGAACCTCCGCGGTTCCCCTCGTTGAGCGAAGCTCGATGAGCCTCCTCTCTCTTTCGCGGCAACGCTTGTGCGCGAACGAGCCGAGCGCGCTGTAGAATCTAGATTCCCGCCGTCAGGGTGGGTCCATCCAGGGAGCTGCGCGCATGCCGGCACCGATCCTCACCGTCATCACGTACACCGCGAAGCCGGGCTGCGAAGAGGAGCTCGCGGGGCTCTTGCGCACGCACGTCGCGCGGCTCGCGGAGCTTGGCCTCGTCGCGGAGGCGCGGCCGCACTTTGCCGCCAAGAAGGTCGGTGCGGAGGGCGTCTTCGTCGAGTCGTTCTGGTGGCGTGACGCGGGCTCCAAGCACATCGCGCAGGACAACAGCGAAGTACAGGAGCTGTGGATGCGCGTGGAAGATCTCTGCGTGCCGGGCGGTGTGCAGCCGGTCGAGCTCGAGCCTCTCGCGTAGACCGCGACTTCGCGCGCTACTCGCTGCGCGCGCGGAAGTCGATCAGGTCCATCTTCTCCGAGGCCATCGAGAGGACGACCTCCTTGCGCCAGCCCTCGGCGTCGCCGCCCACTTGCAGCGGCATCTCGCGATCGAACTTGATCGCGACCTTGTCACAAGTGAAGTCGAGCATGCCCGTCGGCGGCGTCTTGCCCTGCCAGATCTGCGGCAGGTTCTTCAGCATCCACGACGCGCCCATCGAGGTGAGCCGCAGCTGGAAGCGGCCCGCGTTGCGCAGCGCGAACGGGAAGATCTGGAAGTTGTAGCCGTAGCAGGGCACCGTGCCCGCGGCCGCGAGGCGGCACGGCCCGCGGTAGATCACTTCGCCCGTCGCGATCTCGCGGCCGATCGGCTTGCCATCGGGGCCGAGCTGCTGCGCCGGTCCGCCCAGGTTGATGATCTCGACGTTCGCCGCCTTCCGCTCGCGCAACACCGTGGGCAGCGTGCGGCCGACCACTGCCCAGAAGTAGCCGAGCCCGCCGATGCCGGCGAAGCGCATCTTTCCCGCGCCGAGGTTCTGCTTCACCGAGACGTAGTCGTTGAGCACCGCCGCGTCGATGCCCATGCCGGCGAACGGCGCGCGCTTGCCCTCGTGCGAGAGCAGGTGCAGCGGCTGCGTCGAGCTCACCTCGCCTGCGCGCGCGCGCAGCACATCCTCCACCACGCCGAGCCGCTTGGGGCTCGCGCCCGACAGGTTCGCCAGCGAGTTGCCGGTGCCCAGCTTGAGCACGCCGACCCGCGGCATCGGCCGGGGCTGCGCCGAGAGGCGGAGCGCGGCTCCGCCGTGCGCGATGGGCGAGTCGCGGCGCGCCGCCATCTCATCGAGCATGCAGTTGACGTAGCCGACGAACGTGCCGTCGCCGCCGCCGGTCAGCACCGTGCGGTACCCCTTGTCGAGCACCGTGCGCGAGATGGCCCGCGCGTCCTCGAACGAGCGCGAGTAGTAGACGTCCTCGGGCGAGACGAACTGCTCCAGCTCGTGCCGCAGCTTCTCGGTGACCGCCTTGGCGTTGGCGTTCAGCAGAACCGCGACGCGTTCCTGGCTGTTCTTGACGGGCAACCGCTCGACCGTAGCAACCATGGGCTTTGCGCTCCTGGAGGAGGTATGCGGACAGCAGCAGCCCATCAAGCAAGGCTCGGGCCGAGGATCGGCTCGGCGCGTCAAGTGTGGATTTGAACGTAAAGACGTATGGTTGTTGAATAGGGATGGGTGGGTCTCGCTCGCACGAGACGGCTCGAGACCGCGCAGGCGCGGTGGCACTGCGCACTGTGTTACGCACTGGTGACGCCGCGGTGGCGAGACGGAGACCGGCGATCAAAAGCGCGCGTTTCCGCTTGGCGCGGCGGTCCGTTGGGCGTAAACACGTTGGCTCTTTTCTGCACGGCTCCTCACGCGCCGTTCGCCTCGATTCGTTCGCCCTAGCAGCACGCGGAGGGTTTCAATGAAGGTGTTCGTCACCGGTGGCACTGGGTACATCGGCAGCGCGGTCGCGCTGCGTCTGAAGAAGGCGGGGCACGACGTGCTCGCCCTCGTTCGCTCGAAGGACAAGGCGGCGCACCTCGCTGCGGCGGGGATCAAGCTGGTCGAAGGCGATCTCGGCAATCCGGCCGGCTGGGCCCCGGCGGCGTATGGTCGCGGCGCGGTCGTCCATTGCGCGTTCCAGCAGAGCGACAACGGCGTCGAGCTCGATCGCCGCACGATCATCGCCGCGCGCGATCTGCTGCGCGGCCAGGTCGGCGCGACGCTCGTCTACACCAGCGGCTGCTGGGTCTACGGCGACACCGCGGAGGTCGTCGATGAGACGGCCGAGCTGAACCCGGCCAAGCTGGTCGGCTGGCGTCCCGCGCACGAGAAGCTCGCGCTCGAGGCGGCCAAGGACGGCGTTCGCTCGGTCGTGGTGCGGCCCGGCGTCGTCTACGGCGGCGCCAGCGGCGGCATCCCCAGCGGGTTCTTCTCCAGCGCGCTCAAGGGCAGCACGCAGGCGGTCGGCGACGGCCGCAACCGGTGGCCGATGGTCCACATCGACGACCTGGCCGAGCTCTACGTGCGGCTGGTCGAGCGCGCGCCCGCAGGCTCGATCTTCAATGCCGCCGATCCTTCGCACGCGACGGTCAAGGAGATCGCGGCGGCCGCGAGCCGCGCGGCTGGCAAGGACGGAGAGGTCTCATTTACGCCGCTCGATCAGGCCCGAGCCAAGATGGGCGTCTTCGCAGACGCCCTCTGCCTCGACCAGCGCCTCTCGAGCGACAAGGCCGAGAACGAGCTCGACTGGCGCCCGCGTCACGAGGGGTTCATCCCCGAGGCCGAAGAGCTGTTCAAGGCCTGGCGCGCCAGCCAGTAGTTTGTGCGGGCGGTGGGGGGGGC
>Ga0302196_10001414_pt1 | contig 22835 bp, 11 predicted proteins | sample II_Bog_N1_3_FD_198794 | JGI IMG/M metagenome (GOLD analysis project Ga0302196, IMG submission 198794) | Peat permafrost microbial communities from Stordalen Mire near Abisko, Sweden - II_Bog_N1_3 | ecosystem: Environmental > Terrestrial > Soil > Wetlands > Peat | place: Sweden: Abisko...
CGTCGGACCGCAGGTCGCTCCAACTGACCTCGGTCTCCGGTGGCTCTGGCGGCTCGGTCTCGACGACGGACGAGGACGTCACCGTGAGATCGGTGTGCGGGGCGTGCAGGTCGAACGCCGTGACGGCGGTTCCCCAGTAGTCGACGTAGCGGTAGGACCGGGTGGCCGGAATGGTTTCGACCCGGTTCAGGATCACGTTCTGCCTGGTGGTCGATTGCGGGGTGAGCCGGGCCTCGTTGTATGAGGCGGTGACCGCCGATCCGTAGGCGTAGCCGGTCGTGTGCACCACTCGGAGCCGCCACATCAGGCTTCTCCGTTCCGGGCAAGCAGTTGCGCGCGATGGCCGGCATCCGACCAGGCCACCCACGGTGTGACATGGAAGTACTGCAGCGCCAACGCTTCACCGACATCCGAACAGGTTGTCTGCAGGCTCGCCAAACGCGTATCCAATGTCTCCAGCAGCACACCGGGTTGCACGAATTCCAATTCGCTGCGTGCCTGCCCGAGCAACCGCTGGGCCTCCGCGGTGGAGCCGATCCGGCTCTGCGAATTGTGCAACAACTCATCCATGCTGTGTTCGGCCAGCTTCAGTGAATAGAAAACCGATCGCGGGAACAGCCGGTCGAGCATCATGAACTGGACCACTCGGCCGGCGTCCAGCACGCCCCGATAGGTCCGCAGGTACGTGTCGTGCGCGCCGGCCGACCGCAGCAGCGTCACCCACGCCGGCGACGACGCGCTGTCCCCTACCCGGGACAGCAACAGCCGCACCGTCATGTCGACCCGTTCGATCGCGCGGCCCAGCACCATGAAGCGGTATCCCTCGTCGCGCGAGAGGGTCGAGTCGGCCAGGCCGGCGAACATCGCCGCCCGTCCTTCGACGTAGGACAGAAACTCGTGAGGCCCCAGCCGTTTGGCGGCACGTTCACGCTCAGCAAGGGCGTGATAGGTGGTATTGAGGCACTCCCACGTCTCGCTGGATGTCACTTCGCGGGCGCACCGTGCGTTTTCGCGCGCCGCCGAGATCGCGTCGACGATCGAGGAGCCGCCCTCGTTGTTGGTGCTGAACGCCACCAGGTCAGTCAACGACCACACATCCAACTCGTGATCCGGTGGCTCGATGCCGAGCACCTGCAGCAGCACCCGGGACGCCTGGTCCGGGTCGACGCTGGAGTCCTCGAGTAGTTGGTGCAGCGCGACGTCCAGAATTCGCGCGGTGTCGTCGGCACGCTCGACGTAGCGACCAATCCAGTAGAGCGCTTCCGCGTTGCGGGCAAGCATCAGAGGGTCACCTGCTGAGATTCCTGGGGCTTGCCCTGCGACTGTTTTTGCGTCCGCCGTGGCGACCCCTCCAGCGCTGGGTCCGGCGCGGATTTCTCAGATTTCGGCAGCGAACGCACGACCTCGGCCGCCCCCAGCTCACGGGCGCCGGCCGACGCGCGTGGCGCGAGCACCCAGGTGTCCTTCGAGCCACCGCCCTGGCTGGAGTTGACCACTCGCGAGCCTTCGACCAGGGCCACCCGGGTCAGCCCGCCCGGCAGCACCCAGACGTCGTCGCCGTCGTTGACTGCGAATGGCCGCAGGTCGACGTAGCGAGGCGCCAGTGCGTTGTCGATCTTGGTCGGCACGGTCGACAGTTCCATCATCGGCTGGGCGATCCAGCTTCGCGGATCGTCGCGAATCTTCTTGGCGACGGCGGCCAATTCTTTGTCGGAGGCATCCGGACCGAATACGATGCCGTAACCGCCGGATCCCTCCACCGGTTTGATGACCAATTCGTCGATCCGGTCGAGCACCTCTTCGCGTTCGTCGTCGAGCCAGCACCGGAACGTATCGACGTTGGCCAGCAGCGGCTTTTCGCCGAGGTAGTACTCGATCATGGTCGGGACGTAGGTATAGACGAGCTTGTCGTCGCCGACGCCGTTGCCGATCGCACTGGAGATGACGACGTTCCCGGCGCGGGCGGCGTTGACCAGACCGGCCACCCCGAGCACCGAGTCGGCGCGGAATTGCAGCGGGTCCAGGAACGCGTCGTCGATGCGCCGATAGATGACGTCGACCTGACGTTCCCCGTCGGTAGTGCGCATGTACACCTGGTTGTCGCGGCAGAACAGGTCGCGGCCTTCGACCAACTCGACGCCCATCTGCCGGGCCAACAGCGAGTGTTCGAAATAAGCGGAGTTCGCCACGCCTGGCGTCAAGACCACCACGGTGGGATCGGCCTCGTTGGTGGCCGCGGAGTTGCGCAGCGCCCGCAGCAGGTGCGCGGAGTAATCATCGACGGCACGCACCCGGTGCGTGGCGAACAGATTCGGGAAAACCCGCGCCATCGTGCGTCGGTTCTCCATGACGTACGACACCCCGGAGGGCGAGCGCAGGTTGTCCTCGAGAACCCGGAAGATGCCCTTCTCGTCGCGGATCAAGTCGATGCCGGCGACGTGGATTCGCACCCCGTTGGGCGGGACGATGCCCACCGCTTCGCGGTGAAAGTGTTCGCAGGAAGTTATCAAGCGGCGCGGGATGACGCCGTCGTTCAGGATTTCCTGATCGCCGTAGATGTCGTCGAGATACATCTCCAGAGCCTTGACCCGCTGGATGATGCCGCGCTCCAACCGGCTCCACTCCGCCGCAGAGATCACCCGAGGCACCAGGTCGAGCGGGAAGGGCCGCTCCTGACCGGACAGCGAAAAAGTGATGCCCTGGTCGATGAACGCCCGGCCCAGCGCTTCGGAGCGGGCTTCGAGCTCTGAGGCGTTCGACGGCGCAAGCTCGGCGTAGATGCCTTTGTAGGGGACGCGGACGTTGCCCTGAGCATCGAACATCTCGTCGAAGGCCAGCGAATAGGAATCCGACGTGCCGTACCCGCCGAAGATGTCCTCGGAGCGTGCCTGCGGACGCGCAGCGCCGCGTGGCTTCACCCTGGTCTCCTCAAGCTGGTCGGCAAGACTCACTTTTCAGATGCTGCCTCAAATTGGCGTTATTGCAGTCCGCGAGTTCCCCTTTTGGGAGAAAACGTAACCGACTGATAACCTGAGAAGTCGCTATCGGGTGAATTGACCCCGAGGCAAAAGCCGAACTTAGGAAAAGACGGGAACTAACGCGTGGCCAACATCAAGTCGCAGCAGAAGCGCAACCGTACCAACGAGCGCGCTCGTCTGCGCAACAAGTCGGTGAAGTCGTCGCTTCGCACCGCTGTTCGCGCGTTCCGCGACGCCGCCGACACCGGCGACAAGGAGAAGGCCGCCGAGTTGCTGCTGTTGACCAACCGCAAACTGGACAAAGCGGCCAGCAAGGGCGTAATCCACAAGAACCAGGCCGCCAACAAGAAGTCGGCGCTGGCGCGGACCCTCAACAAGATCTGAGCCCGGGCGCACGGTTCACCGGCCCCGGTCGGACACCAGTTCGGCAACTTGCCTGACCGCGGATTCGAGCGCGTAATCGGCATCCGCGACGGCTCCCTTGACGTTGGCGTTGAGCGCCGCCACCACTCTCATCGCGATTGCCACCGTGTCGCCTGACCAGCGCCGAGCCTGCTTCTGGGCTTTCTGCACACGCCAGGGCGGCATTCCCAGCTGCGCGGCCAGCCGGTAGGGGTCACCGGATAGCGGTCGCACCCGACCAATGGTGTGCACGGCTTCGGCCAGTGCGTCTGCCAGCACCACCAGCGGCTCGCCGCGCATCATCGCCCAGCGCAACGCCTCCGTCGCTCCGGCGACGTCGCCGGTAACGGCCTTGTCGGCGATGTCGAAGCCCTTCACTTCGGCCTTGCCGCTGTGATAGCGCCGCACCGCGGCGGCATCGACGTCACCGGCGGTGTCGGCGACCAACTGCGAACAGGAGGCGGCGAGCTCGCGCAGGTCGGAGCCGACGGCGTCCAGCAGGGCCGTCACCGTCTCTTCGTCGACCTTGACCCGCAGCGAGCGAAATTCCTTCCGGACGAAGTCGGTGCGCTCGCCGGCCTTGGTGATCCGCGCGCAGGGATGCACCTGGGCACCAAGCGACTGCAGCTCGTTGGCCAGTGCCTTGGCTCGGCCGCCGCCCGAGTGCACCACGACCAGGATCGTGCCCGGCGGCATGTCAGCGGCGACCGACGCGATCAGCGCGGCCGCGTCCTTGCCCGCTTCCGCGGCGGCTTCCAGCACGACGACCCGCTCGTCGGCGAACAGTGATGGGCTGAGCAGTTCGGTGAGCTCGTAGGTGCTGACGTCGCCGGCCCGCATTCGGCTGACCGGGACGTCCTGGCCGCCCAGGAGATCGCCCGGCTCGGTGCCCGCGCGCTTCCGCGCCGACCGCAGGACGTCGGCCACCGCTCGCTCGACCAGCAATTCCTCGTCGCCCAGCACCAGATGCAACGGCGAAACTTCACTCACCACACGATGGTGTCACGAAGGGCCGACCTGTCCCGACGGGGACTCTCAGAGGGACTCTGAAAGAGACTCCGACAAGAACCAGGCCAGCAGGCAAAAGCCGCCGACCGTCGCGGTCAGTCGCATCGACGTACGGAACCACCTTCGAAACCACCTAAGCCGCCCCAGCAGCAGGCCCAACAGAGCCACCAGCACAGTGCAGCCGCCCACCGCGAGCACCCCGGGCACACCCGCGGGAACGGCGACGGTCGCCATCGGCACGCCGGCCGCCCAATGCGCCACACCCAACACCCACCACAGCTCAGGCCCGGTGAAACGGATCAGGAACTGGGCGCCGGCCGGCCACAACACACACAACGCGGCCGCCGCGCTGCCCAGCACGGTGATCGGTGCGATCGCCGCCGCCACCGCCAGATTGGCGGCCACGGCCACCAGACTGACCCGGCCCGAGATACCGGCGATCAGCGGGGCGGTCACCACATGCGCGGCGCAGGCAACCGCGAGCGCATCGGCCAGCGGCTTGGGCCAACCTCGCCCGGCCAGGCGCCGCGACCAGACCGGGGCAATCACCACCAGCGCGGCCGTCGCCAGCACGGACAGCGCGAAGCCCGCCTCGACAGCCAGCTGGGGCGCAACGGCCAGCAGAACCAGCACCGAGGCGCCCAACGCCGGCATCGCCTGCCGGCGACGCGACGACAGAATTCCGGCCAGCGCGATGGCGGCCATCACGGCCGCCCGCAACACACTCGCCGTTGGTTGCACCACGATGACGAATGCCAGCAGTGCCACCGCGGCAAGCAGCACCGCCGCGCGCGGGCCGATCACTCGGGCCGAGAACAGCACGGCCCCGCACACGATCGTGACGTTGGCCCCCGACACCGCCATCAAGTGCGTCATGCCCGCCGCGCGGAACTTGCGGCCGGTCTCGGCGGTGACGGCCGAGGTATCACCGAGGACCAGGGCGGGCAGCATCGCGGCCTGTTCGCCGGGCAATACCTCCCGGACGGCGGCGGCGAACCGACTGCGAACCGTGTAGGCGGCCCGCTGCACCGCACCGGCCCGGCCCATGCTCGGCCGGCCCGTCACGTTGAGCACAGCGACCGTCAGATCTTTGCGGGTCGGACGACTGATGCGCGCGGCGAACTGCACCGGCCTGCCCGCCATGACTGCGCCTGTTACTCCGCTAGTTTCTGAGCCCTTTTCCGAGCCGAAGTCCGACGCCCGACCGAAAACGACCACCAGGCCAGACGTCTCGTCGGTACGCAAGCGTTGCAATGTCCCCCGAAACATCAGCCGGCCCCGGCCAAGCGACACCGCGCTCTCGCTGGGAGTGACCGTCACCGGCGCCGACGTTCCGAACGCCGCGCGGATCGGGTGCCGAGCCACCGCTTCGGCGCGCAGCGCAACCGCGAAACCGAAGCCCGCTCCCGCCACACCGATCGCCACCAGGCCTGCACTGATCCCCCGCAGCCGGGAACCCCGGCCGGTCCGGCGCACCGCGTAACCCAGCAGCGCGAGCGAGATGGCGGTCAGCACCACGCAGCACCACGCCAACACCCGGCCGACGGGCCACACGATCCCGGCGGCGGTCACGATCCAGCTGGTGAGCGCCGCGGGGACCAGGCGCACGTCGACGCGCGCCGGAACCGGTTCAGCGGGGCCCGGCTGGCGCGACACCTGTTGAACTAACCGCCAGTTCAGACACGGACCAGGGCACGCAGCTTGTCCAGCCGCGACGGCCCGATGCCGTCGACGTCGGCGAGCTGGTCGACGCTGGCGAATTTGCCGTTGGCCTGCCGCCACGCCAAAATTGCGGCCGCGGTTACCGGTCCGACCCCGGGCAGCGCGTCCAGCTGCTCCACGGTCGCGGTGTTGAGGTCGAGCGCTTCACCTGTCTTTGGGCCCGTCTTCGGACCCCCAGTCGGCTTGCCCGGTGTCGATACCGGCGCGGGCCCCGCGGCCGAGCCGGAGCCCACCGAGCTGCCGAGCGCTTTCGGCAACCCGGACAGCGGAGCCAGCCCGACCACGATCTGCTCACCGTCGCCGACCGGGCGGGCCATGTTCAATCCGATGGTGTCGGCACCGTCCATCGCACCACCGGCGGCCTGCAACGCATCGGCGATCCGGGCCCCCGGCGCCAGGGTGACCAGTCCCGGCGTGTGCACCAGGCCGACCACGCTGACCACCACCGGTCGGTCCGAACCGCCCGGCTGGGCGGCGCCCGGAGTGGCCGACGATTTAGGGCTCGGTCCCGAAGTTCCCGAGACCCGTTCCACCGGCGGGAGCTTGGCCGACATCACCGGCGGGGGTCGATCGCGCAGCAAGGTGAACACCGTGACCAGTACGGCGAGAATCGCCACTATCGCCGCGGCGATGGCACCGGCGCGACCGGGATCGGCGCGCACCCTGGCCATCCAGCCCTCGCGCCGGGACGCGTCGGGTAACCACCGCGGCAGCAACGAGTTCTGGTCGTCTTCTTTCTGTTCATCACCTGCGGCGTCCTCGGCCGGGGCGCAGTCGTCGGCCTCGGCCGCGTCGGGATCCGGGTCGGCACTGAGCCGGCGCTGCAGTCGTTCGACGGGAAGTTCTGATCGCATGCACCGAAGGTAGGTGCGGCGACCCCTATAACGGCCCCCACCAACGGCGTCGCGCGGCCCGCTTGTGGATTAATCCGAGGCTGTGCACACGCCCCTGAAGCGATGGGTGAAGATGGAACTACCAGATCGAACTAGGGACGAAGGACAGACTGCCATGCAGCTGGCGCTCACGACGGAGGAAGCCGCGTTCCGCGACGAACTTCGCGGCATCTACACCACGCAGATCCCAGCGGAGTTGCGCGAGCTAATGCGCCAGGGCTCGTCGCTGAGCCGCGAACAGATGGTCACAAGTCACAAGATCCTGAACGAGCACGGGCTCGCGGTACCCAATTGGCCGGTTGAATGGGGCGGCAAGGACTGGACGCCCACCCAGCACCAGATATGGGCTGACGAGATGCAATTGGCGTGCGTGCCCGAGCCGCTGAACTTCAACGCCAAGATGGTCGGCCCCGTGATCGCGGAATTCGGCTCGGAGGAGATCAAACAGCGGTTCCTGCCGTCGACGGCCAACCTCGACATCTGGTGGTGCCAGGGATTCTCCGAACCTGAGGCCGGCTCGGACCTGGCGTCGCTGCGCACCACCGCGGTCCGGGACGGCGACAGCTACGTCGTCAACGGTCAGAAGACCTGGACAACGCTGGGCCAGTGGGCGGACTGGATCTTCTGCCTGGTGCGCACCGACCCGCAGGCACCCAAACGTCAGGCCGGGATCTCGTTTCTGCTCTTCGACATGAAGACGCCGGGCATCACGGTGCGGCCCATCAAGACCATCGACGGCGGCCAGGAGATCAACGAGTTGTTCTTCTCCGACGTTCGCGTGCCCGCCAACCAGCTTGTCGGACAGGAGAATCACGGCTGGACCTACGCGAAATTCCTGCTGGGCAACGAACGCACCGGCATCGCGGGCGTAGGACGGACCAAAGTTCGGCTCGCCGAGGTGAAAAAGCACGCCGCGGAAACCGGGGTGCTTGACGATCCGCTGTTCGCGGCCCGGCTGGCCGAGGCCGAAAACGAGCTGCTGGCACTGGAACTCACGCAGGCACGGGTGGTCTCGGACTCCTCGGGCGGCGAGCCCAACCCGGCGTCGTCGGTGCTCAAGTTGCGCGGCAGTCAATTGCAGCAGGTGGCTACCGAGTTGCTGGTCGAGGTGGCCGGCCCCGACGCGCTGCCCGCTAATGGCGACGAAATCGCTTCACCCGCCTGGGCGCAGACCAGCGGCCCGCGCTACCTCAACTACCGCAAGACGTCGATCTACGGCGGTAGCAGCGAAGTGCAGCGCAACATCATCGCGTCGACCATTCTCGGATTGTGAGGCAGCCATGGACTTTCAGCTGAGCGACGAGCAGGCCCTGCTCCGCGACACCTCCCGCGATCTGTTGTCGCGCAGCTATGACCCGGAGAGCCGCAGCAAGGTCATCGGCTCCGATCTCGGCTGGAGCCGCGAGGTCTGGAGCCAGCTGGCCGACACCGGGATTCTCGGCCTCGGCTTCGATCCGGACGAGTCCGGCCAGATCGAGATCATGGTGGTGCTCACCGAGATCGGGCGACGGTTGGCGCCCGAACCGGTCGTACACGCCGCTCTGGCGCCCGGCACGCTGATCGCCGAACGGGGCAGCGAACAGCAGAAGCGGCTGCTGGACGACGTGGCGGCAGGCCAACGACTGCTGGCCTTCGCCCACCTGGAAGCCGGCCACCGCAAGCCGACGGCGGACGTCTCCACCAAGGCCGTGCGGCAAGGCGATTCGTGGGCGCTGAGCGGGCGGAAGAACCCGGTGCTGGCCGGTGATTGCGCCGACACCCTGGTGGTCAGCGCCGCGTTGCCCGCTGGGGGCACCGGGCTGTTCCTGGTCGACGCCTCGCAAGACGGCACCGTTACCCGCCATGGTTACCCGACATTCGACGGCCAGCGCGGCGCTCAGATCGACCTGGACAACACGCCGGCCGAACCTCTCGGCGACGCTGTCGACGCCGCACCCGCCATCCGCGACACCATCGTGCGCATCCAGTCCGCATTGTGCTGCGAGGCGGTCGGCGCGATGGAGGAAGCCCTTCGCCTGACCACCGACTACCTGAAAACCCGCAAGCAATTCGGCGTCACGCTCAACAAGTTCCAGGCGCTCACGGCGCGCGCCGCGGACATGTACGTCTCGCTGGAACTGGCCCGCAGCATGAGCCTGTACGCGGCGATGTCGATCGCCGACGGCAACCTCGACCCGGTGATCGCGTCGCGCGCCAAGCTGCAAATCGGGCGCTCCGGCCGGCACATCGCTCAGGAATCGATCCAGATGCATGGCGGCATCGGCGTGACGGCGGAATACCCCGTCAGCCACTACGCGGCCCGGCTCACAGCGATCGAAAACACCCTGGGTTCCTCGAACGACCACCTGCACAACCTGATCGACCACATCGCGGACTACGACCTGGCCCGGCTCTGACACCACTCGCATTGGCTGGCCTGACGTTATGCGCAGTTCACACGCCGATTGCGGGTGTGTCTTCTCGCGAACGTCTGTTATTCCTCGTGCGCTGGGTGCCCGCGGTTCAGCTGCATCCCAAAATGGTACCATTTTGGTATGAGCACGCAGATTGCCGTACGCCTCCCGGATGAGATCGTCGCCTTCCTCGATGACGAAGTCAGAGAGCAGCACGCCCCCAGCCGGGCCGCCGTGGTGCTTCGAGCGCTCGAACGTGAAAGGCGCCGCCAGATCGCCGCACGTGACGCAGCTATTCTTGCGCGCCTGGGACCTGACGCCGATATGGATTCCCTCGCCGGCTTTGCTGCCGAACTTCAGGTCGAACTCGACTGATGAGACCCATCCACACCGCAGAACTCGACAAGGTCAGGCCCGTCCTCATCCTTACGCGCGAGCTGGTCAGACCTCATCTATCCAGAGTGACCGTTGCGCCGATCACCAGCACGGTACGCGGACTCTCTACAGAGATACCGGTCGGCCGTGACAACGGTCTGGCCCAAGACTCCGTGGTCAGCTGCGACAACATCGTCACCATTCCGACCGCTGCTCTCCGGCGTCAGATCGGCTATTTGTTGCCGTCGCAGGAATCCGCACTGTCGCTGGCGATTCGAGCCGCCTTCGACCTTGACTGAGCAAGAGCGTCTGACGGCTACCACCACGCGGCCGGGCTCACCGCAATCGAAAACACCCTGGGCTCTTCGAACGACCACCTGCATAACCTGATCGACCAACGGCCGAGCTCAGCGGCCGACTCCCCCGCTACTGCCCAGAGCCCGAAACGGGTTCCAGCCCGTCCGCCTGTGGGGCCAAGTTTGAGCCCGACTCCGGCAGCTGACTGGCGAGGTACTCAGCGAGCGACTTGATGGTCGGATAGTCGAATACCGCCGTAGCGCTGATCGTGAACGCGCCACCGAACTGGCTGTACAACCGGTTGCGCAGCTCAACCGCCATCAGCGAATCCGTGCCCAGGTCCAGGAACCCGCTGGTTGCGGCCGGCGGTTGCGCGAGCCGCAGGAAACTTTGCACCTCGCGCTGTAGGTATTCGGTGAGGAATTTGGCCCGCTGCGCCTCGGGCACCTCGTGCAGTTGCCTGAGCAACTCGCTGTCGCCGGTTGCCTCCGCGACGGCACTGGGCAACACGTAGTCGAGAATCGGTGGACGAGAGCTGCCCAACACCTTCGCGGCACGTTTCCAGTTGGCTTTGATGACGGTTGCCTGCCCAGTTCCGTTGGCGACAACCTCGGCGAGCGCGTTGAGGGCGGCCGTGGGTTCGAGCGGAATTAGACCCTGCGCACTGAGATTGGCGCGCGCGGCCTCCGATGAGGCCATGCCGCCCTTGGCCCAGGGACCAAAGTTGACGCCGGTCGCCGGCAGGCCTTGCGCCTTTCGTTCCGCGACCAGCCCGTCGAGCAGCGCATTGGCAGTCGCGTAGTTGGCCTGGCCGGGTGGGCCGAGCACGCTCGAGACCGAGGAATAGAGGATAAAGAAGTCGAGGTCGTCTTTCTTGGTCAACCGATCTAAGTGGTAGGCGCCGAACGCCTTGGGCGCCAACGTCGTCCGGAAACGGCTCAGACTCTGTTGCGGTAACAGCGCGTCGTCGAGCACGCCCGCCAAATGCGCTACTCCCGCAAGCGGTGGCAACTCCGCACGAATCCGCCCCAGCAACTCATCGACCTGGGACTCGTCGCCGATGTCGGCCGCGAAGGTGTGGATCCGGCACCGGTAGCGCTCGGTGATATCAGCGATTGCCCGTTGTGCATCCGCATCGGGCGCGCGCCGGCTGGTCAACACGATGTCACCCGCCCCGAGTTGGGCCAGATAGGCCGCCGTGTGCAGGCCGAGCGCACCGAGGCCGCCGGTAACCAGATAACTCCGATCACCTTGCGGCTGAAGCGGTTTCGGTATCTGTAGCACAATCTTTCCGATATGCCGCGCTTGCTGCATGCGACGGAATGCGCTCTTCGCCTCCGTTAGCGGGTAGATCTCGGCGGGCAGCGGTGTCCACTCGCCACCGGCCAACCCCTCCGACACCTCGGTCAGCAACCGTTTTATGTGCTCCGGGTCTTGCAGGGTGGTTGCATCAAGCGCGACGATCTCGTAAGCGATATCGGGACGGGCCGCCGCCATCTGCGCATGCGTCCAGATCTCTCGCTTGGCGATCTCGGCGAACCGGCCGTTTTGGGCGGTTGCACGCACGGTCGCCTCGACGAAGCCTTCATTGGTCAGGCTGTTGAGCACCACGTCTACTCCGGCACCCTCGGTGTCGGCGAGGATCTGGTCGGCGAAGTCCGTACTACGCGAGTCGTAGACATATTTCACACCCAGCTTGCGCAGTGCTGCGCGTTTGTAGGTGCTGGCGGTGGCGAAGACGATCGCGCCGTGTTGCTGCGCCATCTGTATCGCGGCCAGTCCGACGCCACCGCTGGCGGCGTGAATGAGCACGCGCTCACCGGGCTTCAGCTGCGCCCAGTCGAATGCGAGCCGGGCCGTGAGTGCCGCAGCGGGAATGGTGGCCGCCGCTACCGCGCCCAGCCCGTCGGGCAGCGGTGCCAGCAACTGGACTGGCACATTGAACCGGCTGGCGAACGCGCCCTGCATGAAGCCGAAGACGCGTTGGCCGACCTCGAGTCCGGTGACCCCGGTACCCAACTGGGTGACGATGCCGGCGAAGTCACCGCCGATCGGGCCCGGATCGCCCGGATAGAGACCCAGTACATTGAGCACATCCCGGAAGTTCAAACCAGCGGCCTCTACCCGGACCTGCACATAGCCGTCGTCCGGCGGCGGCACTTCCGTCTCGGTCAGACGCAGGTTGTCGATCGCGCCGCGTTCAGAGGGCTCCAAGACGTAGTCGTTCGCACGCGGTACCGCAAGATGACCGCTACGCGCCCACGGCAGCAACCGCGACGCCAGGAATTTTCCTTGCCGCAATGCAAGCTCAGGTTCCTCGAGGGTGGTGCGTGGCGCGCCGAGCAGGGCCGCCAGCGAGTGCGCGGCCCCCTCAGATCCGTCGTAATCGACCAGCCTGCAGCGCAGGGCCGGTTCCTCGTTGATGATGTTGCGCCCGAGTCCCCAGAGCGCAGCCTGCACCGGGTCGACCGGTTCGCCGGCCTCGGTCGCCACGGCGCGTTCGGTGATGATCCACAGCCCGTTGGGGAGTTTGAGCGCCTTGTCGGCCTGCAGGGTGTGCACAGTGCTGAGCAGGTGCGCGATGTCGGCCTCCAGCCGCTCAGCAGCTGCGGCGCTCGACTCGTCCGCGCGCGGTCCGGTGCTGCGCCAGACGATGCCGGAAAACGGCATACCGCGCTCCTGAGCCTGCGCCAACAGTTGCCCCAAGGGCTCCGGATCGGTAGTCCGGTCAACAGAGATGCAGCCCGGCAGCTGGGCCGCCAGTTCGTCGAATCCGGCAATCAGCCAGGTACCAATCGTGTCTCCGGCAGCCCCGGCATCATCGCTCGATGCCGGCGGCGCCAGCTCGTGCCAGCCGAGGGTGTACAGCAGGCGGGTGGCATCGCCGCCGAGCCCGCGCAACAACGCCTCTCGGGGCGCGCGTTTGACCGTGAACTCGCGAATCCCGCCCAGCCGGCGGCCGTCCCGATCGATGAAATCGAGATCGAAGACTTGGGTTTCGCTGTCGAGGCCGCTGGTATGCCACCTCGCGTGGCAGTAAAACCGGCGAGGCATCTTCTCCCGCAGCTCCACCCGTCCGTACCGCAACGGCAGAAACAGGTCGGCTACGCCCTGTTCGGCCGCGAGAAGAGCAGGGAAGGCCGGGAAGGCGACTCCGGTGCACAGGTCGAGCAGCACCGGATGCATGGGCTCCGTTCCGAGATGCTCGGCGAGTTCTTCGCCGACGGTGATATCGCCGATCGCCTCACCCTCGCCGAGCCACAGCGACTTGAGGGAACCGGACCAGTTAGGGCCCCATGCCAGCTCCATGTCGGCGAAGGTCTCGAACAGCTGCTGCGGACGCATGCGGTTGCATCGCTCGATCGCCGCGTCGATGGAATCCGCCGGATCGGCCGCGGGCTCGTCATCAACACCGGTGAGGACGGTGCCATCGGCGTTCAACGACCACTCGGCATCACGAACGCCGTATGGGCGGCTGTGCACCCGGAAGGACGAGCCGCCACCTTCGTCCAGCGGATGCAACGTCAGCTGTACCTCCCGGGAGGCCTTGTCGTCCAGGATGATCGGCTCATAGAAGAAGACATCTTTGACCCGCCCCGGCGGGCCAATAGCAGCGAGGGCCATCGCCGCATACGTCGCCCCGGGAACGACGACGGTGCCATAGATGACGTGATCCGACAGCCACGGCTGCGATTTGACGGAAAGTCGGCTGGTGTAGACCGAGTCGCCGGAGGAGAGATCCTTTGCACTACCCAAGATTCCGGCTACCCCGGATATTGAGGTGCCCTGACCATCGATGCCGGCAATACCGGAAGTCTTGGGCCAGAAGCGGCGGCGCTGGAACGGATAGGTGGGCAGTTCGAGTCTGCGGCGAGGCTGGTGGTGCAGCGCGGCGAACGTGGGCCGATGGCCGCTGACGTAGGCCGCGGCCAGCGCTTCGGCGATCTGACGCCGGTCACCGACCCCCTTGCGCAGGGAAACGATCGCGCGAGGCGCCGCCAAATGCTCCGGCCAGACCTGTACCGCAGCCCCGGTCAGAACCGGCTGCGGACCGATCTCCATCAACACCGAGCAGCCCAGCGCAGCCACGGTGCGCGCGCTTTCAGCGAACTGCACCGGCTGGCGGGAATGCCGCCGCCAATATTGTGCGTCTAGTGGGGTTTCCGCAGTGAGCACGCTGCCGGTGCGGTTACAAACCAGCGGCAACGTCGGCACGGCGAACTGCAACCGCGCTGCGTACGACTCGAATTCATCGAGCACCGGCTCCAGCAACTCCGAATGGAAGGCGTGGCTGGTTTCCAGCCAGCTGCATCTGATCCCGTCATTGCCACACCTGGCGACGACCTGTTCTAGATCCGCGCCGGGACCCGACAGCACGGTGTTGGGGCCGTTGTAGGCGGCGATCGACACTCGGGGGAACTCGCCGGCAATCTCCTCGACGTACTTGGCGTCGGCGAACACCGCCACCATTCGCCCACCGTCGGGGAGACTGCCAAACAGCCGGCCGCGCTCGGCCATTAGCCGAGCTCCGTCCTCGAGGCTGAAAACCCCGGCTACACAAGCCGCCGCGTACTGGCCCACGCTGTGACCCAGCACCACGTCGGGCTGCACCCCCCACGACTGCCACAGCCGCGCCAGGCCCATCTCGACGGCGAACAGCGCGGGCTGAGCGAACGAGGTGTGCCGCAACGTTTCCCCAGCCTCACCGCCGGTGGCGAACAGCACTTCCAGCAACGGCCGCGGCAGTATCTCGCTGACCGCGTCCGCGCAGCGTGTCACAGTGTCCGCGAAAACCGTTTCAGCGCCGAATAACTCGCGTGCCATCCCGGGATGCTGGCTACCCTGCCCGGCAAACAACCATGCCGTCGTCGGGCGGTCATTGCACTCGCCACGTAACACGCCAGGCCGCAGCCGGTTCTCGGCCAACTCGGCCAAGCCCTGACGGGCACCGTGGACCGAATCCACCACCAGCGCGGCCCGGTGTTCGAAATGCGAACGCCCTGTCCCGGCCGTACGGCACACATCGGCGACGTCGACGTCTGGGTGAATGTCCAACCATGCCGCGTATCGCTTTGCCAACGCCACCAACGCCTGCGGTGAACGCGCGGACAGCGGCATCACATTGACCGGTCGGTCTTGAGTGGCCGACTCTGCGGCCCCCACGAGGTCGTCGGCCGAGTGCTCGTCGGGGGTTGCCGCGCGCGCCGGCGCCTCTTCGATCAGCACGTGTGCGTTAGTACCGGTGAATCCGAAGGAACTCACGCCGGCACGCCGCGGCCTGCCGTCGGCCCGCCACGGGATCGCCTTGTCCACGACCCGCACCGGAAGCGAGTCCCACGGGATGTGCGGCGAGGGTGTCTCAAAGTGCAGGCTCTGTGGCAGCACACCGTGCTGCAGCGACAACACGACCTTGATCAGACCGGCGGCCCCTGATGCCGACTCGAGGTGTCCGATGTTGGTCTTCACCGATCCGATCAGCAACGGCCGGTCCGCGTCCCGGCCGGCACCATAGACGGCCCCGGCTGCCTGCACCTCGATGGGATCACCCAGCGGGGTGCCCGTCCCGTGCGCCTCGAGGTAGTCAACATCCCCGCCGACGAGGCCGGCGCGAGTCAGCGCCATCGCGATAAGCCGTTGCTGCGCACCACCGTTAGGAACTGTCAGACCACTGGAAGCACCGTCTTGATTGACCGCGCTGCTCGGGATGACCGCGCACACCCGATCGCCGTCGCGCTCAGCATCACTCAGCCTCTTGAGTACCAGCATGCCGCAACCTTCGCTGCGCACATAGCCGTCGGCACCGGCGTCGAAGGTCTTGCATCGCCCGTCGGGGGAAAGCATCCTGGCGCGCGAGGCGGCGATGATGGATACCGGACTCAGCAAGACGTTTACACCACCGGCCAACGCCAAATCGCAGTCACCGGAGTGCAATGCCTGGCAGGCCTGATGGACGGCCACCAAGGACGAACTGCACGCGGTGTCGACCGCCACCGCCGGCCCTTCCAGTCCAAGCGCGAAGGCGACCCGACCGGAAATGGCATTGAGCGCGTTGCCAGTGATGAAGTGGGGCTCGATGTTGTCGACCGAGTCGGCCGACAGCAGATGCGAGTACTCGTTGACGCCCACACCTACGAATATGCCGCTGCGGCTGCCGCGCAACGCCGCCGGGGAATACCCCGCACGTTCCAAGCCCTCCCAAGCAGTTTCCAGCACGAGTCGCTGCTGCGGATCGATCCAAATGGCCTCGCGCGGAGAGATACCGAAGAATTCCGGATCGAATCCGTCGATTCCCTCTAGGTAGCCGCCGTAGCGGCTGTAGATCTTGCCCGGAGCCGCTGGATCCGGGTCGTAGAACTCGTCGATGTCGAATCGGTCCTCCGGGATTTCCCGGATCGCATCGACACCGCCGGACAACACTTCCCAGAACGCCTCGGGATCTGGCGCGCCGGGGAAGCGACACGCCACCGCGACGATCGCGATCGGCTCATCGGTACGGGTCGGCACGGCCGAGGCCAGTTCAGGTCCGGACTTGGTGACTGCCTGCTCGCTGAGCCCGAGCACGTCGCCAAGCAGATAATCCGCCACGTCGGCGAGACGTGGGTAATCCATCGCCAGGGTCGCCGGTACCTCCCTGCCGACTGCTTGCTCGATGCGGTGTCGCAATTCCACGGCCATCAGCGAATCCATGCCGAGATCGAAGAACCCGGCATCCGCGCGGATCTCCGCGGCATCGACGCGCGTCACCTCGGCCACCGCCCCGCGCAGGAAATCCGTCAAAATCTTCTTGCGCTGCTGCGCCGGAGCGTTGGTGAGCCGCTCGACCAGTTGCGTCGTACCGGAGAGCGCTGCGGACGGCGCCACCCCCGTCAGCTGGGTAGGCACCTCACGCTCCAACTCCGCCAGGAACGCCCGCCTCCCGGCTTGCTGGTAGAGCGGCAGGAAGCGGGCCCAGTCGACGCGGGCCACGATTCCTTGTGCGGGGCCGTGGGCCGCCATGAGATCGCCCATGCCCGCAAGTGCGTCGGCAGGTGACAATGTCCGGACCCCGCGCTGCTCCAGTCGTGCACGAGTTTCGGCGTCGGCCATGCCCGCCGACCCCGCCATCCATGGACCGAAATTAACGCTGATCCCCGAGATGCCCTGCTCGCGCAGCCGCCAGGCCAGCCCATCGAGGAAGGCGTTGGCCGCGCCATAGGCCGCCTGACCGAATCCACCCCATACCGAGGCGATCGAGGAGGTGCTGAGAAAGAAGTCCAGTTCCAGGCCAGCTGCGGCTTCGCTCAAATGCCATGCACCCCAGACTTTCCCGGCGAAGACTCGATCGACTTCGGCATCGTCGAGGGTGCGCAGCGGGGTGGTGCCGATCTCGCCCGCAGCGTGGACGATACCGGCCAGCGACGGCAGTTCGGCGTGCACCATGGCTAGCAGACGAGCGACGTCGTGCGCATCGGCGACATCGGCCGCGAGGATACGGAATTCGCAGTCGTGCTGTTCGCATAGCGCGTCGATGTGCCGTTGCGCGGAATCGCTGGGCGGGCGTCGGCCGGTCAGCACCAGATGCCGGGCGCCGTGCGCGGCCAGGTAGCCGGCGATTTCCAGGCCGATCGAACCCAGCCCTCCGGTGACCAGATACGTTGCGTCAGCACGCAGTGCCAGCGGCGTTGCGCTCAGCGACGCGGCCCGTCGTACCAGCCGGGGAACGTAGACCGCTTGATCACGCAGCGCGACTTGGTCTTCCCTCATCGCCGTGTCACGCGGTGCCGCCGCCACCTCGATGAACCGCGACCATGCCCCGTCGTCCCCGTCCTCCAAGGCGCTGGCTCCCGCCAGATCCGCCAATCCGCCCCAGACTTGCGGATACTCCAGCGAAGCGGCCCGACCGAATCCCCATAGGCAACTCTGATCCGGTGACACGGTGTCCGCGTCGGCGACTCGTTGTGCCCCTCGGGTTACCAGCCAGATGGGGATGCGCAGTTCGGCGGCGACGGCGGCGCGGAAGATGCGCCGTGTTCCGCCCAGGACTCGGTGCTGCATCCGTAACAGCGCCTGCGTCGGAGGTGCGGCGTCGGAGTCGAGGGCGGCGACATGCACGATATTCAGCGCGGGTTCGTCTGCCGCCGCGGCGCGCAGCGCGATCTCGAACTCTTCTTCGTCCGCATCGGACACCGGCAAACCGAGAATGCGGTGCTGGTGCCCAGCTGCGGTCAGCGCGTCGGCCAACGGCTGCACTGCACCGGCCGCATCGCCGACGAGGATCCAGGCAGCTCCCGCACCCGTTTGCCCAGCTGAGACACTGGCGGTGGATTTCTCCCAGCGCACCTCATAGCGCGCATCCGAGATCGACTGGGTCTGGCGGTGCTGGTTGTGTTGTGCGGCAAACCTTGTCAGCACATCAACGGTCTGCCGGTCGCCACTCGCACCGTCTATGAGTGTGGCGAGTTCTTCGACCCGGCCGTCCTCGAGCAGCCGGACGGCTTCGCTCGTCCCGGCGCGGGCTTGCTGGCTGGGCCGGACCCGCGGCTCACTGAACCAGTACTGGCGATGCTGGAACGGATAGGTCGGCAGGTCGATCTTTCGCGCCGGTTGCTGCTGAACAGCGCCGAAGGCGGGCAGGTGACCCAGGACGTAAGCGTCAGCAAGGGCCTCGCTGATCTGCCGGTGGTCGGCGATGTTTCGACGCAATGACGCGATCGCCCGCGGCGCGGTGGCCGGGTCAGGCCATGCCCGCATGGCTACGGCGGTGAGCACCGGTTGCGGGCCCACCTCCAGCAACACTTTGCATTCGAGATCGGCCAGCGTGCGCACACTCTTAGCGAATTCGACCGGCTGACGCGCATGGCGACGCCAATAAGTGCCATCGAGTTTCACGCTCCTGCCGAGCGTGGCGCCGGTGCGGTTGCACACCAAAACCCGTTGTGGTGAAACGAAATTGAAACGGTCCGCAAAGGACTCGAATTCCTCGAGGATCGGATCCAGCAGCGCCGAATGAAACGCGTGGCTGGTGTCTAGCCAGTCACACCGGACATTCTCGGCCGTCAACGCGGCCACCGCCCGCTCAAGATCCTGTGCGGATCCCGAGAGCACGGTATTAGCACCGTTGTACGCAGCTACCGACAGAGTTGGGAAATCGTCGGTGAGGCTCTCGACGCGTGCGGCGTCGGTGAACGCCGCGACCATCCGACCGCCCGCGGGCAGACTACCGAACAGGCGGCCGCGCTCGGCCATCAGCAGCATTCCGTCTTCAAGGCTGAACACGCCCGCCACACAGGCCGCCGAATACTGGCCGACGCTGTGGCCCAGCACGACATCGGGCTCTAGACCCCAGGACTGCCACAGGCGGGCCAGGCTCATCTCCACCGCGAACAAGGCGGGCTGGGCGTAGGAGGTTTGCCGCAACGCCTCTTCGTCATCCGGGCCGTCTGAACCTTCCAGGCCGAAAATAACGTCCAGCAATGGCTTCTCGAGAACGCCAGCGACCGTCGCGGCACACCGGGTCAGTGTCTCGGCGAACACCGGCTCGGTGTCGAACAGTTCACGAGCCATGCCAGCGTATTGGCTGCCTTGACCGGTGAACAGCCACGCCGTCTTCGGCGTGTCATCGGATACTCCGCGCACCAGACCGAGCGCCGGGCGGTCGTCCGCGAGCGCACCGAGCAACTCACCCGCAGACTCTTTCGAATTGACCACCAACGCGGCCCGGTGCTCGAAGTGCGCTCGCCCCACCCCGGCGGTAAAGCACACGTCCGCCAAGGTGGCCTCTGGATGCGCGCCCAGCCAGCTGCGGTAATGATCAGCGATCTGCATCAGTGCAGCGGGCGTGCGCGCCGAAAGCGGAAGGACGCTGAACCGTCGGTTCCCGGGTTGGTCGGCTTGGTCCGGTGGCACTGCACCCTGACCTATTTCAGCAGGCGCTACTTGAGCAGGCGCTTCTTCGAGGATCACGTGCGCGTTCGTCCCGGAAAACCCGAACGAACTGACTCCCGCAATACGGGGCCGACCGTTGCGTTCCCAAGGAGTCGCCTCCTGCACGACTTCCAGCGCCAACCGCTCCCAGGGAATGTGCGGCGACGGATCGCGAAAGTGCAGGTGCTGCGGCAATAACTCGTGCTCGAGCGACAGGATGACCTTGATCACGCCCGCGATGCCTGCGGCCGCTTCCAGATGCCCGATATTTGTCTTCACCGAGCCGATCAACAGCGGCCGGCTCGCCTCACGCCCCGCACCGAACACCGCACCCGCGGCCTGGGCCTCGATCGGATCGCCCAGCGATGTGCCGGTCCCATGCGCCTCCAGGTATCCGACGTCGCCGGCGGAGAGACCGGCGCACTCCAGCGCCTTAGCAATAACCCGTTGCTGAGCACCGCCGTTCGGCACCGTTAAACCACCCGAAGCGCCATCTTGGTTGATCGCACTGCCCCGGATCACGGCCCGAATCCGGTCACCGTCGCGGATGGCGTCCTGCAGCCGCTTGACGACTATGACACCGCAACCCTCCCCACGTACGTAGCCGTCCGCGGCCGCATCGAAGGTCTTGCACCGACCGTCGGGCGCCAGCATGTGCGCATGGGAAAAGGTGATCATGGCCGCCGGGCCGAGCAGGACGTTCACGCCGCCGGCCAACGCGAGGTCGCACTCCCCCAAGCGCAGCGCCTGGCACGCCTGATGGATTGCCACCAACGACGAGCTGCACGCTGTGTCGACGGCGACCGCCGGGCCCTGCAGCCCAAACCGGTAGCTGATCCGACCCGCTGCGGCGGAAGCCGAGGTCCCGATTGCCAAATAGGCTTCGATCTCGGCGTAAGACAGCTCGCTCGATGCCATTGCCAGGTAGTCGTGCGTCGCCAAACCGATGAATACGCCGGTGTTGGTGTTCGCCAGGGCCGTTGGCGCGGTGCCGGAATGTTCCACCGCCCGCCACGCCGTTTCCAGCAGTATCCGATGCTGTGGGTCCAACATGCTGACCTCGCGCGCCGACATACCGAAAAACGGCGCGTCGAACCCCGTTACGTCATCGACGAACCCTCCCCGACGGGTCGCAATCTTCCCGGGTGCGTCGGGATCCGGGTTGTAGAACGCGTCGACGTCCCACCGGTCCTCGGGCACCTCCGATACCGCATCCCGGCCTTCGCGCAGCACCTGCCAGAATTGCTCCGCGTCCGCGGCACCCGGAAAACGCGCGGCGTAGCCGACGATCGCAAACCCCGATGCCGGCTCCATCAGACCTTCGACGGATGCCATGCCGTTTTCCTCCCTTGCGTCGGCCGGTGAAGGATGCCATCGGGCCCGCGCTGCGCCGGGACCGTGGCTGCTCCCAACCACGCCCTAGATCGCACGCACACACCGGCACCGAACCTGCCGGATCTCCCCCCGGAGTACTGCCTCCAGCGACCGTCGTGGCGAATGTACACATGCCCGGACCGGTTGCGCAGCCAGATCACCTCCAACAGCAAGTATGCCAAATTTGGGTGCTTCGCCGTGCTGTATTGCGCGAGTACCGCCACGTGTGGCGGCCTGCCGAGTGTCCGCTCCGGGCCGTTCCACCACCTCCGCCCACCGCCCCGATCAGCCGTTGCAGGCGTATCCGCGCATGTCGGCGCCGGTCGTGGCCGAGAGGGTTATCTTGGTGGCGCTACCAGCGGGCCGAAACTGCGGCCGTCCAACCGAGGAGAAAATATTGCGAATCGGGCATATCACGATCGGCTCACTCGCTGATTGGACGCCGGCCCCGGGCGTGGTTATCTCCTGGCTCCCGACGCCCGCGGCCGCGGAAAAGGCCCGAAAAGCGCCGGCGAGTTCGGTACCGGCCAGCTACATGCAGGGCCAACACCTTCGTAATTATCACGAACGGACAGCCGCGGGGCTGAGCTTTTCCCGGCAAATCATCGCCAGCTGTGACGTGCCGGGTCAGTGTGATGTTTCGGCCATGGATCACGCCGTCAACGCCTACCTGCGCCGGCATGACACGTTCCGCAGTTGGTTCGAACACACCGGTGAAGGAGAGTTCGTCAGGCATTCGATCAGCGATCCTGCCGATGTCGAATTCACGCCAGTCGACCATGGGAACATGACGGTCGACGAGATCCACGCTCATGTCGTGGGGATACCGAATCCGCTGGAGTGGGGCTGCTTCACCTTCGGGATCATCCAGAGCGAGAGCCAGTTCACGTTCTTTGCCGCCATGGATCATGTCCACGGCGACGCGACGTTGATCGGTACAACGATGCTTGAGGCCAACGGAATGTATGCGGCGTTGAGCGGAGGCGGTGAACCCCTTGCGCTTCCCGATGCCGGCAGCTTCGACGACTTCTGTATCCGCGAACGCGAGTACACGTCAACGCTGACCGTAGATTCGCCTGAGGTACGCGCGTGGATTGACTTCGCCGAGAACAACAATGGTAGTTTTCCTGAATTCCCACTCCCGCTGGGTAACCCGTCGGAGTCGAGTAGCAGTCGGATGGTCTCCGAACTCCTGATGGACGAACAGCAGACGGAGCGATTCGAGTCGGCATGCACCGCGGCCGGCGCGCGCTTCGTCGGCGGCTTGTTCGCCTGCCTCGCCCTGATAGAGCACGAATTTACCGGCGCTCTCACCTATTACGGGCTCACTCCCAGGGATTCGCGCACAGCCGCGGATAATTTTATGACGCAGGGTTGGTTCACCGGCTTGATCCCGATCACCGTGCCAATAGCTGCAGCCTCGTTCGGCGACGCCGCGTGGGCCGCGCAATCTTGTTTCGATTCGGGTCTGTACATGGCGAAGGTGCCGT
>Ga0302196_10001420_pt1 | contig 22796 bp, 18 predicted proteins | sample II_Bog_N1_3_FD_198794 | JGI IMG/M metagenome (GOLD analysis project Ga0302196, IMG submission 198794) | Peat permafrost microbial communities from Stordalen Mire near Abisko, Sweden - II_Bog_N1_3 | ecosystem: Environmental > Terrestrial > Soil > Wetlands > Peat | place: Sweden: Abisko...
AGGTCGGCGTCCTCCATGACGATCAGCGGGTCGTTGCCGCCGAGCTCCAGCACCAGCCGGCGATAGCCGGCAATGGCGGCGATGTGCTTGCCGACCTTGACCGAGCCGGTGAAGGTGACGAGGTCGGCGTCGGGATCGGCGATCATCGCGTCGCCCATCGTCGCCGGATTTCCGGTGACGACGCTGAGCATTTCCGGCGGCAGGCCGGCTTCGTAAAGCACGTCGGCAAGCGCCAGCGCGGTCAGCGGCGTCAGCTCGGTCGGCTTGAGCACGACGCGATTGTTGGTGGCGATCGCCGGCGCGAGCTTGTGGCTGACCATGTTGAGCGGGTGGTTGAACGGGGTGATCGCCGCGATGACGCCGAGCAGCGGCGTGCGGGTGGTGTAGATCTTGCGCATCTTGCCGTTGGGGCTGATGTCGCAGGAATAGATCTCGCCGTCGTCCTTGATGACGAGCTGCGCCGCGAACGACCACACGTCGTAGGCGCGGCTCGCCTCGTAGAGCGAATCCTTCCAGCACAGGCCCGACTCGGCGGTGATGAGGCGGGCGAACTGCTCCCTGCGATCGCGCAGGAGCTCTGCCGTCGTCTGCAAGATGCGCTGGCGCTCGAAGCGCGTCAGCCGTGGCTTGAAGGCGCGCGCCCTGTCGAAAGCGTCGCGCACATGCTCCGGTCGCCCGGCGGGAACCGTGCCGACGACCTCATTGGTGTAGGGGTTGAAGACGTCGATCGTTTCGCCGGTCTCGACCAGCTTGCCGGCGACGCGCATCGCCTCGCGGCGGAAGGGTAGGGCGGCGACGTTCATCGGGCGATCCGGTTGAGGGCGACGTCGAAAGCGTCGAAATTGCGCAACGGCTCGAGGGTCGGGCCGGCGAGGCGGCGGTTGACGATCATCGGCACGCGCTGCTCCCACAGGCCGCCGTGCGAGCGCAGCGGCTCGGCGAGGCCCGAGAGGTCGTGGCGCGCGGCGGTGGTTCCGAGAACCTTGTGGCGGCCGGAGAGAACGACGATATCGCCGACGCGGTCGGGCGGCAGTTCGAAGCGCGCGCAGGCTTCCTCGCGCTCCATCGCCGCTTCGACGCCGGGTTGGGCGGCGAGCGCGGCGACGATCGCCGCGCGGTCGGCGCCCGGCGGCAGATAGAGGGTGGCGAACGAGCCGAGCGCACCGTGATGCGCGACATAGGGGTCGGTGATCGGCAGGATGACGCGCGCCGCGCCGGGCGCGACGAGCTTGTCGACCACGTCCTGAAGATAGAGAACGTCGGGCGACCCGTCGGCGAGGTGCTTGTCGTTCATGCCGTGATCGGCGGTCAGGACGACGACCGCGCCGGCGCCGTCGAGCGCGCCGACATAGCGATCGACCATCGCGTAGAACGCATCGGCGGCCGTCGAGCCCGGCGCCGCCTTGTGCTGAACATAGTCGGTCGTCGACAGATACATGATGTCCGGGCGGAACGACGCGAGCAGCTTGACGCCGGCGGCGAAGGCGAATTCCGACAGCGCCGCCGAATAGATCGCCGGCAGCGGCTGGCCGACGAAGGCCAGCGCGCCGTCGAGGCCGTTGGCGGCGCGGGTCGCCTGATCGGCCTTCTCGGCGGAGAAGGCGATCGCGCGCCCGGTCGAGAAATCGAGGCCCTTGCCGAGCAGCGCGCGCAGCTTGTCCTTGGCGGTGACGACGGCGACGCGCGCGCCGGCGTCGGCGAAGCCCTTCATGATCGTGTCGGCGCGCAGGAAGCGCGCGTCGTTCATCATCACTTCCTCGCCGGTCGCCGGATCGAGGAAGTAATTCCCGGCGACGCCATGGACGGACGGCGGCCGGCCGGTGACGATGGAGAGGTTGTTGGGATTGGTGAAGCTCGGGATGACGCTGAGCGCGGCGAAATTGGCGCCCTCGCGCATCAGCCGGGCGAGATGGGGCGCGAGGCCCTTGTCGATCGCCGTCTCTATGTAGCCGGGCTCCGAGCCGTCGAGACAGATGACGACGGTCGGCGCCGCGGGCCAGCGGTAGGCGCGGCCGTTGACCATGACCTCAGGCGGATGATCGGACATTGCGCTTCCCCTCAGGGCGCCGGCGCGGGCGTCAGCGCGACGCCCATCTCTTCGAGCGTCTCGCGCACCGCCTGCAGGGCGCCCCGCATGTGATCAGGATAGAGGCGGCCGATGCAGCCGATGCGGAACGAATCGGCGACCGTCAGCTTGCCCGGATAGATCACGTAACCGCGCGCCTTCAGCGAATCGTAGAAGCGCGGAAAGACGAATCTCGGATGGGTCGGCATGCGGAAGGTGGCGATGATCGGCGCCTGCAGCGCGTCGGGAAGCAGCGTCTCGAAGCCGAGCGAACGCATGCCGCCGATCAGGATGCGCGCGTTCTCGGCGTAGCGCCCGCCGCGGCCGGCGACGCCGCCCTCCGCCCAGAACTCCTGGAGCGCCTGGTGGAAGGCGACGATGACGTGGATCGGCGGGGTGAAGCGATATTGCCCGGTGCGATCGAGATTGCGGCGTTGATCGAGGAGGTCGAGCGACAGCGTCGTCGCGTTGCCGTCGCAAGCCAGCAGGGCCTCGCGGCGGCAGACGACGAAGCCGAGGCCCGGCACGCCTTCGAGGCACTTGTTGGCCGAAGCGGCGACGGCGTCGAACGCGGTCGTTCGCGCGTCGAGCTCGAGCGCGCCGAACGCACTCATCGCATCGATCAGCAGCCGCTTGCCATGGCGGGCGCACAAGGCCGCGATCTTGTCGATCGGATTGAGAATGCCGCTCGTCGTTTCGCAGTGAACGGCGAAGACATGGGTGATCGAGGGCGCTCCGGCTAGGATGTGTTCGATCGCTTCCAGATCAGGCGGCGTGTCCTCGGCGGTCTCGTAAGTGAAGCTCTTGCGGCCGGCGACGCCAAGGATGCGCCGGGCGCGCTGGCCGTAGGCGCCGTTGATCAGCACCAGGATCGCGCCGTCGCGAGGGACGAAGGTGGTCAGCATCGCCTCGACGGCGAAGGTGCCCGAGCCCTGCATCGGCACGGTTACGTAGTCGCCCTCGCCGTGGACGATTTTCGGCAGGCCGTCGAGGACTTCGGCGTTGAGGGCGATGAACGCCGCGTCGCGCGAACCCCAGTCGTGAACCATCGCCTGCTTGACGGTCTTGGACGTCGTCAGCGGCCCGGGGGTCAGCAGCAGCGGATCGCCGGTTTCGGAAACCGCGGGCGGGCGCGAATCGTTCGTCGAGGACATGGCCGGCTCAGTGAACCCGACGCCGGACGCGACGTCTACAGGGCGCCTGCTAGTCTCGTAGCGCGACGGATTTGTTACAGACGGTCGGGTTCGCGGGCCTCGTCGCGCGATCGGGTGGGGTTGCAGCGTCGGCCGACGCCGCGCAATGGCCGGTTCGTTCGCCATTTCGCCATGCGGGCGGCCTCAATGCCGGGTCGCGCCGGCGAGCGCCGGCAGTTCCGCCATCTGCTCGGCGAGGGTCTCGTAGAGAAGCAGGCCGGCGGGCGCGGCGCCGCGCGCCTCGGCATGAGCGGCGAGTTCGGCGAATCGGACCTCGAGATCGCGGCGCGTCTCCGGGTAGCGCGCGAGCACCCGGGCGAGCAGCAGCACAGTTTCCTCGAGCGCCTGCAGGCGCGCCTGGACGGCCGTCGGGCTATCGAAATCCATCGCCGCCTCGTCGGGTTGATTGTTGCGCGACTGTCGCGCGACGCCGGCCGCCGCGGCAACTCCGGGTGATTCCCGAGGGGCCGAGCGACAAAGTCGACGAAGCTCCGTCGCGCTCATTCAGCCGAGAAACGTAGTGGAATTTAGGGGGCGTCATGCGCATAGCGATCGTCGACGGCGGCGCCCTCGTCGACGCAGGACTCGCCGACGCCGAATTATTCAGCATTTTAGCGGTGTCCGCGTCTCATCGCCGCATGGCGCGAGAAGCCCTATTCTCGGGCGGGGTCCGCTGAGCCTAGTATGAATGCGCCGCCGTCCGGCCGGGCCGGCGCGCAAGACTCAGCGACAAGGAGGGGAAGTCGATGGCCTTGGCAGCCAGCGTTCGCGCGTCCGTCTCGATGGCGGCCCTGAGAGGCGAGGAGCGGGCGCGATGAATGGCGATCCGCTCACCCACGGCCTGTGGGAGAAGACGGCGCCGCCCGCGCCGCCGACTGTTCGGCTCGAAGGCGACGTCGAGTGCGACGTCGCGATCGTCGGCGCCGGCTTCACCGGCCTTTCGGCCGCGCTGCACGCCGCCGAAGGCGGAGCGACGGCGGTCGTGCTCGACGGCGCCGAGATCGGCTTCGGCGGCTCGGGCCGCAACGTCGGCCTGGTCAACGCCGGCATGTGGGTGATGCCCGACGAACTGCCGCGCGTGCTGGGCGAGAAGCACGGCGACGCCCTGCTGAAGCTGCTCGGCGACGCGCCGCGCGCCGTGTTCGATCTCGTCGACAAGCACAGGATCGCTTGCGAGGCCGAGCGGAGCGGCACGCTGCATTGCGCGGTCGGGGCGCGCGGCTTGGCCGAGCTCGAGCAGCGCGAGCGGCAATGGCGAGCGCGCGGCGCGCCGGTCAGGCTCCTCGGCAAGGCGGAGGCGGCGGCGAAGATCGGGACCAACGCCTATGCGGGCGCACTGCTCGACCAACGCGCCGGAACGATCCAGCCGCTCGCCTATGCGCGTGGCCTCGCCGCGGCGGCGATCGCAGCGGGCGCGCGCATCTTCTCGTCGAGTCCGGTCGTCGACTGCGCGGCCGACGGCGACCGCTGGATCGTGCGCACGCCGCACGGCGCGGCGCGGGCAAGATGGGTGATCGTCGCCACCAACGCCTACACGGACACGCCCTGGGCGGAGCTGCGCGCCGAGCTGACCCATCTGCCCTATTTCAACTTCGCCACCGTCCCGCTCGACGCGGCGGCGCGGCGCGCGATCCTGCCGGAGCGGCAGGGCTGCTGGGACACGCCGCAGGTGCTGAGCTCGTTCCGCTTCGACCAGGCCGGCCGGCTGGTGTTCGGCAGCGTCGGCGCCTTGCGCGGAACCGGCCTGCCGGTCCACCGCGCCTGGGCGCGCCGCGCGCTCGCCAAGATTTTCCCCCAGCTCGCCGGCGTCGCCTTCGAGGGCGCGTGGTACGGCATGATCGGCATGACCGCCGATCACCTGCCGCGCTTCCACCGCCTGGCGCCCAACGTCGTCGCGTTCAGCGGCTACAACGGCCGCGGCATCGCGCCGGGGACGGTGTTCGGCCGCTGCCTCGCCGACCTCGCCCTGGGAGCGATCGGCGAGGCCGATCTGCCGCTGCCGGTCAGCCCGCCGAAAACGGCGCCCTTGCGCCATGCCTTTGAAGCCTTCTACGAAGTCGGCGCTCAGCTCGCTCATTTTGTCGACGCCCGGGTCTGACCCCGCCGTCGACGCCAAACCTTCGAGGGTCTGCCATGACCGTCCGCGTCGCCGAATCCAAACTTGCGGCGGAAGCCCGTCAGATCCTTCTGTCGCTCGGCGTCGACCCCCGGCGCCTCGCGGGCGCGAGCCTTGTCGTGCGTTCGCCGATCGACGGCCGGCCCCTGGCGACCCTCGACGAGGCGAGCGTCGCCGACGCGAGGGAGGCGGTCGGCCGCGCCCACGCGGCTTTCCTCAAGTGGCGCAGCGTGCCGGCGCCGCGCCGCGGCGAGCTGGTCCGCCTGCTCGGCGCGGAATTGCGCGCCGCCAAGGCCGAGCTCGGCCGGCTGGCGACGATCGAGGTCGGCAAGGTCGAGTCGGAAGGGCTCGGCGAAGTGCAGGAGATGATCGACATCTGCGACTTCGCCCTCGGCCTGTCGCGCCAGCTCTATGGCCTGACGATCCAGTCCGAGCGCCCCGATCACAAACTCGTCGAGGCGTGGCGGCCGGCGGGCGTCGTCGGCGTGATTTCGGCGTTCAACTTCCCGGTTGCGGTGTGGTCGTGGAACGCGGCGCTGGCGTTGGTGTGCGGCGATTCGGTCGTGTGGAAGCCGTCGGAGAAGGCGCCGCTGTGCGCGCTGGCGGTCGAGGCGCTTTACCATCGCGCCGCCGCCAAATTCGGCCCCGACGCGCCAGACGGCTTGCTGGAAACGCTGATCTGCGGCCGCACGGTCGGCGAGGCGCTGGTCGACGACGAGCGCGTGCCGGTCATCTCGGCCACCGGCTCGACCCGCATGGGCCGCATCGTCGGCGAGCGGCTGGCGCGCCGCTTCGCGCGCGGCATCCTCGAGCTCGGCGGCAACAACGCCTCGATCGTCACGCCGTCGGCCGACCTCGATCTGACGCTGCGCGCCGTCGCCTTCGGCGCGATGGGCACCGCCGGCCAGCGCTGCACCTCGATGCGCCGCCTCATTGTCCATGAAAGCGTCTACGACGCGTTGGTTTCCAAGCTCGCCAAGGTCTATCGCGACATTTCCGTCGGCGACCCGACCGCTTCCTCGGCGCTGGTCGGCCCGCTGATCGACGGCGGCGCGTTCGCGGCGATGCAGAAGGCGCTTGCCGAGGCCAAGGCGGCGGGCGGGACCGTCCACGGCGGCGAGCGCGTCGAGGTCAACGGCGCCGACGCGTTCTACGCCCGCCCGGCGCTGGTCGAGATGCCGGCGCAAGTCGGCCCGGTGATCGAGGAGACCTTCGCGCCGATCCTCTATGTGCTGAAGTATCGCGATTTCGACGAGGCTATCGCGTTGCACAACGGCGTGCCGCAGGGCCTGTCTTCGTCGATCTTCGCCACCGACATCCGCGAGGTCGAGCGCTTCCTCTCCGAGGTCGGATCCGACTGTGGCATCGCCAACGTCAACATGGGCACCTCGGGCGCCGAGATCGGCGGCGCGTTCGGCGGCGAGAAGGAGACCGGCGGCGGTCGCGAAAGCGGCTCCGACGCATGGAAGGCCTATATGCGCCGCCAGACCAGCGCGGTGAACTACGGCCGCAGCTTGCCGCTGGCGCAGGGGGTCACGTTCGACGTCTGAGCGGCGCGCCGCCCCCTCACGCAAACTTGGCTTGACCGCGCCGCGGCGCGTCGCTTGGCTCGCCGACGGGGGGCCTGTGGGCGGGAGCGGGCGATGTTTCGCTGCGCGGCGTTACTGGCTCTGGTCGTTTTTGGATTTGGCGCGGCGCCGCCGGCGATGGCCGACGATGCGGTCGACGCGGCGGTCGTGCTCGCCGCCGATGTGTCGCGTAGCATCAACGACGAGGAATTCGACCTTCAGCGCCGCGGCTATGCAGCGGCGATCGTCAGCGACAAGCTGATGGAGGCGATCCGTTCGGGACCGCACGGCGCGATCGCGCTCGCCTATGTCGAATGGGCGGGCGAGGGCGAGCAGACGATCGTCGTCGACTGGACGGTGGTGCGCAACCCCGCCGACGCGCAGAAATTCGCCGCGTCGCTGACCTCCTCGCCGCGCTCGTTCCTCGGCCGCACCGCGATCGGCTCGGCGCTCGACTTCGCCATGGGCCTGTTCGGCGAGGCCAGCCTCCGGACCGACCGCAAGGTGATCGACGTCTCCGGCGACGGGACGAGCAACCAGGGCCGGCCGGTCGGCGAGGCGCGCGACGCCGCGATCGCGGCCGGCGCCGTCGTCAACGGCCTGGCGATCTTCAATCGCCGCGCCGCGGCCGAGGGCGGCTATCTCGCCCTGCACACCAATCCGCCCGGCGGCCTGGCGAAATACTACCGCGACAATGTTGTCGGCGGGCCCGGCGCCTTCGTGCTGCCGATCGACGATTTCGGCAATTTCGGCGACGCGATGATCCGCAAGCTCACCGCCGAGATCGCCGCGAACAACTAGAACGTGATGCGTCGAAATCGATACGTCATTGCGAGCAAAGCGAAGCAATCCAGACTTAGGGATTGCGGCGGCGCTTAGCCTGGATTGCTTCGCTATCGCTCGCAATGATGGCTAAGAGTGACGCAATCGAAAAGCAACATGCGCGAACCCAGGCGCCTGCGCCGTCAGAACGCTTCCACCCACGGCCTGAGCTCGAATTCCCAGGTCCAGGCGCTGCGCGGCTGGCGCAGGGCGTGGAGATAGGTCTCGGCGATCGCCTCCGGGTCGAGCAGCGAATCCGGACGTTCCGGGTCGTCGGCGCGACCGGGGCCGCGGATGGCGCCGTCGATGACGAAATGTGCGACATGGACGCCGTGCGGGGCGAGTTCGCGCGCCAGACTCTGGGCGAGACCGCGCAGCGCGAACTTGCCCATCGCGAACGGCGACGACTGCGCGTAGCCTTTGACGCTGGCCGAGGCGCCAGTGAAGAAGATCGCGCCGTCGCCTCTCTCGACCATCCGCCGCGCCGCTTCCTGCGCCACCAGGAAGGCGCCGAAGGCGTTGACGATCAGCGCCTCGCGCGCCGTTTCGGGGTCGAGATCGACGAATGCGCCGCGGGCGCGAAAGCCGGCGTTGTAGACGACCAGATCGGGAATGCCGATGCGCGCGTCCACCTCGGCGAACAACCGTCTGACCGACGCCGGATCGGTCGCGTCGCAGGCGTAGGTCGCCGCGCCGATCTGCTCGGCGACGTCGGCGATCTTGTCGACGTTGCGGGCCGCCAGCGCCACCAGCAGTCCCTCGCGCGCCAGCCGGCGCGCGACCGCAGCGCTGAGGCCGTGCCCGGCCCCGACGATCAGCGCAGCGCGATGGAACGGCAATGTCATGGCGAACCTCCAGGCGGTCGAACGATTTCCTCCACGCCTCTTTTATCACAGGCGTACGCGAATTTTGGACAGCGCGCGGCGTCGCAGCCCTGCCGCTCCGTCCGGCGCCGGCCGATCGGCGAGATGGCGGCTGGGCAAGCGCGGAGGCGGCCGCTATGGTCGATCGAGCGCTTGGCGCGTAAGGGGCGAGGGGCGAAGAAACGATGGCGGCTTGGGGTCCCTATATCTGGGAATGGGGTTCGATTCTGCTGCGCTGGCTGCATGTGGTCGCAGCCATCGCCTGGATCGGCGCCTCGTTCTTCTTCATGCATCTCGACGCCGCGCTGCGCAGGGCGCCGGCGATGAAGCCGGGCGTCGCCGGCGTTTCCTGGCAGGTGCACGGCGGCGGCTTCTACGAGATGAGCAAATATACGCTCGCCCCGGCCGAGCTGCCCGATCGCCTCGTCTGGCACAAGTGGCAGGCCTATTGGACCTGGATCTCCGGCTTCTGCCTGCTGTGCTGGATCTATTACGGCCGCTCGAGCGTCTTCCTCGTCGATCCCGCGGTGATGGCGCTCACGCCCCTGCAGGCGGCGGCGATCGGCGTCGCGTCTCTGGCGCTCGGCTGGATCGTCTACGACCTGCTGTGCAAGTCGCCGCTCTCCAAGCATGATGGACTGCTCGCCGTGGTCGGCTTCGGCTATGTCGTCCTGACGAGCTTCGTCTACACGCTGTTCTTTTCAGGCCGCGGCGCGCTGATCCACACCGGCGCGCTGATGGCGACGATGATGGCCGCCAACGTCTTTCTCGTCATCATGCCCAACCAGCGCAAGTCGGTCGCGGCGCTGATCGCCGGGCGCGCGCCCGACCCGCGTTGGGCGAAGACCTCCAAGCAGCGTTCGACCCACAACAACTACATCACGCTGCCCGTCCTGTTCATGATGCTGTCGAACCATTATCCGGTGACCTTCGCCAACCGCGCCGCGATTCCGGCGATCGTCACCTGCGTCGTCGTCGCCGGGGCGCTGATCCGCTATTTCTACAATCGCTGGCACGCCGACGAGGAGACCGCCAAGGCGCCGTGGTGGGCCTGGCTGGTCGCCGCGGTCGCGATCTGGGCGGCGTTCTGGATCGCGATGGCGTCGTCGCCCGGCATGCGGCAGGAACTCGGCCTCGCGCCGGCGCCCGAGCCGACGCTGGCGGCGGGGCTCGATCTGCCGCGCGCGCCCAAAGCGGTGGTCGACGTGATCGGGACGCGCTGCGTGGTCTGCCACGCGCCGGAGCCGGCGTGGGAAGGGATCGGCATTGCGCCCAAGGGAATCCTGCTCGACACGCCCGAACGCATCGCTGCCCTGGCCCCGGCGATTCGCATGCAGGCGGTGCTGACCCACGCGATGCCGCCCAACAATCTGACCGAGATGACCGACGCCGAACGCCGCGTGCTCGCCCGCTGGCTCGCCGGCGCGTCCGTCGCCGGCAATTGAAGGGCCCCGCGATGGACGCGAGGATCGACAGCCCGGCGCGCCGCCTGATGGCGCGGCTCGACGCGCTCGCCGCCTTCACCGACGATCCGCCGCGACTGACGCGGCTTTGCCTGTCGCAAGCGCACCGGCGCGCCGCCGCGCAGTTCATCGCCTGGGCCAACGAAAGCGGCCTCGACGCCTATGTCGATCCGGTCGGCAACGTGCGCGCGCGCTACGAGGGCGCGGCGCCCGGCGCGCCGGCGCTGATGATCGGCTCGCATATCGACACCGTGCGCGACGCCGGCCGCTACGACGGCGCGCTCGGCGCGCTGGCCGCGCTCAGCGTCGTCGAGGGGCTCGCCGCGGCGGGACGGCGCCTGCCGGTCGCCGTCGAGATCGTCGCCTTCGGCGACGAGGAGGGCGTGCGCTTCCCCTACACGCTGACCGGCTCGCGCGGCCTCGCCGGCGTCAACGAGCCGGAGGCGCTGGAGCAGAGGGACGCCAGCGGCGTTTCGATGCGCGAAGCGCTGATCGCCTTCGGCGGCGACCCCGACCATCTCGCCGCCGCGCGCGCCGAAGGCGTCGTCGCGTTCGTCGAGCTGCACATCGAGCAGGGGCCGGTGCTGGAGGCCGAGGGTCGGCCGCTCGGCGTGGTGACGGCGATCAATGGCGCGACGCGGCTCAGCGCGGTCGTGACCGGGACGGCGGGCCACGCCGGCGCCTCGCCGATGGAGCTCAGGCGCGACGCGCTCGCCGCCGCGGCCGAAATGATCCTGGCGATCGAGGCGCGCGCGCGCCACGAGCCGGAGCTCGTCGCCACTGTCGGCCGCCTCGACGTCGAGCCGGGCGCGGTCAATGTCGTTCCTGGTCGCGCCCGCTTTTCGATCGACCTGCGCGCGCCGCTCGACGAGCGCCGCCGCCGCGCAGTGGCCGACATCGCCGCTTCGCTTTCGGCGATCGCCGCGCGCCGCGGCGTCAGGCTCGAGCTGACGCCGACCCACGAGGCCCCCGCCTATATCTGCCACCCCAGGATCGTCGCCGGGCTCGAGTCGGCGGTCGCGGCGGTCGGCGTCGGTCCGCGCCTGCTGCCCTCCGGCGCCGGCCACGACACGATGGTGATGGGCCAGCGCTGGCCGGCCGGGATGCTGTTCGTGCGCTGCAAGGACGGCGTCAGCCACAACCCAGCCGAGTCGATCAGCCAGGACGATTGCGCGCTGGCGCTCGCCGCGCTGACGCGCTTCGTCGAGGATTTCCGGCCGGGGTGATTGACGGCGTCAAGGCGCGCGTCGAGTTTCGTCAAGTTTTGTCAAGCAACGTCAAGCCCGGCGCTTGACGCTGCGGCTGAATTACCAACGCGATCAAACGCTTGTGACGCGTCAAGGGCGCGGTCGGCGCCCCGCGTGGGCCGGCGGCGGAAGGCGAGCGAGCGGAAGCTGTCATTGTCCCGCCCAGAACCGATCCGTCCAAAGAGAATAGCGCATATTCTGATTATCGGAAATATTTTTTTATTCAAAGCGGGATTCCAGCAAACGCGACGGGCGCGAACGACCTCGAACGTCGCTTGGCGGCGGGAGGGGGACGAACAATCTCGACAACCCGCGGTCCGCTGTTCGCCCAAACTCGCCGTTCAGGCGACGGGCCGTCCTGGCGGCTGCGCGTGGATTCCGGTCGTTGCTCTCCATTTCGGGGCCAAGCCGCTACGGAGTCGACGGAATGTGGGGGGTGCAGGGTCCGGCAAGACGTCAATTCGGTCTTTCGCGACGAACTCGTCTCATCGCGGCGCAAAACTCGGCCAGCCGGGCGGCGAGATTTTAGGTCAGGCGCGCCGGTCGAGGCGGCCGCCGAATGCGCGGGCCCCGAGATCGAGGCGGGTCCGTGGCCGGGGAGACCGGAAACGAGCGATGTGAGGACAAGCAATCGCCTTACTTTAGGAGTCCGATACGCGACCCGATCATCGGGACACGAATGGAGCTTACGGGCATGCAGAGATCGAGACTTGCGTACGCCGTTGCAGGCGTGGCGCTGCTTGCCGGGACATATAGCCTGCCGGCGGCTGCGGACGTTCAGAACACCTACGTCCACCATCGGATCGTCCGCCGGACCCATCCTCCAGCCGGCGCCAACGATGTGATCGTCAGAAAACGCGCCTATCGCGAGCCGGTCGCCGTCGCTCCCGACGCTTTCCACGGCCCCGCCGCCATCATTACGGCGCCGGTCGCGATCGCCGGGATGATCGTCAGCCTCCCGTTCCGCTTGGTCGAAGCCGTGTTTCCGCCAAGCGCGAACGATCCGCGCGTGTTGATTGGCGCGCCCGTTTACGCCGCCGGCAGGATTGCGGAATTCCCGTTCGTCGCGGTCAACAGCGTCTTCGGCGTTCAGCCGACCAACTATTTTTGATCGACTCGCGTGCGACCGGCTCGCGCCGGTCGCCGCAGGCTTGGATGTCAGAGCGTGTTGTCTTACGACGGAACCGACAGCGCTCTCGGCAATGTCATTCCCGCTTTCGCGGGAATGACAATGCTGGTGATTCCGTCAAATCGCGTCATGCCCTAGCCACAGCCAATCTCGCATTGCCGGCAGGCCGCCCGACGCGGGCGCGGAGGCCGGCGTCCCGGCAGCCCGTTGACGAAGGCCATTGGCCTGCGCCGCCACAGCCGCGCCAAGCCGGCGCCGTGGCTGACCCTCATTTGGCGCCAGCAATGCGCCAACTTTGCCGTTCGGCTGGCCGTCGTTGCGCCTCCGAAGCGGACGTGCGGACGACGGGCTGATCAGCCGTTGCCCGTCCTACCCGCGTCAGAGGAATCAGTCAGCGAGGGAACCGGACCGGCTGCGCCCGCTCAGACGACTCACGGGCCTCGGTCGCTGAATTCCGCTCCCATCAATCGCTGCCCGCTCCCAGCTCAAAGCGTCAATTTCCGCGGCCGTCGCCAATCAGGGTGAAGGGCGCCCAGAAGAGCGGGTGGGCATAGCTGAACACGGTCGCGCCGAAATCATCGACGAATCCGGGGCCGTCGAGGAGGCCCATCATCGCCTGGCGCAACGCCTCGGCGCGGCTGAGTTTCGGATCGCCCGCCTGGCGGCGGAAGATGTCGGCGACGAGTTCGCGCGCCGAGGTCGATTGCACCGACCAGTTGGTGACGACGAGCGCGCGGGAGCCGGCGTAGAAGAACGCGCGGCCCAATCCAGACGCCGCTTCCGCGCCCGCGCCGGCGCCCGCAGCGGTGTTGCATGCGGAGAGAACCACCCAATCCGCGTTCATCTTCAGCGCAAGGATGTCTTCGCTGGTCAGGAGGCCGCTGCCATCGATGCCGGCGACCTTGGGCGCCGTCAGCGCCAGCGCCGGTTGATCCAAACCGTCGATGTCGTCCGCCAGCAGGCCGTGGGTCGCGAAGGCGACGAGCCGATAGGTCGACAATTTGGCCGTCTTCACCGCCAGCTCGTTGGCGTCCTTGCCGAGCTTGAGCGCCGTGGCGGGGTCTACGCCAAGCGCGGCGGCGATCGAGCGCAACTCTTCGGCGGTGTCCGGCAGGCGCGGCAGATTGCCGAGGGCCTCGGAGAAATCGGCCGCCGGGGGGCCGCCTCGCAAGCCGACGGGCGGCCCGCGCGTCACCGCCTCCGCCGCGGCTTCGTCGATGACCGGGTCGCCCAATGCCGGCGGGGCGTTTGCCTCCTCTGCGGCGTCGGCAGCTTCCTTCTCGTTGAAATAGGGATCGCCGAAGCCGATCAGCTTCTGCCGCTGAGCGTCGGCAGGTTTCGTCGATCGCAGCGCCTTCAAGGTCGACACCGAGGGAACCGCCGTGATCGCGTGCTCGCGCGCGAGCCACGGCACCTTGCGGTATTCGGCGAACAGGGTGACCGGGTCGGGAGCGGGCTGGTCGGCCGCCGTCGGCAGCAAGCCGAGCGGCAGAAATCCGAGCGAACCGTTGGCGACGACCAGGAGATTGTGGGCCGGCCGCCAGACGTCTTCGACGGGGGCGAGCAACGCTGCGTAAAGGCTGTAGGCGAGCGGGACGTCGAAGGCGGGAATCTCCTTCACCGTCGCCGCTTCGGGCTCCAGCGCCTCGCGCAGCTTGGCGACTTTCGCGTCGAGTTCGTCCCGCGTGATCGACAGGGCATGGAACGTCAACGGCTTGTTCGCTGAGACCGCCCAGACGAAGCTCGCGCTTTCGCCGAAATAGAACGACAGCAGCGCCTCGTCGTCGCCGAGCAGCGCGCGAATCTCTTCCCCCTCGACCGGCGGCGGATCGACGAACTTGGCGTAAGCAGGGAATTTGACCGTCAGACCGGCCTGGGCGGCGGCGTGGTCAGCGCGCAGCTTCGCGACTTTGGCGCGCGCGCCCTGCACCGTCTTGTCGTCGCGCCGATCGGAGGGCTGGGCGAGAAGATTGGCGAGATCGCGAACGGCGTCGTTGAGCTGCCGGCTCAGATCCTGCTCGGAGCGCGCCAGTCCAGCGAGCGCCAGATCCTTGGCCGCCGCGCGCGCCGAAGCCTGCGCGAGCGCGCGCTGCACCGAACGCCCGCGCAGATTGTCGGCGAGACCGAGGGTCTTGTCGATCGTTTCGGCGTCCGCAAGGGCCGGTTCGCGCGCCAGCAATTCGAGATCGTTCTCCATGATGAAGCGGTTGCGGTCGTCGATCGCGCCGGCGGTCAGGCTGTCGTCGTTGTCTTCCGTTCGGCTCGTCGCCACGAGGATCGGGATCGCCGCCTTGAAATCCGCCAACGCTTCGGCGCCGCGCCCGCTCTTGGCGAGCGCGCTCGCCAGATAGCCGCGCACGACTGCGGTCGCCTGGCTGTCGTCGCCCGAACGGGCCCGCTCGCGCTCCAGTTTGCGCGTCGCGAGTTCCGCCGCTTCCGCCGCCTTGCCAGTCGCGATGAGTTTCTTCAGCCGTGGCGTTTCGTTCATCACCGCTTCGCGCGGCACGGGGTCCCAGCCTGCGACAAGACGATCGATTTGATCCTCGATCGTCTGCGCTTCGCCGGTCTTTTTCTGCCCTTCGAGGCTTTGGGCGAGCTGTTGCAGATTGCCGACGACGCGCGGCGAGTCGTCGCGAAAGCCCAGGTGATGGTAGATGTCCAGGGTCGCGCGGGTCAGCCGTTCGGCGTCCTCGTATCGCCCCTCGCCCAGCATCGCCGTTCCAAGCGCCGACACCGTCCGCCCGGTCTGTTCGTGATATTTCCCGTTGCGCTTCAGCACCCGCAGCAGAGCCTCGCGAATGTCGACTTCGCCCTCCGGCGCGCGGCCCTCCTCCACTTTCATGGCGCCGACGGAGACCTGGAAACTGTCGACGCCGCTCAGGTAATCCTGGCGGGTGGGAAAATTCTCGCCTTCCGCTTGCAGAGCGGGATCGTAGTGATCCAGCTCAACAGCGATCAGCTGCCCGGCGCGGACGTAAACGGCTTCGGCGTCGGCATAGCGGTTGCGAATGACGTCCAAATAGGCGTCGAGCTCGTCGACGCTTCGTTGATATTGCGCTCGGAACGGCTCGGCGTTGACCGTCCATGAGCGCGATTCCGCGAGCAGCGCGTGAACCTCTCGGTCGAGCCGTTCGACGGGCGCGAAGTCGCCGGCCCTGCCATAGGCGTACGCCAGCTCGTTGTAGAGCGTGAACAAGCGCCCGCGCGTGCGTCGCTCGAGACCTCGAATTTCGGTCAGCATGAGGGGGACGGCGCGCTTGTCGTCGCCGAAGCGCGCCAGCAGCCGATGGAGGAACTGCTGGTAGCGGCTGACCACGCGCACGTAATTCTCATTCTTGCTGAGCGCGATGGCCTGCTCGACGTCCGAAATCGCGTCGTCGATGCGCCCCGCCTCTTCGCGCGCGTGAGCCCGGTGAAAAAAGCCCTCGCCGCGCTTGGCCTGGGGAAGGTTGGCGGGGATCGGCGCGTTGGCGGCGGCGTCGCGTTTGGCGGCCTCGGCCGGATCGGGCTTTTCCTGATCCAAGAGGGAGACGATGTCGGCGTTGTCGCCGTTGTCGGCGGCGGCAGGTGGGGCGTCGGCCGCCCAGCCGCATTGGCAGGCCAGAAAGCCTAGCCCCAGGCTCAGCGTCACAATCCCGAGTCGACGCGCAGAGCGGAAATCCGACGCCATCTTCACCCCCGCCTTCGGTGGCGGCGCCCGCCGACCCCAAGACAAGGATTCGCTGAGGATCCGTCCGTCTGTCAATGGCGCGGCGGCAACGACTTCGTGGCGAAGAGCCGAACGCCTTCGCCAATGAATGTCGGCTTGTCCCTCCGCTCGCTCAGGAACCCGCGCTTCTGCTCCCTCGGCCATCCCCGGTCATTCGCCGGCGATCGCCCGTCGCTCAGCTTCGGCTCGACTCCAGCCAACGCGTCCCCGGCGAGCCGGGCGTCAGGTCTGGCGTTCTCCGAGCGCCGGCCACGCCAGGTCTGCCGGCGCGATCACCCGCGGGGCGGCGGGCCAGGCGACGCCGAGCGCCGGATCGTCGTAGCGCAGGCCGCGCGCGTGACCGGGAACGTGGAGCCGGTCGATCTGGTAGAGCACGTCGGTGGCGTCCTCGAGCGTGAGGAAGCCGTGGGCGCAGCCGGCGGGGACCAGCAGCGCCTCGCCATTTTCGGCGCTGAGGGTGGCGGCGATCCAGCGCTTGTAGGTCGGGCTGTCGCGCCTGAGGTCGACGACGACGTCGTAGGCGGCGCCGCGCACGACCCGCACCAGCTTGGCCTCGGCGTGCGGCGGCGCCTGGAAATGCAGGCCGCGCAAAGTGAACGCCGCGTCGTTGCGCGACAGGCTGGTCTGCAGCGGCGCGAAGGGAAAGCCGGCGGCGGCGAATTCCTGCGGGTCGTAAAGCCGGGCGAAGAAGCCGCGATCGTCGGCGAAGCGATCGAGCGAAACCCTGGCGACGCCCTGCAGCGCGGTCGGCGCGAACTTCATGGCGCGATCGTCCTCAGCCGCGGCAGCGCGATCACCCAGCGGCCGCCCCACTCGGCGATCGCCATGGTCTGAGAGCGAAGCTCGTCGAGGAGGTTCCACGGCAGAACGATCAGGTAGTCGGGCCGCACGTCGGCGAGCCGCTCCGGCGCGAGGATGGGTATGTGGCTGCCGGGCAGCAGCCGGCCCTGCTTGGCCGGGCTGCGGTCGAAAACGCAGAGGATGTCGTCGGCGCCGATTCCGCAGACGTTGAGAAAGGTGTTGCCCTTGGCCGCGGCGCCATAGGCGGCGACGCGCTTGCCTTCGCCGCGCGCGGCGGCGAGGAAGGCGAGAAAGTCGCGTTTGACCGCTTCGACCCGCGGGGCGAAGCCGCGATAGGCGTCGAGCCGGTCGAGGCCGGCGGCGCGCTCGCGGGCGCGCAGCGCGCCGAGCCGCTCGCTTTCACGATGAGCCGCGCCGGCGCGGCAGGCGTAAAGGCGCAGCGAGCCGCCATGGGTCGGCAGCTCCTCCACGTCGAAAGCGCGCAAGCCGCCGGCGGCGAACGCCGCCTCGACCGCAATCAGCGACAGATAGGAGAAATGCTCGTGGTAGATCGTATCGAACTGCACGTCGCGAATGAGGTTCAGCAGATGGGGGAACTCGAAGGTCGCGACGCCTTCGGGAGCGAGCAGGATGGCGAAGCCGGCGACGAAGTCGCGAATGTCGGGGACATGGGCGAGCACGTTGTTGGCGGCGGTCAGGTCGGCGCTGACGCCGCGCGCGACGAGCCGTTCGGCTGTGGCGCGGCCGAAGAAGGCGACCTCGGTCGGGACGCCGCGCGCGACCGCCGCCGCCGCGACATTGGCCGCCGGCTCGACGCCGAGCGCGGGCACGCCGGCGGCGAGGAAATGGCGCAGCAGATAGCCGTCGTTGGAGGCGATCTCGACCACCATCGAGCGCGGCCCGAGGCGGAAGCGGTCGATCATCGCCAGCGCGTAGCGGCGCGCGTGCTCGACCCACGAATCCGACATCGACGAGAAATAGGCGTAGTCGGAGAAGATCGCCGCGGGATCGACCGGATCGTCGACCTGGACGAGGAAGCATGCGCCGCAGACGCGCGCATGCAGCGGAAAGCGCCGCTCGCTGCCCGCGGCGACGTCCTCGGCGGTCAGGTAGCTGTTGGCGAGCGGCGTCTCGCCGAGATCGACGAAGGTCGTCGTCAGCGGGGCGCCGCAGGCGCGGCAGGCGGGCGCGGCGGCGCTCACGCGCAGGCCTCGATCGCTGAATAGGCGTCGATCTGGTCGAGCGTGACCGTGCGCGCGCGCTCGCCGAGCCGCACCCGGCGATGCCAATCGGCGGTCCAGCGGATCGCCGTCGCGCTTGACAGGCGATTGCGCCAGCCGAGCGCTGCGCGCGCGCGCGAGGCGTCGACCGACAGGCTCTGCATCTCGATCGGCCTGGGGTTGGGCTCGACGTCGAAGGCCGGGTCGGCGCCGAGCGCTTCCAGCGTCGCGCGCGTCAGGTCGCCGACGGTGACGGGATGCTCCGCGTCGGGACCGAAATTCAGCGCGCGCTGCCCGACGCGATCGGCGCGCTCGACATAGAGGAGATAGCCGGCGATGCAATCGAGCGCATGCTGCCACGGCCGCGTCGCGTCGGGCATGCGCAGGACCGGGCGGCGCCCTTGCGCCCAGGCGCGCACGATGTCGGGGACGATGCGATCCTCGGCATAGTCGCCCCCGCCAATGACGTTGCCGCCGCGCGCGATGACCAGCCAAACGCCGCTCGGGGCGAAATAGGTCGCAGCGAAAGCGCGCGCGATCATTTCCGCGGCCGCCTTGGAAGCGGAATAGGGATCCCTGCCGCCGAGCGGATCGTCCTCTTCGAAGGGCACATCGAGTTCGTGGTTGTCGTAGACCTTGTAGGAGGTGACGACGAGCACGCGCTTCAGGGCCGGCCGGCCGCGCAGCGCCGCGAGCAGGTGGGCGAGGCCGAGGACGTTGACGGCGATGGTCTCCACAGGATCGGCGATGGCGCGGCGCACCAGCGGCTGGGCGGCGTAATGCAGTACGATTTCGGGATCGGCGGCGGCCACCGCCGCGGCGACCGTCTCCGGCGCGCGCAGATCGCCGATGCGCGAGTCGAGATCGGCGCCGACGCCGGCGAGTTCGAACAGCGACGGGCTCGCCTCGGGCGGCAAGGCGAAGCCGGTTGTCCGCGCGCCGAGCCGCCTCAGCCACAGCGCGGTCCAGGCGCCCTTGAAGCCGGTGTGGCCGGTCAGCAGCACGCGGCGGCCGCGCCAGAAATCGGGCGAGGGGAGCGGCGCGCTCACGCCCATGTTTTCCACGGCGCCCGTCCCGACGCCCAGTGCGCCTCCAGCAGGTTCTTGTCGCGCAAGGTGTCCATCGGCTGCCAGAAGCCGGAATGGCGATAGGCCATCAGTTCGCCGGCCGCAGCGAGCGTCTCCAGCGGCCCGCTCTCCCACGGCGTTTCGTCGCCGGCGATCAGCGCGATCACCGAAGGATCGAGGACGAAGAAGCCGCCGTTGACGTAACCCTGGTCGCCGGGCGGCTTCTCGACGAAGCGCTCGACGCGGTCGCCGGCGAGCGAAACCGCGCCGTAGCGGCCGGGCGGGACCACGGCGGTCAGCGTCGCCTTGCGGCCGTGCCCGTGGTGGAAGGCGATTTCGGCGGAAATGTCGATGTCGGCGACGCCGTCGCCGTAGGTGAGGCAGAAGGGCGCGCCGGGGTCGAGGTACTTCGCCACCCGCTTCAGCCGCCCGCCGGTCTGCGTCGCCTCGCCGGTGTCGATCAACGTCACCCGCCACGGCTCGGCGTGGGTGTCGTGGTAGGTGATTCCGTTGACCCGGGCGTCGATCGTCACGTCGGAGGCGTGAAGGAAGTAGTTTGAGAAGTATTCCTTGATGACGTAGCCCTTGTAGCCGAGACAGACGACGAATTCGTTGACGCCGTGATGGGCGTAAATCTTCATCACGTGCCAGAGAATCGGCATGCCGCCGATCTCGACCATCGGCTTGGGCCGAAGATGGGATTCCTCCGAGATACGGGTGCCCATGCCGCCGGCGAGAATGACCGCCTTCATCGCTGTCCAGTCGTGATTTTCGCGCACCGGCTTAGCAAGATACGGCGGCTGGTGGAAGGGCGGCGAAGGGTCGGACCGCCGTTCCGCGCGGCGCGCCTCTCATTTGACGGCATGTCGTCCACTCGCTAGACCACAAGCTGCTGCAAACCAAGAGGACGCGGGTCGGCATGCCGAGCGTCCAGTGCGCTCGACGCAAACGGCAGCGGACAGGGGACACGTATGGCCGCCATTACTGTCGGTGTTCCCGTGCATAACGGCGCCGACCTTCTCGATGAATCGCTCGCTTGCCTGGCGAGGCAGACTTTTCGGGACTTCAAGGTGATCGTCGTAGACAACGCGTCGACCGACGGCTCTCCCGCCATTGCAAAGGCGTGGGCGGAACGGGATCCAAGGTTCCAGTACGTCCGACAAGACCAGTACGTCACCTCGATGAATAACTTTCTCACCGCGCTGCGCTTGGCCGACACGCCGTGGTTTCTCTGGCGAGCCGACGACGATCTCAGCGCCGACAACTTTCTCGAAACGCTTTATCGCCTCGCCGTCGCGTCGCCTGGTTGCAAGCTCGCGGTCTCGACTGTCGTCACCTCCAGCCTCGTGAGCGAGCGCCGGAGAACAGCGACGGCGTCCAATGTGACCGACGCGCCGTCGCTTTGGCGGCGATTGCGGATGCTGCGACAAAGTCATGCGTCTTGGTTCTACGGGCTTTGGGATCGCGAGACGATTCTGTCGATCTTCCCGGGCCTTTTTGAACGCTATCCGTTCTTTTTCGCTGCAGACCATCTGGCCCTTTACGGACCGATCATCCAGGGCTCGGTCCGCTCGACGGACGCGACGGTCTTCTATCAGCGAATGCGGAGGTGGAGGACCAAACCCCGTCACCGTCCGCGCGATGTTCCGCGCATGGCGTCGCATATTATAGCGGAGACGCGGCGGGCGTTTCGCCGCGAATTGAGTCGTATTCGGAAAGCGTCGCACATTTCCGCGATGTCTCGCGTCGCCCTCATCGCATGGGAACCGATCTACCTGCGGGGCAGAATTCCAGGCCCATTGCGCCTCATGCGGAACCGGCTGCGTGAAAGGTTCGGATTGACCAAGAGCTACGATAAGGCCGGTTATTTCGAACGTCAGCACTGATCGGATTTTCCGCTCGGATTGGAGTCGTTTCCAGGCGAAACGGCCTAGTAGAACGTTCGAAACTTGATGGGCAGGGTGACCCGTTGACTGTGAAATTCGCCGCGCGCTGTTCGGGTGATCAAGTATGATCGTCGCTTCCGAACGCATTCCCGTCGCCGCGCCGTCGATCACCGAACGCGAGGCCGAACTCGCGGCCGAGGCGGCTCGCACCGCTTGGCGGGGCAACCACTACGCCTACAACGCCCGTTTCGAGCGCATGCTCGCCGACTATGTCGGCGTCGCCCATGCGGTCAGCGTGCCGCATGCGACGGCGGCGCTGCATCTGGCGCTCGCCGCGCTGGGCGTCGGTCCCGGCGACGAAGTCATTGCGCCGGACGTCACCTGGATCGCCTCGGTCGCGCCGATCGTTTATGTCGGCGCCGAGCCGGTGCTGGTCGATATCCTGCCCGACACCTGGTGCCTCGATCCCGACGCCGTCGAAGCGGCGATCGGGCCGCGCACCAAGGCGATCCTCGGCGTCGACCTCTATGGTTCGACCTGCGACTGGGAGAGACTGCGCGTCATCGCCGATCGACATGGGCTGGCGCTGATCGAGGACGCCGCCGAGGCGCTGGGCTCCGTGCATCACGGCCGCAAGGCGGGCGCGCTCGGGCGCGTGTCGGCGTTCAGTTTCCATGGCTCGAAGACGGTGGTCACCGGCGAAGGCGGCATGCTCGCCACCGACGACCAGTCGCTGTTCGACCGCGTGCTGTTCCTGCGCGACCATGGCCGCAAACCCGGCGATCGGTTCTTCCTCAATTTCGAGATTGCGTTCAAGTACCGGATGAGCGCGGTGCAGGCGGCGCTCGGCGTGGCGCAAATGGAGCGGATCGACGCGCTGATCGACTACAAGCGAGCGATTTTCGGCTGGTATCGCGATCGCCTGGCCGGCGTAAGCGGCATCACGCTCAACGCCGAGCCGCCGGGAACGATCAACAGCTATTGGATGGTGACGACAGTGCTCGATCCGAGCTTCGGCCTCGACAAATTCGCGATCATGGCCGAGTTCGACAAGCGCAACATCGACTCGCGGCCGTTCTTCTCGCGACTTTCGAGTCTGCCGGCGTTCTCCGACCGGCCCGGGGCGAAACGCTTCATCACCCCGGCCGATCGAGGCGCCGAGATTTCTGAATATGGCGTCAACCTGCCTTCCGGCTACAACATGACCGAAGCGCAGGTAGATCTCGTTTGCGCTGCTTTGCGCGAGATCCTGGGCGGACTGCGTTGACGCTGCGCTCTGTTGCTATCCGCCGAGAAGCGCCCCGGTTCTTGACGCTTGATCAATGCCGTCGAGCTTGTGGTCGCATGAGGGGTTGAAGCGCAGGCGACGGACGACAAGGCGTCTCAGGCAGCCGAGCAAATCGCGCAGCGCGGGCGTGCGTTTGTCGACCCGCCCGCCGAGAAAGGCGAGCACGGCAAGAAAGATAGCGTCGTCGATCCTGCCGCGCCAAAGGTTGTCGGGAATGAGGTCGTCCGGCAAAGGCGAATCGAGGACTCCGAGCCCGATCAGCGTAACCTGGCGCCGGTAGCGCCGCGCGGCCGCCGCGACGCCCCGAGCGCGCGCCGGCCTAGCGACGAGCGACGCCTTGACGAAAGGCGCAAGCTGAC
>Ga0302196_10001421_pt1 | contig 22781 bp, 25 predicted proteins | sample II_Bog_N1_3_FD_198794 | JGI IMG/M metagenome (GOLD analysis project Ga0302196, IMG submission 198794) | Peat permafrost microbial communities from Stordalen Mire near Abisko, Sweden - II_Bog_N1_3 | ecosystem: Environmental > Terrestrial > Soil > Wetlands > Peat | place: Sweden: Abisko...
TATCGATTCACGAAGCCGGGCAATGAACTTCCTTAGCATGATCTGGATGAAAGGACCACAATCCCTGCGTTCCCCGGGTTTTGCAACCCCCCATTCCGGGGTGCCCCCCGGGGGGCCGTTGGATTCTCGCTTGGCAGGCCATTGCCACGCAGCATGATCTGGCCGGCACCCCGCCTTGATGAATCCCGACCTCCTCTGGTTTGTAAGACTTGGCATCGAACAAGGCCTCTTCACCCGGGTTCAGGCCGTATCGGTGAAGGCGAAGCTCGCGACCTACAACCTGGAGATGCTCGTCTTCGCCCAGAAGCTGATTGACGACGACCTCGTGACGAACGTCGGGGCCCTGGAAAAGCTGGCCGGCCAGGCGACGAAGCGCGCCGACCAGGGGCCGCCGAGCGCCGACCCCTTTGCGGCCCCCGACGACCTCGTGGAAGACGTGGTCATCATGCCCAAGAAGAAAGCGGTGGCAGGCCCGGCGCCCGTCCTCAATATCGACATGAAGGACGAGGCCGGCCTCGCCAAGACCCTGAGGGAGCTCCTCTCCAAGTCGGCCGGGTTCGGGGCCAGCGACCTGCACCTGTGCACGGGCCGCCGCTCCTTTGTCCGCAAGGACCGCGTGCTTTCCTACATCAGCGAGAAGCCCCTGACCGCGGAGGAGGCGCTCAACATCAACACGGTCCTCCTGAACCCGGAGCAGAGGAAGACGTTCCTCGAGAAGCGCGACCTGGACTACGCCCTCGAGGTGAGCCCGTCGGAGCGCTACCGCGTGAACCTGATGTTCCACAAGGAGGGGGCCGCGGGGGCCTACCGCATGGTTCCGAAGGAGGTGCGGACGCTCCCGGAGCTCGGCTTCTTCGAGCACATCGACACCCTGAAGCGGATGCTCAGCTACCACAACGGACTCGTGCTGATCACGGGCCCGGTGGGATCCGGAAAGACCACCACCCTCGCCTCGATGGTCGCCTACCTGAACGAGACCCGCAGGGACCATATCATCACGGTCGAGGACCCGATCGAGGTGGTCCAGACCTCGAAGGGCTGCAACGTCACCCAGCGCCAGGTGGGCGACCACACGAACACCTTCTTCACGGCGCTCAAGGGCGCGCTCCGCGAGGATCCCGACATCATCGTGATCGGCGAGCTGCGCGACCTGGAGACGATCGAGATGGCGGTGAGCGCCGCCGAGACCGGGCACCTGGTGATCGGCACCATGCACACGAGCGACGCGGCCACGACCCTCAATCGCCTGCTGGACGTCTTCCCCGCGGCGCAGCAGACGCAGATCCGCGGGAGCGTCGCCGAGAGCCTGAGGGGGATCGTCTGCCAGCGCCTGCTTCCGAACCCGGCCGGGGGCCTCGTGATGGCGTGCGAGATCCTGGTCAACAACATGGCGATCGCAAACCTGGTCCGCGAGGGCAAGACGACGGGCCTGCGCAACACGATGGAGACGGGGGTCCGCGAGGGGATGTGCCTGATGGACAACGTCGTCTACGAGCTCTTCAAGGCCGGCAAGGTCTCCAAGGAGACCGCCCTCGAAAACGTCTCGAACCGCGCCCTGCGCGTGAAGATCATCTGACGCGCCATGGCCGAGATTGACACGCTGCTTCGCTCGATGGTCGACAAGGGGGGCTCCGACCTGCACCTGATCGTGGGGATGCCCCCCAAGGCGCGCATCTCCGGCTCGATCACCCCGATCGCGGACACGCCGCTCACCCCGCAGGCGCTCGAGAGGCTCCTCAAGGAGATCGTGCCCGAGAAGCGCTGGAACGAGTACCTGGAGCGCCACGACCTGGACCTGGCACACGAGATCACCGGCTTCGCGCGCTTCCGCGGCAATTTCCTCTACAACCACTGGGGCCAGGCGGCCGTGTTCCGCCAGATCCCCGCGAAGATCCTCTCCTTCGACGAGCTGAAGCTGCCCGAGGCCATCAAGAAGCTCTGCCACCTGAACGAGGGCCTGGTCGTCGTCACCGGCCCCACCGGCAGCGGCAAGTCGACCACGCTCGCGGCGATGATCGACTACATCAACACGAACCTCTGCAGGCACATCATCACGATCGAGGACCCGATCGAGTTCGTGCACCCGGTGAAGAAGAGCGTGATCGTGCACCGCGAGGTCGGCGAGCACACCGAGTCGTTCGCGTCGGCGCTCAAGGGCGCGATGCGCCACGACCCGGACATCCTGCTCGTGGGCGAGATGCGCGAGCTGGAGACGATCAAGCTGGCGCTCGGGTGCGCCTCCATGGGCATGCTCGTCTTCGGGACGCTCCACACGAACAACGCGCCGAAGACCGTGGACAGGATCATCAACGCCTTCCCCTCCGACGACCAGAACCAGGTCCGCGTGATGCTTGCAGGCTGCCTTTCAGGGATCGTGGCGCAGCTCCTGTGCCGCAAGGTCCCCAAGGGCCGGTGCGCCGTCCACGAGATCCTCCTCCAGCACGAGGCGCTCGCCAACACCGTCCGCAGCGGCCAGATCGCCAACATCCGCCAGATCATCGAGAGCGGCGGGGCCGACGGGATGATCCTGATGGACACGAGCCTGATGAACCGGGTGAAGGACGGAACGATCGAGCCGAGGGAGGCCTACATGAAGGCCGCCAACAAGGCCGCCTTTGCCGGGCTCCTGAAGCCCGGCGACCTTGAGGATAGCGGCCACTAGGGCCGCCCCATTGGCTCGGCGGTTGAAAACGGGTGCGTATGGCTCGCAATCGTTTTCAGCTGAAATGCGTCCACCCGCTTTCAACCATTCGCAACACTTGCGCATGGGCCAAACCACACGTTCCCAGGGAATCTCCTTCACGCACGAGATGTGGACGCGCATAGAGGCGCGCTGCAAAGACCTGAAGGTGGGCAGGAGCCAGTACTTCCAGATGCTGGCGGAGTGGGACCTCCACTTCATGACCGACATCCACGCGCACAAGGCCGATGGGAAATGGCACTTTTATCCCGAGCACGGCTCGGCGTCCTTGCCGGCGCGAGAGCTCAAGGCGGCCGAGGATCCCGATCCCACCCCCGCGAAGCCCACGCGCAGGCGACACTAATCCGGAGAAATCGGTTGCGGTCGCCCCGGATATCCGCAGCCATTGCCCCATGGTCTCCGCCCCAAATCCAGCGCTCGGCGAGCTCGCATCGGTCATAGGCGACGATGCGGCCCGGGAGATCGTGCGCCTCTTCCTCGAGGATTTTCCCTGCTCGGTCGAGCGGCTTACGGGCGGCGGAAGCGAGGAGCAGCAGCGCGTGGCCCACGGGCTCAAGAGCAGCGCGCTCCACATGGGCGCCAAGGCCCTCTCGGTGCGGATGGCGGAGATCGAGACCGCGCTTGGGATGCCGGGGGGATCGCTCTCTGCCGGGCAGATCGCCGCCGCCGTGGCCGACTTCGAGGCCGTGGCCCCGGAGCTCAGGCACTATGTGGGCGGCTGAAAAGACCCGCGAGGGGACCTAGGACTTCACGATCCCCGAGTGGATGCACCAGCGCACGAGGCTCGCGACCTCCTTCACGTTGATCTTGTCCATGATGTTCGCGCGGTGCTTCTCAACCGTGCGCACGCTCAGGTCGAGCCGGTCGGCGATCTCCTTTGAGGAGTGCCCCTCGGCCACGAGCCGGATCACCTCGAGCTCGCGGGCGGAGAGCGTCTTGATGGCGTCCAGGGACGCGACCGGCGGCCCGGTCTTCACCGAGGGCTCGACCTTGGGCTGCTGCGCGCCCGCCGCAGACGTCTTGGGGGGGACATTCGTCGCAAAGAACATGCCCCCGGCGATCACCGACTCGATCGCCTGGATGACGTAGTTTATGGGCGCGCTCTTGTCCACGAAGCCATGGACGCCCTGGGAGATGAGCCGCGCGGGCAGGTCGCCGTCGGGGTGCCCGGTGAGGACCAGGATCCGGGTCGCGGGCAGCTTTGCGCGGATCTCGCGCACGACCTCCAGGCCGTGCATGCCGGGAAGGTAGAGGTCCACGATCAGGAGGCCCGGGGGATCCTTCAGGCAGTGATCGACCGCCGTCTTTCCGTCCTTGAAGCTGCCGGCAACCACGAGCCCGCGCACCCGGCTCAGCGCAGAGGTGAGCATCTGCCTGAATACAACCTCGTCGTCTACGATAACGGTTCGTATGGGCACGTTGGAATCACCCTAAAGGGCGATCGGCCGGGGTGCAAGTCGGTTGAAGAGGGTTGAAGAGCGGCAGGCGAAACCCCACCATCGGAGGCGTGAACGGTATCGCAATGCTTGCGCCGCTATTCCTTGCCTTCGAGCTCGGGCAACTGGCCATGAGCGAGCGCTACGTGGGCATCAAGCAGATCGCCCGAGGGGCCGATCCCCGCGAGATGGGTCCCAGCGAGCCGGCGTCCTTCCTCTGGATCCTCTGCATCGCCGTGTACGCCCTTTGGATGCTCGCGCTCCTGGCGACCCCCCACGCGAGGATCTTCGGCCTGGCGCTCATGGCGGTCACGGCGGTCGGGTACTCGATCCGGCGCAACTGCGGCATGAAATGGATCCTGGTGGTGCTCACGGCCGAGGGATGCGCCCGGGTGGCCGTCCTCTCGCCGCTCACGGTCGTCTCATGGAGCCACCTCTAGCCGAGCCACAGATGGCTTTCCCGGAGATCGAGCGGCCCTCGCCCAACTTCGGCCCCGGGACCAACGAGCGCCTGGGGGTCCTCTTCCACCACACCGAACTTGCCTTTGACGGGACGATCACCCGGATGCAGGATCCCGCGAGCCAGGTAAGTTACCACTGCCTGATCGGGCTGGACGGCACACGCTGCACGCTTGTGCCGGATTCCGGTGTAGCGTGGCATGCGGGGCAGTCCCTGTTCCTCGGGAGGAACCGCTGCAACGCCTTCCTCATCGGCGTCGCATTCGAAGGCGACACCGCCAAGGCCCCCTTGACCGACCCCCAGCTCTCCTCGGCAATCGAGTGGCTCGGGGCCCGCTGGGTCCCCCTCGGGTGGAACCTCGGGCATATGACCGACCACCGGCAGGTGTCCCCGGGAAGGAAGCGCGACCTGAGCCCGCGCGAATGGGAGCGCCTCGCGGCGGCCATCGCCGCGCATTTCGGTGATCCGGGCCCCTGAATCTCGTTTCCGTGTTGAAATTAACCCCCATGCGCAGCACAAAAATCACGCGCCCGTTGACATGAACTTCCCCAGCGATACCCCGCGACTGCCGAAATGGATATTCCTGGTCGGCTACGCGGTCCTCCTCGGGACGGCCTGGCTGATCTTCGACTCCTCGGCGCACCCGCTGGTGGGCGCGGCCCTCTGGGCGGTCGTGGCGCTGGTCGTGGTCGCATGTGTCGTCGGGGTGATCCCCTTCGTGACCGACTACGCCGACAAGCAGGAGGAGGCGCTCGACAACCGGCAACGGGCGCTCCAGGCGCTCTCCGTCACGATCGCGGCCGCCGCCGAGCAGGTGTCGATCGCCACCACGGGCCTGAACGGGATCGCGGAGGCGGCCCAGGAGAATTTCAGCAAGTCCGAGCGCCTCGCGCATGGGATCCAGGAGAAGGTCGCGGAACTGGACGCCCGCATGGCCCTTGCGGCAAAGCGGGACGGCGAGGCCGTCTCGAAGGCCGTGGCGGAGCTCGATGCGCGGCTCGCATCAGCCAAGAAGGACGACGGCGAGACGGCGGGGCGGCTGGAGGGTGCCGCAAAGAAGATCGGCAAGGCGGCCTCCGATTTCGAGGCGGCCGTGGTTAGGGCCGCTGAGGCGGCGAGAGCGATCCCCATGCACATCCCCGAGCCCGCGCCGGTGATCGCGAGCAAGATCGTGGAGATTAGGCCCGCCGTGGCCTCCTCCAACCCTCCCTTTGAGTCTCCCGCGGTCCCGCCGCCCCCGGCCGCCGAGCCCGAGGCAGCCCCGGTATCCGCCGCGGCCCAGGAACCTGTGCCCGCGCCATCCGCGGAGACGGCCCCGGAGGCCGTGGTTCCCGAGGCCGAGGCCGCCGCGGTATCGGAAACCCCCGTCGAGGCCCCTCCGGCCCCCAAGCCCGCGCCCCGAAAGCGCAGTCCAAGAAAGCCGGTCCCGGCGCCTGTCGCCCCCGCGGAGCCCGCGACGCCCGACCTGGTCCTCGAACCGTCCGAGGAGCGCGCCCCGGTCGTCCAGGAGATCGCCGAGGCCGCCGTCTCCGCGGACGGCGCCACCCGCCTCGTCGTCACCGCCTACATCGGGATCGGCAACCGCATGTTCATCCGCGGGGAGGGCCCCGGCCTCGGCTGGGACAAGGGCGTTCCCCTCTCCTTTGTTTCCATCGGCAAGTGGCGCTGGGAGACAAACGACGCCACGAAGGCCGTCACGTTCAAGCTCTACAAGAACGACGAGACCGAATGCACGGCGCTCGGCGAGCGCTCGGTGGCGCCGGGAGCCCAGCTCGAGCTCAACGCTTCCTTCTGACGGTCGGCACCTTCTTGGCGGCCGACTCCTTCAGTCGCTCAAGCTCCGGGACCACCACGCGCTGGTAGCATTCCGGGCAGACCGAGTGGCTGATCTCGGTGCCGGTGCGCTCGTTGATGTAGCTCTCTATCTGCTGCCAATAATTCTGGTCGTCCCTGACCTTCTTGCAGTAGGAGCACATGGGCATCATCTCCTCGAGCCGGTGCACCTGGGTCGTGTACTTGAGTATCCTCTCGGCGACCCTGAGCCGCGCCCAGAGCCTCGACAGGTCGATCGGCTTCGTGAGGAAGTCGTCAACGCCGGCCTCGGCCGCGGCGCGCCGGTTCTGCGCGGAGTCGGTCGTCGCCGTCAGCAGGATGAAATAGACGTAGTCCATGCCGCCCTGGGCCCGCAGCCGCTTGCAGAGCTGCAGTCCGTTGAGCTTCGGCATTTGCCAGTCACAGATGGCCACCCTGGGCTTCTCCCTGAGCCACGCCTGCCAGGCGTCCTCGCCGTCCTTGGCCTCGATCACCTCGTGGCCGAGGCGCTCAAGCGTGCGCCGGAGGACCGCCCGCGCCACAGTGTCGTCTTCAACGGCTAGGACCTTCATTGGGAGGGTTGGGTGTTACAGAAATCCCGAGAGTGCGCAACCCTTAGGACGGAAGGGCGGCCCTCCCGCGATCAGGCCACGGAGGGAGCGGCCAGGGCCCGCTCCAAGTCCTCGGGCGTCCTGGCGGGCGACCGGCACGTGAACTCCTCGCACACGTAGGCCGTCGATTCCCCGTCCTTCTCGCCCAGGTGCCGCAGCCACGGCGAATTCCTCGAGAACCATTCCCGGGCGCCGGGGGCGTCGAGCGCGATGACGGCCCTCCTGGGTGCAAGCTTTGCCTGCAGCACCGAGGCGAGCGCCCGGAACCCGGGGGAGCCCGGGGCGCCGGTGAGAACCACGTGGCGCGGGGCCTCAAGCGCGGACTCAAAGGCGCAGAGCAACTGCGGGAGCGCCTGAGGGGCCTCCTCCCACCGACCGCGGAAGGCCGCGATGGCCCGCCGCCCCTTGTCCCTGAGCGCGTCCTCGCCCGAGAGCGCGGCCAGGCGGAAAAGGTTCCGGGCAGCGGTCGAGGTGGCCGCGGGCTCCGCTCCGTCGTAGTCCTCCTTGAGCCTCACGATGACGTCGGGTGCGCCGTCCGCCGAGTTGAAGTAGCCGCCCCGGACGGGATCCCAGAAGAGGTCGTCCATCGTCCTTTGGAGCACGATCGCCCGCTCAATCCAGCTCCTCTCGAAGGTCGCGTCGTAGAGGTCGAGCCACGCCTGGACGAGGAACGCGCAGTCCTCCGCGAATCCCGCGCCCGATCCCGCGCCCCGGCGCCACGAGCGCCGCGGAAGGGGGCCGGGGAGGTTGAAGAGCTCGCGCTCCGCGAACGCGGCCGCCTTGAGCGCCGCCGCGAGATACACGGTCCGCCGGTCGCCCAGGGATTCCGCGGGGAGGACGGCCGCCCGGGCGAGCGCCGAGATCATGAGCCCGTTCCATCCCGCGACGACCTTGTCGTCCAGGTGCGGCCTGCGGCGGGTGGAGCGCGCCGCCTTGAGCCGCGCAAGGCACGAGACCAGGAGGTCGCTCGCCGCCTGGAGGTCCATCCGGTACGCCTTCGCGGACTCGGAGAGCGGCCGGACCTGCGCCAGGATGTTCTTCCCGTTGAATTCGCCGTGCGGGTCACGCTCGCGGGGCACGTTGCCCTCGGCGCGGATCCCGAAATGCCCGCAGGCGAAGGGGGCGTCGGGGCCCAGGGCCCGCTCGATCTCGCCCATCGTCCAGACATAATAGGCGCCCTCGACCGACTTGCCGGATTCCCCTTCCGGGGAATCCGCGTCCTCGGCCGAATAGAAGCCGCCCTCGGGCGACGTCAGGTCGCTGAGCACATAATCAAGGACGTCGCCCGCAAGCCAGGCGTGGCGCTCGTCGCCCGTCGCGCGCCAGGTGTCGAGCGCGCACCCGGCGATCTGGGCCTGGTCGTAGAGCATCTTCTCGAAGTGCGGGACGAACCACTCGTCGTCGACCGAGTACCTGTGGAAGCCGCCCCCCACCTGGTCGTGGATCCCCCCGCGCGCCATCGCGCCGAGCGTCGAGGCCACCATCCCGGTCGCCTCGAAACCTGCCTCGCTGCCCAGGCCCTGGAGCACCGCGCAGCGCAGCAGGAACTCGAGGTTCGCGGGCCGCGGGAACTTCGGCGCGCCCCCAAAGCCGCCGTGGCGCGGGTCAAAGCTCTCGGCGTAGTACTGGTAGGCCTTCTCAAAGGCGGCGCCCGCGGCCTCCGCGAAGCCGGAGACGGCGCCCCCCGCGGGGGCCGTCCTTTCCTGCGCCCGGCCCTTGAGCGCCTCTACGACGCGCGCGGACTCGGCCACCAGGTGCGCCCTGTCCTCGCGCCACCCCCGCGCAATCGCCTTCAGGATCGTCGGAAGGCCTGCCCTTCCCTGCCGGTCCTCCGGCGCAAAGTAGGTTCCTGCGTAGAAGGGCCTCAGGTCGGGGGTCATCCAGACCGAAAGCGGCCAGCCGCCCTGGCCGGTCAGCCCCTGCAGGTAGGACATGTAGACGCGGTCGATGTCGGGCCGCTCCTCGCGGTCAAGCTTCACCGAGACGAAATGCTCGTTCAGGAGGGCCGCGACCGCGGGGTCCTCGAACGACTCATGGGCCATCACGTGGCACCAGTGGCAGGTCGAGTAGCCGATCGAGAGGAAGATGGGGCGGTCCTTGGAGCGGGCGGCGTCAAACGCCTCCTGCCCCCAGGGGTACCAGTCCACCGGGTTGTCGGCGTGCTGGAGGAGATAGGGCGAGGCGGAGCCTGCGAGCCGGTTGGGCATGCCTATTCCCCGAGCACCCAGGCGAAGATGAGCGGGGCGACGATCGTGGCGTCCGACTCGATGATGAACTTGGGGGTCGAGGCGCCGAGCTTGCCCCAGGTGATCTTCTCGTTCGGCACGGCGCCCGAGTAGCTGCCGTAGCTGGTCGTCGAGTCGCTGATCTGGCAGAAGTAGCCCCAGAGCGGGATGTCGGGCCGCCGCAGGTCCTGGTGGAGCATCGGCACGACGCAGATCGGGAAGTCCCCGGCGATACCGCCCCCGACCTGGAAGAACCCGATTGAGCCCTCGCCGCTCCGCATCTCGCGCGCGGTCCTCGTGTACCAGCCCGCAAGCTCCGTCATGTACTCGATGCCGGTGCGCACCGTGTGCACGTTCTTCACGTCGCCGGCCATGACATGGGCCGCGTACATGTTGCCCAGGGTCGCATCCTCCCATCCCGGGACGGTGATCGGCAGGTCGCGCTCGCAGGCCGCGATAAGCCAGGAGTTCCTGGGGTCGACCTGGAAATGCTTCTTCAGCTTCCCCCCCCGGAGGATCTTGTACATGAACTGGTGCGGGAAATACCTCTCGCCGGCGCTGTCGGCGGCCACCCATTCCTCGAGGATCACCGTCTCGATGCGCCTCATGGCCTCCATCTCGGGGATGCAGGTGTCGGTGACGCGGTTCATGTGGCGGTCCAGGAGCGCCTGCTCGTCGTCGGCCGTGAGGTGGCGGTAGTGGGGGACCCGCTCGTAATAGTCGTGGGCCACAAGGTTGAACACGTCCTCCTCAAGGTTTGCGCCCGTGCAGACGATCGCGTCGACCTTTCCCCGGCGGATCATCTCGGCCAGCGAGATGCCAAGCTCCGCCGTGGACATGGCACCGGCCAGGGTGACCAGCATCTTGCCCCCCGTCTTCAGGTGCGCCTCGTACGCCTTGGCGGCGTCGAGGAGCGCGGCCGAATTGAAATGCCTGTAGTGGCGCGCGATGAACCGCGAGACCGGGCCCTTGGAGCGCGCCAGCGCAGCGTTCACGGTTTCTGGGAGCTGGCTCTTGGTTTTGGCGCTCATGACGGTAAAAGGGTCAGAGTGCACCCGGGGCAACGCCGTTGCCACCCAAAATGGGAGCCTGTGTAACCCGCTATCCTGCAAATATCTATGGCGCGACGCTGCGCCTGGAACGGGCGACCGCAAGGCAGAGGATCGCCCCCAGAACCGCCACCACGATTCCCTGCCCAAGGGGCACGGTATCGGCGAAGAACTGGAGGTGGGTCGACTCCTTTGCATTCATGTTGGTCTGGGCGATCAAGGAATAGCTCCGCGACACCTCAGGTAAGCCCAAGGTGGGCCGGAGCCAGCGGTCAAAGGACAGGTCCTCGACCGCAAAGTTGAGCGCGATCCCGAGGCACAGATCGATCCCGCAGCCGGCGATGACCACGGCCCTCCAGCCCGGCCCAAGCCGCTCCCACCGCGAGGCAAGGAACGCCAGGCCGAGGAGCACGACCGGCTGGAGGCACAACTGCGCAATCCCGAAATACCCCGGCTCCATGTACGTCGTGAAGCTCACGGCGACAATCCCTGCAACGAAGGCGCCCCAAAACACGGCGGCAGTCCGGGGGGGCCGCGCGGCCTCGCGCGCGATGGCGAGCCATCCCAGGGAGCCGAAGGCGAAGAGCAGGTTCATCTGGTAGAGGACAAAGGCCTGATCCCTGAACGAGCCCCAGGAACTCGACTGATCGAGGAGGTTGCTCTTCAGGCCGCGGACCTGGGGCGGGATCACCGAGTACCAGAGGTTCATGGCCATGGTGGCCAGCCGGCTTCCCTGGTTGCCCCGCATCATGGACACGCTCGAGTTGGATAGGAACGTACCCTCCAACCCATACTGTCCGATGGACCAAAGGAACCAGAGCGCCACGGGGACGGCGCCCGCGACTATGGCGGCAACGGTCGCGCGCACGTACCTCCGGTCCCATCCCCTGCGAAGGCCGGCCGCGCACCACGCGGCGCCGATCACCACCAGATAGGGCCCCGCCGAGTAGTGCGTCACCGCCGCGGCGCCGAGCGCGGCCCCCGCAATGAGGGCGGGCGCCACCGGGTCCCGCGCCGGGTCCCCGACGCGCAGGAAGAAATAGAGGCCTGAAAGGATGAAGAACACCGCCTGGAGCTTGGTCCAGGGGAAGGTCGCGTTCTCCATGAAGAGCGGGCTCGCCATGAGGAGGACGGCGGCGATCCTCGCGGACCGCGCGCCGCCGAAGCGGGTCGCCAGGAGAGCCACCGGCAGGTAGGCGAGGCTGCAAAGGACCGTCGTCACGACCTGGAAGGCCGCGTAGCCGCCGCCCGTCATTGAGGTGAACACAGCCTCCAGGGTGTTCGCCAACGGCGGCCGCGCGGGAAGCGCGTAAACGCCGATGAAGAGCCTGTCGAGAGGCCACGACCTCTGGAAGAACCTCACGCGCTCCCAGTGCTCAAGCCAGTCCCCCGCCCACGGGCCGCCGGTGTGCTCCCGGACGAACGCAAGGAACAGGACGCACCAGGAGGTCACGATCGCCTGGCCGACGACGAGACCCCGGACCGAGGGGTCAGCGGTGAGCCGGAGGGTCCCCCTCCATCCCCACGCGTATGAGGCGGCCGCCAGGAGGGGGACGAGGCCGTAGAGACCCAGCGGGGAACCGGAGACAAAGACGGCCCACGCCACGCACCAGGAGCCCGCAAGGGCGAGGACGGCCCCGGCCAGAACACTCTCCGCGGGCTCCAGGCCCAGCTTCGCCACGGCAACCCCGGAAAGGGAGAACGCGACGCCCACGGCAAGGACGATCGAGGCAACGGTGACGAGGATCATCACGATGTCGCCGCCTGGGGCCCTGCAACACGGGCCCTGGCGCCGCGCACAAGCTTCCACGGGAAGAAGTACACGGCGTAGACCCCGGCATACACCGCGAAGTTCTCGAGCCTGGCAAAATGGGCGAAGAAGAAGATCAGCAGGAAGAACCCGCCAACGACCCGGATGCCAGCCAGCGCGAACCGCGACCCGAGACCCACGCCTTCCCCGGCCTGCCGCGGGAAGTCCCGGAGCGCGGGCCCGAAGATCTTCCAGACGATGATCGAGTAGCCGACCAGGAGGCTGGAGAGCCAGAGGCTCCATACCAGGTCGCGGGTGTTCCATCCAAGGAGCCAGGCGATCGCCAGGCCGGCCAAGAAAGCCGCGGCGCCCGGCAGCGCCGAGATCCAGCGCAGGGTGCCGGGAGCCTCGTCCCCGCCCTGGGTTTGGTCTGCGTCTTTCATTGCGCGGCCCCCACCCGAACGCCCTAGCGCCCCGATGGCAATCCTCGGGCGGCAATCGTGACACAAACCGCGGCCCCCCAAGACCCGGGGCCGCCCCCCCATCCTCACGGTTGACGTGCCCGGTGGGAGTTGTGTTTGATGGGCGGTTTCCATGCTCACGATCGCCGATGTCTCAAAGTCCTATGGCACCCGCACCCTCTTTGCGGACGTGTCGCTTTTCATCGCGCGCACGGACCGCTACGGGCTTGTGGGTCCAAACGGGGCAGGGAAGACGACCCTCTTTAACCTGATCCTGGGCGAGGAGGCGCCGGACGACGGTACGATCGAGTGGGAGCGCGGCGCCGACTTCGGCTTCCTGCCCCAGGAGAGCGCGCCCGTCGCCGATGAGACGATCCTGCAGATCGCCACCAGCGGCAAGAAGCTCGTCCCGGAGACCGACGACGACTACGACATCGACTGGACGCTCGAGCCCCGGGCGAAGAAGATCCTGGCGGGGCTCGGCTTCCGCGAGGGCGACAGCGACAAGCTTGCGAAGACGTTCTCCGGCGGTTGGGTGATGCGGGCCCACCTGGCGCGGCTCCTCGTCGCGGAGCCGGCGCTCCTCCTCCTGGACGAGCCCACGAACCACCTGGACCTTGAGGCCCTCCTCTGGTTCCAGGACTACCTGACGCGCTACCCGGGCGGCCTCGTGGTCATCTCCCACGACCGCGCCTTCCTGAACGCGCTCTGCACGGGGATCCTGGAGCTGCGCGGCGGGACGCTCAACCGCTACACGGGCAACTACGACGACTACATGGGCGAGAAGGAGGCCCGGAAGCTCCAGCAGGCCTCCGCATTCAAGAACCAGCAGCGCGAGATCGCCCACCTCCAGCGCTTCGTGGACCGCTTCGGCGCCAAGGCCTCCATGGCCTCCAGGGCCAAGTCCAAGGAGAAGCAGATCGAGCGTCTCGAGGCCGTCGCCGTGGACGAGCCCGAGGATGACCTGAAGCGCATCCACTTCAAGTTCCCCACCCCGCCCCGCTCGGGGCTGAAGGTGGTGGAGCTTGAGCACGTGAAGCAGGCCTACGGCGACCACGTGGTCTACCGCGACCTGAACTTCATGGCCGAGCGCGGCCAGCGCATCGTGCTCGTGGGCCCGAATGGCTCGGGAAAGTCGACGCTCCTGAAGATCCTGGCGGGCGTTATCCCGGTCCAGGGCGGGACGGTCGAGCTCGGGAGCAATGTCGTGCCCGGGTACTTCGCCCAGAACCGCCTGGATAACCTCCACGCCGAGGCCACGGTGTTCGAGAACGTGATGGAGCTGAGGACAAACGAGAACCAGCTCACCGAGCAGCAGGCCCGCGCGATCCTCGGGGCGTTCCTGTTCAGGAAGGACGACGTCCACAAGAGGGTGAGCATCCTCTCCGGCGGCGAGAAGTCCCGGCTCGCCCTTGCCCGGATCCTCGTTAAGCCGCCCAACCTCCTCCTCATGGACGAGCCCACGACGCACCTGGACATCGCGTCGATCGACGCCCTGGTGAACGCGCTGAAGACCTTCGACGGGACCTTCATCTTCATCAGCCACGACGTGTACTTCATCCGGGCGCTCGCGCAGAACGTGCTCCACGTGCACTCGGGGCGCCTCACGCCCTACGCGGGCGACTACGACTACTACCTGGAGAAGAGCCGCGCGAAGAACGAGCGCGCCGCGCTCACCGCGGGCTTCACGGACGCGAGGCCCGTGCAGGACGCAAAACCCCAGAAGGACGGGCAGGCCGCCGCCAGGTCCCCGGACAGGCGCGCGAACCCTGCCGCGGTGAAGAAGCTCCGCGTCGAGGTCGGCCATCTCGAGGAGGAGGTCTCAAAGCTCGAGAAGAAGCAGAACGAGCTGGCGGCGGCCCTCGAGGCCCCGGAGACCTATTCGGAACCCGGGAGGGCCCAGCACCTGAACCGGGAGCTGAGCGCGATCGTGGACCTACTCGGCGCAGCGACGGCCGCCTGGGAAAAGGCCGCGGGGGAGTTGATCGAGCTCGAGAAGTAAGGCGGCGCGGAACAGCCCGCTCAGATGATCTTGCAATGGATCATGGCGTCCTCGTTGCTCATGTAGACGGCGCACAGGCGATGGTAGCCGTCGGCGATCTCCGCCCGGGAGCCCCGGCGTACCCTGACGAGGAGCAGCGGGGAGAGCCCCTCGCCCCGGCGCATCCTTGCCCTGTCCTTCTTCACATGCGAGTTGGTCGCCGCCAGCAGCGGCAGGCGGGACGCCCTGAAGATGTCCTTGGCCTTGTAGGGCCCTACCTTCGCCTTCCTGAGGCGGGACACCATGTCGCGAGCCTGGTCCGCGGGGAAGAGGAGGGTCAGGTAGGATTCCGCAGACGCGTAATCGTGGCGTTCCACGTCAGAAAGCCAGATGACGTCCTTTGATTTTTTGTTGCCCATTGTGGTGGCCTTTCGTCCCTCGGATCGCCGGCGGCCGCGCCTCACGGATTCCTGATCTGGACCTTGCCCGCCAGGGCCCAGTCGTTGTGGCCGCCGTCAATCAGGGTCAGCCTCGCCGTTTGGAGTGCCGCCGCAAGCGCTTTCGCGTGCCGTACGGGAATCACGGTGTCGTCCCGCGCGCCAAAGATCTCGACCGGGCCCCTGTACCCCTCCAGTGCGCTTATGTTGTCCCAGTTGTCGCTCAGGAGCATCCAGACGAGGACGCTCGGCAGGTGGTCGTTTGCGACGAGGGACAGCCTGTCGAACGGCACGATCAGGACGATCTTGTCCGGCGGCCTCGGCAGCCCGGCGGTCACCGATGCCGGGCCCGAGCCTATGGATTCCCCGACCACGCAGACGGGCACGGACGGGTAGGAATCCCTGAGCAGCAGGTACGCCTCCGTCGCAGCCCGGTCGAAGGACCCGCGCGAGGGCACACCCGTGCGGCCCCCGTACCCGGGATACTCCAGGATGAACACCGAGTCCCTGTCCGAGAAGCTCGGCAGGGCGTACGCCCGGTCGGCTGCCTGCCCCGCGTTGCCGTGGATCAAGAGCCACACGTTCTTCGGGGACTCCACGGTCCGTGAATAACCGATCACGGCGCCTCCCCGTGCCCAGGGCGTGAGCCCGCGGGCGTCCGCGTTGTGGGAGGGATAGAAAAGCAGGCTCCTCTCCACTGAGGAGCAGCCGGCAAGCAGCAGGAGCACCAGCGCGGAAATCCCGACTGCGGCGGCTAGGGTTCCGGAGCTCAAGGGCCTCATGGGAATCCGGGCGCTTTCAGCGGTCAAGGCCGGTGCGCCGAAGGCATCCCGCGCCACCGCAAGCGGCCTACGGCCGCCGGTATCCGGCCAGGCGGGCGGGAAGGAACAGGACCGCCCCCACCAGGGCGAGCATCGCGTGGAGGGCCACGCCCGCGATCCGGAAGGGGATCGAGAGGATCCAGAGGATCGGCCAGAGGAAGATGAACAGGAGCGCAAGGGGCCAGCACAGGCATATCAGTATGGCCCAAAGGAGGACGACGATGAGGAATCTCATGGGGATAAAGGGACGCTCTCCCCCAATAACACCGTCTCCGGGGTGAAAGTTACAGGGCACGCTTACCGGCGGCCTCCGACAGGTCGATCCTCTCGCGGGTGGCCTCGATACCCACGATCAGGTGCTTGAAACGCCATTCCCCAAGTTCCTTGGGCGCTTCGACATAGATAACCCCTCGTCCCTTGGGCCCATGGATCGGTATGGCAAGGCTCGCCCACCCCGAGGGCCCGGACACGCGGATGTTCCCGGTGACCAGCAACCCGTCCTCGATGGGTGTGCCCAAGGCCTCGCAAACCTGGGTGGAGGCCCGGGCACGGTCCAGGGCCCCGGTGTAGGCGCCGCACTTCTTGATGAAGCCGATCGCCGTCCAGAAGATGCCGCCGCCAAAAAGGACGACCGCCAGCAGGATGAGCGGGACCTTCCAGACCGACTTGCGGCTCCACCAATCAGGGGCCTCGTCCTCGGACGTCGGAGTCGTGATGCCGTCGGGCATGTGCCGGGCGCCTTCCTAGGCCGCTGCCGCCTTCGGGTCGGGCCCAAAACGGTTGTCGCCCTTGGTCCCCTCCATGACAGCGAAGATCAGGTTAACGATGGGCAGGAGGAGCCACCAGCCGCTGTGGTCGGTGTCGTGCATCCGCCGGATGCCGGCGGCAATCCCCGGCAAGATGACCGCAATATCGTAGAGCGTCACCAGGCCGACATGGAGGTGGAGCACGCCCTGCACGATACCGAGGGCGAACGCTATGATCACGTTAAAGAGGAAAAACATCCAATATTCCTTGCGGCGGGCGCGGCCCGAGAACACCGCATACTTTTTTAGAACAGTGATATAGTCGTTCATATAGCGGGGTGAGTTGCGTGGAAGGAATTCGTTCGGCCGGCGCCTGCGCCCCTCAGACTCCCTGCCGGCGCTCTCGAGCGGACCTTGGGTGGGTCAAGCATTCTTGAGGCTCGACGACAGGAATGACCTAAGCTCCCCGCGGGGAAAATAGCCATCCGGAAATGCCCGTGCGGGGATGAAGGAAGCGGCGCCGGCCGTATATATAAGGACACCGCGGTCATCGAGCGAGGTCCGTTTCACGGTTGCCCACGGATAGGTTGCGCGCACTGAGCCGCACCTGTACTCGAGCGCGGTTTCCGTGAAATAATACAGGGCCTCCGGGGACGGGACCCCCTCCGCCGTCGAACCCACCTGCCGTTCCCGAATCCAGATCACACCGAACGTGAACGGGCCCACGAGCACGCCCAGCACAACCAGAACGGGGAACTTCAGGATGAAGGCCGCCACACCCATCACGACTGCGAAGAGCACGCCGCCGAAGGCATGGAGCCTCCAGTAATCCTCGCCCTGGCCCCGAGCCATTCGGTACGCCGTCACCGCGTCCTCCGCGGTCGGCGTGAACCTCGCCTCGAAGCGCAGGTCCCGGGCGGGGCCAAAGGGGGCTCGCCGGAGGGGCCCGCAGCCGGCAGCCGGGCGCCCGGATTCTTGCCGGGCTTTGAAAGCGCCAAGACCGGGCCCAGCCCCGCTGCCAGGATCACGCCGGCCATTATGAGAAAGAAGGCCCCGTAGCAGGCATTCCTGGCCCAAAGCAGCTCGGGATCGTCGATCTCATAGATGTCGAAGAATTTCCTCATGATCAGCGCGCCCCCGATCACGAGCCTCACCTCGTTGCTGGACTTGAGCACCCGGACTTCGTCCCCCTTCGAAAATCCCCCCAGGTACGACGAGCTGAAGTCGAGGGTTTTCCGATTCGGGAAGGTGATCCGAACCGTGGCCTTCCTTGACCGGTGGTCGCCTTCCCCGATCGGGAATCCCACCACCTTTGCCGAGTAGGGTCCCGGGAGCGGATACCAGTACTTTTGTACCAGGTAACCCTCGTAGGCCTCCAGCCACGCCGTGTACGCAAACCACAGGAGAAAACCGCCTGCGAAGATGCAGACCACCGCCCGAGCCGCATACGCCAGCAGTGTTCGCGTCGGCATCCAGGATGTGTGTTCCCGCGCCTAGGTGGCCGAGGGGGGCGGATCGGCAAGGGGCCCCTTCCCTTTTTGTCGCCTCCGGCTGTCCCACGCGGAAACCGCGGCGCAAGCGGCTATTCCGGCAACCACGCCCAGCTCAACCCGTACGTCGTACGTGACCCAGTGCCGGCGCACGTAGCCCGTCGGGTTGCGGATCGGCTTCGGGGTGACGAAGTATGCCGCCAAGCCGACCGCGATGCCGAGGGGCAGCGCACCGAGGGCAAACCGGACGGCCGACCGCCTGAGCTGGCGGTCGATCTCGGCCACCCGCTCGCTCGACCCGAACCTCCTGGGATTGACCTGCATGATCAGATTGCGCGCGTTCTCCGCCTCATCCTGGTTCACCTGGAGCTGAACGTAGAAGGGCGCGCCCAGCTCGTTCCGGGAGGTATTCGCGTTCAGCAGGCATACCGCTATGCCCCGGGACTCAAGGAAGGCCTTGTCGACCTCCGCCTCCGCAGGGATGTTATAGGTCAGGATCGTCGTCAGGTAGCCCATCGGGGTCGGTGCCGCGACGGAATATATCCGGCGGTCAGCCCGAATCAATTCCCCAATCGCGCGCCCGCAGGGCGCCGCGCGACCTACCCGATGATCTCGTCGATGAGGCCGGCCGGCGCGCGTTTAGCGTCCCCGATCACGATCGCCTTCCCCAGGAGGCGCGACGCCTCCTCGAGCTTGCGCTCGTCGTTTGCATGGATCCTGCAGAGGGGTTCCCCAAGCCTCACGGCTTCTCCCGTCTTCACGAGGCGGTCGATGCCGACGGCGTGGTCGACCGGGTCCTCGGCCTTGGCCCGGCCGGCGCCCAAGTGCAGCCCGGCGAGGGCCACCCCGAGCGCGTCGACATCCACCACGAATCCCGCGCGGTCGCTTGGCATCTCCATGATGAGCGTGGCCTGGGGGAGCAGCGAGGGGTCGTCCGCGACCCGCGCGTCGCCGCCCTGCGCCGTCACCATGTCGCGGAACTTCTGGAGCGCCGCGCCGGAGGAGATGCTCCGCTCGAGGATGCCCCTGGCCTCCGCGCGGTCCTTGGCGACCCCGGGCAGGATCAGCATCTGCTCGCCGATCGCAAAGGTGACCTCCATCAGGTCGCGGGCCCCTGAGCCCTTGAGGCAGCCGATCGATTCCTCGACCTCGAGGGCGTTGCCGACGGAGAAGCCGAGGGGCTCGTCCATCGAGGTCAGGACCGCGCGGGTCGGCTTCCCCATGGCCTTCGCCACGGTCGTGAGCGCGACGGCCAGCTCCCGGGCGCGCGCCTTCTCCTTCATGAAGGCCCCCCGGCCGTACTTCACGTCCAGGACCAGCACGTCTATCCCGGAGGCGAGCTTCTTGCTCAGGATGCTGGCGCAGATCAGCGGGATGCACTCGACCGTGGCCGTCACGTCGCGGAGCGAATAGAGCTTGCGGTCGGCCGGGGCCAGTTCCGCCGTCTGGCCGATCAGGCACAGGCCGATCTCCCCGACCTGCCTGCGGTAGTCGTCGATCGAGAGGTTCACGCGGAAGCCGGGGATCGACTCGAGCTTGTCGAGCGTCCCGCCGGTGTGCCCGAGCCCGCGGCCGCTGATCATCGGGACAGCGACGCCGCAGGCGGCGACCATCGGAGCCACATGCAGCGAGACCTTGTCCCCGACGCCGCCCGTCGAGTGCTTGTCGGCCTTCGGGGCGCGTATCGAGGACAGGTCGGCCACCGTGCCCGAGTGGAGCATGGCCTCGGTCAGGATCGCCGTCTCCCCGGGTGTCATCCCCTTCAGGTAGATGGCCATCAGGAGGGCGCTCAGCTGGTAGTCGGCCCACGAGCCGTCCGTGGCCCCCGTCACGAAGGCCTGGATCTCAGCGCGGCCAAGCTCAAACCCGTCGCGCTTGCGCGCGATCACGTGCTGGGGAAAGAGGACAGTGCCCATGGACACGCTTCCCCTACGCGGGGAACGCGCCCGAGGCACGCCAATTCACTTCTTCTGGCCAAAAACCGAGCGGGCCATGTCGAAGGGCGCCCGGGTCAGTTTCGAGAGCGTGGACTCGGCTGCCTTGTCCTCGGCCTCGGCACGCTCGAGGGCCATCAGGCGCTCATACTCCCTGATGTTCCATTCCCGCTTCGCCAGGGCCTGCTCGCGCAGGTTCATGGCCTCGATCTCGCCCTGGAATGCGATCTTGTCGTCGCGGAGGTGGGTCTGCTCGGCCTCAAGGATGGCGCGGGCGCGGTAGAGCTTGTCCCAGGCCTCCTGTAGGGCGACGCTCCCGTACGGGCCGGCCTTGCGGCGCTCCCTCGGCACGATGGTGTCGGACTCCATGGGGGGATTTGAACCTGAGTGGTCGCGGCGCGGGAGGCTCAGCCCCGGCCGAACCAAAGACTGGAAGGGAACTGACGTGGTGGACGGGTTCATAGGCGGGCGTGTGGGAGAGTCGTTATCTTTACCGGGCATTTTACCCTGGACGCCATTACACCATATCGGTTACTGCAGCGCCAGAGGCTGGGCCGGCTTTTACACCGCGTTTACAGTATTCGGCCCGAGATTCGGACCAATTTTACAATTTATGTGCGGAAAATGACGCCCTCGCTCCGGAACATCTTGACGCAGACGGCAAGAGCGACCGCCGCATAGAGCGCCGTGGAGCCGAAGATCACCCCGATATAACCCCAGTGCCACACCCCTGAGAGCATTTCCCTGCAGGCGAGGGATATGTTCAGGATCGGGACCAGCGCCAGCCGGAAGTTGAGCTCGATACCCGGCAGGACGCCGATGGCCACGGGGACAATGACAAGGAAGGTCATCGGGGTCACGTAGCTCTGGGCCTCCTTGAGGCTCTTCGCAAAGAGCGCGATCGCGAACAGACCGGCGGAGAAGAGGACCGCGACAGGGATGATGAGCGCAAGGACGCCGAGGATCCCCAGGGGGTCTATTGAGAGCATTCCCTCGCCGACGCCCCCCGACTTGAGCGAAGCCGCGGCCACCAGAAGCGTGGCCGCGAGCGACGCAAGGGACGAGCCGACGGCAAAGAGCGAGCCCGTGAGCACCATAAGGAACTTCCCAAGCACGATGTCCGTCCGCGCGGCCGGGCAGCACAGGAGCGTCTCCATCGTGCCCCGCTCCTTCTCGCCGGCCGACAGGTCCAACGCCGGGTACATGGCTCCGAGCAGGCAGAGGAAGATGATGAAGTACGGGATGATGCCGCCCAGAAGGTTGCCACCGACCTTCTCGGGAGGGGCGACGTTCACCTGCTTCACCTCGAAGGGACGCGCGATCGTCGCCGGCAGCCCGCGCTCCGCGAGGAGCCGGGAGGTCGCCCTGTCCCTGAGGTCGGTGAAGAAACCCCGGAGCTGCCCGACCGCCAGGCCCGACTTGAGCTCGCCCTGGTAGTCGTAAAGGGTGACCGCCGGGGCCGAGCCGGCAAGGAGCCCCTTATCAAACCCGGCGGGGATCTCCACGGCAGCCCGGATCCTCTTGTCCGAAATGAGCCTCCTCCAGTCGGGCAGCGCCTTCTCAACCCGGAACTTGCCCGACTTATCAAGCTCCGAGCGCAGTCCCGGCGAGTCCACGCCGCCTATGACCATGACCCTCGGGATCTCCTCCTTGGCCTTCGAGACGATCACGCTTACCGCCGTGCCCATTCCAAAGATGAGGCCCGGCATGAAGAGCGTGGGGACAATGATCATCGAGATCAGGGTCCTGCGGTCGCGCAGCGTGTCCCGGAGCTCCTTAACGTAGACGGTGCCTATCGTGTGCCAGTTCATGCAGCGGCCCCCGCGGTGACGATCTTCACAAAGCTCTCCTCCAGGTCCGCCTCGCCCGTCCTCGCCTTCAGCTCCGCGACCGTTCCCTCGGCGCGGAGGGCCCCCTCGTGGATGATGCCCACCACGTCGCAGAGCTTCTCCGCCTCGCTCATCACGTGGGTCGAGTAGATCACGGTCTTTCCCCGTCCGCGGCACTGCCGGACAAACTGCACGATCGCCCGGGCCGTCATGACATCCAGGCCGAGAGTCGGCTCATCAAAGATCAGGACCTGGGGGTCGTGCACGATCGTGCGCGCGACCGAGGTCTTCTGCTTCATCCCGGTCGAGAGCTTGTCGCAGCGCCTGTCCAGGAAGTCCCCCATGTCGAGCTCCTCGGAGAGGGCCCCGATCCGCGCGCGCAGGGTGCGCTCATCCATGCCGTAGAGGCGCCCGAAGTAGGCAATCAACTCGCGCGCCGTGAGCCGGGCGTAGAGGGCGGTGCTGGCCGCCAGGAAGCCTATGTTGGCCCTGACCTTGTCGGGCTCGGCGACTATGTCGTGGCCGCCCACGGACGCGGAGCCTCCCGTGGGCTTAAGGAGCGTGCCCAGCATCCTAAGCGTCGTCGTCTTCCCGGCGCCGTTTGCGCCCAGGAGCCCGTAGATCATGCCCGGCTCCACCCGGAACGAGACCGAATCGGCGCCGCGGATCTCGCCCCGCTTCTTGTCCTTGAAGACCTTCGTCAGGAGGCGCGCCTCGATCATGAGCTTGGAATGCCCGCAACGGGCGGACGTCACAAGCTCATCCGCTCCCGGAACTCCTGCGCCTGGCGGCGGCTAAGCTCCACCTTCGCCCCGCCCTTGAGCTGCACCAGGAGCCCGCTGCTGAACCAGGGCTCGATGCCGGCGATCCAGGCAATGTTGATGATCTGCCTGCGGTTCGCCCTGAAGAAAAACTTGGGATCGAGCCGCTCCTCCATGGCATTGAGCGAGCGGAAGAGCTGCGGCTGGGCGTCGCCGAAGTGGACGCGGGTGTAGTTGCCCTCGCTCTCAAGGAGCCGGATCTGGCCGACCTCGACGA
>Ga0302196_10001427_pt1 | contig 22732 bp, 22 predicted proteins | sample II_Bog_N1_3_FD_198794 | JGI IMG/M metagenome (GOLD analysis project Ga0302196, IMG submission 198794) | Peat permafrost microbial communities from Stordalen Mire near Abisko, Sweden - II_Bog_N1_3 | ecosystem: Environmental > Terrestrial > Soil > Wetlands > Peat | place: Sweden: Abisko...
CGCTCTGGCCGACCGCCTGCCCTTCACGCTCCTGTCCCAGGCCGAGCTGCCCAAGCCGGCCCTGATCGAGGCGTTCACCGGGGACGAGTCGGCGTGCCTGTTCGCCACACTGGGCTTCTGGCAGGGCGTGGACGTCCCCGGCCGCACCCTGAGCCTGGTGACGCTGGACAGGATCCCGTTCCCGCGCCCCGACGAGCCGGTGCTGGAGGCGCGCCGGGAGCGCGCCGGTCCCTCGGCCTTCAGCACGGTCGACCTCCCCCGGGCCGGGACGCTGCTGGCCCAGGGCGCCGGTCGCCTCATCCGGTCGTCCGACGACCGTGGGGTGGTGGCGGTGCTCGACAGCCGGCTGGCCACGGCCCGCTACCGCGGGGCGCTGCTGGCGCGCGTCCCGCCGATGAAGCGGACGGTCGACCGCGACGAGGTGGTGGCGTTCCTGGAGCGGATCACCGCTGGAGGCTGAACCGGCGGGAGTCGGTCAGCGCGGGGGCAGGACCGGTCGGCGGCGGCCTGCTCAGAGGCCGAGCCGGTCGAGGGCGTCGTCGCGCTGCTGCCAGCGCTTCTCGACCCGGACGAACAGCTCGAGGTAGGCACCGGGTGGCATCTGCTTCCGGACCGCCGTGCCCACCTCCTTCAGCGTGGCGCCACCCTTTCCGATGACGATGCCCTTCTGCGAGTCACGCTCCACGAGGATCTCGCAGCGCACCCGCGGCCACTCCCACTCGGTGACCCGACAGGCGATGCTGTGGGGGAGCTCGTCCTGGACGCGGTGGAGGAGCTCCTCTCGGACCAGGTCGGCGACCCAGAAGGCCTCGGCGACATCGGTCACCATCCCCTCGGGGTAGTACCGCGGCCCCTCAGGCATACGCTCGACCACGGCGTCGATGAGGGCCTCCACACCCTGCCCGGTCACCGCGGACACCGGGAAGTACTCGACCGGCACCGGGGCCTGCCCGTCGTCGAGGTCGATGGCCCCGATGACGTCGGACACCGCGGTGAGGTGGGTCAGCACCCCGTCCCCCCCGACCCGGTCGATCTTGTTCACCACCACCAGCAGGGTGGGGGTCCCCTGCCCCTCGGGGTCACCTGCGGCCAGCTCGCGGCCGAGGTCGGCGGCACGGGCCATGGCCCGGACCCGCCGAGCCGACTGGGCCAGCACCATCCGGTCCCCCGGGCCCACCGCTCCGGTGGCCTCGACCATGGCCACCACCACGTCCACATCGTCCAACGAGGACGAGGCCGACTCGTTCATCCGCTCACCCAGGGCGGTCCGGGGCTTGTGCAGGCCCGGCGTGTCGACGAACACCACCTGCGCGTCGGGGCGGTTGAGCACCCCCCGCACCTGCGAGCGGGTGGTATTGGGCCGGGGCGAGACGATGGAGACCTTGGTGCCGACCATGGCGTTCACCAGGGTGGACTTCCCCACGTTGGGTCGCCCCACGACGGCGGCGAAGCCGGAGCGGAACATGCTCACCGGCTGTCCTCGACCGGTCGGGACCGGGCCGGTCGGGACCCGTCAGAGCGGGACCCGGTCGGCTGGCCCGGGCCGTGGTCGACCGGCAGGGCCGTGCCCCGGTCGGCGTCGGGCCGGACCCGGCTGCCGTCGGCGGTGCGGGTCGGGCCGTCGCGGTCGGTCCGGGCCGGGCGGGAACCGGCCGGGCGAGCCGTGCCGTCGCGGTCGGGACGGGCCGTGCCGTCGTTGGCCTGCAGCGACACGGGCACGATCCGGACCCGCTCGATGCGGCGCCCGGTCACGCGGTCGGCCACCAGGCGCAGGCCGTCGACGGTGACCGACTCGCCGGCCACCGGCACGTGCCCGAGGAGATCGAAGACCAGTCCTCCGACGGTGTCCCACGCCCCCGTGGGGAGCTCGGCGTTGATCAGCTCGTTGACCTCGTCGACGGGCAGCCGGGCGCTGACCCGGAGCTCACCCGACCCCAGCTCCTCCACCGGGGCCTCCTCCACGTCGAACTCGTCGACGATCTCCCCCACCAGCTCCTCGATGAGGTCCTCCAGCGTCACCAGGCCGGCCGTGCCGCCGTACTCGTCGACCACCACGGCCTGGTGGAACTGGTCGGCCTGCATCTCCCGCATCAGGTCCGACACCCGCTTGGTCTCGGGCACGAAGTGGGCACCACGCAGGTGCGACCGGACCGGCTCGGCCCCGTCGCCGGCCCGGACCGATCGGATCAGGTCCTTGGTGTAGGCGATGCCCACCACGTCGTCGACCTGCTGCTCGACGGCGGGCATGCGGCTGAAGCCGGCCTCGAGGGCCTGCTCCAGGGCGGCCTCCACCGTCACGTCCACGCCCACCGTCACCATGTCGGTGCGGGGCACCATCACCTCGCGCACCACGGTGTCGCCGAACTCGATGATGGAGTGGATGAGAGCTCGCTCCTCGGTCTCGATCACGTCCTCCTCGAGGGCCACGTCCGCCATGGCCAGCAGCTCCGACTCGGTGATGGCCGAGCCCAGGTACTGGCCCTTCTCACCGATCAGCAGGTTGGCCAGTCCGATCAGGGCGCCCGACACGATCCGGACGGGCCAGAACCGGACCAGGGCCGACACGAAGGGAGCGCTGAACAGGGCGGCCCGCTCGGGGTGGTGCACAGCCCAGTTCTTCGGCACCGCCTCACCGAGCACGAAGATGACCACGATCTCGAAGACGGTGGCGGCCAACACGCCCCAGGCCCCGAACCAGTTGGAGGCGAGCACGCCGACCAGGGTGGCCACCACCAGCTGGCAGATCAGCACCAGCAGGATGACCGGGTTGAGGAACCCCTGCGGGTTCTCGGTCAGGCGGAGGAGCACCTTGGCCCCGCGGCGGCCGTCGTCCACCAGGGCCAGCGCCTTGGCCCGGCTGGTGCGCACCAGGCTGGTCTCGGCCAGGGCCAGCAGCGCCGACATCCCGAGCAGCACGATGACCACGGCGATCAGGATCCCGTCGCCCCAGGTGAACGTGGCGGTGGCCGTCACCATCAGGGGTCCCCGCGGTAGTAGCGAGCCAGCAGGTGCCGCTCGCGCTGCTCCATCCTCTCGGCCTCCTCGTCCACCTGGTGGTCCATGCCCAGGAGATGGAGGATCCCGTGGACCACCAGCAGGGCCAGTTCGTCGTCGACGGTGACACCGTGCTCGACGGCGTTGCGGGCCGCCACCGCCGGACAGATCACCACGTCACCCAGGAGGAGGAGCCGACCGGTGTCGGCCTCGATGGAGCCGGGTCCGGTGCCGCCCTCGTCGGGTGACCGGCCGCTCCGGTCCGCCTCGTCCTCGATGGGGAAGGACAGCACGTCGGTGGGCCCGGCCTTGCCGAGGAACCGCTCGTTGAGCGACGCGATGGTGGGTGCGTCGACGAACAGGAGCGACACCTCGGTCTCGCTCACGATGCCCTCGGCCTCCAGCACCGACCGGGCCAGCGCCGACCAGCGGTCGACCGCCACCGGGAGGTCGGCCTGTTCGTCAGCGGCGTAGATGTCAAGGCTCACCGGATCCCTCCCCGGGGACCTTCCGCTCGTAGGCGGCCACGATGTCGGCCACGATCCGGTGGCGGACCACGTCCCGCTGGTTCAGGTGCACGAACGCCAGGTCGGGCACCCCCGACAGCACCTGCTCCAGGCCGACCAGGCCCGACCGGCCACCCGGCACGTCGATCTGGGTGACGTCCCCGGTGATGACGGCCTTGGAGCCGAAGCCGATGCGGGTCAGGAACATCTTCATCTGCTCGGGACTGGTGTTCTGGGCCTCGTCGAGGATGATGAAGCTGTCGTTGAGCGTCCGTCCCCGCATGAAGGCCAGGGGCGCCACCTCGACCGCGCCCCGGTCGATCAGGCGCTGGGCCCCCTCGGGCTCGAGGAGGTCGTGGAGGGCGTCGTAGAGGGGGCGCAGGTACGGGTCGACCTTGGCCATCAGGTCGCCGGGCAGGAAGCCCAGCCGCTCACCGGCCTCCACGGCGGGACGGGTGAGGATGATCCGGTTGACCTGGTGGGCCTGCAGGGCCTGCACGGCGAGGGCCACGGCCAGATAGGACTTTCCGGTCCCCGCCGGCCCGATGCCGAAGGTCACGATGTTGGAGGCGATGGCATCGGCGTACTGCTTCTGCCCGCTGGTCTTGGGCCGCACCGCCCGGCCCCGGGACGACCGCAAGAGCTGGGAGGTGAGGACCTCGGACGGTCGGATGTCGTCGTGCATCATGTCGATGGTCCGGTGGACCTGGACGGCGTCGAGGCCCTGGCCCGACTCCAGCAGGATGATGAGCTCCTCGAAGAGGGCGCCCACCCGTTCGGCGCCGTCCCCCTCGATGGAGATCTCGTTGCCCCGCACGGAGATGCGGGCGCCGTCGAAGGCCCCTTCGACCAGGCGCAGCAACTCGTCCCGCTGGCCGAGCAGGCCGGCCATGAGATGGTTGCCGGGAACGAGAATTTTGACCTGGGTGCCTGCCACGTGCGCTCTGGACCCGACCCTACCAGCGGCGCGGCCGGACCGGTCCCACCGTCACGAGCGGGCCCGCCCCCCCACCGGGGCGGGTGGGGTCACCCCGGCGGCCAGTCGAAGGTGCGGCCGCCCAGGACGTGGAGGTGGAGGTGGTCCACCGAGTTGAGGGAGTCGGGCCCGACGTTGAACACCAGTCGGTAGCCCCGGTCCTCGCCCCCGATCCCCTCGGCGTCGGCCACCGCCTTGGCCGTCACCAGCAGGGCGGCCACCTCCCCGCCGTCGGCGGGCGTCACCCGGGAGGCGTTGACGATGTGGCGGCGCGGCACCACGAGCACGTGCACCGGGGCCTGGGGATTGATGTCACGGAAGGCCACCGTGTGCTCGTCGGAGGCCACGATGTCGGCCGGGATCTCGCCCGACACGATGCGGCAGAACAGGCAGTCCTCGGCCACTGGAGCTCAGGCCCCCCTCGCCGCCGGCACGTCACCGGCGAACGTCGAGCGCCCGTTGGCCCCCTTCAGGTCGGGGTAGAGGTGCTCGAGGCTGCCCGGCTCGATCCGGCTGGCCTCGATGAACCGGTCGAGGTCCGGCTCCTGGATCCGGATGACCCGGCCGAACTTGTAGGCGACCAGGTCACCCTCGTCGATGAACCGGTAGAGGCTGCGGAGGGTCAGCCCCAGGCGCTCGGACGCCTCCTTCGTGCTCAGCCAGGTGATCGGCTCGGACATCGGGAGGGTCCGACCGTCACACACTCACGAGCAGGCCCAGCTCGTCGAGGCGCGTCCCCATGCTGTCGGGCGTCACGCCGAACAGGCAGGCGATGGCCCGCACGTCCTCGGCCCGGATGGTGATCATCCGGCCGTTGAAGTCCTGGCGGTGCACCTGGATCATGCTGAGGAACCGGCGCAGCAGGTCCCGTTCGGGGCCGCTCACCGTGTGGAGCTTGGTCAGGTCGATGGCCACCCGTTCGGTGCCCGACGCCGCCTGGATGGCCCGGCGGGCACTCAACGGTGCCACCACCTCGTTGCCGGCGGCCGCGCCGTTGGCGCCCCAGCGGGTGACGGCCACGTCATCGGGCGGGAGCAGCTGGTCCACCGGCACGTCGTACAGCTTGGCCAGGCGCTGCAGCCGGGGGACGGAGATGGCCCTCTCGCCACGCTCGTACGCGCCGAGCACCGAGGCCTTGAACTCCTGTTCGGACATGGCTTCGACGGCCTGGAGCGAGAGGCGCATCTGCTTGCGCATGGTGCGGAGGCGGGCCCCCACCGCACGGGCGTAGGCGATCCTCGCTGCGACTTCCTGCTCATCCTCGTCGTCGAGCATCTCGACGCCCTTTTCAACTACCGACATGTGCACCTCCGCTCTACTGCACCGACTGCCCCAATAGCCTCGGCTCTGCCCCTACGATGCGGGCGCACACTCAGTTCCGACGACCCCCGAGGGGATCACACTCAGTTCCGGGGAGCCCGACGGACCCACCGGCCTCCTTAAGGAGCACCCTGCCACTGGTAGTAGTTTCCCTCACGGTACGTGGTTACGCAAGCGGGCCGACCACGCCACCACGGAGCGCGCACAGCAGGGTGCCGGCCACCACGGCCGCCGTCTCGGCGCGCAGCACGGTGGGGCCGAGGCCGATGGTGGGTCCGGCCCACCGCTGTTCGGCCTCGTCCCAGCCGCCCTCGGGCCCCACCGCCACCACCGTCCGCTCCAGCGTGGGGCGGACCCCTCCGGGATGGGCCAGACCCAGCGACGGTCCGGCCAGCTCGGCCAGTTCGGCCAGGCCCATCACCCCGGTGACCTCGGGCAGCCACACCCGGCGGCACTGGCACGACGCCTCCCGGGCCACGCGCCGGAGCCGGTCGACGGCCCGCTCGCCCCGCTCGTCCCTCCAACGGACCACCGAGCGGCGCGACCACAGGGGCACGATCCGGTCGACGCCGAGCTCGGTCAACTTCTGGACCACCCATTCGGGCCGGTCGCCCTTGGTGGGCACGAACGCCACCGTCACCGCCGGCTCGGGCGCCGGCTCGTGGCGCACCGGGCCGTCCACCACCAGGGTGCCGGCGGACGACAGCCGGCAGGGGACCCAGGCACCCGCGCCGTCGCCGGCGATCACCCGCTCGTCGGGACGGAGACGCAGCACGTCGACCAGGTGATGGGTGTCGCGGCCGTCGGGGGCCGGGGCCGAGAGGTCGGGCACCACCACCATGGCCCGGGCGGCCACCAGCTCCGGATCCGGCCCGCCCGGGGCCACCGTCAGCTGAGGGCCGAGCGCAGTTTGGAGAAGAGCCCCTCGGTGTGGGGAGCCTCGCCCAGGTCCTCGCCGCGGGCATCGGCCAGGGCCACCAGGAGCTCGCGCTGGCGGTCGTCCAGGTCGGTGGGTGTGTCCACCTCGACGTGGATGAACAGGTCACCACGGCCGCGGCCCCGCAGCTTGGGCACCCCCAGCCCCTTGAGCGGGATCACCGCGCCGCTGTGGGTCCCCGCCGCGATGGCCAGGTCCCGTCGGTCGTCCAGGGTGTCGAAGCCGACGCTCCCGCCCAGGGCGGCCAGCGTCACGGGGATGTGCACGGCGGCATGGAGGTCCACCCCGCTCCGCTCGAACACCGCATCGGGCTGGACCGAGATGTGGACGAACAGGGCGCCGTTGGGTCCGCCGCGGAACCCGGCCGGTCCGTGCCCGGCCAGGCGCAGGGTCGAGCCGTCGTCCACGCCGGCGGGGATGTCCACGGTCAGGGTGCGGGGCTCGTTGCGGCGCCCCTCACCCCGGCAGTCGGGGCACGGATCGCTGATGGCCTGGCCCGAGCCCTGGCAGCGGGGGCACGGCACGGCGGTGATGACCTGGCCCAGGATCGACTGACGCACCCTCCGGAGCTCACCGGCGCCCTGGCACTCCGGGCACCGCACCACCGACGTGCCGGGACGGGCCCCGGTGCCCTCGCAGGTGTCGCAGTGGACCGGGGTCTGGACGTCGACGTCGCGCTGGACGCCGAACACCGCCTCGCGGAAGTCCAGTCGGAGCACCAGCTCGGCGTCGGGCCCGGGCATCGGGCCGGTCCGGCGGGCCCGACCCCCGGCCGCGCCGCCCATGCCGTTGAAGAAGGCGTCGAAGAGGTCCCCGAGGCCGCCGGCGAACGGGTCCCCGGGGGCACCGCCGGCCGTTCCCGGGCCGAAGACACCCTCGGCGCCGAATCGGTCGTACCGGGCGCGGCGATCGGGATCCTTCAGGACCTCGTAGGCCAGGCTGATCTCCTTGAAGCGCTCACCGTTGTCGCCGTCGTCCTGGTTGGCGTCGGGATGGAACTCACGGGCCTTGGCCCGGTAGGCACGCTTCAGCTCCTCGTCCGAGGCGTCCCGGCTGACGCCCAGCACCTCGTAGAGGTCGGTGGTGCTCATCGACCGGTCTCGCTCAAGCGCTCACCCAACCGGTCGCCCACCACCCGGGCGGCCGCCAGGGCCAGGGGGTAGTTCATGCGGGTGGGACCGAGCAGCCCGATGGTGCCGGCCTCCTCACCGTCGATGGACACCGGCATGACCACGATGGCGCACGAGGCCAGGGACTCGATGCCGTGCTCGGTGCCGATGGCCACGGTCAGCCCGGTGTCGAGGATGTCGCGGAGGAGAGTGACCACCACCAGCTGCTGCTCGAGGATGGTCAGCACCGACCGCACGGTGTCCACGGCGTCGAAGGCCGCGGCCATCCGAGACGACCCGCCCACGAAGAGCTGCTCGTTGGCCTCGTTGTTCCCCAAGGTGTGCAGGGCGTCGACGGCGGCGGCCACCACGCGGTCGGTGGACGGGTCACCCGTGCTGACCACCTGGTCGGGGACCTGGGTCAGGGGCTTGCCCAGTGCATGGGAGGCCAGCCGGGCGGTGGCGTCGGCCAACCGGACCTCGTCGACCTCCTCGGTCAGCTCGATCGACTGCTTCTGGACCGCCCCGTCGGCCAGCACCACCACCACCAGGGCCAGGCGGGATCCCAGCCCCACCAGCTGGACCGAGCGGATGGCGGCGGAGTCGTGCGACGGCCCGACCACCATGGCCGTGCAGTCGGTCAGGTCGGCCAGCAGCCCCGAGGTGCGCTCGAGCATCGACTCGATCTCGCCGTGGGCGTGGTCGAAGAACTGCCGGACCTGCTGACGTCCCGTCGGGTCGAGCGATCCCGGTCGCCCCAGGTGGTCGACGAAGAACCGGTAGCCCTTGTCGGTGGGGATCCGGCCGGCGCTCGTGTGGGGCTGGGCCAGGAAGCCGTCGCGTTCCAGGGCGGCCATGTCCGAGCGCACGGTGGCCGAGGACACGCTCACCCCCGGGGCGTCCACCACGTGCTGGGAGCCGACGGGCTGGGCCGAGCCGATGTACTCGGTGACCACGGCGTTGAGGATCGCCGCCTTGCGGGCATCGAGCTCGCCGGGCGCCTGCTGGCTCTCGTCTGGGCGGTGGTCGTGGGTGGTCGGCATGGTCTCACGGGCGTCGGCCGCACGGCCGGCCACCGGTCGGGGCCGGACGTCGGAGCGCTGTTGGCACTCCATTCTAGTGAGTGCTGACCCGGTTCGGGCAGTCACGGCGGCGCGTCGGCGCCGACCGGCCCCCGGAGGCGTCAGACCGGGGCGACGAACATGCGGGCGGTCATGGCCGGGCCGAGAGCGATGGTGGACTCCCCCACCCTGAGGGTGAGCGTGCCGTCGGGGGCCTTCGACTGGATGACGGCGGTGATCCCGGGGGTGAGACCGTGCTCGCCGAGGTAGGTGAGCGAAGCCGACTCGTGCTCCACGCTCTCGGTGATGCGCTCCAGACGGATCGTCTCCCCCGGCACCGCGTCGCCGAGGGGCTTGTGGTCGGGCGCCGGGCCGTCGGAGCCGGGGATGGGATTGCCGTGCGGGCAGGTCGACGGGTTGCCGAGCAGTGCCACCAGCCGCTCCTCGACGTCGTCGGAGATGACGTGCTCCCACCGACCGGCCTCGATGTGGGCCTTGTCCCAATCGAGTCCGATCACGTCCACCAGCAGCCGCTCGGCCAGGCGGTGCTTTCGCACCACCCCTTCGGCCAGGGTCACGCCCTTGGGCGTCATGGTGATCTGGCGGGAGCTCCGGGTGATGAGGTCGTCGGACTCGAGCCGGTCGAGCATCTCCGAGACCGAGGGCGCCGCCTTGTCCAGGCGCTCGGCCAGGCGGGCCTGGATGACCGGGATGCCCTCTTCCTCGAGGGCGAAGATGGTCTCGAGGTACTCCTCGACCGGAGGGTGGAAACGGTCAAGCACGCACACGAGCCTACGGCAACGCCGATACCCGTGAACCGCCGGTGCTCACCCGCCTCCGGGGTGCGCCCACTGTCCGGGGCGGTGGTGGGGTCGGTCCCCCGGTGCCGCCGGCCCGGGCCGGGCCAGGTCTGACCGGGCCGGGGCGGGGGGTACCGTGTGTTGGTGGAGACGCGGGGCGACGATCCGGTGGAGCGGGGTGACCGGGAGGAGGGCGAGGACGGGTCCCCCGGGGACGGGTCGGGCGGGGACGGGTCTGGCGAGCTCGGGTCCCCCGGGGACCGGTCGGGCGGGGACGGGTCGGGCGAGGTCGGGTCGGGCGAGGACCGGACGGGCGGGGACCAGCCGCCCGGGGACGGTCCCCTCGAGCACGAACCTCCCGAGGGCAGCGACCCCCTCCGGTTCAACACCTGGATGAAGCGGTCGGCGACCGGTGCGGTGCTGACCGGCATCAGCCTCGGCCTCCGCGAAGCCCTGGAACTCAAGAAGAACGAGCCGGCCATCATGATCGAGGCGTCGGGCGAGCCCGAGGACCCGGACAATCCCATCCGCCTCCACTTCGACCCCGACGACCCACGGGCGACGGTCGCCGTCATCCGGATGCCACCGGAACACGGGGCACCCGGCGCACCTCCGGCCGGGGCGACCGATCCGGACACGCCGGACACACCGGACCCCACGGAATGACGAACGGACGGCGTGACAGGACCCGGGGGCGAGAGGCTCAGGCCGATGCCGGTGGGGTGTCCGTCGCCGGGCCCCGGCGACGGAAGGGCCGGCGATCGGCCAGTCCGACAGCGCGCACGGCCCACCAGACCAGGCCGTCGACCAGGACCACCAGCCCGATGCCGTAGGCCACCCCGGCCACCGCGTCGGTCGGGAAGTGCCAGCGCAGTGCCACGACGGCCACGGCCATCCAGGCGGCGTAGGCCACGGCGATGACGGCGGTGAGGGGGCGCCAGCGGGGTGCGGTCGCCAGGACCGCGGCCATGGCCAGGGCGGCGGCTCCGACGGTCGAACCGGACGGATACGACAGCGCGCCGGCGAGCGTGCGACCGACAGCCGGCTTGACCACCAGCTCGCCGGTCAGGAGGGCCAGCGGTGGACCGACGAGGCAGGAGAGGGCACGGATCCGGTCCCGCCGGACGGTGACCACGGCCAGGACGACGGAGCCGGCCACGATGACGGCCGGGTAGCGGAGCCGGGTCACCCAGGTGAGCGCCCCGTCGCCCCGGTCGGGGACCAGGTCGAAGAACCATCGGTCGATGAACGTGGCGTAATGACGGTGGGACAGGACCACCCCGCCCAGTGCCACCAGCACGACCAGGACCGCGCCGACCACGATCTCCAGGACCGAGCTGCGGTCCCGGCCGCCCCGTCGAGGCACGCCGGCTACTCGGTCGGGACCGGGTCGGTCGGACACGGCGGCGCCGTCGGCGCGAGGTCGGTGGCCACCCGCCGAGGCTACCGGGCCGCCCGCCGGATGACGCCGCGCCCGGAGGTCCTGCGGGAGCGGACGCCATCGCTAGCATGCGCTGGTGCACCGGCCCACCACCCACGTCCTGCTGTGGATGCCGCGAGGCGGCCGCGTGCAGGGCGGCCACACCGTCCAGCTGGAGAAGACAGCTCGCGCCCTCCGCCAGGTGGGACTGGAGATCACCACCGAGATGTCGCCCGAGCCCGAGCTGGACGGCATCGACCTGGTCCACGGGTTCGGGCTGCGGGCCGCCGAGATCCGTCACTGCCACACCCGCCGGGTCCCGGTCGCGCTGTCGACGATCTACTGGGACCGCTCCTACCGGACCGACGGCGGCGGAGGTCGGGGCAGGCCCGGCGCCCGCACCTGGGCCGGGCGGGTCTGGAGGGCCGCGACGTTCAGCCGGGCCGCCCTCGGTGGGCGGGGCGCCCTGATCGAGGAGTGCCGGGCATCGACCGCCGACGAGACGGCGACGTATGCCGCCTTCGAGTCGGCCGATCTGCTCCTGCCCAATGCCGAGGGGGAGGGGGAGGCCGTGCGGCGCGACTTCGACGTCTCCACGCCCATCCACGTGGTCCCGAACGGCGTCGACCCCGAGGCCTTCGACGACCCGTCACCCCCTTTCAGGGACCGGGGCTACGTCCTGTTCGTCGGCAGGATGGAGCCGCACAAGAACCAACTCGGGCTGATCAAGGCGCTCAGCGGCTCCGGCATCCCGCTGGTCATCGCCGGCCACGAGCACCCCGACCACCCCAAGTACGTGGAGCAGTGCCACCGGGCCGGGGCGGGGTGGGTGGACTTCAGCGGCACGGTGGCCGACGAGGCCGGCCTGGCCCGGCTCTACCGCGGGGCACGCGTCCATGTGCTGCCCAGTTGGTTCGAGACCACCGGCCTGGTGTCCCTCGAGGCCGCGCTCAGCGGGTGCAGCGTGGTCTCCACCTCGCGGGGCCACGCCCGCGAGTACCTCGGCGACGACGCCTGGTACTGCGACCCCGGCGTACCGGGGTCCATCCTGGAGGCGGTGCGCCAGGCCTGGGACCAGCCGCCGCCCGCCGCCCTCCGGGAACGGGTGCTGGCGCGGTACACCTGGACGCACGTGGCCGAGGCCACCCTGGCCGCCTACGACGCCGTGCTCGGCCGGGCCGCCGACGGTGCCGGGTGACGTCCTCCCCCCGGTGAACGGCCCGCGTTTCCCCAGGCAGTGACGGGCGTCGGTGGGGCCCGGGCCTCCGTGCTGCATTAAGTTCCGGGGGCGGAGTGACGATGGAACGGTCGAGCGGATCGATCAACCGGGTGAGGAGAGGCGTTGAGCATGCGAGACGAGGGTGCGTCCACGGTGGCGACGCCGCTCTGGTTCGGGCCTGAGGACCGTCCGCTCTTCGGATGGGTGCACCTCCCGGCCGAGGGGGAGGCCCGGGGCGGTGTGGTGCTGTGCCAGTCCCTGGCGCTCGAGGCGCTGTGCGTCTACTTCTCGTTCCGGGTCCTGGCCGACCGGCTGGCCTCCCTCGGCCTGGCCGTCGTGCGGTTCGACTACGACGGCACGGGGGACTCCTTCGGCGGGGAGACCGACCCGGACCGCCTCGACCACTGGCTGGCCAGCGTGACGGCGGCCACCGACCTGTTGGCGGCCACCGGAGTGCCGTCCCTCGGCCTGGCCGGCATCCGGATGGGCGGGCTGTTCGCCGCCCACGAGGCGGCGCGGCGGGACGACGTGGACGTGCTGGCCCTGTGGGATCCCTGCATCTCGGGGCGGGCGTTCCTCCGGGAGCAGAAGTTCCTTCGGCACATGAGCGGCGACTCGGCCGCGGTGGCCGACGACGCCATCGAGGCGCCCGGGCTGAGATTCGAGGCCGCCACCATCAAGGCCCTGTCGGACCTCGACATCACCCGGATGGAGGGCACCCTGGCCCGCCGGACCCTGGTCCTCGTGCCCCCCGACGTCTCACGCCCGGCCGGCCTGGAGCGCCGGATGGCCGGTGAGCCGGTGGAGTGGCAGGAGGCGACGGGCGAGGAGGCACTGCTCGACTCCCAACGACAGGACCCCCCCTACGAGACCATCGAGCGCGTGGCCGGATGGCTGGCCGACGCCTTCGACGGCCCGGCAGTGCCCGTCACTGCACCCGGCCGGTCGTCGGCGACCGTGGGGGTGACCGCCGGAGGCGACCCCGTGGTCGAGCACCCGGTGGAACTGGGCCCGGTCGACCTCTTCGGGATCCTCACCGAGGGACCGGGTGGCGGCGACCGCCCGGTGGTGGTCCTGGTCAACGAGGGGGGGACCCACCACATCGGCCAGGCCCGGATGTGGGTCGACCTCGCCCGGCAGTTGGGCACCGACGGCTTCCGGGTGCTCCGGTTCGACCTCAGCGGCAATGGCGACAGTGGGATCCGCCCGGGTCAGATCGCCCATGTGGCCCGGGCCGCCGAGGCCATCGACGACGTGGCCGATGTGGTGCGCGCCGTGGCACCGGAGGACCCCGGAGACGTCGTCCTGGTGGGCTTCTGCTCGGGGGCCTACCAGTGCGTGGAGCAGGCGCTGGCCCACCGACCCCGCGGGATCTGCATCATCAACCCGTCCTTCGCCTTCGGCCAGCAGGACCCGCCTGGCAGCCCCCTGCGGCCGGCCCGCCAGACCTCGAGGCCGTGGTTGGCGCACACCGTCCCGCCGATGCTCCGCTGGGTGGCGCGGCACCGCAGCCCCGTCGAGGCCTCACGTATGGCCCGGGCCGTGGAGATGGGGACCTGGCCCCCGGCGGTGGCGACCCGGCGGCCCGAGATCCCCGAGTCGGTCTGGCGGTGGGTCGTGCGGCTGGGCATCGACAATCCCGGGGTCACCTCCCTGGAGCGCATCGCCGACGGCGGGACCGACACCCTGCTCATTGCCGGGGCCGGCGATTACCAGCACCTCGCAGTGGGAGCCGAGCAGCGGATTCGGGCCCTCGAGCAGCGGCCCAACTTCGAGCTGGTCCGGCTCGATCTGGAGCATGCCTCGTGGGCCCTGGCCCAGCGACACCACATGCTCGACATCATCAGGGATCATGTAGTGGACACGTTCGACGGCGGCCGACCATCCACCCCACCCGTGGATGCCTGAACAGGAAGGTCGCTCCACCATGGACACTCCCCCCACCACCGACACACCCTCGATCCGCTGCTCACTCATCGTGCTCAACTACGACGAGCGCGACCTGGTGGTGGCGTGCGTCCGCAGCATGCTCGACGCCGTCGGACCCGACGACGAGATCATCGTGGTCGACAACGGGTCGACCGACGGCAGTGCCGATGCCGTCGAGGCGGCCTTCCCGTCCGATGTCTACCCGGCCGTCCGGCTGGTCCGGCTCCCCGAGAACCGGTACATCTTCTCGCTCAACGCCGGACTCGAGGTGGCCCGGGGCGCCACCGTGGCCTTCTGCAACAACGACATGGTGGTGGAGCCGAACTTCGTGGAGGAGGCGCTGTCGTGCTTCGTGAGCGACGACATCTTCGCCGTGTGCTCGCGGGTGCTGGACCGCAACGGCTACGAGCAGGGGACACGGACCTCGGGGTACTGGAAGCACGGCCTGCTGTTCTACAAGCCCCTCCCCCACACCGACCGGTCGACCGACTGCTTCTTCGCCGTGGGGGGACAGTCCTTCTTCCGACGGGACCTGTTGCGCGAGCTGGGGTCCATCGACGAGCTGCTCTGGCCCATGTACCACGAGGACATCGAGCTCTCCTACCGGGCCTGGAAGAGCGGCTACCGGGTGGTCTACGCGCCGGGCTCGGTCGCCCACCACATGGGCGGTGCCACCAGCCGCCGGGTGTTCACCGCCACCCAGCTTCGCTCGTTCGTCCGCCAGAACGAGCTGTTGACGGTGTGGAAGGACGTCACCGACCCGAGGCTCATCGTGGACCACCTGGTGTGGATCGTCCCACGGCTGCTGGTGGCCGTCGTCCACCGCGACAAGGGCACGCTGGTCGGCTTCGTCGCCGCCCTCCGGCGCCTGCCGCGGGCCATCCGGGCCCGACGCGGGCCGCGGGCCGGGTTCCGCCGGACCGACCGCCAGGTCCTCGACCTGGTGAGCACGGCCGCCATCGAGGCATCGGGACATCCCACCCTGGCCCCGGCCACCCGGCGGGACCCCCGGGCCGACTGAGTCCCCGGGGCCCGGCCGACCCTCACCCCCGTCGGGCCCGCAGCCGCTGGAGGATGGCCGCCCGGAGCTCGGGCTCCTGGTGCGAGATCACGGCCACCAGGACCACCCACGACAGGCCCACCACCACGACGGCGCCGACCACGGCGGCCAGACCCGAGTGGGCCGGATGCAGGTGGATCAGGGCCAGGGCGATGACGCCGGCCGCCAACGCCGTCGGCAGCACCGGGGCCAGGGCGGTCCGGACGTAGCGGCGGAGCGACACGCCGAGGTACTTGCACACGGTCATGGGAAGGATCACGAAGTCGATCACCAGCACCACCGGCAGCGACCCCACCGCCGGGCCGACCGGGCCCAACCAGTAGGTGGCGGCGATGCTGCCGGCCAGGTTGAGCACCGCACCCAGCGAGGCCAGCACGGCCAGCGTGCGGTTGCGCCCGATCCCGGTCAGGAACAAGAAGCACTGGTTGCCGGGACGCTGGAGCACGGTCACCATCCCGAGGACGATCATGATCTCGTAGGTCTTGGGCGGCACCGTCCCGAGCCACAGCGTGAGGATCGGGTCGCCGAAGGCGGCCAGGGCGATGACGATGGGCACCGACAGGCCCATGACGGCCACGATGGCCCCGAGGAAGTAGCCGGCCTGCCGGTGGCGGTCGCCCACCTCGTCGAAGTGGGCGTAGGTGGGCATGAGCAGCGCGGTGGCCTGGGTGCTGACGCTGCTGGTCAGGTTGGCCGTATTGAGGGCCACGTTGTAGGGGGCCACCTGGGCCACCGGCAGGATCACGCCGATGACCAGGGCGTCGAGCTGGTAGGCCACCAGCCCGCTGAGGGCCACGACCGACTGGATGCCGCCGAAGCGCAGGAGGTCGCGCAGCAGCACGCCGCTGAACCTGCCCCGGCGCATCGAGCTCCCGGTGACGCGGCCGACCAGCGCGGCACTCAGGGCCAGGGTGAGCGCCACCCCGGCCAGCTGCAGCACGGCCACGGCGATCAGCCCGGCGCCGAGCGAGACGGCCACGATCTGGCCGACCTCCATCAGCACCAGGGTGACCAGGCCGATCTGGGTCTGCCGGTCGTTCCGGCCCGACCCGAAGAGCACGGCGTTGGGCACGACCGAGAGGAAGGTGAGCGCAGTCATCACCCCGAGGATGATCAGTGTCGTCCCGGCCAGCGACGGGCTGATGGTCCCCAGGTGGAGGAACGAGGCCACGAACGGGGCCACACCGACGGTGATGGCCACGGCGACCACCGCCGAGCCGGCGAAGAAGAACCACAGCGTCCGGATGAGGTCGGCCAGGCCGTCCCGGTCGTTGGTGGCCATGAGGCGGGCCACGCGCTGGACGGCGGCCGTCCCCACCCCGACGTCGAGGATGCCCAGGTAGCTCACCAGGGCCAGGAGGACCACCCACAGCCCGTAGGTGCCGGCTCCGAGGTGCCGCAGGAGGGCCCGGGTCAGGACCAGGCTCATGGCGACGCCCACGAACAGGCTCACGTAGGAGTTCACCACGTTGCGGAAGAGCTGCTTGCCGCTGGCGTTGCCCGACGGTGGCTCCGCAGGGACTCCCGGCGTCACTCCCTCCGGCACTCCCTCCGGCACCGGCCGGGGGGGAGGGACCCCGCCCACACCGTCGGGATCCACGGGACCGTGATCGGGAGGGCCGTCGCTGTCCACAGGCAATCGTACCCCGGTGACCTGGCGGTACCGCCTGATGGTGCGTGGGCCCGAGGGTCAGTCGTCGAGGCGGAGGGCCGAGACAAAGGCTTCCTGGGGGACCTCCACCCGTCCGATGCTCTTCATCTTCTTCTTGCCCTCTTTCTGCTTCTCCAGCAGCTTCCGCTTCCGGGTGATGTCGCCGCCGTAGCACTTGGCCAGCACGTCCTTGCGGCGCGCCTTGACCGTCTCGCGGGCCAGGACCCGGCCGCCGATGGCGGCCTGGATGGGCACGTCGAACATCTGGCGCGGGATCAGCTCCCGGAGCTTCTCGGCCATCCTCCGACCGTAGGAGTCGGCCTCGGACTTGTGGACGATGGTGGAGAAGGCGTCGACCGGCGTGTGGTTGATGAGCAGGTCCACCTTGACCAGGTCCGAGGTGGCGTACCCCTCGGGCTCGTAGTCGAGGCTGGCGTAGCCCTTGGTCCGACTCTTCAGCTGGTCGAAGAAGTTCACGACCACCTCGGCCAGCGGGATGGCGTAGACGAACTCCACCCGCTCCGGTGAGAGGTACTCCATCTTGAGCATGTCGGCGCGGCGGCCCTGGCACAGTTCCATCACCGTGCCGGTGTACTCGGCCGGCGTCAGGATGGTGGCCCGCAGCATGGGCTCGTCGACGTGGTCCAGTGCGGTCGGCTCGGGGAGCTCGCTCGGGTTGTCCACGTCGACCTGCGTCCCGTCGTTCAGGAAGGCCCGGTAGGCCACCGACGGCGCCGTGGCGATGAGGGAGAGGTCGAACTCGCGCTCGAGACGCTCGCGGACGATCTCCATGTGCAACAGCCCGAGGAACCCACAGCGGAACCCGAAGCCCAGGGCCCGCGACGATTCGGGCTCGTAGGTGAAGCTGGCGTCGTTGAGGCGGAGCTTCTCGAGGGCGTCGCGCAGGTCGGGCAGCTCGTCCCCGTCGATGGGGAACAGGCCGCAGAACACCATGGGCTTGGGATCCCGGTAGCCGGCCAGGGCGGTGGCGGCCGGGTGGGCGGCCGTGGTCACCGTCTCCCCCGAGCGGGCGCTGCCCACGTCCTTGATGCCGGCGATCAGGTACCCGACCTCACCCGGCCCGAGCTCGGCGACCGGGACGGTGACCGGCGTGCGGACCCCGATCTCTTCGATCTCGTGGTTGCTGGCCGCCTGCATGAACCGCAGGCGCATGGTGGACGCCAGCGTGCCCTCCATCACCCGGATGGAGCTGACCACGCCGCGGTACTGGTCGTAGGCCGAGTCGAAGATGAGGGCCCGGAGCGGCGCGCCGGGGTCGCCGGTGGGTGGCGGGATCCGGTCGACGATGGCATCGAGCAGCTCGGGCACCCCGTCACCCGTCTTGGCCGAGATGTGCAGGATGCCCGACTCGGCCAGACCGAGGACCTGCTCGATCTCGGCCGCGCAGCGGGCCGGATCGGCGGCCGGCAGGTCGATCTTGTTGAGCACGGCGATGATCTCGAGGTCGTTCTCCAGGGCCTGGTAGCAGTTGGCCAGGGTCTGGGCCTGGATGCCCTGGGAGGCGTCGACCAGGAGCACCGCCCCCTCACAGGCGGCCAGGGAGCGGCTGACCTCGTAGCCGAAGTCGACGTGCCCGGGCGTGTCGATCAGGTGGAGGATGTGCTCGTTCCAGGACACCCGCACGTTCTGGGCCTTGATGGTGATGCCGCGCTCCCGCTCGATGTCCATCGAGTCGAGGTACTGCTCCCGCATCTGACGGGGGTCCACCGCGCCGGTCAGCTCCAGGATCCGGTCCGACAGGGTCGACTTGCCGTGGTCCACGTGGCTGATGATGGAGAAATTACGGATGCGGTCGACGGGAAGCACGGAACCGCCAGCGTACCCAAGCGGACCCGCCCAGCCGACCAGGGTTCGTCCGGGCTGCGCCCGGTATGCGTCCGGTGTGCGTCCGGTCGCCGGTCACGTTCCTCCGCTCGTCGACCCCGGGTCACTCATCGACCCCGGGTCGACAAAATGACAATCGACGTCGCCCGGATACCTCGAGGGTGCGACCGACGGTCCGCTCCGCCCCGGGGCGCGTCCCAAACCGGGCCCGGCCCCGCCCCCGGCCCGGATCGTGGCCGGCAGGTCAGCCTGCTACCCTATGAGGTCTCCGGACAGAGGCCCCCGAGGGGACTGTCCGGGGTCCGATCGCCGGTGGAGCCGGCGGTGGACGCGCCCCGGCAGAGTACCGGCACACCAGAGGACGACGAGGAACAACCAGTGGCCAACATCAAGAGCCAGATCAAGCGCAACCGCCAGACGCTGAAGCGTCAGGCCCGGAACAAGTCCGTGCGCTCCGAGCTGCGGACCCGAACCAAGCGCGCCGTCGGCGCCATCGAGGGTGGGGCCGAGGATGCCGACGAGGCCCTGCGCCTGGCCGTGAAGCGGATCGACAAGGCGGCGGCCAAGGGTGTCATCCACAAGAACCAGGCGGCCAACCGCAAGTCCCGCCTCATGAAGCGGGCGGCAGCCGCAGCCAACGACTGAGCCTGCCGGGCAGGCTCACCGGCCGGTCGGCGCGTCCGGGACGGCGTCTGGTGACCCGGCCCCGTCCTGGGCGGATGCGCCCCGGCGGTGCATCGAGGCGATCCGGGCCCGCTCCATGTTGACGAACTCCCCCTCGGCCTCGACGGTGACGATCCCGCCCTGGATCAATCGGCCGGCGCTGTGGGTGCGCCGGTCGTCGAGGGAGGTCACCCACGACTCGAAGTGGCACGGCTCGTGCACCCGCGTGGGCTTCAGGTACCGGATGGTCAGCCGCACGGTCGGGCCCGCCCCACCGGCCACCACGTTGGCGGCGGTCAGCATGATGTCGAACGCACCGGCCAGGACCGCCCCGTGCACACAGCCCGGAGCACCCTCGTAGGGAGCGGTGAACACGGCCGAGCCGAGGGCCCGGGGCGGATCGAACTCGATGTCGATGGGCAGGGCCAACGGGTTGCACGACCCGATGATGACGTCGAACGGCATGGCCGAGGCCAAGCGCTCGACCTCGTGGGGCTCGACCGTCCGGTTGGCGTAGCGGGCCGTGGGCTCGTCGCCCGGCTCAGGCACATGGGACTCGAGTTGGTCGGCGAGTGCATGGGCACGGTCGGCCGCGCCGGCCAGGACCTCGGGCGGGGCGTCGGCGGTGACGGTCAGCGCGATGAGGCGGCGCACAGCGGCGGCCAACTCGTCGCGGCCTCCTCCGCTCCAGGGCTGAGAGGAGACCGGCCCGGGGTCGGCCCACTCAACCACCGTCGCCGCCCCGGTCGGCACCCTCAGACATCGTCGCCCCCTGGTCGGCGCCCTCAGACATCGTCGCCCCCGAACTCGGACTGGAACCCGGCGTGCCGGTCGAGGACGGCCACCATCTCATCGGCCGGGCCCGACGGGACCCGGAGTACCACCTCGTCAACCCCCAGCTGGCGGTAGCGGGCCAACTTCTCGCGGGTGGGCACGGTCCCGAAGGGAACCACCCGGATGCGGTCGGGGTCCCGGCCGGCCTCGGCCACCGCCCGGTGGAGGAGCGGGATGGCGTCGGCCAGCCCGGCACCGCCCACGGGGAGCCAGCCGTCGGCATACTCGGCGATGGCGGCGAACACCGACGGGTGGGCCCCGCCCCCCACCAGGGTCGCCACCCGCGGCTGTTGCACGGGCTTGGGCCAGCTCCAGCAGGGATCGAGGTCCACGTGCACCCCGTGGTACTCGGCCCGGTCCTGCGACCAGAGCGCCTGCATGCACAGCAGGTGCTCGCGGGCGATAGCCCGGCGGTCACCGAACTCGATGCCGTGGTCGGCCGCCTCGGCCCGGTTCCAGCCGAAGCCCATGCCGAACACCACCCGGCCCCCGCTGAGGTGGTCGAGGGTGGCGATCTGCTTGGCCAGGACGATGGGGTCGTGCTGGGCCACCAGCGCCACGCCGGTGCCCAGCTGGATCCGCTGTGTGACCGAGGCCGCAGAGGCCAGGGCCACGAAGGGGTCGAGGCTCCGGCGGTAGTCGTCGGCGACCACCCCGTCGACGATGGCCGGGGGCGTGTCCGCCCGGAGCGGCAGGTGGGTGTGCTCGGGAAGGTAGAGCGAGTGGAACCCGCGCTCCTCGACGGCCACGGCCAGGTCGGCCGGCGCCATCGAGCGATCGGTCAGGAAGGCCGTGATGCCCAGGTGCAACGGCGCTCAGCGCTCCAGGCCGGCGGTCAGCTGCGAGCCCGGGTTGGTGTCGGGATCGGCGAAGAGCGCGGCGAACGCCGACTCCTCACGCGCCCGGGCCGCCACGACATCGGGCCGGCGGGCTTCCAGCATCAGCCGCTTGATCTCCCGGGTGGCGTGGGGTGGGAAGGCGGCGATACGACCGGCCAACTCCAGGGTCTCGGCCAGGACGGTGCCCGCCGGGCACACCTTGAGGGCGAGGCCCGACGCCACGGCCTGGTCGGCATCGATCCATTCCGAGGCCAGGAGGGCGGCGGCGGCGCGCTGCCACCCCATCCGCTCGGGCAGCAGCAGGCTGCTGGCCGCCTCGGGTGGGACGCCGAGCTCGGCGAAGGGGGCCCGGAGCCGGGTGCCCTCGTCCACCAGCACCAGGTCGACGTGGCCGAGCAGGGTGAACCCCAGACCCATGCCGACACCGTGGACCGCGGCCAGCAGTGGCTTCTCGAACGAGACCACCACGTCGAGCAGGTCGCGGAAGCCCATGCCGGACTCCGGGTCGGCCTCGCCGGTGGCCATGGCCGCCATCTCGCGGAGGTCCTGTCCCGAGCTGAACCCGGCCCCGCGGCCGGTCAGGACGACGGCGTGGACGGCCTCCTCCTCGAGGGCCCCGACCAGCGACGCCGTGACGGCACCGTACATGGCGGCGTCGAAGGCGTTGCGGACCTCGGGCCGGTCGAAGGCGACCAGCCGCACACCGTCGCGGTCCTCGACGTCGATCCGGTGCTCGCTCACGGGATCACGGCCGGACCACTTGGCCGCCGTCGACATTGAAGACGTGCCCGGTGATCCACGAGGCCTCGTCGGACAGGAGGAACAGGCACATGCCGACGAGGTCGGAGGTCTGGCCCATCCGCTTGAGGGCCAGTCCGGCCAGAATGGGCTTCATGAAGGCGTCGGGCACCACCGTGCGGGACGCCTCGGTGTCGATGGGGCCCGGCGCAATGGCGTTGGTCCGGATGTTCTGGCCACCGAGTTCGTGGGCCAACTGCTGGGTGAGCGAGTTCACCCCGGCCTTGGCCAGGCCGTAGAAGCCGGCGTACAGGTAGGCCGCCGTCGACGACTGGTTGACGATGGCGCCACCACCCCGCGCCTGCATGGCCGGGTAGCAGGCCCGCACGCAGTTGAGGGCGCCCAGCATGTTCACGGCGATGAAGCGGTTGAGGTACTCCCAGTCCACCGTCAACAACAGGTCGAGCTGCATGCCCCCGAAGATGGCGGCGTTGTTGACCAGGTAGTCGATGCCGCCGAAGGCCTCGACGGTGCGGGCTGCCATGGCTGCCGCCGACTCGGGATCGGCCACGTCCACCCGGACCGACTCGGCTGTGCCGCCGCGTGCGACGATGCCCGCGGCCACCTCGGCCGCCTTGTCCTCGGCGATGTCGGCCACCATCACCGACGCCCCGGCCTCGGCGAGCGCCTCGGCGTAGGCCTGACCGATCCCGCCGCCCGAGCCGGTGACGATGGCCACCCTGCCGGTGAAGTCGAAGTGAAGCGTGGGGGCGGGAGCCCGGTCGGCACCGGTCCCGTCGGCTCCGGCGCTCACGACGAGGCCTCGCTGCG